>Ga0181517_10002070_pt1 | contig 21092 bp, 13 predicted proteins | sample PEATcosm2014_Bin_31_FD_119748 | JGI IMG/M metagenome (GOLD analysis project Ga0181517, IMG submission 119748) | Peatland microbial communities from MTU Mesocosm Facility, Houghton, MI, USA - PEATcosm2014_Bin01_30_metaG | ecosystem: Environmental > Terrestrial > Soil > Wetlands > Peat | place... | reverse complement strand
GGGCATGGCTTTAGCCGTGCCGATAAAGCCAATCAAATGAGCCGGGCTTTAGCCCCTGCTAAAGCTCATTCCAGCTCTTAACTCGGATTCGGGCCTTTTTCCGCAGCCTGTTTAGCCGTGCCGCAAGGGCAACAAAATGGAGGGGGCTTTAGCCCCCGAGGGAATGCGGCCTCCGCGCGAATGCTCGTTCGGAGGTCCGCCATTCCCACAGAAGCTGGGTGCCCCAGGTCCCCCGCTTTTGGGGACCTGGGAGGGCACAAATCTACCTGGCTGCGGTACTGGAAGCTGAATGGGGTGCCCCACCCTCGACGCGCTTTTGTTCTTGCGCCTAAGTGGGATACCTCAAACCTCAACTGCTGTATCACCTTTTTGATTGCTCAATGTTCGTGGAGGCAACTATGGCGGCAGAAGTTCAGCAACTCGAATCCTTCGTCAAAGAAGCGCTTCAATCCGGCAGCACAAAAGAGGATATTGCCAAAGCATTGGAGGGCGCGGGATGGCCCTCAGCTCAAATCAACAACGCGCTGGATGCTTTTGCGGATGCGGCATTTCCCGTGCCCGTGCCGAAGCCGAGGCCCTCGCTCTCCGCGCGGGACGCTTTTCTTTATCTGGTCATGTTCAGCACTTTGTATTTCGGCGCATGGAATCTAGGGAATCTGTTATTCAGCTTTATTGACCGCGCCTTTCCCGATCCTGCCAAAGGCAATAATTTTCAGTTCTTCGATGCGCAGCGCTGGTCTACGGCTGCGGTCATCATTGCCTTCCCAGTCTTCTTCTATTTGGCGCGCTACATCGGTCGGCAAATCCAACAGAATCCATTCAAGCGCCTTTCGCCTGCCCGCCGATGGCTTACTTATCTCACCCTTTTCGTTGCTTCAGCCTCCTTGCTCGGAGACACTACTACGCTGATCTACAACCTGCTCGGCGGCGATATCACCATAAGGTTCATTTTGAAGGTCCTGGTTGTTGCCGCTATCGCCGGAACATCGTTTGCATATTACCTTCTTGACTTGCGCAAGGAGGAAAAGGAATGAAATCGCTTTTCAGCAATGGGAAGGCCTTGGCAATTCTTGCAGGGATTACCGTACTCGTGGCTGTTGTTACATCGATTGCGCTGAATCCTCCTTCCGAGATCAGAGCTCGCAGTCTCGATCGGGTGCGTCTGAATGGTTTGCGGTCCACTGAAATTGCCGTAGGGAATTACTATGGCGCCCACCATGCTTTACCCGTTGGGCTTGATGCGCTGGGCGACGAAAACAGGCAGCTCAATTACAAGGATTGGCATGATCCTGAAACGCAGCGTCCATTTGAGTACGAAATTGTCAACGAAACAACTTACAAACTGTGTGCCGTTTTTTCCCGCAGTTCCGACAATGACGGCGATGTCAATTGGTATTCATTCAAAAGGCACAAAGCGGGCCTGGATTGTTTTCAGCAAAGCGTAAGTCAGAATGGGCAATGATGAACGGCAAACCGGGTGCCCCACCCTCGGCGCGCATTTGTTTTTGCGCCTAGGGTGGGATACCTCAAACCTCCATTAACCTCCAGCTTTTGGTTTCATCTGACAACTGGCAACTGATAACTGACAACTGACAACTGGTAACCAATGCATCTTTCCGCACTCTTCATCAAGCGCCCGGTAGCCACCTCGCTGCTCAGTCTGGCCCTCTTGCTGGCCGGCTCGGTGGCCTACTCGCTGCTGCCTGTCGCCTCGCTCCCGGACGTCGATTTTCCCGTCATCGGCGCGAGTGCGGGTCTCCCTGGGGCCAGTCCGGAAACCATGGCTTCGTCGGTGGCAACCCCGCTCGAACGCCAGTTCGGCCGCATCGCCGGCGTCAACCAGATGACTTCGTCGAGTTCGCTCGGCTCGGCCTCCGTGTCGCTCCAGTTCGACATCAATCGCAACATCGATGCCGCCGCCCGCGACGTGCAGGCCTCCATCAACGCCGCGCGCAGCCAGCTTCCTTCCTACCTGCCGCAGAACCCCAACTATCGCAAAGCCAACCCAGCCGATGCGCCCATCCTGATTCTGACCCTGACTTCGGATCTGGTTCCCAAGCCCCAGATCTACGATCTGGCCGATTCCATACTGGCTCAGAAAATCTCGCAGATTTCAGGCATCGGGCAGGTCTTTGTCGGCGGCAGCTCCAGTCCCGCGGTACGCGTCGAGCTGAATCCCATGCAACTGGGCGCAAATGGCATCGGCCTCGACGCGGTGCGCACCGCGCTTGCCGGCGCCAATGCCAACCGCCCCAAAGGCGCATTCCAGGACCAGAATCGCCGCTGGATGGTCAACGACAACGACCAGATCTTCAAGGCGCGCGATTACTCGTCCATCATTGCCGGCTATAACAAACAGACCGGCGCGCCGGTACGCGTCTCCGACCTGGGAACCATCACCGACAGCATCGCCGACATCCATACCGCGGGCTTGTCTGGCATCAAGGGCCCCGGTCGCGAAGGCTTGCTTCGCGATGCAGTGCTGCTGGTTATCTTCAAGGCGCCCGGCGCAAACGTCATCTCTGCCGTCGATAGCGTGATGGCCGAAATGCCGCGTCTGAAAGCCGCCATACCGCCCACCATCTCTATCAGCGTCGCCGTCGATCGCACTCTTACCATTCGCTCCAGCGTCCACGATGTCGAAATCTCGCTCATCATCAGCGTGCTGCTCGTGGTCTTCGTCGTCTTCCTGTTCCTGCGCGAGGTCTGGGCAACCATCATCCCGTCGATTGCCGTGCCGCTTTCGCTGGTCGGCACCTTTGGCGTCATGTACCTGCTCGGCTACACCGTCGACAACCTTTCGCTCATGGCGCTCACCATCTCCACCGGCTTCGTCGTCGACGACGCCATCGTGGTCATCGAGAACATCACCCGCTATCTGGAGATGGGCCTGAGCCCCTACGAAGCGGCCATGAAGGGCTCGAAGGAAATCGGCTTCACCGTGCTGTCGATGAGCACGTCCTTGATCGCCGTCTTCATCCCCATCCTGCTCATGGGCGGCATCGTCGGCAAGCTCTTCCGCGAGTTCGCCGTCACCCTTAGCGTGGCCATCGCCGTTTCGCTACTGGTGTCGCTCACCACCACCCCCATGCTCTGCGCGCAGTTCCTCAAGCCCCACGACAAGTCGCGTCACGGCCGCATCTACCGCGCCAGCGAACGGGCCTTCGACTGGATGCATCGCGAATACGCCACCGGACTGCGCTGGGTGCTGCGCCACCAGGTGCTCATGCTCTGCGTCGTCTTCGCCACCATGGCGCTCAACGTCTATCTCTTCATCATTGTCCCCAAGGGCTTCTTCCCGCAGCAGGACACCGGCAGGATGGGCGGATCCACCAGGGCTGCGCAAGACATCAGCTTCCCCGCCATGCGCGACAAGCAACGCGAACTGGCGCAAATGACGCTCGACGATCCGGCCATTCAGTCGGTCACCGCCTTCGTCGGCGGCAACGGACCCGGCGGCGGCAGCACCAATGTCGGCCGCATGTTTATCGCGCTCAAGCCACTCTCCGAACGTCCCGGCCGTGTCTCCGCCGACGATGTGGTCAACCGCCTGCGCCGCAAGCTCACCAGCGTTCCCGGCGCCACGCTCTTCCTGCAGTCGCAGCAGGATATTCAGATCGGCGGCCGCGGTTCCGACGCCCAGTACCAATACACGCTTTCGGACGAAAACCTCAACGAGCTGAATACCTGGGCTCCGCAGCTCCAGGCCCGCATGAGGGCCATGCCCCAACTCCGCGACGTCTCCACCGACCAGCAGAATCAGGGCCTCGCGGCCAACCTGGTCATCGATCGCGACAGCGCCTCCCGCCTCGGCATCACCGCCCTGGCCATCGACCAGACCCTCTACGATGCCTTCGGCCAGCGTGAAGTCTCCACCATGTACACCGGCCTGAACCAGTATTTCGTGGTGATGGAAGTCGACCCGAAATACCAGCTCAGCCCCGACGCGCTCAACGGCATTTACGTGAAGTCAGTCAGCGGTGCAATGGTGCCGCTCTCGGCCATTGCGCATTACCAGCAGCAGCGCACGTCGCTGCAGGTCAACCATCAGGGCCAGTACCCGGCTGTTACGCTCACCTTCAATCTCGCGCCCAACGTGGCTCTCGGCGACGCGGTCACCGCCCTCGAAAAGGCGCAGGCCGAGATGAACATGCCTAGCGCCATCCACGCCACGTTTCAGGGAACCGCGCAGGCATTTCAGGACTCGCTCAAAAACGAAAAGTGGCTCATCCTCGCTGCGCTGGTCGCCGTCTATATCGTCCTCGGAATCCTCTACGAAAGCCTGATCCATCCGCTGACCATTCTCTCCACCCTGCCGCCCGCCGGTGTCGGCGCAATCCTCGCCCTGCTGCTCACCGGAACCGACCTCAGCATCATCGCCCTTATCGGGATCATCCTGCTGATCGGAATCGTCAAGAAGAACGCCATCATGATGATCGACTTCGCCCTTCAGGCCGAGCGCGATCAGGGACTGCCGCCGGTCGAGGCCATTTACCAGGCCTGCCTGCTGCGCTTCCGCCCCATCATGATGACCACCATGGCCGCGCTCTTCGGCGGATTGCCCCTTGCCATCGGCATGGGCGTCGGTTCGGAGCTGCGCAAGCCCCTCGGCATCACCATTGTGGGCGGCCTGCTCGTTTCCCAGATGCTCACCCTCTTCACCACCCCGGTCGTTTACCTCTTCTTCGACCGCCTGCAGTGGAAGGTGATGAAGCTGCACCGCCTCGGCTCGGAACTTGAAGGCGCCGAAGCCGACTGAGGCGCATCACTCCATCAATCTGAGGTCGCAAAAAAGACCGGAGGTCCCAGCTCAGCCCTCATCTTTCAGGCTGGCCGGAACCTCCGGTCTCGCTTTTCTATTTTCTACTCCCTACTCCCTACTCCCTACTCCCTATTCCCTACTCCCTACTCCCTACTCCCTATTCCCTACTCCCTACTCCCTATTCCCTATTCCCTACTCCCTACTCGCCGCGAAGGCCGGTTCTTCCACCTTCGTCTGTTCTGCCGCGCCGACCGGATAGTAGGCGTTCCGCGCATACTGCAGAACCATGCGGTTGGTATTGAAGTACGAGCCATTCAGCGCCATGGTGGTGCGCATCATCCCCGCCCACTGTTCGGGAGCCTTCAAGTAGAGCGGCACCACTGCATTTTCAAGCTTTGCATACAGGGATTCCGCTTCCGCCGCATCGTCTGCGCCGTCTTCGATCGCCCATCCGGTCACGCCCTCGATGCAGCCCTCGATCCACCATCCGTCCAGAATCGACAAGCTGGGAACGCCATTCAGCGCCGCCTTCATGCCGCTGGTGCCCGAGGCTTCATACGGACGGCGCGGGGTGTTCACCCAAACGTCCACGCCTGCCGTCAGCATGGCGCCGAGCGACCAGTCGTAGTTCTCCAGGTAAACGATCTTCAGCAGGTCGCCGGAAAGCTTCGCTGCCGTTTCCACCACGTTTTGAATCAGTGATTTGCCCGGTTCGTCCTGCGGATGCGCCTTGCCCGCGTACAGAATCTGCAGCCCGCCGGCTTCCTGAGCGATCTTCAGCAGCCGCTCCGGATCCTGGAACATCAGGGCGGCGCGTTTGTAAGTCGCCGCGCGGCGCGCAAATCCCAGCGTCAGCATATTGGGATCGAGCTTAAGGCCGGTGCGCGTCTCCAACTCGGCAAACAGGTCCTGCTTGTTGCGCGCGTGGGCGGCAATGATCTCCTGCACCGGAATCTCGATCGCGTTGCGCAGGTAAATATTGTCGCGGCGCCAGGTGGGGGTGTGCTTGTCCAGCATCTGCTGGATCGGTTCCGAAAGCCAGGTCGGGGCATGCACGCCGTTGGTGATCGAGTCGATATCGAACTCCGGGAACATATCGCGCGAAACCTTGCCGTGCTGCATGGCCACACCGTTGGCATAGCGACTGAAGTGCAGCGCCAGCAGCGTCATGTTCAGCATTCCATCGCGGAAGCAGCCATGCTTCTCCAGGCGCGCTGTACGGTCGCTGCCCAGGATCCGGATCGCCTGTTCGGTCGAGAAGCGGTCGTGCCCGGCTTCCACTGGAGTGTGGGTCGTAAAGACGCACTTCCTGCGTACCTGCGCCACGTCCGTCTCGGTGGCCGCGCCCATGGCTCCGCCGCCCATCTGGCTTTCCAGCAGCGCCAGGGTCAGCAGTGCCGCGTGGCCCTCGTTCATGTGATACACATTGACGCCCAGCCCCAGCGCATTCGCCATGCGCGCGCCGCCCATGCCCAGAACAATCTCTTGCTGCAGGCGATAGTTGCTGTCGCCGCCATACAGATGGTCGGTCAGCCCGCGGTCCAGTCCCGTGTTCTCTTCCAGATCGGTATCCAGCAGGTAGATCGGCACAATGTGCCCCGTCCGGCCCACCAGGTCGTAGCGCTGGGCGCCCACCATTACCGTGCGGTCCTCGATCTGGACTGTGACCCGCGCCGCTTCTTCGCTGCAGAACTGGGCGGGATTCCAAAGCTGAACGTCCTCGCTCTGCTTGCCTTCCTTGTCCAGATGCTGCCGGAAGTATCCCTTGCGGTGCAAAAGCGTGAACGCTACCAGGGGAACGCAAAGATCGGCAGCGGAGCGCAGTGTGTCTCCGGCCAGTACGCCAAGACCGCCGGAATAGGTCGGCATGGAGGGGTTGATCGCGATTTCCATCGAAAAGTACGCAACCAGGCCAGAGGCCGGAACGGCTGCATACGAAAACGGCTTCGGTGATAGTCCGTGCATAGCTTCCATCTCTTTTTGCAACGCTTACTTCGTGTGAAGCGGCAAATCAGGCAATTGAGTTCCAAAAAAAATCCGCCGGGCGTTTTGATGCGCCCGGACGCGTTCTTGTGCAAACTTCAAGATTCTAGCAAGAGGAACTCCCATCGCCACCGCCAAATAATCGATTGAGGCGCAGCAATATGAATCCGCGCCGCTGGGGGCAGATGGTATGAAAACGCTATCTCGATCACTTTGGGAAAGTTACGCCGGGGTGAGCCGCTCCTTGTGGAGGGCCCATCCCGGCGCGGGGTCGTGAATTCCATAAAGGAATTGTAAAGATGGTCCTTTGCAAGTTCACACTGCGCTATTGTGTCGCGCATTGTGAAAAATACTTAGGCCAACCGGTGAGCTCCGTTCGATGCGCGGCAGACGTGGATCTCCGGAGTAATCCCGGTCTTGGCCGCGTAGCGGCGGCCCAGTTCCTCGGCAAAAGCCGTGGCTTGCGCTTGCTCCACCACGTTGATGGTGCAGCCGCCAAAACCGCCGCCGGTCAGGCGTGCGCCAATCAATCCCGGAATCTGGTTCGCCAGTTCCACCATCAGGTCGGCTTCCACGCAGCTTCCGGCAAAGTCGCCGCTATAGCTGGTGTGCGCCTCCGCCATCAGGCGGCCCAACTCCTTCATGTCGCCCTTCAGCAGAGCCTCGCTGGCCGCCACCGTGCGCAGGTTTTCACTGATCACATGGCGGGCTCTCTGCAGCGACTCGGGCGTCATCTCGTGGCCCCACTTCTCCAGATCTTCCAGCGTGGCGTCACGCAGGAAGGGAACTCCACCGCGATGCCCGTTGATGATCGCGCAGGCGGCCTCCGATTCGCGGCGGCGGGTCGGATAGTCGCCGCCGAAGATCGAGTGCTTCACCATGGTATTGGCAATCACCAGGGCCACGTCGGCCGGAATCGGAGCCAGCCGGAAGCTCAAATCCCGGCAATCCAGCAGCAACGCATGGTTCTCCTTGCCGTTAGCGCTGATGAACTGGTCCATGATGCCGCAATTCGCGCCCACAAACTCGTTCTCCACGCGCTGGCAAAGGCGGGCCAGCTTCGGTCCGGGAATCTCCACGCCCATCAGGGCGGTCAGCGCCGTCATGGTCACCACTTCCAGGGCAGCCGAGCTTGAAAGTCCGGACCCCAGCGGAACATCGCCCCAAATGCTGAGGCTGAATCCGGGAATCGTGTAGCCCTCGCCAGCCAGAATCGCTGCCACCCCGACCGGATAATCGCTCCAGTGCTGGCTGGCCGTCTTCGGCAGCGCGGCGGCTTCGAACGTCTTCTCTTCGCTGTAATTCTCTGCATAAATCACGATCTTGCCGTCGCTGCGGGGCGAAATCGCGGCCAGGGTGGCTTTGTCGATCGCCACCGGCATCACAAAGCCCTCTGCATAGTCAGTGTGTTCGCCAATCAGATTGACGCGGCCGGGAGCAACAAAAATCGCCGGTTCGGCCTGAAAGCGGGCGATGTGTTGGGTGCGAAGTACAGCGGGATCATGCATGAGGTTCACTTCCTGTAAAGGTATTCAGTTGTCAGCCAGAAGGCTGGGTAAGCGAAATCGGCAGGGAAGGAGCCAAAAATCGCCGCCCGGCCAAAAAAATGAGAACGTTTTCTTTTTGCCGGCACAAACAGGTCTCCCCGTGTGCCATCTCAACTATTCTGCCATTTCAGACGCGCAGCTCGCGCATAATCTTTCCCAAATGCCGTCCAGCCACGCCGCGTGCTCGGGTTTCATCAGTACCGAACGAAGGCAGGTAACCAGCTCTCCATCCGATCTCTCATCGAACCACGACAGCGGCAATTGTACTAGAGCCAGGTGCAAATCCCTTGTGGCGCAGGCGTCAAAGGTCGCTTGCGCCAGCTCCGATGCCCGTGCCGCCGTGCTCGCCCTCAGCTTCCACACCACAATATCCAGTTGCGGAGCGCTGCTTCCGTCCTGCGCATCCGCCCCCAGCAACTCGAACCGCCCCGCCGGGTCTTCGCACAGGCGCTTGTCCAGTTCCAGCGCAGCCGCCCGCCCTTGTTTCAATCCCGCCGCGAACTCTCCGTCCGGGGTCAGCGGCAAAAGCTGCTGAGTGGCCCACAGCGCAACCGCCGAAGCCCCCGCCCGCGAGCACTCCAGGCTGATTTCCCCTAAGTGCAGCTCCTTCGAAGTGAAGTATGTATAAGGAGAATCATGCTTGTAGAACCGCCCCACGTTGGGTTCGCGGAAGAGAACGCAGCCGCATCCATATGGTTGCAGGCCGTGCTTGTGCGGATCGATCACGATGGAGTCGGCCTGGTCGATCGCCTCATACGCCCGCCGCGCCGCATCTCCCAGCGAGCCGGCGATCAGCCGGAAGTAGCCGCCATACGCTCCATCCACGTGAATCCGGAACCCATACTTCTGCCGCAGCGCCAGAACTTCCGGCAGCGGGTCCACTGCGCCCAGCGCCGTGGTCCCCATGGTCACCACCACGGTGCCCACATCGCCCTTGCGCAGCTCCGCCTCCAGCGCGTCCATGCTCATGCGCCCCAGTCGGTCCGTCTCAATCTTGCCGAATTCCAGCTTCAGTACGCCGGAAATCCGCTGGTGGGTATAGTGCGCCTGCTCCGACCCGACAATGCGCAGTCCCGGCCTCACCTGCCCGGCAACCCACAGCGCTTCCAGGTTGGCCAGCGTCCCGCTTGAGGTCAAATGGCCCAAGTACTCCGTCCACCCGAACATCCGTGCAATCTCGCGGACTGCCTCGATCTCCATCTCGGAACTCGCGCGGCCGCCGTCGCGGGCATGATTGTTGGGATTGATGTTCATCGCCAGGGCATAGGCCGCGCGCGCCACCGGATGCGGCGGCTTCAGCATCTGCCCGGCATATAAAGGATGGAAGTAGGGATAATTGTCGCCCAGCCGCCGCGCTGTCGCAGCCAGAATCCGCGTCATTGCCGCCGTGTCCACCTGTTTTTCGAACCCTGGCAAAGTGCTGAATTCCGCTTCCAGCAACTCGGTGGCGTGGGCCAATAATCCGGGCACAATATCCGCAAGCATATGTGTCTACACACTATCACAGCCCGCGATGCACGGATAAGACCTTGGGATTCAATGAATTCTGAAAACGTCAATCAACAGAAATCGGCACAGAAAAAGCGAAAATAGCAAAGATTTACGTATTATTTTTGCAGGAGAATGCTACACTAGCGCCAGCGTTAGAACAGAACCGGGCGTGAGCAGCACTCGCCCAACCAAGCAAGATTCTGCCAGTGGTCGCTCCGATTCATCCAGCGCAATTCAAATTAGGAAACACGATCAACATGGAACAAGGTACTGTGAAGTGGTTTAATGACGCGAAGGGCTTCGGCTTCATCTCGCGTCAGAATGGCGAAGACGTTTTTGTGCACTACTCTGCAATCAACTCGAGTGGTTTCAAGAGCTTGCAAGAGGGTCAAGCCGTTCAGTTCAACGTAGTCAAGGGACCCAAGGGTTGGCAGGCGGCTGACGTTCAGCCTCTCTAATCTGTAGGCCAGATTCCGGCAGAATCTAGCAAAAACAACAGCAGGGCTGGGAGAAATCCCGGCCCTGCTGCGTTTGGGTTTCCCTTTTCAACTGCAGATCCTGCCCCAGGTCCAGCCCGGTTATCCACCTCCGCCTGTCATCCTGAGCGGAGCGCAGCGAAGTCGAAGGACCCGCGGTTCGGTCAAGAGAAGCGAAAAGCTCCGAATCAATAACGCGCCTACTCCGTGCGCGCCTCCCCATGCAGCGCCTTGTCCACCGCCCCCAGCAGTGTGCCCGAAGGATCGCTGGCGTACTCCCAGAACATCACCCCGCCCAGCCGGTGAGCCAGCGCGTAGTTGCACTTTGCGGTGATCGACTCACTGTCTTCATAGGTCACAAAGATGTGCTTCTCGGCGTTGTAAAGCCACGCCGCCGAGGCCGTCGCATCCCAGTAGCGCGCAAATCCGTTGCCCGGCTTGCCCCCCTCCAGCATGGTCTGCGCGATTACCTGGTAACTTGCCCAACTGTTCGCTGCCTGCTTGCCGGGCTGGAAGAGTCCATGATCGCGGTCCGCGACCTCGCTCCACATCCGCCCATAGAACGGCAGGCCCAGGTAGAGCTTCCCAGCCGGCACTCCCGCCTTCTGGAATTCCAGCACCGCGTCGTTGCTCGAATCCTGCACCGGCGCGGCTGGATTGGTGTAGAGCGGCGCATTGTGCCCTGTCGCCGGATCCGAGCCCGGATTCACGAAGTCATAGGTCATCAGGTTCACGCTGTCCACATACTTCTGCGCCTTCTTCATCTCCGTGTGCGCCAGATACTCCTTCGACGCTCCCGCCGCAAATGTCAGATAAAGCCGCCTGTGCGTTGTTCGGGACTCGTGGTCAAAGCGTGCGCGCAGTTTCTTCAAAAGCGCCGTAAAGTTCTGCTTGTCCTCGGGGCGAAACGCGTGCCCGGCTCCAGGCATCCCTGGATATTCCCAGTCGATGTCCAGCCCGTCCAGATCGTAGCGGGTCAAAAATTCCATCGCGCTGGCGATGAAAAGCCGCCGGCTCGCCGCGGTCAGCGCCACATCCGAAAAGTTTGTGGACCACAGCCACCCGCCCACCGAAACCAGAACCTTCAGCGAAGGATTCTGCTTCCGCATCGCCGTCAGGGTGGCAAAGTTCTCCGCGTCCTTCGCGTACCCCGTGACCATCCGCCCATCCTTGATATTGGCGAAGGCATAATTGATCCGTGTCATGCGGCTGCCGTCCACCTGCCCTGGCTGCAAAGCCTCATCCCGGGGAAACACATACCCCACCACTTCTGTCTTTGCGGGCTTGCTGGCCGCCGCTGCGCAAAGGGAAACAGAAGATGCCGCAAGCATGACTGCAATAAGGCGCTTTCCGAACATGCATCCATAATATAGGCGCTTCAACGCTCACGCGTGTGATCGTTTTCAGTAAAAAGAGTCATAAGAATTGGCTGCAACGCCGGTAGCCCCGCTGAAACCGCTGCGAAGAGAGCAGGGACGGAGGAAGCAACAGCTCAGGGTGAAGGTCGGAAGGCGAAGGCCGGAGCGTGAAGTACGGAGGGAACATGGGCCTTCAGGCCCATGAAGCAGAGGCCCAAAGCAGGCGGCCTTTAGGCCCGGGCTTGCCACCGCACGACCCTTATCTTGTTGAATCCGGACCTCTTCGTCTTTATTCTCCCAAAGCCGACGCCAACTCGCCAACTTGCCATCCCCGCGTCAGCGGGGGCCAACTTGCCAAAAAAGGGAACCAACACACTGTCCCCGTGTGATTCCTGCACCTTCTGGCCCCATCGAACTTCTTTGGATTCGCCGTTTAACCCAACCCCACGCGCCGCATCATCACCTTGGGCAGCGCCGAGCCGCATTTCTCCAGTACCCACCGGGCCACCAGCAGCCAAACCAGCGTCCCCGCCAGCAGAATCGCCACATCGATCAGCCGCGCCTGGCGTAGAACCCGTTCCCCCAGTAAATAAGCGAACTGGCCGAAGAGCCTGATGAAGACGGCCCACACAACCGCTCCGCCCACGACACCCGCCAGCAGGCAGCGGCCTATCTCCGCAAAGTCCAGACTAGCCAGCGAAACCATCCGCCGCCTGTGCAGCAGCAACCCCAGCACCAGCGCCTGCAAGGCGATGCCCACGTCCGACGCCAGCGCCAGGCCGGCCGCGCCGTACTGGTGGAAGCCAAGGTGGTACAGCGGAAAAGCAACCACCAGGATCAGTGTGCTCGCCAGCATGGGCAACCAGGTAATCCCCGCCGCATAGAACGAGCGCGCATAAATCGCCTGCGCCGACCAGCAGAACAGCGAAACCGTATAGAGCGCGAGATAGAGCGAGGTCTGGTCCACGTCGTGCGGCGTATATTTGCCGCCGCCAAAGATCAGCCCTGCGATGGGATGCGCCAGCGTCACCATCAGTGAAGTCGTCAGCAAACCCAGCGCCACCACCCGCGATACCGAGTCGGCCACGCCCACGGCAAACTCGTAGTGCTTGCCCTTGGCCCACAGTTGCGAGAAGAAGGGGAGGGAAGCCACTCCCGCGGCCTGCGCCAGCATTCCCATCGGCGCGCTGAAAAGCTGCTTCGCATTGCCCAGCCGGGTAATGTCGCCCAGGCTGCTCGATGCGTAATAGCTCACGAAATACTGATCCAGAAACGGCAGCCCGAAGCCCAGCATCAGCGGCAACGTCATGTGCAGCCACACTTTGACGCCGGGATGCCGCAGATCGATCACCGCCCGGTAACCGATGCCCGCGCGCGTCACGCCCCATACATTCAGCGCCAGCGATCCGATCAGGAACCCCGTCGTCGCACCAATGGCCAGCGACGAAACCCCCAGCCGCGCCGCCAGCAGCACGCCGCCGCCGATGATGCACAGGTTATAAACGATCGGCTGCATCGCCTGGTACAGGAACTGCTTGCGCACCAGCAGCGTCGCGCCCAGCACGCTCCCGGCAAACAGAAAGATCTGCCCCGGCAGCAGGATGCGGGTCATCCGCGCCGACAACTGTACTTGCTCCGGGGTGAAGCCGGGATTGAAGCGGCGAATGTACGGAGCTGCCAGCAGCATCAGCAGCAGCGTCGCCCCAATCAGCACCAGCGTCATGAAATTGAGCACCACAAACAGCAGCCGCTCGCCTTCCGCTTCTTCACCCTGCTCGCGATAGCGGTTCAGAATCGTCACGAACGTGATCGAAACCGCCCCGCCCACCAGAAAGTTGTTCATCAAATCCGGCAGCCGGAACGCCGCGTTGTAGGCGTCGGTTTGCAGGCCCGCGCCAAAATGCGCCGCAATGTATTTGGCCCGCACCAGCCCGATCACGCTTGACAGCAGCGACGAAGCCGCCAGCAGCAGCGATGCGGTATAAGCACTGTGGCTATGCGACGGGCGCAGCATCCCCACGGCGCGGGACCACCGCGACTGGCTACGCCTTGCCGGCTTTTTTGAAGTCGAACCTGCCACTTCAATTGATTCTACCGGGGTTGCGCCCCTATTCCGCAGAATCGAACACTTCCCCGCGCAATCCATTTCCCGTCTTTGCCGCCCCAAAAGAATCGCCGGGCGCGTATGCTGTCGCCATGAGGCACTTTAGGTCTGTTCTTCTTCTGACTCTTGCCTTCTTCGCCGCTTCCGCCGCGCCCGCGCAGGCAATCCGCGGTGGCGGCGGCATCAAGCTCCCTGCGCCGCCCGCGGTCGAGGCCGAGCCCGTCACGGACGACTACTTCGGCATCAAGATAACCGACAGCTATCGCTGGCTCGAAGACGCAAAAAGCACCCGCACCCGCGCCTTCATCGATGCCCAGAATGCCTATACCGCCCGCTACATGACCCAGGCCCGCATCCGTCCCGATGTTGCCGACGACATTGACACTCTGGAGCGCGTGTCGCGCTGGTCCGTGCCCATCCAGCGCGGCAATAGCCTCTTCTTCCTCAAGCGCCTTGCCGGCGAGCAGCAGGCCTCTATCTACGTTCGCCGCCTCGTTCCCGCCACGGACCGGCCGCACGCGACTGCTGCAAAGTCGAGCCCTGCCCCGGCCCCCAAAGACCAGCGCCTCATCGATCCCGCCCAGCTCAGCCGCGATCCCAACACCTCGATTCGCATCGCCGACGTCTCCCGCGATGGCTCGCTGCTGGCCTACGAACTCCGCGAAGGCGGAGCCGACGAAACCACCCTCCGCATCGCCGTCACCGCCACCGGCAAGCCCCTCGAAGACGAATTGCCAGCGGGCCTCTATCGTTCCGTTTCCTTCACGCCCGATGGCAAGGGAATCTATTACACCCGCTCCAACCGCCAGGGAACACTCCTCTATCTCCACTCCATCGGCACCCGTTCCACCCGCGACACGCTCCTCTTCGGCCGCGAGTTCCACGGCGAAGAACTCGGTCCCATCGACCTCTTCTCCTCCTCTGTCACCGACGACGGCCGCTACCTGGTCGTGCGCATCAGCCGCGGCATCCCCGCCCGCCGTGTCGACATTGTCTTCCGCGACCTCAGCAAACCGGGCGCGCCCTTCGAAGACCTGGTCTGGGGCACCGACGCTCGTTTCACCGCCATCTACGCGGCCGGCGCGGCTTCCGGTTCAAAGCCTGCCTGGTACGTCCAGACCGACTACAAGGCGTCCAACGGCCGCATTCTGAAAGCCGATCCCGGAATCCTGCCTGACGCGTGGCAGACCATCGTCCCCGAAAACGCCGACGTCCTCGATAACTTCTCCATCGTTGGCGGCAAAATCTACGCCCAGCGCCTGCACAACGTGCAGCCGCTCACCTCCGTCTACACGCTCGATGGCAAACCACTCGGCCAACTCCCCGATGATGGACTCGGAACCACCTCGCCGCTCTCCGGTCGAACCACCGACCGCCTCGGCTTCTACAGCTTCGAGTCCTTCATCGTGCCGCCCGTGATTTATCAGTTGGACACCGTAACCGGCAAACGCGAAGTCTTTGCCCAGTCCAGAGTTTCCTTCGATTCCAGCCTTTACGAACTCAACCAGGCCTTTTACAAATCCAAGGATGGTACGAACATCCCCATCTTTATTGCCGGCAAAAGGGGCCTGAAGCGCGACGGATCCGAGCGGCTGCTGATGACCGGCTACGGGGGCTTCAATCTCAGCATCACCCCGTTTTGGAACCCCGCATACGCCTGGTGGCTTCAGCAAGGCGGATGGTTCGCCGTGCCCAACCTGCGCGGCGGCGGCGAATTCGGCGAAAGCTGGCACCGCCAGGCCATGTTCGACCACAAGCAGAATGTCTTCGACGACTGGTTCGCCGCCGCCGGCTACCTTATCGCCAACAAGTACACCTCGCCCGCCCACTTCGCTATCACCGGCCGTTCCAACGGCGGATTGCTGATGGGCGCAGCCATCACTCAGCATCCCGAGCTTTTCGCCGCGGTCGTCTGCGGCTACCCCCTGCTCGATATGCTGCGCTACCAGAAGTTCCTCCAGGGACCGCAGTGGACAACCGAGTACGGCTCCGCGGAGAACGAGAAGCAGTTCCGCTACCTGCTCAAGTACTCCCCTTATCAGAACGTCAAGGCAGGCGCGGGTTACCCCGCCGTGCTCTTCTTTACCGGCGACGCCGACACCCGCGTAGACCCGCTGCACGCCCGCAAGATGACCGCTCTCCTGCAATCGTCTTCTACCGGCAGCCGCCCCATCCTGCTTCACTACAGCCTCAGCGGAGGACACTCCGCCGGCGTAGGCGTCGATCAGCAGATCCAGGACGACGCTGACCAGTTGACCTTCCTCTGGTCTGAATCGGGAAGATGAAAAAGCGAAGTATGCCAAGTGTATTGAGTCACTAATTTGCAAACAAAAAGCACTGTCATCCTGAGCGTCGTTTGGCACGCTTTTTGCGCAAACGGGGTCGAAGAATCCGCATTTTCTCCCTAAATTCCTCAATGATTATCCGGCTCAGGACACCAGGGGGCGTGTAACATTCGGTACCCCCTCGCTCGCATTATCCGTAATCTCTTGTCCGGGCTTGACCAGACCGATAACAATAGTAGGCAGTTGATAAGGAACGCTCCAGGTGAATCTCTCTTTTGTTTTCGGGTCGGGAAGACCGGCGCGTCGGGTCCAGCGTGGTCGTATTTTAAGTAGTCGAAATGGTCTGCATGACAAGCGTTTCAGCGTTGTAGAAGACGGAGTGGATGCGGCCGGTTGACAGCGGATCGCGACCGAAAGCACTGCACTCTCTACCTCTGCGCCAATAAGCGCTCTATTGGGCTCTATGTGAATGTCGCCGGGACCTCGATGTTGAAAGACGGAATCCCACTGGTCGGAGAAGATATGCCGCAAGTTGGCTTGGAAACGACCCGGAATACTAGACAAAAAGAAGATGCCCGCCTGGCTGCTCTGGCCGCCGTCGGCATCATGGACACCGAACCGGAACGCTGCTACGACGCCATCACCGAGTTGGCCGCCGACTGTTTCGGCGCCGATGTCGTCTTGCTCGGCTTTGCCGACCGAAGCCGCATCTGGTTTAAATCGAGCTGGGGCGATGTGCTGCGCGAAATGCCCCGCCACGACTCCATCTTCGACCTCGTCCTGGCCGCCGATGGTCCGGTCTGTTCCGCCGACCTCCCTTTCGATAGGCACCCCGGCGCGGGGATCTACCTTCTGCAAAGATCCAGGCAGGCATCTTTCGCCTGTGTCCCGATTCGCGCCTCCTATGGCCGGATCCTGGGCGAATTGATGGTCATTCATCACCAGCCCGGAATGGAGTTCGACCCGGAACAACTGCGCAAGCTCGAGGGCCTCGCAGACATCGTCTCCAACCTTCTGGAACTGCGCCGCCTCCGCAAGTCCTTCGCTGCCCCAGGCGCGCGCCGCGCTGTCCAAATGGAAAGCGCCAATGGCGTCTTCCCCCGCAAGCACGATCTCCGCCGCGCGCTCGACGAAAGCCAGTTCGTGCTCTATTACCAGCCGGAAGTCGACCTCTCCACCCGTCGCATCGTTGGCCTTGAGGCCCTCATCCGCTGGGAGCACCCGGAGCGCGGACTCCTGCCTCCCATGGATTTCATCCCCCTCGCCGAAGAATGCGGCCTGATCCTGCCCATCGGCGACTGGGGGCTCTCCGAAGCCTGCAGCCAGATCAAGCGCTGGACAAGCGAAGACCCGCGCAACGGCTCCCTGCGCATCTGCGTCAACCTCTCCGCCCGCCAGTTTTCCCGCGACGGCCTCGCCGACCACGTCCGCGCCCTCATGCTCCAGTCCGGCGTCTCCAGCCATCAGCTCGGCCTCGAGATGACAGAGTCCAGCCTCACCCCCAACATGCGCACCGCGCAGGAAGTCCTCACCAGCCTGCGCCGCCTCGGCGTCTCCCTCCTCATGGACGACTTTGGCACCGGCTACAGTTCTCTCAATAACCTGCACTCTTTCCCCTTCGACGTCCTCAAGATCGACCGCTCCTTCGTCGGCCGCATGACCGGCGGCGACCAGGCGCTGCAGATCGTCCGCACCATCATCGAGTTGGCCCGCGTCCTTTGCATGGATGTCGTCGCTGAGGGCATCGAAACGCAGGAGCAGTACCGCCTCCTCCGCCAGTTGGGCTGTCGTTTCGGTCAGGGATACCTGTTTGCGCGCCCCATGAGCGCCCAATCCATCGGCGAGTTGCTGCGCCTGCCCGGTCGTATCCTCCCCGATCCCGAACTGGTCGCCGCCGCCGACTAGTTTTCTGTCCTTCGCGTCCTGAGTCGTTAATGAATTAAATAGAAAGCACTGTCATCCTGAGCGAAGTTGGGCGCGATCTTTGCGCCCAACCGAGTCGAAAGCCTGCCCTGAGCGAAGTCGAAGGGGACCTGCGGTTGCTTTTCCGTGGCATCCATTGAGCTTCGGCCTACGTCCCTGGCGCGGTTCTGGAGTTTCCCCACACCCAGGCACGGAAACTCGGGAACCAGCCTGATGAATCAATCCTCCCGTAACCCTTCTTACCGATTCTGGAACCAGATTGGTTATTCCCATTCTTGGAACCTGTTCGCGGCTTCTTGTGGGAAAATTCTCACATTTTCGCCCAGACTGCAGATATGCTCCTATCCATGCAGCAATCTGGCTCAGCTCCGTCTTCCCCCAACCTCGCCGGCTTCGCCAGCCTGCTCTCGAACCTCATGGCGCCCAGTGCGGCCGCAAAACCGCAGCCCGCAGCCAAGGCTCAGCCCGAGTGGAACGACGACGAATTGGCTGAAGATGTTGCAACCCTCAGCTACGAAAGCGCCCTGCGCTCGCATTCGCGCTATTCCCCCAAAGGGGCGGAAGAAGCTGCGCTCGATGCGGGCGATGACGTGATCGCCAAGCGGCTGAAGGCAGCATTCGCGAAATCCGGTTCCACCACGGTCTCCGCGCCGGCCTCCCAGCCCGTCCAGGCCTACGAGCTTCGCAGCGACGATGAGGAACAGGAGCCGATTCAGGCGCAAGTTCAGGCTCAGGCCAAGGCTGCTACAGCCCTGCCCCGCTCCGCGCAAAAGTCTCCCACCCCCTTCGAGCGCAATCTCAAAAGGTCCAGCATCACGATTCGTATGAGCGAGGAGGAGTGTGCGCAGCTGCATCGCCGCGCTGCTGAGGCGGGCCTGACGGTTTCCGCCTATCTGCGCTCCTGCACCTTCGAAGCCGAGGCGTTGCGCGCTCAGGTCAAGGAAGTGTTGGCCCAGCTCAGCGCCAACGCCGAAGAAACCGCTCCGGCTGCAAACCAGCCAAAGAAGTTCGGGCCAGCTTCGGCTCATCAGGCATCGGCTGACCAGAATACGGAAGGGAACTCCGGGCTCGGGTGGCTCAAGCGCCTCATCCCGCAGGCCCGCAAGAACCAGCAGGCCATGCGCGCCTAAAGCATTTCGTCTATTGCCGTAGAGCGATTCTCCGCTGGCCTTCAGCAAAATGAAAGAGGTAGCGCCGGCCTCCCGGCCGGCTGTAGCGTGGACCTCCCGGTCCACGCTCACCTCTTATTCCACTTCCAGCACCAGGCACTTCAGGTACTCGGTCTCAGGAAGATTCAGCACCACCGGGTGATCCAGCGCCGCGCCGCGCCGTTCCAGCACCCGCACCCGCCGCCCGGCATCGTGAGCCGCCGAGGCTACCGCCTCTTCCAGCTCCGCCCAGCCCACGTGGTGCGAGCAGGAGCAGGTCGCCAGCAGGCCGCCCGGCTGCAGCATTCGGATCGCGCGCAGGTTCATCTCCTTGTAGCCGCGCAGCGCGCCTTCCACTGCCCGCTGGCTCTTCGCAAAGGCCGGCGGATCAAGCACGATCACGTCGAACTTCTCGCCCTTGTCGCTCCAGTCCCGCAGCAGTTGGAAGGCATCGGCCTCGATCCAATCCACCGCCGCCGTCATCCGGCTGCGATTGGTTTCCAGATTCCTCTCCGCCACTTCGAGCGACGAGTGCGACGCGTCCACGCCGGTAACCTGCTTGCACACCTCGGCCAGATGTAGCGCGAAGCCGCCCTGATAGGTGCACACGTCCAGCGCCCTTCCCGTCGCGCCAAGTTTCGCCGCCCAGTCGCGCACCGCCGCGTAATTGGATCGCTGATCCAGAAACGCGCCGGTCTTCTGCCCGGAGTTCGCGTCGAAGTGAAACTTCAGGCCGTTCAGCCGGAACTCCACCGCTTCGCCGGAAACCGAACCATCGCGAACAAACAGCGGCTCGCGGCTGGGTGCTGAAAGCCCTTCCAGTTCGCGCATCTTCGGGTCCGGCCGTTCCACAATCGCCGTGGGATCCAGTTCCTCGCGCAGCACGCGCACGCAGGTCTCGCGCACCGCCTTCGAGTCCAGGCCCTTGGCCAGAAGCTGCAGAATCACCAGCCCGGCGTACTTGTCCACCACCACTCCGGGCAGATCGTCGGCTTCGCTGAAGCACAGCCGCGCGGAATCGGTCTCCGCATCCAGCAGCCGCTTGCGCCGACCGATGGCCGTGCGCAGCCGCTCGGCCAGCATCTCCAGCCATTGCGTCTCGCTCACCGCCTCCTGCGAAATCATCCGCAGCGCAATCTGCGACTCCGGGCTATAAAGCGCCGTTCCCAGCAGCACGCCGCGATTGTCGGCAACCGGCAGAAGGCCCGGAACCTCGTCCCCCTCCGGCAGGCGTATGGACTCGATATCCGAGGCATAGACCCACAGATGGCCCCCACGCAGGCGGTCGGAGGCGCGACGGGTGATGAGCGCGCCAACTTCCGGGCCAGCCGATTTCGGCGCGTCCATGGCCCTGGTCTGAACAGGCCTGAGTGTCTTTGCCCCCAAAGCTTTCGCGGCCGGCTTCTTTACGCCGGAATCTTTGCTCACAACTCTTTTCGCGGAGGGCTCGTCATAGCTGCGCTCCGGCTTGCGCCGTGCGCCCTCTTCTGCCCGTCCGCCTGTCCGCAACGGGGGGCGCGACAAAGTCGGCTTCAAAGATGCGGGCCTCTGCGCCTGCCCTTCCGCACTTCTGGCGTAGGGGTTCCCGGCTGCTTCTTGCCGCACCCTGCCTTGCCCTGCGCCTTGCCGCGCGGTTCCTGGCCTTGCCGCGCTGGGCCGAGAGCCCTCGCGCCGCCCTTCTTTGCCGTAGCCAGCCGGGCCGCTTGCACGCTCGGTAGGGCGATCGCCTTGAGGACGCGACGAATTGCTCTTGGAACGGAAAGAAGACGTCGCGGACTGTTGTGTTCGCGGCGTCTTTCCGGTTGTTGCAGGTCTGCTTGTGCGTGGTCGGTCCATGTTGCTCCTTCAAAAGTTCAGTGGCTGCGGGCGCGCCCCTACAGCGAGACTACAGCGAAACCAGAGTTGGTGTATCCCGGAGGCACTACGCTAAAGTCGACGCGACCATCAGGGTCGGGGTCCCCACGGACAGGTCTTCGTCCGTGGGGTGAATTGTCGGGGTCCCCACGGACAGGTCT
>Ga0181517_10002060_pt1 | contig 21139 bp, 21 predicted proteins | sample PEATcosm2014_Bin_31_FD_119748 | JGI IMG/M metagenome (GOLD analysis project Ga0181517, IMG submission 119748) | Peatland microbial communities from MTU Mesocosm Facility, Houghton, MI, USA - PEATcosm2014_Bin01_30_metaG | ecosystem: Environmental > Terrestrial > Soil > Wetlands > Peat | place... | reverse complement strand
TGAGCAACGTCATTTCCAGTGCTGCCGCCAGCGACAGGTCGTTCCCCGACGTGCAGGCGAACGTGTCGCCGTCGCCCGTCGGCTCGACGCAGCCGATCACGCCGTAATTGCGCGCGTCGGCCAACGCGTAGCCGCAGTTTTGCAACGCCGGCACGGCCAAATCGTCGTTGAACAGCGCCGCGCCGGACGTGCTGCGGTACACCGCCAGCGCCTGGCGCCAGAAAGCGGGCGGCGTCTGGCGCGACAGCCGGATCGTAAAGGTGTTGCCGAGGCCTTTCACGTTCGCGAAGGCGTCGAGGATGATGTAGGAAAGCTCGTTGACCGCGTCGCGGCCCCGTGCGTCGACGCCGCCGACGGTCGGCGCGCCGCTGTCCGCGCCCAGTTCGCTGCCCGTGCGTTTGGCGGCGTAGGGCAGCACGATCAGGCTGTACGAGAGCTTGATCAGCAATTCCTCGATCAATTCCCGCGCTTCGGCCGGCGTGATGCGGCCGGCGGCGAGATCCTTGGCGTAATAGGGATAGAGATATTGATCGAAGCGGCCGATCGCGAAAATCGCCGTCATGCCGTAGGCGATCAGGCCGCCCACCTCGGTCAACCACAGCGCCTGCACCGCCTCGCGGAAGGTGCGCGGCGGCTGGAACGGCACGCGCCGGCAGATGGCCGCGGTTTCCAGCAAGTCGCGCCGGCGCGCGTCGTCCGTCGCGGCGGCGGCGACGCGTTCGGCCTCGTCGGCGACGCGTCCGGCGAATTCGCGAATGGCGTCGCACGACAGCATGACGGCTTCGAGAAACGCGCGGCCGTCCGCGTCGTCGGCCGGCCGGCTCGCCAGGCGCCGCGCGGCGTGTTTCTTGACGCCGGCGAAGCCCGTTTTGAGGATATTGCGCAGGCCGAGGATCAAATGCCCCTGCACGTCGAACACGTTGGTGGCGAACGCCGGATTGTTGTAGGCCAGCTCCTCGAAGGCGCGCAGCGCGTACAGCGGCTTGACCTTTGGGATTTTGCTCAATTCGAGCATGCGGCCGACGTCCATCGCCCGCGCCATCTTGAGATAGTGCCGCGGCCGCACGGCGGCGCGAAGATACAGGCCGTTCTCCTTCCACAACTGGCGCTTGCGGTCGCGCAGGGTCTTGCCCCGCCAATAGGGCAGAATGCGGTCGCGCAATTCGCGCTCTTCCTCGGCGGTGATGCGATACGGCTGCGGCTCGCGATGGCGCAGAAAATCGAGATCCATGTCGAGCACGACATTCATATCGCCGCGCTCGACGGGGATCACGCCGGCCACCAATTTGCTGGAGCGGTTGCCCAGAATTCGCTCTTCGTCAAGGATGTAGATCGTCATCTGCCGCAGCGTGTGCGCGAAGGCGAGGGCGGCGCGCTTCGCCGGGTGCTCGCCTTCCGTCTGCTGGAACGATTCGGTGTAATACCTCGCCCGTTCCAGGCAGATTTCATACGGGGCGGTCAGCACGCGATCTTTGTATCGTTGGTTGCGCGGGTGGATGGGCATCGGCGTTCCCCCTCGGCAAGCGGGCCGGGTTGTCCGGCAAAACCAAAGCAAAACACTCAAGAATCCCCTGAACGGGTAGATTATGATCGCGGCCGCGGCAATACAAGGGCGCCGCCGCGGCTGCACAGGTGGATGAAAACAAAGAGTTTTTGTTGTGCGCTGCCGTGCGCCATCGGGCGCAATTCGCGCTCGGTGCGCTAAGTGCTTGAAAACAAAGACTTTGCGGGAGTGCTCGCGCAGACGGGTCGAAAAACGCGCGCGGCGGGACATCTAAGTATGTGAAAACAAAGCGTTTGCGGGAGTGGCGGGAGTGTGCGGGAGTCGAGAAAAAGCACTCCCGCCGCCTAACTATTTGAAAATACTGGGAAAATACAGATTTGGCGGGAGTGGCGGGAGTGTTTCCCTATGCTGGGCTTAAGGAAAAAAATGAAGTTAACAATAGTGTAAAGCCGTGCGGAAGGGGCGGAAACACTCCCGCCACTCCCGCCACTCCCGCAAAACCCGCCGCGGTGACGCCCCGCGTACGCGTTAACTGATTGCACGCACCCGGTCGCACCATTGCCCATCGACGCAGGTCTCGTCGCCAGCATTTTTTCGGTCGTCCGACGCAGAATGGCGAATGGCGAATAAAGACATGGCGACGCCCCTCGAATTTCTCCATTTTCCACTATCCCTTCTCCATTCCGGTTTTCGCTCCTCTCGAACGTTGGCTTGGCGCGGAGGGAGGACGGCCAGATAGGGACCTGCCGTCGGGGAAGCGCATCTTTTCATCGACTCCGCTCGTCCCCAAAACGGCGTCTGGCGGGCGGGCCCCGGGTCTCACCGATTTCCAGCGCTTCACATTTAACTCACATAAACAAATTGCAACGACGAAACCGAGCCATCGAAGATTTCGCTCGCGGTTGCACGGCCGCGGCCTGCGGAAAATTTTCCAGCGACCCGCGCGGTCTCGCAATGTTGGCCGTGTTTGGCCGTAAATCGGCGGAAATTGGCCAATGGGCCGGCGCGCCCGCGGGCCGCCGCCCGGCCGGCCGCGTAAAATCGCAATACTGGCGCGGTCAAATATCACTTTTCGAACATCACCGCCAACTTGGCACGATTATTTCATACACATTTCTCGCCGTCAGAAAAAAGTTCGAAAAGTCGAAAAGTACGGTATTGCATTGTATTGTTTGGGGATGATGGGCGCAGGCGACACGAACTCGTTCGGGTCCTTTCGGTAACACGCGTCGCCTTCGAGAACAGACAAGCAGCAGCAGTGCGCGTCCGCGCGCCGGCGACCATTTTGCGGTCGCAGCGCAAACGACGCCGGGCGAAACACTGTCGAATGGCCGAGGGGGAAACCATGGCGCGCAAGCAATCCAGAGACCAAAGCACTGAGAAAAATGTCGGATTAGGCAATATTTTCCATAGCTTAGGCGGGTTCATCGACTTGCTGTCCGACCTGGCGGAGCAGGGCGGCGAATTCAAACGCTCCGGCGAAACCAGCAACGACAAAGACGGCGTCAAGGCCGTTTACGGCTTCTCGGTGCGCCTCGGCGGCGGCGGCGGCAAGCCGGTCGTCGAACCGTTCGGCAACGTGAAACGCGAGGGCCAAAAAGCGGTCGTCGACGATACGCGCGAGCCGATGGTGGACGTGTTCGACGAGGGCGATCATTACCGCATCGTCGCCGAACTGCCGGGCGTGACCGCCGAAGATATTCACTACGAGCTTCGTGACGATATCCTCAATCTGCGCGCGGCGCACGGCGAGAAAAAATATCGCAAAGAGATTCTGCTGCCGGCGCCGGTCGCAGCGGAGCGCATCAAGTCGTCGTACCGCAACGGCGTGCTGGAGCTCAAAGCGCCCAAAGGCAAAACGTCGTAACCGAGAGCGCGGGCGCTCGGTCGCCGGCGCCGCCGTCCGACAGGGGGAGAGGCCGCATGCAAACCATTCTCACGCTGGAAGACCTCATTCACGCGATGACCAATTCGTTGAGCGTCATCTCGGGCCATTCCCAGCACCTGCTCACCAAAGAGGCGATCGCCGGCAAAGAGCGGGAAGACCTGGTGGTCATTCGCGAACAAGCCGAGCGCGCTGTGAATCTGCTCGAACTGGTGCCGCGCGATGTCGTCAAACGGCGCGTCGGCGCCGCGGCCGCCGCGGCCGCCGCGGCGCAAGCGGCCGGCGCGCCGGCCGACGGGGGACTCAATCGCGGTCGGCGGGCCGACGACGTGCGCCTCGCCGCCCAGGAAGGAGTGCGCAGTGAAACGGAGTAAGAAACCGGGGCCGGACGTGATGGTCATGGTGGTGGACGACGAACCCTACATCTGCCGCTTTTTCGAGCGGGTCCTCGGCGACGAAGGCTATCGCGTCGTCACGACCACCAGCGGCCGGCGGGCGCTGACGCTCGCGACCGAGGTGCAGCCGGACCTCGTGCTGCTGGATATCGTCATGCCCGATCTCGACGGCGTGTCGACATTGCGCGGTCTGCGCACGGGCGGGTACCAGGGACCGGTGATCATGGTGACGGGCATGGGGACGATGCAGACGGCGCGCGAGGCCATGCTGCTCGAAGCGTATCAATACATCACCAAACCGTTCGACCTGGCGTTCGTGCGGTCGATCATTCGGGAAGTCGTGCGCGACTTTGCCGGCCGGCGGAAGGAAGTCGCGTGCGCACTCTGATCTACGTGCCGATCATTCATGCCGAGTCGGACCTGGGGACCATGGCCGACGATGTGCGCGCGCAGTTCGACGCCTTGCGCGAGTCCGGCGACAACTGGGAACGGCGGGCCGCGGCGATCGACTCCATGTGGGACGGCATCCGCGCCAAACTGTTCGCGCTGCCCGTCGAATGGCGCCGCACGCGCGTCTACCAGGACGGCCTGCCCGTCTGCCATCTGGAGGCGCAAATCGTGAAGGACCTCGCGGCCAAGGGCAGCCGGAATTTTCAGTTGCTGCTCGAGTTGGCCGCGCGCGGCGGCACGGTGATGGGCGCGGACAAATTGGAATTGCTCATCGAGGAATATCAACGCGTGCAAAAATTGGTGCAGGCGGCGCGCGACGGCGCGTCGGACGAGGCGGTGCGCGAACTGCAAGACGAGGGCGACGCCATCCTGCGCAAGCGCGACGAGTTCATCGCCGCGCACATTCAAGACACGCTGCAAGAGGGCGAAACCGGCGTGCTGTTTCTCGGCGTGCTGCATCGCGTCGACGAACTGCTGGCCGGGAAGTTCGAAGTGCGGCATTTGATCCACAGCCTCCCGTTCGAGTCGGACGTGCGGCGGCTTTTGAAGGAGCGTCAGCGATATGGTTCATGAAGCAAAAAAACGGCAGACGGAAAGTGTCGCCTTGCGCGTGGCCGAGGCGTTGCCCAAAGACGTCGGCCGCGGCATCGCCCGGCTCGACCCGCAGGACCTGGCGCGGCTCGGCGCCGAAGTCGGCGACGTGTTGCTGGTGACCGGCGAGCGCGCCACGGCGGCCAAGGCGATGCCCGCCTACAGCGAGAACCGCGGCCAGGGGCTCGTGCAGATCGACGGCATCGTGCGCGGCAACGCCAAGGCCGGCCTCGACCAGCGCGTCACCGTGGCCAAAAGCAGCCACGCCCCGGCCGCCAAGATTGTCATGCGGCCCGTCAACGCGGCGGCCGCGGGCCCCCGCGACGGCGACGCGCGCTACGTCGGCCGGCTGCTCGACGGCCTGCCGCTGCTCGCCGGCGACCGCGTGCGCGCCCTGCTGTTCGGCTCGCGCTTTCAGGATTTCGAGGTGGTGGCGACGCAGCCGCGCGAGGGCTGCGTGATCGTGCACCCGCAGACGCAAATCGTGATCGAAGCCGAGGGCAAAGCCGGCGGCGGCAAATCGGCCGGCATCTCGTATGAGGACGTCGGCGGCCTGCACAAGGAAACGCGCCGCGTGCGGGAAATGATCGAACTGCCGCTGCGCTATCCGCAAATCTTCGAGCGCCTGGGCATCGACGCGCCGAAGGGGGTGCTGCTCTACGGCCCGCCGGGCACGGGCAAGACCTTGCTCGCCCGCGCCGTCGCGCACGAGACCGAGGCGAATTTCATTTCGGTCAGCGGGCCGGAAGTGATTCACAAGTTCTACGGCGAAAGCGAAGCGAAGCTGCGCGGAATTTTCGAGCAGGCGCGCAAAACCGCACCGTGCATCATCTTCCTCGACGAACTCGACGCCATCGCCCCCAAGCGCGAAAACGTGCAGGGCGACGTGGAAAAACGCGTCGTCGCCCAACTCCTGGCGTTGATGGACGGCTTGGAGACGCGCGGGCAGGTCATCGTCATCGGCGCGACGAATATCCCCAATGTGCTGGACCCGGCCCTGCGGCGGCCCGGCCGCTTCGATCGCGAAATCGAGATCGGCATCCCGGACGCCGGGGCGCGGCGCGAAATCCTCGAGATTCATACGCGCGGCATGCCGCTGGCCGACGATGTCGACCTCGGCCGGCTCGCGGAAATCACGCACGGCTTCGTCGGCGCGGACCTGCAGGCGCTGTGCCGCGAGGCGGCGATGACGACGCTGCGCAACGTGATGCCGGGGATCGACCTGGCGAGCAAAGAAATCCCCTACGAGGTGCTGGTCGCGCTGAAGGTGACGATGGCGCACTTTCTCTCGGCCCGGGGCGAGGTCGAGGCCTCGGCGGTGCGCGAGGTGTTCGTCGACGTGCCCAACGTCAGTTGGGACGACGTCGGCGGCCTGGACGACATCAAACGCGAATTGCACGAAGCGGTCGAGTGGCCGCTCAAACACGCCGCCTTGCTCGCGCACGCCGGCGTGTCGCCTTCGAAAGGGATTCTGCTCTACGGCCGGCCCGGCAGCGGCAAGACCCTGCTCGCCAAAGCCGTGGGCTCGCAAAGCGGCGTCAATTTCATCTCGGTCAAAGGCCCCGCGCTGCTGTCGAAGTACGTCGGCGAAAGCGAAAAGGGCATCCGCGAAGTCTTCAAGAAAGCGCGCCAGGCCGCGCCCTGCATCTTGTTTTTCGACGAGATCGACGCGCTCGCGCCGACCCGCACCGCCGAAAGCGGCGATTCGCACGTGGCGCAACGCGTGATCAGCCAACTGCTGACCGAAATGGACGGCGTGGAAGAGCTCAAGGGCGTGCTGGTCATCGCCGCCACCAATCGCAAGGACATGCTCGATCCGGCGCTGCTGCGACCCGGACGCTTCGATCTCTTGATCGAGATGCCGACGCCCGACGCCGGCGCCCGCGCCAAAATCTTCGAGGTCTGCCTGAAAGGGAAGCCCCTGGCCAAGGGCGTGCGCCTTACGGATCTGGCGCAGCGCACCGAGGGCGCGACCGGCGCCGACATCGACTCGATCTGCCGCCGCGCCGCGTTCCTGGCGGTGCGCGATTTTCTCGCGACGCACGCCGATGAAGACGCGGCCAGTCTGCGCATCACCGACGAAAAACTGCGGGCCGCGATCCGCGACATCAGGGGGTCGAATCCGTCCGCGCGCGACGAAGCCGAACAGCGAGCCCAATAAGCGATGTTCTGCCTGACGTACCAAAACGAACAGGAACGGGCCCGGGCCGTGGTCGCCATCGCCCGCCGTTGCCGGAAAGCGCGCACGGCTTTCGCGTTCGTCGGCACGGCGGCGCAATGCGCGGCCCTTCGGCCGGAGGTCAAACGGCTCTCGGCGCCGGTGCACCGGAGCGTGACCTACTGCGCCACGGAACTCGCCGTGATCGCGCACAGTCATGCCGCGCTGAACGAGGCGATCGGCGCGTTGCGCACGACCTTGCTCGAACTGTCGGCCGACGGCCGCCCGCTGGTGGTCTGGGTCGATTCGCCGCTCATGCCCGCCGGCGCCGCGCATGCCGGCGCGATGTGGGTCTACCGCAACGCGGTCGACGATTTCGCGGCCCTGGCGCGGTTGCGCATCGTCAACGCCTATCGCTTCGCCGAGGTCGCGCCGGCGGTGCGCGCCAATTTGTTCGAGGTGGCCAACGCGGTCATCAGCGCCCGCTCCGTTTTCCCGCTCTGTCCGCCGTGGGTGATCGAAGCGCCGGCTGAACCGCGCCGCGACAATTCCCGGGTCGCCGGCGCGGCGGCGCCGGGGGCCGGCTTCGGCTTCGGTTCGTTGCTGCAGGCGGAAAAGCTGGCGACGATCGGGCAGATGGCCGCCGGCTTCGCGCACGAACTGGGCAATCCGCTGTCGGTTATCAGCTCCAGCATTCAGCATTTGCAACAACGGTTCGAGGCCGCCGGCGATCCGGAGCGCGAATTCGCGACGCTGGCCTTGCAAAACGTCGAGCGGATGCAGGGCCTGCTGCAGAACATTCGCGAGGCGGCGGGCGTGCGCGAACGGCAATTCCAGGCCGTCGAACTCAAAGAAGTCGTGGCGGAAGTGCTGCGCTTCGCGGCGGCGGAATTTCGCCGGCGCGGCGTCGCGGTCCAGGTCCGGTTCGATGCGGCGTTGCCGCGCGTCTTCGTGGATCCCAGCGGCGTGAAACAGGTGTTGCTCAACGTGGTCCGCAATGCGCTCGACGCCATGAACGGCGGCGGCGGCGCGTTGCGCGTGCACGCGTCGTGGTCGCGGGACAAGAACGCGGCCGTCGTGAAAATTGCGAACAACGGCCCGGCGATCGCCGCGGCGGATTTGCCCTGCATGTTCCGGCCGTTTTTTACGACGAAGAAAGAAGGGACCGGCCTCGGCCTTTTCCTGTCGCGAAAAATCGCGCGGGAGCATGGCGGCGACCTGGCGGCGGAAAACGTGCCGGGCGGCGTGCGCTTCGTACTGACGCTGCCGCGGGATCCCCGCGAAAGGGACGATCATGGCCAACATACTAATTGTGGATGACGAACCGAATCTGTGCCGGCTGCTGACGATGCTGCTGCGCGAGCACGGGCACCGGGCGCGGTACGTGCTGTCGGGCGAGGATGCGCTGACCGCCGCGGCCGAACACGTCCCCGATCTCGCGCTGCTCGACTTGAACATGACCGGCATGGACGGCATGGAAACGCTGCGGCGGCTGAAACGCCAGGCCCCCGAACTCCAGGTGGTCATCATGTCGGCCGTCGGCGACCTGAGCGTGGCCGTGCGGGCGATGAAACAGGGCGCCGTCGATTTCCTTTCCAAACCGTTCGACAACAAGGCGTTGCTGTCCACGATCGACACTCATCTGGCCAACCGTAGCGAGGCCCCCCCGGACTCGCCGTTGCTCATAGGACAGAGCCCTACCTTCCTGACCGCCGTCGACGAGGCGCGCAAATTCGCGCCGCCCGACATCAACGTGCTGCTGCTTGGCGAGACCGGCACGGGCAAGGAACTCTTCGCGAAGACGATCCACGCTTGCAGCAAACGGCGCAACGGACCGTTCGTGGCGATGGACTGCTCGATGCTCGCCGAGAACCTGTTCGAGAGCGAACTGTTCGGCTATGAAAAAGGGGCCTTCACCGGCGCCGACACGTCGCGTATCGGCCGGCTGGAGCTGGCCCAGGGCGGCACGCTGTTCCTGGACGAAATCGGCAATCTGCCGCTGGCGTTCCAGGCGAAGATGCTGCGCGTTCTACAGGAGCGCCGCATGGTGCGCGTCGGCGGGCGCAAGACGATCGCCCTGGATGTGCGGCTGATCTCGGCGACCAATGTCAATGTCAAAGAAGCGGTCCAGGCGGGCCGGTTCCGGCAGGATCTCTTTTATCGGCTGCAGGAAGTCGCGATCAACCTGCCGCCGCTGCGCGAACGTCCCGGCGATGTGCGGCTGCTCGCGGAACGTTTCGTCGCGACCTACGCCAAGGCCTTCCAGGCCCCGGTGGCCTCGATCTCGCCGGAGGCGCTCCGGACGCTGGAATCGCATCCGTGGCCGGGCAATGTCCGCGAACTCGAAAATGCGATGAAGTCCGCCGTGGTGCGGGCCGCGGACATTATGCGCCGCGAGGATCTGCCGCCCGAGATTCAGGGGGAGTGTGCGGCGCCCGCCGCTTCGGCCCCGGCGTCCGCGCCGATCGGCCGGCGCCAGCGGCTGCTCGTGGAAATCGAATACGAACTCGACGCGCTGGGCGTCGACTTGAAAGCGATCGGCGCGCAAGCGGCCGAGCGGGCGGAAAGCCAGGTGCTGCAGGATTTGTCGAAGCGCGTGCGCGTCGCGGGCAGCCGCCTGGCGAAAATGGTCAACGTCGACCCCAAGACGTTGCGGACCAAGCTGCGCAAATACGGTCTCGAAACTCACGGAATATCATAAAGGAGCGCGACGTGCGCCGCATCGTCCACCACAAAATTGCGCCGGCGTCGGGCAAGCATTCCCCCGCGAGGGGAACCGATTCCCGGGGTTCGTTCCCCCAGGACGGCGCGCCGATAACCGGGACTTCGGGCGCGGCCCGAAAAATATCACAAAATCCGAACGTTGACGCGTTTTCGCCGCCGCCGGCGGGCCCGGCGCCCGTTGGCGCCGGTCTTGCTAAACCCCATATCGCCGCAACAACGCGGCGCAAAAAAACAAGGGGTATGAAAATGGCAAAGGTTATGAAGTCAACTGATTCCTCGAGCCTGGCGGAAGTGGTGGACCGGATTCTCGACAAAGGCATCGTGATCGACGCTTGGGCCAAAGTCTCGCTGGTCGGCATCGAACTGTTGTCGGTCGAAGCGCGCGTTGTTATCGCGTCGGTCGAGACGTACCTGAAGTACGCGGAAGCCATCGGCTTGACCGCCACCGCGGCCGCGCCCACGGCGTAAGCGGACGTGACGGCACAGGGGTCCGCTCCCCGAGACTGGCGGGCACGTCGATCTCGGGGGGCGGCTCCGACGAAAGCCGCGGTCGGCAACGTTTCACGGCGCGCGGTTCCCTTTGACGGGCCGCCGCCTCAACCGAAGAAAGGAGATCGGTGATGAGCAATCATTTTACGAGTTTCACGGTCGATACGATGAAAGCGTTTGGCCAGGATTTGGCGGATCTGGCGCAGCATCGCACGGAAAGCATCACGAACATCCGCAATCATACCGAAGGCATGCTCGCGGGGTTCCTGAAAGAATTTCACGACGCGGCCGCCAAGCGCCGGAACGATGCGGCGGAAGACGCCGAAGCCCGCCGCAACCACTTGAACGCCTTGCGCGCCGAAGTGCAGTCGCTGCGCGAGACCTTCACGGCCGAGCGCGAAGCGATGGCCACCGACATCCGCGAGATGGCCGCCGAGCTGCGGCAGGCGTGCGAAACGTTCCGCAATCGTCCGCGGGCCGACCAGGCCTCGCCGGCGAAGGAATCGCCGCGCAGCAGCGGCCGCGGCAAGAACAAGCACAACAAGAGCGCGGAGTGATCGCGGGACAGCCGCGCGCCGTGCGCGGCTGCCAATGCGGGCGCGGGCCGGGCGAAACCAGAAAGCGGAGCGACGGCGGCGTCGCGAAAGGAAAGGGACGATGAACGGAAACGGCGAACAACCCAATGTCGTAGCTCTCATGGACATCGCGTCGCCGACGGGCATGGCCGTCGAACCGAGCGAGGACTTCGTTCAAACTCCCGCGGTGCGGCAGTTGGCGAACCGGGCTCTCGCCTATCTCAAAGCGGGATACCCGGTTCATTTCTCCGGCCCGACGGGAACGGGAAAAACGACGCTGGCGCTGCACGTGGCGGCGCTGCGCGGCCGGCCGGTCACGCTGATGCACGGCGACGACGAGTTCAGCTCCAGCGACCTGGTCGGCGGCGAATACGGATATCGCAAAAGCAAGCTGATCGACAACTTCATTCACTCGGTGGTCAAAACGGAAGAAAGCGTCAACACGCTGTGGACGGACAATCGGCTGACGCTGGCCTGCCGGGCCGGCGACACGTTGGTGTACGACGAATTCACGCGCTCGCGGCCGGAAGCGAACAACGCGCTGCTCTCGGTGCTCGAGGAGCGGTTGCTCTCGCTGCCCAAACGGATGCCGCGCGCGGACGGTTATATGGAAGTCCATCCGGATTTTCGCGCGATCTTCACGTCGAATCCGGAGGAATACGCCGGCGTCCATCGCACGCAGGACGCGCTGCTGGACCGCCTGATCACCATCAAGGTCGATTATTTCAATCGCGATACGGAGGTGGAAATTACCCGCATGAAATCCGGACTGACCTTGGCGGAAGCCGTGATGATCGTGGATGTCGTGCGCCAGTTGCGCGATATGGGGTTGACCAAGCAAGGGCCGAGTCTGCGCGCCTGCATCATGATCGGCCGCATCGCGGCTCAGCAGGGCGCGCACGCCCGGCGCGGCGACACGGTGTTCTCCGAAATCTGCCACGACGTGCTGGGCGGCCTGGCGCCGCGGGTCGTGCACGACGGCAAAAAGGGCATTCACTCGATGATCGACGAAATCATCGCCAAGTGCGCCAAGGACGAGCGGCGGCCCGTGCGGGAAATCGCGGTCGGCGACAACGGGACGGCGATCGCCGTGAAGAAGGAGCAGCGGTCATGAAAAAACCGTCGCGCGAAGCCAAGTGCATCAAGACGTTGGCGTCGATTCGGGGCTCGGGATCGAATTCGGGCGAGCGCCACGTGCACCAATTTCAATTGGCTTCCTTGGAACTCGACCGCTCGCGGCGGATGAACGAGAAGAACTCGGCCGCGGCGCGGATTCGGGAAATCGACGTGCGGCTGCACGAGATCGACAAAGAGATTCGCCGGCATCAGCAGGCGTTGGACGCGGGCGGCGCCGGCCGCGCGTCGTCGCCGGCGAACGCGTCCGAACCAGCGGCGGGCCCGCGCCGACGGACGTTGCGGTACTAATCGCGAAGCGGCGGCTCGGACCGCCGCCGTACAACTAATTGGGGACGCACAAAGATGAGCATCAAATTAAATTGTCTGGCCTGCGGACACACGCTGACGCTCGGCGACGCGTACGAGGACTTCACCGGCGAGGTTCATTGCTGGGGCTGCCACACGCTGCTGGAAATCGCGTTGGTGGACGGCCGGCTCCGGTCGATCCGGCGGGCGGGAACCGGCGGCGCCGCGCTGGCCGCGCCCGCACACGAACAACCGGCGGAGCCGCAAGCGCCGCTGCCGCGGGATGGCGAGGCGGGTTATGGCGAATAAAGGGCTTTATCTCTACGGCCTGATTCGCGCGGACGACCAGCGGGAGTTCGGCTGCATCGGCTTGGCCGACGAAGGCGCGCCGGCGCTGGTGACGTCGATTTGCATCGCCGGGGTCTGCGCCGTGGTCAGCGACTGCGGGACGCAAAAAATCATGCCGTTGCGGAAGTATCTGGATCCCTATCATCGGGTGATCCAGGAAGTGATGAAAACGGCGACGATCATCCCCATTCGTTTCGGGCACGTCGCCAGAAACCGCGACGCCATCGCGACGATGTTGAAGCACAACCGCGACACGATCCGCGAAGGTCTCGACCGGGTCGCCGGCTGCGTCGAAATGGGGCTGAAGGTGAAATGGGATGTGGACAACATCTTCGAACATTTCATCGGCATCGACGCGGAACTGGCCGCCTTTCGCGACGAGATCTTCGGCCGGTCGCAGGCGCCGAGCCTGGCGGAAAAAATCGAGCTGGGCCGGCTCTTCGCGGAGCGGCGGGCGAAGGAACGCGAGCGGGAGACGGAGCGGGTCATCGAACAGTTCCAGGGGTTTTCCGCCGACGTGAAATCGAATACCCCCAAGAACGAAACCGTCGTCATGGATCTCGCCTTTTTGGTGGCCCGCGACGCGATGAAGACGTTCGAGGAGCGGGTGTATCAAGTGGCGGCGACGTTCCCGTCGCACTATCTGTTCGACTACACGGGGCCGTGGGCGCCGTTCAACTTCGTGGACCTGGATCTGCAAACGCCGGACGATTGAGGGGACGCCATGGGCATCATCAACGCGTCGGTGCGCGGGCTGTTTCGCGTGTTCGATGAGGTCGCCGATCTCGCCGAAAAAGAACTGTACGACGAGGACGGGGTCAAAAACGAACTCATGGAAATCTACAAGAATCTCGAAGCCGGCGTGCTCGACGAAGAAGAGTTCGAACGCCGGGAAGCCCGTTTGGTCGAGCGGCTGGGCGAGATCGAGGAGCGGCAGAAATCGAGGGGTCGATGACGACGAGAATCGCCGGCGGCGTGTGGCGCCGCGGCGGCCGGCCGGCGCTGGCGCAGCCCGGCGACGAAGGACCGTGGCGCCGCGGAGGACGGCGTCCGACGCCGCACGGCGTGCGCGCCAAACGCCGGATCGGGCGGCGCGCGCCGTTTCATCCGGGCGACCCGCGGTTTGAGATGTTTCTGGATGGCGCGTGAATCGTCGGTTCCGCAACGCGACACGAGAGGTTGGGACGACATGAGAAAGCGGCCCGCGATCGGCGGCAAAACCAGCAACGCAACAGCGCGCGGCGGCAACCAACCGCCTCGCGCCGTGCGATCGCCCGCGCACCACGACGGCTTGCTCGACGCCGGCGCCTCGGACGACGCGTTCGTCGCGCTCGAACGCTGCCTGGAACGGATTCCGGTCGGGAGTTGGGCGGGCATGGTGATCGTCCGGCGCACAGAGCCGAACGCGATGAGCCGGGCGCGCGAAGGCAGCCGGCAGCCGGCGCCCGGCGACGCGTACCGCAGTTGTTTCCCGACGCGTCCGCCGCTCGCGCCGGCGGCGGCGGGCGATGCGCAGGGCGCCCTCGGGAGAATCGTGATGTTGCTGCGGGCGCGCACCGGGCACGATTTCTCGCTGTACAAGAAACGGACGCTTTACTACCGCGTCGAGCGGCGGATGGAACAACATCAAATTGACACCGTGGGGTCGTACGCGGCGTTCCTGGCCGGCGATCCGCAGGAATTGGATATTCTGTACAAGGAAATGTTGATCGGCGTGACGGGCTTTTTCCGCGACCCGGCGGCGTGGGAGGCGTTGAAATCTCACGTACTGCCGGCGCTGATCGCGAGCCGGCCGGCCGGCACGACGTTGCGCGTCTGGGCGCCCGGTTGCTCGACCGGCGAAGAGGCGTACTCGCTGGCCATTGTGTTTCAGGAGGCATTCGAAAACATCGCCCCGCGCAAGAACCAGGCGGTGCGGATTTTCGCGACGGATTTGAATCGCGACGCGCTGCAGATCGCCCGCCGCGGATTTTACCCGCGCGAGATCGCGGCGGCGGTTTCGCCCGAACGGTTGCGGCGGTTCTTTCCCGAGGAGCCAGACGGCTATCGGGTGGCGGCGGAACTGCGCACGCCCGTCGTCTTTATGGTTCACAACGTGATCATGGATCGCCCGTTCGCCCAAATGGATCTGTTGATTTGCCGCAACCTGCTGATTTATCTCGACCCCCGCCTGCAAAAGAACCTCCTGACCATGTTCTGGCAGACCCTGAATCGGGGCGGCTTCCTTTTCCTCGGCCCCGCCGAATCGGTCAGCGGCGCGCGCGACCTGTTCACGCCGGCGCAGCGGCCGGCGAAGCTGTTTCAACGCGTCGAAATCAGTGCGCCGGCGCGACTGGCGCCCCTCGCACCCGCCGTGCAGCGGCTGCCGTTCGGCGCCGGCGAGTCGGCCATTTTGCGGCTGGAGAGCGGCGGCGCCGCCGACCGTTCCCGCGCGCAGACCACGCGCGTGATTCCCGTCGCCTACGGCCGCGAAGATCGCCTGCTCGCCGACATTACGGCGGACTGGGCGTATCCGGAATTGGCGGCCGACGTGCGCCTGGCCTTTCAAAACGGCGCGCCCACGGACCGGGAGATCGACCTGCCCGACGGCCGGCGCTGGACCGCGCGCATCACGCCCTGGAACGTGCCCGGGCGCCAGCTCGACGCGGTCGTCGTCGCCGTGCGCGAAACGACAGCCATGCAATTGATGGAGCGGGAGCTGCGCGCGGCGGAAACGCGGCAACGGCAATTCCCGCACGCGGCGGCGGAACGCGGCGGCGAACGGCCCGCGGACGCGCGCGAGGGGGGCCGGCCGTGACCTCGGGCAAGCGGGCGATGTCGGATTTCAACACGCTGCGGCGGCGCGCCGAGGAGAAGTTGCGCGAACACCGCCACGTCGCGGCCGGCGGCGCGCTGGACGACGAAACGCAGAATTTGCTGCGCGAACTGCAGGTCCATCAGATCGAACTGGAATTGCAGAATGAAGAGTTAATCGGCTCGCGCGAGGAGCTCGAACGCACGCTGGAACGGTTCACCGACCTGTTCGACCGCGCGCCGGTGGGCTATTTCGCCATCGATCGCGAGGGCGTAATCCGGCAGGCGAACCTGACCGGCGCGACGCTGCTCGGCGTGGAGGCGCCCTTGCTGGCGAACCGGCCGTTTGCGCAATTCGTCGTCGCGGAGGCGCGGCCGAGATTCGCCGTCTTTCTCCGGACGGTTTTCGACAAGCGGACGCGCCGCTTGTGGGAAACATCGTTGCTGCGGCCGGGCAAGCGGCCGCGGTTCGTGCGCCTCGAGGCGACCGTTCCGGAGACGGGCGGCGAGTGCCGGCTGGCGGCGCTGGACATCACCGCCCGGCGGCGAATGGAGGAAGCGCTCCGGAAAAGCGACGAGAAATATCGGCTGATCGCGGAAAACGTAATGGACGTGATTTGGACCGCGGATTTGTCGCTGAACATTCAATATATCAGTCCGGCGGTCCTGCGCATGCGCGGGTACAGCGTCAGCGAAGCCCGGCGGCAGGCGCCGGAAGAGATCTTCCCCGCGTCGTCGTTGGAGATGTTGAATGGTCTGCTCGCCGCGGAATGGGAAAAAGATGCGCGGCCGCCGGCCGACCCCGCCGACGTGCGCACGATCGAGTTGGAACAGTACTGCAAAGACGGTTCGACCATCTGGACCGAATGTCAATTCGGTTTCCTGCGCGACGAAGACGGCCGGCCGCAGGGGATTATCTGCGTCACGCGCAACATCACCGAACGGCGGCGGGCGCAAGCGGAACGGTTGACGATGGAAGCGCAATTGCGCCATCAGCAAAAGCTCGAGTCCATCGGCACGCTGGCCAGCGGCGTCGCGCACGAAATCAACAATCCGCTGATGGGCATCATGAACTTCGCCGAGTTGATTCAGACCCAGGACATGCCGCGGGTCAAAGTCGAGGATTTCGCCCGCAAGATCGTCGCGGAAAGCGCGCGGGCGGCGAAAATCGTCCGCAATTTGCTGGCGTTTTCGCGGCAGGACAGCGAGGAACACAGCCCGGCGCTGATCGACACCGTCATCCGCTCGACCTTGTCGTTGATCGAAACCGTGCTGCGCAACGAGGAAATCAAGGTCACAGTGGACGTGCCGGACGGGCTGCCGGCGATCCGCTGCCGGAGCCAGCAGATTCAGCAAGTGATCCTGAATCTGGTGACCAATGCCCGCGACGCGTTGAACGAGCGATATCCGGGCCGGGATCCCGACAAGACCCTGGCGATCCGCGCCCGGCAAATGGAAAAGGACGGCGCGCCGTGGATTCGCACGGTCGTCGAAGACCACGGCGTCGGCATGGCCGCAAAAACAATGGCCCGGATATTCGATCCTTTTTTTTCCACCAAGCCGCGCCATCTGGGCACCGGCCTCGGGTTGTCCGTCAGTCACGGAATTATCCGGGAGCACGGCGGCAATTTATGGGTGGACAGCAGACTGGGTGAATTTTCGCGGTTCTACGTGGACCTGCCGGTCGACAACGGCTGGCGGCTGGACCGCGACCGAACCGTGTGAAGAGGAGCGCGCCATGCCGCGAATTTTGATCGTCGACGACGAACCGAACATCTGCGAAGCGATCGGCGAGTTTCTGCGCAACGACGGCCATGACGTCATGACGGCGCCGGACGGCGCGGACGCGCTGGCCGCCTTGACCGCGCAGCATTTCGACGTCGTGGTCACCGACATCATCATGCCGCGCTTTTCGGGCATCGAACTGCTGCACCGGATTAAAGATTCGGATCCCGAGGTGCAGGTGATTGTGGTGACCGGCGAGCCGACGCTGGAAACGGCTTCGACGGCGTTCCGCGAGCATGCGTTCGACTATCTGCCGAAGCCGGTCAGCGGCAAAGTGCTGCGGCAAGCCGTCGCCAACGCGTGCAAGCTGAAGGCGCTGGGCGAAGAAAAAAAGCGGCTCGAGGCCGAGAACGACAAGTATCGCGAAGAACTGGAAAAGTTGGTCGAGGCCCGCACCGGCGAAGTCCTGCGCGCCAATCAACGGCTGCAGGAGTCGCTGATCTGCCTGCGCGAAAATCTGGACGACAGCACCCGCGCGATGTCGATCATGATCGAAAAGCGCGATCCGTACACCGCGGGGCACCAGGCGCGCGTCGCCCAGCTCGCACTGGCGATGGCGACCGCGATGAATCTCGGGGAAAACGAAATCGCGTCGGTCCATACGGCGGCGCTGCTGCACGACGTGGGGAAGATTTGCGTTCCCGTCGAGATTTTGTCGAAGCCGGCGAAATTGAACGACGCGGAAATCACGTTGATCCAATGCCATTGCGAAGCGTCGTTCGAAATCCTGCGCACGATCCGGTTTCCCGGCCCGATCGCGACGATCGCCGGCCAGCACCACGAACGGTGGAACGGCTCGGGGTATCCGGCGGGACTGCCGGGCAAGGAAGTCCTGCACGAGGCGCGGATCATCGCCGTGGCCGATGTCGTCGAGGCGATGACGCACCATCGGCCGTTTCGGCCGGCGCAGGGCGTTGCCGCGGCGCTTTCCCACATCACGGAAGCCGCCGGCGTGCTCTACGACCCGGACGTGACGGCGGCGTGCGTCGACACGTTCCGCGCGGGTTTTTCATTCAACGGCGGCTCGGCCGACATGCCGGGCCGGTACGGCGCCGATCTGAGCTGCCGCAACAATTGACGGATGGCAAACATCTTTCCGGGGGGAAACAAATTGACCACGCCGACGAATCTGCGACCGATGCGGGACCGCGGGAGCAAGGAATCCCTGGCCGACGCGATCGAAGTCATTCTCGACAAAGGGTTGGTGATCAACGCCGACATCACCGTGTCCGTGGCCGGCGTCGAGCTCCTCGGCATCAAAATCCGCGCGGCGCTGGCCTCGTTCGCCACGGCGGCCAAATACGGATTGGAGTTCCCGTCGGGGACCAACATCGAAACCTCCGCCTGGCGGCAGGCGCAGTCGGGCGACGAGTCTTGTCCGCAGTGCGGCAAACATTCCGCGACCGAAGAACTGCTCAATGACGGCTGCCCGTGGTGCGGCTGGCAAAGCGCGCGGGCGAGGGCGGTTGCGCCGGCGCCGCTGCCGCTGCCGATCGCCGGCAGTCAATGAAAGGCGGTTCGATGATCGGGACTTCGCCGCGGCGCGATCGCGTCCATTTGCCGACCTGCCGGGGCTGCGCGCGCGGCGACCCCGGCGCGGGCGAGGCGTAGCATGGAGCCAGTGCGCGAGGCGAAAGCCACCGTCACGGACCTGCTCGATCGGTTGTTGGAAACCGGCGTCATTCTCGATTTGGACATGATCATCGGCATCGCCGGCGTGCCGTTGATCGGGGTCAGTCTGCGCGCCGCGATCGCGGCCATCGAAACGATGATCGAGTACGGGTTCATGCAGACATGGGACGAAAACACGCGGCGCTACGCCGAGCGCGAATTGCAGAGCAAACGTTTGCCGTTTGGGCGGGACGAACGCACGCTGGTGGAAATGTTCGGTTCGCATTGGTCGGCCGACGGCATCCAGCGGGCGTGGCGGCCCGGCCGGTTGTTCGTGACCAATCAACGCTTGATCCTGTATCGGCGGATGCCCGCCGAGGTCCTGTTCGAGGCTCCGTTGGGACGCATCGCCGGCCTCGCGACCGGTGAGAGCGTGCGCTTCGACGGGCGACGCGTCCCGCTCTTGCACATCACGTTGGACGACGGCGCCGCCGCGTCGTTCTACGCCGAGGATCTCGACGGCCTGCGGTCGGCGTTGGAAGAGCAATTGGCGGCGATGGGCGTGGCCGTCACCGCAACGAGCGAGGCCTGGGGTCAGGATTGCGAAGCGGCCGACGCGATGCCCGGCGCGCAGATCCTGGCCAAGGGCATGATGTGGCGGCAGGAATCCGGCGCGCCAGGGATCGCGGCCGAATGGCGCCCGGGAATTCTCTATTTGACCGACAAGGGGTTGCTCTGGTGGTCGCAGAACCGCCGGCGTCTGGAACTGCGCATCGCGGCCTCGTCGATCCTGGGCGTGACCGCGGAGACCCATGAAAAAAGCGCGTTGCTGCCCGAGAGTTCGATGCTGGTCGTGCGCTGGATGGGCCAGGACGCCACGATGACCAGCTTGTTCACTGGGAAAGCCGTCGAAGAGTGGCGTCGCGCGATTCGCCGCGTGGCGGTCGATGACAAAAGTGGAGCAGCGTCATGATCGATGTCGACGAAGGGAACTTGAAGCAAGGTCTGCTGGGCCTGGTGATCGCCTTGGTCGAAGTGATCAAGGACGCGCTGGCGACGCAGGCCTTCCGGCGGATGGAAAACGGGCATTTGACCGACGCCGAGGTCGAGCGGCTCGGCGCCGCGCTGGCGGATTTGGACGTCGTGCTGGCGCAGATCAAAGAAGAACACGGCGTCGCGGAGGCGGTTCAACAGGTGCGCGACAGCCTCGACGATCTGGTCGGCGACGTGGTCGACCGCCTGTCGAATCCCGGCCGTTGGCCGGAAGCGGCCGAGCCGCTGTCGTCGTGAACGAATGCGGGGGGAATCCCCCACGCGTGTTCCGCTGGGGACGGAAGGCAACGATGGATATTCGCCGGAAGAACGGAGGCCGCGCGGCGCGTATTTTCTACCTGATCTTCGTTCTTTTTGCCGCGGGCATCGTCGCCGGCGGCTACCTCTACTTCCATTACTATGAAAAGCACTACCGCATTGAGGTCGAGCATCAGCTTTCGGCCATCGCAGAACTGAAGGTGAGCGAACTGGCGCGGTGGCGCCAGGAAAGGTTGGCGGACGCGGCCGTCTTTTATCGGAACGACGCGTTCGCCGCGCTCGTGCGGCGTTATTTCGAGAAGCCGGACGATGCGGCAACGCAAGCGCAACTCGGGGCCTGGCTGGCGCATTTTCAGCAGGCGGAGCACTACGACGCGGTGATGTTGCTGGACAATCAATACGTCGGAAAGATGATTTTTCCCGCCGGACCGGAGCGCGGGCTCGCCTTCGTTTCTCCGGGCGTCGCGGCGACCCTGCAAGCGGGCCAGGTGGCCTTTGAGGATTTTTACCGCGACGAGCAGAACCGGCGAATCTACCTGAAAACCATGATCCCGATTTTCGATGAACCGGACGGCGGCCGGCGTCTGGGCTGCCTGGCGCTACGAATCGATCCCACAACGTATCTCTACCCATTTATCCAGCGCTGGCCGCTGCCCGGTCGCACCGCGGAAACGTTGCTCGTTCGCCGCGAAGGAAAGGACGTACTCTTCCTGAACGAGCTCAAATTCGCCGCCGACGTGGCGCTCACGCGGCGCATCCCGCTGGCGAGACAAGACGTGCTCGCCGTCAAGGCCGTCGCCGGACACCAAAGCATCGTCGAGGGCCTGGACTACCGGAACGTGCCGTCGATCGGCGCGGTGCGGGCCGTTCCGGATTCGCCGTGGTTCCTCGTCGCGCGCATGGACACCGCCGAGGTGTATGCGCCGCTGCGCGGCCGGCTGTTGGCGACCGTGATCGTGGCGTGCCTGCTGCTCGTGTGTTCCGCCTTTGGCGCCGGCCTGGTCTGGCGGCAACGCGACGCCGCATTCTATCGGGCGCAATGCCAGTCGGACGAAGCCTTGCGGGAAAGTGAAAAAAAATTGCGCAGCTATATCGACG
>Ga0181517_10002056_pt1 | contig 21151 bp, 20 predicted proteins | sample PEATcosm2014_Bin_31_FD_119748 | JGI IMG/M metagenome (GOLD analysis project Ga0181517, IMG submission 119748) | Peatland microbial communities from MTU Mesocosm Facility, Houghton, MI, USA - PEATcosm2014_Bin01_30_metaG | ecosystem: Environmental > Terrestrial > Soil > Wetlands > Peat | place... | reverse complement strand
CGGAAATGCCCGGGAACGAAGGCCAGGTCCGGGCACAGCTGGCGCGCCCGCCATGCCGGCATCCCGGCCGAGACGCCGAACGCCCTGGCCTCGTAGGACGCCGCCAGCACGACCCCGGTGCCCACGGCTATCGGCCGCCGGGAGAGCGAGGGGTCGAGCAGTTGTTCGGCCGAGGCGTAAAACGCGTCTAGGTCGGCGTGGAGGACAGTGGCCGCTCTTGGTGGGCCCATGACGTAAGAGTGTAATCGAACAAGTGTTCGTACATTGGCGTCCCCCGAAGGGCGTCCCATTGTTTGGGCCCGCCCCAGGGCGGGTATTGCACGCACCGACCAACTAGTTCGCCGGCCTTGTGATGGACGCGTGAACGAGAAGAGCCCCTTAAGAAAGAAGGAACAATGAAGATCCCCAAGTACCTCGCCGCGGGAGCAGCTCTAAGCCTCGCTCTGGCCGCTACCGGGGTCTCCGCCTCCGCCCAGACGACGACAACCACCACCTCCACCACAACTCCGACGACCAGCACCACCACGCCCCCCGTCCCTGCCAATCTTGCGCCCGACCAGCTGGTCCTCACCGGGACGTGCATCCCCGACACCACGATCGTCCCCGAAGCTCAGGACGCCATGGCCCTTTACGTGCCCTTCGGCCCGCCGGCCGGCGTCTACGTCAATGGGAACTGGGTACCGGCGGCTTACCTGGCCGGCGCTGCTTCCGGCAACTACATCGTCGGGGCCGCGGGCTGCTCCAACCCCGTGGCGCCGCCCACGTCGGTGCCCTTCAGTACCACGACGACCACTTCCTAACGCCACTTCCTAACGCCGCGCCGAGCCGGCCTGGTGCGTCCCGCTCCGGGTCGTCCCGACAAAGGACGCACCAGCGAGGTTTTAGAGGTAGCGACCGACCCGTTGTTACTGGCGGCTCGTCGCTCCTCCATCGGCAACCCTCGGTGGGCCCGGTGCGTCACCGTCGGCCCCGGGACGGCGTGCCGTCCGCTTGGGCTTAAGGCCGACGAAGGCTAGGGGCGCGGCGGAGGCGGCCACGATGGCCGCGATCGCCAGCGCCACGCGGGAACAGTGCGTAACTTCGGCCTTCCCCGTGGCGCTCGACAGGCCGGAGAGGACCGGGACAGCGGCCAGGGCGAAAAGGCTGGCGGCCCGGGCCACGGCATTGTTCACCGCCGAGGCCACGTCCACGTGGTCGGCGTCAGCGGCGGCCATGACCGTGGCTGACAGCGGTGCCACAAAGCTGACCAGGCCGGCGCCGAAAACCAAAGCTCCGGGCAGTACGTCGGCGGCCCATGACGCATGGGGCCCTATCCGGGCCAGGAGGACCAGTCCGGCGCCGGTGAGCACGGGCCCGACCGTGAGCTGGGCCCGAGGGCCGATGCGCTGGCTGAGCGAGCCCGAGGGCACCGAGAACAGGAGCATCAGAGCCGTGGCCGGGATGAGGGACAACCCCGCTTCGAGCGCCGACCACCTGGCCGCCACCTGGAGCTCGTAGGAGATAAGGAAGAACGTGAGCCCGAGGGCGCCGTACAGCAAGAAGGTGACGGCGTTGACGACGGTGAAGGTGCGGTTGGCGAACAGCGCCGGTGGCACCAGCGGGGCCTCGGCGTGGCGTATGTGCCAGACGAAGGCGGCCCCGAGGACCAATGCCAAGGCACCCGTGGCATCAATCGCCGGGTCGCCCCAGCCGAGCGGCCCGGCTTCGGTTAGTGCCCAGGTGGCGGCGGCGAGGCTGATCACCGCCAAAGCTGAGCCTCGGACGTCGAGCCGTGAGCCGGCGTCCGGGCCCCTGGACTCGGGCACGGCCCGCGAGCAGGTCACCGCCACCACGGCCACGGGCACGTTGATGAAAAAGACCCAGCGCCATCCGGGCCCGTCGACCAGGGCACCCCCGGCCAACGGCCCGATCGCCCCCGCCACTGCTCCCAACCCCGACCATGCCCCGACCGAGGCCGCCCGGTCCGACGGGCGGAAGCTGGCCTGAAGGATGGCGAGGCTGCCCGGCGTGAGCAATGCGGCGCCTACGCCCTGGAGGCCCCGGGCAGCAATGAGGATGCCGATGTCGCGGGCTTCACCACAAAGCGCTGACGACGCCGCAAACCAGACCGTGCCGATCACGAAGATCTTGCGCCGGCCGAGGCGGTCCCCGAGAGCCCCGCCGAGCAGGATGAACGAAGCCAGGGCCAGAAGGTAGGCGGTCAGGGCCCATTGCAGCGAGCTGACGCCGACGTGCAGGTCGCGGCCGATACGGGGCAAGGCCACGTTGACGACCGTGGCGTCGAGGCTGGCCATGGAACTGGCCGCCACCGTGGCCGTCAAGGCCACCCGGCCCCGGGCCGACCTCAGGCGCAGGCCCTCGTTCGCCCCGGACCGGTCCCGTGCTGCTCCAGCGGGCACTCGACCGACTCTAGGAGGACGGGGGCGCTTCTCCCTCAGCCCTGGATCACCAGGGCGTGAAAAGGCCGGTAACAGTGCTTCGGCGACCAATATGGGTGCGGTCGGCTGCTGAGACACCTGTTGTGTGCCGCCGGCCGCTCTGCGACAATGATCCAGCGCCCAGGCGGCATTGACAACCGACGGTGGAGGTGAAGAGTGCAGGGACTTGTTCCGACGGGTGCTCTTGGGGGATGCGCGCTGCTCAGCGCAGCCGTGCTCAGCTTCGCGGGCGCACCGGCAACCCAGGCCACGGCCGTGCCGCTCGCTCCGACCTCGTGGGTCAGGATCAGTGGTGGCACCGGTCCCTCCGACGCCGCCGGCGCGGAGGTGGGCCTGGCCCGCACGGCAGGAGGGGTGCTCAACGTGGTCTGGAACCGCGGGGCCACCAAGACTTCGATATTCGACACCCGTGTTTCGTTCGCTGGCAAGGTCCTAGGTACGAACACGGTTATTACGGGGTGGTCCGGCGACGGGGGGCTCGCCCTGGTGGAATTGCCAGGTAACACGTTGCGCCTTTTTGCTGCCGGGTTGGCGCCCGGGACCAAGGTCAACGGTATCAATACCCTCACCGCCCCCGCCGCCGGCGCTCCCTGGGCACTGGCCCCCAACGACGCCTGGGGCGGCCTCTTCGGCGAGGAAACTCCTTATGTCGGCGCCACGCTCACCAACACCGGCACTGCCGTCACCGCCTGGCCGGGGTATTACCACGTCGGCTTGGCCAGCGGCCCGGCGGCCACGCCCATTTATCCCGACATGGGCTACGCCGAGCTCGCCACCGACCAAAAAACGGGGGCGGTGGTGGTGGCGGGGACCACCATCTCGGGCAAGGGCGGGACCTACGTCAAGCGACTGCTGCCCAGCGTCGGGCCGGCTATGTACCTGCAAAGCGCCTCCGACAACCCGCAAAGCTCCGGTGTCTCGTCACGCATCGGGGCCCCGGGCGTCTACGTCGCCTGGGCGGACGGTAACGCCGAGACGGTCAAGCTCACGCGCTACCTCGGCGCGACCCAGACGATCGTCCACGGCCCGCTCCCCGGTGGGGGCCTGGGCGGGGCCAACACCACCGACGTTTTCGCCGCTCCGGGCGGGCGACTGTGGGTCACCTGGTACGCGGACCGGTCCAACTACATCTTCGTGACCCGTTCGAACCAAGCTGTCAACAGGTTCGAGCCTGTACAGATGCTGACGCTGCCCGCCAACAGCAACGGGCCGTCGCCAGCTTCTCAGGTGGAGGGAAACGGCTCGGCGGGCCCGCTCGACCTGTTCATCGACACCGAGGTCGGCAGTGAACAGGGCTTCATGTACACCCACGTCCGTGCTCTGTTCTCCCTGCACGAGAGCCCCACAAAACTCGTCCTGCTCGACAAGGGGCCTGTCGTGGCCCTGACCGTGGCCGACGCCGGGGACCCCGTCCCGGGCGCCTCCGTCTCGGTCGACGGCAAGCACCTGCTCACGAACACGAGCGGTACCGTCACAGCGCCCTTGGCCCCGGGCTCCTACACCGCCCACGCCACGGCGCCGGGCTACCTACCTGCCTCCGTCTCGTTCTCGGTGCCGCCACCCAAGTTCGGGAGATTGCTGCTTCATGTTTAGCCGCCATGCCCTACAATCGCCCGGCATCGGAGGGCGTCCCGCCCCTGGGTGAGAGCGTGGAGGGCGAACTGGTGTACAAGAAGATAGTGGTGGGGACGGACGGCTCGCCCACCGCCGGTGTGGCGTTGGACCACGCCATCAGCCTGGCCAAAGCGACGGGCGCCACGGTCCACATCGTCAACGCCTATAGGGCGATGACGGCGATGGCGGCAATCGGCCCGGACTTCTCCGCCCCGGACCGAGGTGTCTTGGAAGACGACGCTCGCCGGGTCTGTGACGAGGCGGCCGAGGCGGCGCGGGCCGCCGGGCTCGACGCCGTTACCCACATCGCTGAAGGCGACCCGGCAGACGCCTTGGTCAAGATCGCCGAGTACGAGAACGCCGATCTCATCGTGGTCGGCAACCGGGGCATGATGGGCGCCCGCCGGTTCATCACGGGTTCGGTGCCCAACCGGGTGGCGCACCACTGCCCCTGCCACCTCCTCGTAGTCCACACCACCTGACGCCGCCGGGCCCGGGAGGGCCGCAGAGGCGGCCGGTAATCCGGCGAACGCTACCCGGTTGGGCCCAACTAATATGATGGGAACAGTTAGGTAAACACGAAAGGGAGGCCGGGTTGAGCGCGACCGAGGACCTGATAACCAATAACGCCGGTTACGTTGCAACTTTTTCCAAGGGGAGCTTGCCTCTGCCCCCGGCCAAGAAGGTGGCCGTCCTGGCCTGCATGGACGCCCGCCTCGACCCGGCCAAAGCCCTAGGCCTACAAGAGGGCGACGCCCACGTCATCCGCAACGCCGGGGGCGTGGCCTCCGACGACGCGCTACGGAGCATCATCATTTCCCAGCGGCTGCTCGGCACCGAGGAGATAGTGCTGGTGCACCACACCGATTGCGGGATGGAGACCTTCCACGACGACCAGGTAAAGGACAAGATCCTGGCCGAGACAGGCCTACGTCCGAGTTTCGCCCTCGAGGCGTTCCCTGACGCCGTGGCCGACGTGAAACAGACCGCCGCCCGCATCAAGGCCAACCCGTTCGTGGTCCACAAGAACATCCGCGGTTTCGTCTACGAAGTGGAGACGGGCAAGCTCCGCGAGGTCCCGCTGGACTGATGCTCGGGGCTGGCGCAGCCGACAGTGCGCCGTCCGGGTGAGGTTGGCTAACGTCGTTACGTGCCCCCGAGTGTCCCCTATCTGCTCACCCCAGGCCCGCTGACGACCTCTGACACGGTCAAGGCCAAGATGTTGCGGGACTGGGGTTCGCGCGACAAGGCCTTTATTTCTATGAACACCGAGTTCCGTGCCCGGCTGGAGGCGTTGGCGGGAGCGGAGGGTTCGCACGTCTGTGTCCCCCTCCAGGGTTCGGGGACCTTCGTCGTCGAGGCGACCCTGGGGACCTTGGTCCCGCGCCACGGAAAATTATTGGTCTTGGTCAACGGCGCCTATGGCCAGCGCATGGTCGACATGGCCCGCGTCATGGGCCGATCTGTCGATGTCCTCGAGTGGAGCGAGGACCAGACGGTCAGCCCCCAGGCGACGGGCCAACGGCTCGCCGATGACCCGAGCATCACCCACGTGGCGGTGGTCCACTGTGAGACCACGTCAGGCATCCTCAACCCCATCGAAGCGGTGGCGGAGGTCGTCGCCGCCGCCGGCCTTCCCTTGATCATCGACGCTATGAGCGCCTTCGGTGCTCTGCCCCTGGACGCCCGCCAGGTCCCCTTCGCGGCTGTGGCCGCGTCGGCCAACAAGTGCCTGGAAGGTGTGCCCGGCATGGGGTTCGCCTTGATCAGGCGCGACCTTCTCTCGCAGTGCCAGGGCAACGCCCATTCCCTCAGCCTCGACCTGTACGCCCAGTGGCAGGGGTTCGAGAAGAACGGGCAGTGGCGCTTCACGCCGCCGACCCATGTGGTGGCGGCGTTCTTGCAGGCGCTCGACGAGCACGCCGCGGAGGGCGGAGTGGCCGGGCGGGGTGCCCGCTACCACCGTAACCACGAGGTCCTCGTGGACGGCATGGAGGCCCTGGGCTTCCGGTGCTTGTTGCCGAGAGAGGTCCAGGCGCCCATCATCGTCACTTTCCATATGCCGGCCGACCCGCGGTTCAGTTTTGCGGACTTCTACGAACGCTTGAGCGCCAAGGGCTTCCTCATTTATCCCGGTAAGCTGACGGTCGCCGACTCGTTCCGCGTTGGTTGCATAGGTCACATCGGCGAAGTCGAGGTCCGGGCTGCGCTGGCTGCCATTAGCTCGGTGCTGGATGATATGGGCGTGAGCGATCGCGCCCCGGCGCTGGTTGCTTGATCCTCCCAGCCCCGGGGCCTTGGACATCTTGGAGGTTGTTATGCCGTCGCAGGACCCCCACCGGTACGTAGGGCCGTTGAAGGCCGTCGTGCTCGACTGGGCGGGCACGACCGTTGACCACGGGTGCATGGCGCCGGTGGCCACTTTTATGCACGCCTTCGCCGATGCCGGAGTGCCGATAACGGTGGCCGAGGCCCGGGCCCCCATGGGCAGGCCGAAATGGGAGCACATCCAGGCCATCGTCCGCACCGAGGCGGTGGCGGCCAGGTGGGCGGCCGTCCATGGCGAAAAGCCCGATGACGGCGACGTGGACAGGCTCTACAAGAGGTTCCTGCCCCTACAGGTCGAGACCGTCGCCCAGCACTCGGACCTGATCCCGGGAACGTTGGGGACAGTGGCCGCCCTGAGGGCGCGCGGCCTGGCTATTGCTTCGACGACCGGGTACCCCCGCGAGGTCATGGACGTAGTCGTCCGCGTCGCCAAAGAGCAAGGTTACGAGCCGGACGTCACCATCTGCGCCGGCGACACCCCGGCCGGTCGGCCCGGCCCGTTCATGGCCCTGGAGGCGTTGGTCAGGCTGTCCATCAGCCCCGTCGAAGCGGTGGTCAAGATCGGTGACACCGCAGTCGATATCGGAGAGGGCCTAAACGGCGGCATGTGGGCCGTGGGTGTCGCCGTGACCGGCAACGAGGTCGGGCTCACCGCCGCCGAGTACGCGGCGTTGCCAGTCGACGAGCAGCGCCGTCTGAGCCAGGTGGCGACGGACGGCCTATACGCGGCCGGCGCCCATTATGTGGTCGACAGCCTTAGCGAGATCGGGCCTGTCCTCGGCTCCATCGAGGAGCGTCTGGCCGCCGGCGAGAAGCCCTGAGCACTGAAGGCCGCCAGACGGCCCCGCTGCCTGCCGGCGAAGGAGACGTCAATTCCACGCCGGGCCGGGCCGCCTGGGTGGCGAGCCTGGGCCGACCGGCCCGAGCGCTGCTGGACGAGGACGAGCGCTACTTCTTACGCCAGTCGCTCTCGACCCCCTGTTGCGACGTCTTGGAGCGGGCCTGGGGGTCGACGCTGGTCGACGTGGAAGGCCGGGAGATCCTCGACTTCCACGGCAACAGCGCCCATCATGTCGGTTACGGGCACCCTCGGGTAGTCGAAGCCGTAAAGGCGGAGCTGGACCGCCTGCCCTTTTGCCCTCGCCGCTACACCAATACTTCGGCCATAGCTCTGGCCCGGCGGTTGGCCGAGCTCGCCCCGGGGGACCTGGGCAAGGTGCTCCTGGCCCCCAGTGGGGCCGCCGCCGTGGGAATGGCCTTGAAACTGGCCCGCTACGCCACCGGGCGGTACAAGACGGTATCGATGTGGGAGTCGTTCCACGGGGCCAACCTGGACACGATCTCCGTCGGGGGCGAGGCGTTGTTCCGCCAAAACGCCGGGCCGCTCCTGTCGGGCACGGAGCACGTGCCGCCCATCGGTCTCGCTCACCGTTTCTTCGGGGCCGACGGCCACGCCTACGAGCGGTTGGCGGACTACATCGACTACATGCTCGAGGTGCAGGGGGACGTGGCCGCCGTGGTCGCCGAGCCGGTACGTTGGACGACGGTGGACGTGCCCCCGCCCGGCTTCTGGGCCCGGGTGCGCGAGAGCTGTGACCGCCACGGCACCTTGCTGGTTTTTGACGAGGTCCCGAGCTGCTTGGGCCGTACAGGGTCGATGTTCGTGTGCGAGCAGTTCGGTGCGGTACCCGACATCTTGGTGATCGGCAAGGGGCTGGGCGGCGGGGTGATGCCCATGGCGGCCATCATCGCCCGGTCCGACCTGGACGTGGTGCCCGAGGCGGCCCTGGGTCATTACACGCACGAGAAAAGCCCCCTCGGGGCGGCGGCGGCGCTGGCCACTCTGGCCGTCATCGAGGAGGAAGGCCTCGTTGAGCGGGCACGTCATCTTGGAGCGTCGACCTTGGCCCGCGTCCTCGCCTTGGCTGCCTCCCGGTCCATATTCGGCCCGGCCCGAGGCCTTGGCATGTACTGGGGCGTGGAGGTTTTACCGGGGCCTCTGGCCGGTGCCGTCGAAGTGGCCGACCGACTGCTTTACGCCTGCCTGGCGCGGGGGCTGAGCTTCAAGGTGGGCGGCGGCAACGTGGTAACTCTCTGCCCACCCCTCAACATCAGCGCCGAGGATCTGGACCGGGCTCTGGAGATCCTCGGCGCGGCCGCCCTGGACGTCGAAAGGGACTTGGCCGGCGCCACCTGAGCGGGCGCAGGGCCAGGTCGGCGAGGTCTCTGCCTGGTGGCGAGACAGGGGCCCGGAGCCCATGATGGTTGCCGGAGGGCCCGGCCCGGGGAGTTGCCGCGGCGAACATCGCCAGCGGCTCCCCTACACTCCTGGGATGTCCGTCCTCGGCCGAGACATGGGAGAAGAGCGCATCGGCACTGCCGTGAGAGCCGTCCCGGACCAAGGTCCGGGCCCCCGAGAGGCCGCCGCCCCTGCGGCGCCGGCCGCCGTGGCGCGCAGCCCGATCCTGCTCGAGCTGGTCTGGCTCGTCTTTCTCGTATGGATCTATGACTGGCTGCAGGACCTCGCCCCTCTGCGCAGGACGCAGGCTTTCGACCACGCCCGTAGCGTGCTCGCCTTCGAGGCCCGGTACGGGCTAGATGTCGAGCGGACGCTCGACCACTGGCTCGCTCACGAGCACGTGCTGGCCTTCCTGGCCTCGAACTTCTACTCCAACGCCATTTTTGCGGTCACCTTCGCATTCGCGGCCTATCTCTGGTGGTGGCGGCCGGACCTTTACCGGCCCCTGCGCAACGACTTGGTGCTGGCCAACCTCATCGGCTTTGCCGTGTTCTGGGCGTACCCAGTCGCACCGCCGCGGATGCTCCCCGGCTTCATCGACGTGGTGGTAAAGGCTGGGGGCCTGGGGGCCTGGCACGACACCCTCATCAGGCACGCCGACCAGTTCGCGGCGATGCCCTCGATGCACCTCGGCTATGCGGTGTGGTGCTCCTTGGCGGCTTGGCGCGTGGCCCGGCACCGGTCGTCCAAGCGGGTGGCCCTTGTCTTTTGCATCGGCTACCCGTTGCTTACGGCTCTGGTCGTCCTCGGTACGGGCAACCACTACGTTGTGGACGTAGTCGCCGGGATTGCCACCGTCGTCCTTTCCGTGGTCGTCCTCGAGGTTTTGCCCGGTGTTCTGCGCCGCCGCTTGGCGGAGAGCACCGAGCAGTGAAAACGGTGCCGGTACGGCAGCGCTGCTCTCTCCGGTTACCGCGTAAAACCCTTTACTGACAACGAGATCCTTGTCACCTCTCCCACGCCGTCAAGGGCCGCCGCCTGGATAAAATGCGCCGTCCGCCGCGGGGAGGACAGTTTGAGCCGTGCCTGCTCGTTGCGTTCTTCGGGAGGCTGGCCCCGTCAGCCGCCTGCGGTAATCCGCGTCACTGAACACTACAGGGGGCGCATCGATGGTCGCGATCGGCGTTCGGCCCGGTCTTACTACCAGAAAAGCGGTTATTGCCCTGGGAATGGCTCGAGTGCTGCGCCACTGTTGGGATCTCGGGCCGTGTAGGCGGCGAAGAACTCATCAAGAACGGCGACAGCCGACCCCAGGAAAGGGGACAAACATGAACCGCTTCCTAACCGTAAGGAAATCTCTCTTGAGCGGTGCCAGCATTGCCATTATTGCCCTGGCCGTGCCTACCGTAGCCCCCGTGGCGCAGGCTGGCACCCTTCCGGCCGACCAGATCGTCCTGGACGGGAGCTGTCTTTCGATGGGCGATGTGTTAGGGGCGGCGCAGGCGGCCCTGGCTGCGTATGTCGCCGGCGGCCCCCCCGCCGGAGTGACCATAAACAACGACTGGGTGCCTGCGGTGTACCTCCTTACCAACGCCGGCCAGTTCGCTGGGGGTTCGGGGTTGTGCACCCAGATTGCTACCACCACAACTCCAACCACTACCGACCCGCCCACCACAACTCCGCCCACTACCGACCCTCCCACTACCGACCCTCCCGCCCCCGACCCTCCCGCCACCGACCCGCCGACTACCGACCCGCCGACTACCGACCCGCCGACTACCGACCCGCCCACCACAACTCCGCCCACCACCGACCCGCAGTCGTGGCAGGGGTGGGGCCACGGGCATCACCACGGTGACGGCCAAGGCAACTGGGGCCAGGGCAACGGCGGCCAGGGCAACGGAGGCCAGGGCAACGGCGGCCAGGGCAACGGCGGCCAGGGCAACGGCGGCCAGGGCAACTGGGGCAACGGGGGCCAAGGCAGCTGGGGCGGGGGCAACGGGGGCCACTGAACCCAGCTCCCAGATCAGGGAGCTTGTTGTCGGAATCTGACGACCGGCGAGGCGTCAGCGCACTCCCGTAGTCGACAGGTGCGGGAATATGGCCGAGCGGAGTTCGGTGGCTATTTGGCTGCAGTCTCCGTAGCCGCCCCCGTGGGAGGCCCTGGGGAAGTCCAGGGGCTCGAGCGCCGGCACCTGCCATGCACTAGCGGCGTAGCTGATGGCCTCGTCGGCGAGCACCAGGAGCCGGTTGTCACCCACAGGACGATTGGCCAGGACGCGGGAGATTATCCTGGCGCCGGAAGGGCTCTCGATGAGGCCTCCGTGGAACGCCGCTAGGACCACGGAGGGGAAGGGAAGCCGTTCGTCCGCCGGGCTCACCGTGGCGTCGGCCAGCGGGAGCAGGGCGAACTGCCGGATGCCGGTTATGGGGCAGGCCATGGCGTTTTCCAGGTCCGGGGCCTGGTCATCGATGGATGCGAACAACGGGTTGTCAGGTGACAGGTTTATCGGGGACACGCCGTCCAGCACGTCGCTGATCAGGCGCATGGCCTCGTTGGTGCCCACGCCCCAGTCCTGGTCGCCGATGGTCGGGTACCAGACGCGGCCCGGGTCCTGGAGGGGGCTCGCCAGTACGAGGGTCTGTACCGCCGTGCCCGGGTCGGCGAGCAATGCCGTCTTGGCCACCAGCGCCCCCTCGCTTTCCGCTACTACGTCAACGGGGCCGCCCGTCCTGGCCGCGAGGGCGGTCACCTGCTCCAAAAGCATGCGGTCCAGCTCCGCCAGCGGCTTGGCTGTGTCCGAACTGTCGTAAGGGAGCGGCATGCCCTGGGAGCCGAGGCCCCGGTACGAGAACCGCTCCTCCGCATAGCTCCCCGGCACCGGGTGCGCCTGTACCCCCGACCAGCTCGACCCGTACCCGGAAACGACCAGGACCGACAGACCGTAGGCCGGCTCGGCCGGACCAGTGGTCCGGGCCTGCAGGGCGCGCGCTTCGGCTTTGCGAGCTTGGCCAAAGCCGATCACCGTCCCGGCGACGACCGTGCTTACCAGGGCCAATGCGGCGATGGCGGCTACGGGGACGGTGTGCCGGACAGGGCGGCGGTCGGCTACGGAACGAACCACGGTTACCCAGGACCAGGCATTGAACAGACCTCCGAGAGCGGCCACCACGGGCCACAGGGCGGACGGCGCCGCGTCTATCGCCGCGGCCTCCAGGCTGAGGACCAGGAACGACAAAGCCACACACCCCACGGCGCGCGGAGCCACCAGTCTTTGCCACCAATCCCCGCTGACGGCCGCCGGGTGGATGATGAAGGCGACAAAAAGGGCGGCGGGTACCGCCGCCAGGAACAACCACGACACGGGTAGGGCGGCCAGGCCGAAAAGCAGGGTGACACTGGGCGAGAGCAGGACGGTGGCCAGGGCCGTAGCGAAAAGGCTGCGGCGCATGAGCTTGCCCACACTTGGGCGTCGTAGGTTGGCCGGCCAGGCCAAAGCGATGGAAAGGGCCGTAATGGCGCCCCGGACGACCAGCACGCCGGCGAGCTCGCCCGCCAGGGCCACCCATGAGTTGTTGTAGACGCTGACCCAGCGCAGGTCGGAGAAGACCCCGAACGGGGCGATGGCACTGGCTTGAGGGGCCAGGTCGGGGCGCGAACCTGGGCCCAGGCCCATGACTACGCCTGTCTCGACCAGATTGAGGGCGGTGCAGAGCGCTACCAGCTTCCACCGGTACGGCGCGTTCGTCCACCAGGACGGGGTTGGTCGCAGCACTCTCTGGTCCGCTCCGAAGGCGGCCACGACGCAACCCTACCGTTCCTAGACAGTGAGCAGGAGTGAGCCCTGCACACCGGGCGGCCCCGAACGGTCTTGGGCCGCCTGGTCCCCGGTACTTCTGGTCGGCACTGTGGTCTTAGTGCCACCGCCTCTCGGGGCCGCTGTAGCCCCGTCCGGTGGTCGCCTCCTGCCTGTGCTTGGTCCCGAGTTCCTGGTTGTGGGGTCATCGCCCAGAGAACGGCTTACACCGTCTATGGCCCCACCGGCGGATGACGATAACCCCCCTCTGGCGCACCGGTACTTCCTATTGATCACCAATGCGCACTATCGCTCACTGCTCGGGGAACAGTTGCGAACCCCCCCCGGCAGTCGAAAAAAGGCCCTTGATCGCGCCGAGCGCGCCCGGCTCGCCTAGCTGGACGGAGGGTCGACGACCTGCAGGTCTGACCACGGCAGGGATGCCACCACCTGGTACGCCTGGAGGCCGTCCCAGCTGGCGGTTATGGGGTCGATGCCGGGCTGGCCCTCGGCCGCCCAGTCGCTGGGTTGCTCGGCTTCAAGGAAGACGCCCCAGGCCTGGTCAGTGACGACGGCCCCATAGGTCTCGATGGCCCGGAAGACCATCTGGGCGAAGGGCGTGAGCCCAGAGGGCATCTGCGTCCCCGCTGCAAAACGGAACCATTGGCCCTCGCCGGGCTCGCCCACATCGTTCCCACAGTCGGTGCGGTCGGCGGGGTAAACCGAGGAATCGCACCGCGGCAGGGTGATGGCGATGGCATGGTCGATCGAGCCCGAAGCCACGTCTGCCTCGGTGATGGCAGTGGCGAGATAGCTGATGCCGGTGGCGGACAGGCCGTAGGGGTATGGGAACACGCCGTCCGAGGTCGCGGTGTCGAGCTTGCCCCCCCAGCATGCTGAATAGCTGGTGGCGGACTGGCGGGCAGTCTTCCACAGTTCCCAGTCCGTGTGGGTCGAGGGTTGCCAGATGACCAGCGGGTTGTCCGACGAGCCGTTCAAGTCGGCATACGCAGGTATTGGGATCGTGCTGCCGGTATCGGTGATGAAGTTGTTGCACCCGGGCGAAACCGAGACGGTCACTCTCGGCTCGCCCTCGGGCACGGTGTAGACCGGCAGAGTGTCGACTCCCACAGAGCCATAGTCGGTTTGGTAGTCGGTGACGAAATCACTGACGTACTGCGCGGAACTGGCATCGACGGGCCATGTCTGGACATTGCTGTCGAAGAGGCTCGTCGTCCATTGCGAAGCCGGGGTCTCGCTGAACGCCGGGACAGTGGTGGCCGCGCTCGGCGTGGTCGTGGTCGTGGTGGACGGTCCTGCCAGGGCCACCAAGAAGTGCTTGGTAAACGTCGACGTCGAATTGCGCGCCACCAGGGCGAACGCGATAGTGCGGCGCAGGCTCGAAGGATTGGGCCCGATGACCACCTTGGCGGTGAAGGCCGAGGAGCACGGCCTGCTGCCCCCGCTGTACACGACCGGCAGAGGTTGCGTGGACAACAGTTTCAACTGGCAGGTCGTGGCGTCCTGGACCTTGCCGGTGATTTTCACCTTGCCGCCGTAGCGGCCTAGTTGTGAAGGAGAGGCGGCCGCCGTTATGACCCGGGCCTGCGTGGGCCCCGAGGTCGACAGGGCGGTTACCGCGCCGAGGGCTGGCAAAAGACATGCCAGACCGGCTCCTAAGAGGAGCTTGCGCCTCAAGCCGGGACCATCCATCGTCCGGCGGCTGCTCAAGACATCCTGACGCGACCTGCGCCCAGGACCGTCGACGTCCACACCAACACCCTCACCCACAGGGATCTTAGTGGCCGTAACCTGGTCCTTTGCTGATAGTGCGCGACCATTTGCTGAAGAGTAGGTGAGAGCGGCCGGCTCAGGGCGTTAAGGCACGCCGCGAGCTGTCGACGGCTAGTGCAAACCGGCGAAAGCGAAGGCGTACAGGACGGCGGTGAGCGACAGACCGTCGATCATCTCGCCTCGTTGGGCGATGCCCGCCACCTCGTCGATGCTCACCCACTCGATGCGCTCTGACTCGCCCGGGTCGGACGGCTCGCCCACGTGGACGGCGCCGTCCGCCAGGAAGAGATTGAACCTCTGGTCCGACAGCCCGTTGGTCGGCTGGTAGGTGAGCAGGGGGGACAACCGGTCCGGGAGCCACCCTGTCTCCTCTAGCGTCTCACGGCGCGCCGCCTGTTCGGGGCTCTCGCCCGGGTCGACCCGACCAGCGGGGATTTCCCATCCCCAGGTATCGGTTATGAACCGATGGCGCCACAGGAGCAAAAGGCCGCGGGCGGCGTCGTGGACGACGGTGCCGGCCGCCTCACAGGGCACACGGACGACGTGGTGCTCGAAGCGCGCCATGCCCGGTACCTCGACGTCCGCCAGGCACAGCCGGACCCACTCGCTTTCGTAAATGCTCCGCTCGCCGTGCACCGTCCATCGCATGGGCCCACCGTACCTGAGCACCCGCGGCGCCTCTCTCACAGGCCCGGGCGGCGTTCAGGTGAGATGGGGCAGCACGCTCTCGCTGAGCAGGCGTATGTGGTCGAGGTCGTCGAGGTCGAGGACCTGGAGGTAGACGGTGCCGGTGCCGGCAGCCTGGTACTCCAGCAGCCGCTCCACGACCTCGTCAGGTGTCCCCGCGACCTGGTTGGCCCGCAGGTCGGCCGCCTCCCGGCCGATCGCCTGGGCCCGGCGGCGGACCTCGGCTTCGTCGGCCCCGCAACAGATGACCTGGGCCACCGACAACCTGAGGCTGGCGGGGTCGCGGCCCAGTTTCTCGCAGGCGGCTCGCACCCGGGAGAACTGTGGCCCGGCATCGGCCAGCCCGTGGAAGGGCAAGTTGTACTCGTCGGCAAATGTGGCCGCCAGGCGCGGTGTGCGTTTGGTGCCGGAGCCGCCGACGATGAGCGGGGGGCGGGGCTGTTGCACCGGTTTGGGCAGCGCGGGGCTGCCGGTCAACTGGTAGTGCTTGCCTTTGAACGAGAAGCTGCCGCCCACCGGTGTCTCCCACAGACCGGTCACGATGGCCAATTGCTCCTCCAAGCGTTCGAAACGCTCGGCCACCGGCGGGAAGGGGATGCCATAGGCCAGGTGCTCCTCTTCGTACCAACCGGCTCCCAGCCCGAGCTCTACCCGGCCCCCGCTCATATTGTCCACCTGGGCCACAGTCACGGCCAGGGGGCCGGGCAAGCGGAAGGTGGCCGACGTGAGCATCGAGCCCAGGCGGATGCGGCTCGTCTCTCGGGCCAGGGCGGCCAGAGATGCCCAGGTGTCCGTCGGCCCGGGCAGGCCGCTACCTCTCATGGTCAGTAAGTGGTCGGAGCGGAACAGGGCGTCGAAGCCGGTCGCTTCGACTACCCGGGCCACTTCCAGGAGCTGGTCGTAGGTGGCACCTTCTTGCGGCTCGACGAAGATCCGTGCTTTCACGTCAACAACCTACAAGAGCGGTCGGACCGGTTGCCCGGGGACCTCGGCGTACGATGTCGCATGGGCACGGACAAAGGAAATGTGGCTCCCGGGCAAGCGGGGCGCGGTGCCGTTCATCGCTACTCGGTGCGATGCCGCTGGACAGGGTCGACGGGAGCCGGCTACGGGCATTATGACCGGGCCCACGAAGGGTGGGCGCCACCGGCTGAGGTCCCTGTCGCCCTCTCCGCCGACCCGGCGTTCCGGGGCGACGCCGCCCGGCTGAACCCGGAGCAGCTGGTCGTGCTGGCGGCAAGCTCGTGCCAGCTCCTGTCTTTCCTCGCCGTCGTCGCCCGCGCCCGGGTCGAGGTCCTGAGCTACGAGGACGAAGGCGAGGGCCTCATGGCCGAAGACGACGCCCCTACCCGGTTGACCTCGATCGTGTTGCGCCCGACCATCCAGGTGGCCGCGGGGACGAGCGAAGAGCGGGTGAGGCACCTCGTGCAAGTGGCGCACCGCGAGTGCTACATAGCTAATTCGCTGCGCACCGAGGTGCGGGTCGAGCCGACGGTGGTGCTGCGCCCGTCCCAGGCGAAGTCCTCTGACCAGGCGATGTACCCGTAGTAGTTGGTGGCATAGGCCCCCGGGCTGCTCAGGCCGGAGGCGACGGTCACGGGGCGGCCGCCGGCGGGGAGGTATCCCAGGTTGCCGTCCTGGACGTACAGCAGGCCGTGGGAGGTGGGGGCAGGGTCGTGAGCGCCGGCGCCCACTCCGGCCAGGACCTGGTCGGCGGCGCCGGTCGGCCCGGTGCTGACCAAGCGCTGGGCGCCATACCACGCGGCCACGTTTTGGCTGGTCCACGGGCCGGAGGGGTCCCAACCACCTCCCTTCGTCGTCGGTCCTGAGGCTGGGGCCGGGCGGGGGCCGACCGCTGGCGCGACGGCGAGCTCGCCGTCGCCTTTCCAGTAGGCGGCAGGGCCGGGAGAAGTGGCGACCGCCGGCGTGGTGAGGGCCAGGACGACGGCCAACGCGGCGGCCCGCACCTAGAAGACTTTCTCCAGCAATTGCGGCCCGTCGTTGCTCGCTTTGTTGACGGCGGTGCCCACCGGGTAAGCGTCCAGGAGCCCTTCGGGGGCGGGCGCCAGTAGCTCCTCCAAACGGCCCGGGCGCAGGGGCTCGGGGCGGAGCCACTCCTGCCAATCGTCGCGGCCGACCACTACGGGCATGCGGTGGTGCACGGGCGCCATGGTCCGGTTGGCCGCCGTCGTGATGATCGTGCAGGTGCGCAGGGCTGCGCCCTGTGCGTCGCGCCACAGGTCCCACAGCCCGGCCAGCACGAGAGGCTCGTCGTCGACAGAGTGGAAATAGAACGGCTGGTTCCCGGCCGTCTCGCCGGGCTGAGGACGGCGCCACTCGTAGAAACCGGTGACCGGCACCAGCGCCCGGCGCGCCATGAGCAGGGGACGGAACGCCGGCCTTTTGGCCAGCGTCTCAGACCGGGCGTTTATCAAGCGGCTCCCGGCCCGGGGGTCTTTGGCCCAGCTCGGTACGAGGCCCCAGCGCAGTGCCCTCAGCCTGCGGGCGCCCCCCGAGCTCACCGCCACGGTATAGACGGGCTGGGTCGGTGCGACGTTCCAGCTGATCGGCAGCTCAGGTGCTTCGACCTCGTCCACCTCGAGCACCCGGGCGAGGGTGTCGCGGGGGATGGTGGAGGTGGTGCGGCCGCACACAGCCCGTCCTCAGCGTGCCGGGGGGACCATTGACCGGTGCCCCTCAGACGGTGACTACGATTTTGTGGGCGGACTTGTCGGTCTGGAGCGTTTTCAGCGCTTGGCCGTAGTCGTCCAATGTGAAGCGGTGAGTTATGAGCCCGGTCGTGCGGAGGCGGCCGGAGCGCAAGGCGCGGATCGCTGCCGCGAACGAGTTGATCTCGGCAAAAGAGCCCCTGATCGTGATCTCACGCCTGAACACGTCGTAGGGACTGAAGCTGACGCGGTCGCTGGGCTGGGTCACGCCGAACACGAGGACCGTCCCCCCGTTAAGGGTGAGCGGCACGCACTGCTCTCCGACCAGCGCCGAACCAGTCGCTTCGACCACCAGGTCGAAGCCGCCGCCCGAAATCTCCCGGAGCTTACGCACTGTGGCCCCGAGATCCTCGCGGTCGAGTAGGACTGTCTCGTCCACGCCGAGCGCTCTGGCCCGGTCGAGCTTGAACTCGGTCGGGGCGGCGACGGTCACGTGGGCTGCGCCCCCGTGTACGAGCAGTTGGGCCAGTAGCAGCCCCGTGGGCCCGGCGCCGAAGATCAAAGCGGTGCTGCCGGGACGCGGGCCCAGGCTTTCGAGCCCGTGCATGGCACAGGCCGCTGGCTCGGTGAACACGGCCACGTCGGGGTCGATCCCCTCCACCGAGTAGGCGAACTGGTAGGGGACAGTGAGGTACTCGGCAAAGGACCCGGGCCAGTTTGTCCCCATTCCCTTCAGGTTGGGGCATAGCAGCGCCCGGCCGCTGCGGCAGTACTCGCAGTGCCTGCAGTTGATGTTCGGGTTGACGGCGACGGCCTCCCCCGAGACGAACCCCTCCACTTCGGATCCGACGGCCTCCACCGTGCCGACCACTTCGTGGCCGGGGATAAGGGGGAACTCGGCGAAGAAATTGCCTTCATGGATGTGCAGGTCTGTCCCGCAGATGCCGCTCTGGAGCACCTTTACCAAGATGTCGCCGGGCCCCGGGCTCGGCCTGGGCACGTCGTGCACGGCAAAGCTCCGGGGCGCGTCATAAAGCACTGCTTTCATCGGGAAGTTGTCCTTTTTCTGTTTGGCCCGGGTTCCTGTTGGGCCCGGGCCGGGTTGGCACACCGGTGGAAATTGCCCACCTAAACCAGGGTGCCCAGGTTGGCAATCGTCCAGCGGGCCCCCCGGTCGTGGAGCGAGGCGAGGACAGCCAGGTAAGGCCGGCTAAATCGCGGGTCCTCGGCCAGGTCGCCGAAGAGGTCCCGTTGTCGGACGAACGACAGCGGGTCGTCGCCGTAAGCCCGCGCCGCGGCCACCAGCGAGTCTCTCCTGCGGTCGTTGATCTCTATGGGCTGGCCCTGCTCGTCGGTCGCTTCGCAGTAACGGGCCCATCCCGCCACCACAGCCACGCCGCGTCCCACCTCGCCCCCCGAAGCGAGCTGGTCCCGTACCACGGGGACAAGGAAGGTCGGGATGCGATCGGAAACGTCGGTGCATATCCGGGCGACGGTGTCCCCCGTGCTGGCGTTGGAGAAGCGGACGAGGAGCTCGAGCTTGTAGGCGGACAGGTCGATCCCGGGCACTGGGCGCAGGGTCGGTGTGGCCTCGTGGTCCAGGTACCCCATCAGAAGGTCGGCGAACAAGGGGTCCTGGGCCACGTCGTGGAGCATCCGGTAGCCGGCCAGGTGGCCCAGGCAACCAAGCACCTGGTGACCGGCGTTGAGCAGACGGAGCTTCATCATCTCGTAGGGCTCGACGTCGTCCACGACCTGCACGCCGGCGTCCTCGTAGCGGGGCCGGCCGACCGAGAAGCTGTCCTCGAGGACCCACTGCGAGAAAGGTTCGGCGACGACCGGCCAACCGTCAACAATGCCGAACCGCTCGGTGATCGCCGCTCGGTCCTCGTCGGTGGTCTGGGGCGTGATCCTGTCCACCATCGAATTGGGGAACCGGGCGCAGTTTTCCAGCCAGTCGGCCAGGTCGGGGTCCTTGGCCCGGGCGAAGCCGATGAACGCTTGGCGCGCCACGTGCCCGTTGCCGGCGACGTTGTCGCACGACATGACCGTGAAGGGCGCCACCCCCCGCCGGCGACGGCGGGCCAGTGCCTCGGTGACAAAGCCGAAAACCGTGACCGGCTGGTCGTTGTGCAAGTCTGCGGCCACGGCCGGGACGCTGAGGTCGAACTGGTGGGTCACCGGGTCGATGTTGTAACCGCCCTCGGTCACCGTGAGCGAAACGATGCGCACCGAAGGGCCCGCCATTTTCTCTATGACCGCGTCGGGGTCGTCCGGGGCGTAGAGGTAGTCGACGAGGGCCCCGATCACCCGGGGCTCCCACCTGCCGTCGGGGTATTTGAGCACGAGCGTGTACAGGCAGTCCTGGGCCCGCAGCACGTCTCGCATGTGCGCGTCGCGAGGGAGCAGGCCGATGCCGCAGATGCCCCACTCCAGGGCCTCGCCCTTGTTGAGGAGGTCGTCGATGTACATGGCCTGGTGGGCCCGGTGGAAGCCGCCCACGCCGACGTGGACTATCCCGGCCCGTACCGCGCTGCGGTCATAAAGGGGGAGTTGGGCCTTCAGGCCCAACGATCCCATCGTGTTGGCGTTTAGCAAAGTCATCCCGCCGCCTCCTGTGGGGCGCGGAGAGTCCGCAGGATCTGAGCATAGACACCCGGAGCGGTGGCCACGACCGCCGGCCCTGGCCCCAGGTCATCTGGCCCTAGGTCATCTGGCCAGGGCCCGTCCGGGCCGAAGTCGAGCACGCGGTCGATGTGCGCGGCCACGCGGACCACGGCGCCGGACTCGCGGGCGATGAGGGCACCGGCGGCCACGTCTATGGGATTGGCCCGGCCGAGGACGGCGGCGGACGCCCGCCCTGCCCCGACGCTGGCGAGGCACAGCGCCGATGAGCCGAGGATGCGCGTGGCGCACCCCTGCCGGCCGAGCGCTTCGACCAGTCCGGTCATGCCCTCCCAGGGGACGGTGCCGGCGAGCTCGGTGAGCACGACGCCCCCGGCCAGGCTGGTGTCCCCGCGGCAGCGGACGGGGCCCTCGCCGGGGACCGGCCCACCGCCGAGCGCCCGCCCGGCGCTGAAGCGGCCGCGTGCCCCCTGGCCGCGCACGGCGCTGAGGATCTCTGCGCGCCATACGTCGGCCACGATGCCCACGGCCATCCCGGCCCCGTCGGCCAGGGCGAGGCTGAACGAGCACCACCGCAGCCCGTTGGCGAAGTTGGTCGTCCCGTCGATCGGGTCCACGTACCAGACCGCGCGCCCGGGGGCGAAGGGCGCGTTCTCGAGCTCTTCGCCCACTATGGCGTCGTCGGGGAAGCGTTGGCCGAGCACGTCGCGCACCAGGCGCTCGACGGCGAGGTCGGTCGAGGTGACCCAGTCGGCCACACCGTCCTTTAGGGAACGGGCGGGCCGGCCATCCGGGTCGGCGACCAGCGCGGTGGCCCGTTGGGCCAGCTCGAACGCCGTTGTCGCTCGCGCTGAGAGCTCGGCCGGGCTGAGGACAGTCATGGCGACCGCCGGGCCAGCAGGGGGACGAGACGCTCCGTCCGGTTCGTGATCACGGCGTCGACCCCGGCTCTCAGCACCT
>Ga0181517_10002053_pt1 | contig 21165 bp, 18 predicted proteins | sample PEATcosm2014_Bin_31_FD_119748 | JGI IMG/M metagenome (GOLD analysis project Ga0181517, IMG submission 119748) | Peatland microbial communities from MTU Mesocosm Facility, Houghton, MI, USA - PEATcosm2014_Bin01_30_metaG | ecosystem: Environmental > Terrestrial > Soil > Wetlands > Peat | place... | reverse complement strand
GGCGTGGCGGCCGGCGGGCTTGTTGCGGCGCTTGTTTCCGGGGGACGCAATGGGGAAAATGACCAATCCGTTGACCGCGGCCGAAGGCCGCCATTTGGTTGCGGCCCGAAGGGCCGCGCTAAGGCTCTGTGGTTTAGTTAACCTGCTGGTCGCTTCATGAGCCTCGCGCGCAAGGCCGCCGGCGCGGCGTTCTGGGTCGGCCTGACCACCTACGTCAGCCAAATCGTCGGCTTTCTGGCCAACATCGCGCTGATGCGTCTGATCGCGCCCGAGGCGTTCGGCGTGCTGTCGCTGGCGATGACGATCGTTATCTTCGGCCGCAAGGTCATCGGCTTCGGCTTCTACTACGCCCTGATTCACCGGCAGGAAGAGCTGCCCAACGCCGTCGGCGCGCACCTGACGCTCAACGCGGCGAGCGCGATCCTGATCTTCGGCGCCTCGCTCGTCGCGACGCCGATCGTCGGCCACTTTTACGACCGGCTGACCGCGCTGGTGCTTGTGGGCGTGGCGCTCGAGGCCGCGTTCGAATACGCCGGCTACACGCCGCGCCTGCTGCTGGAAAAAGAAGTCAATTTCCGCGGCTTGATGCTGGTCAACCTCGGCGTGACGATCGGCGTCAACCTGCTCGCGGTCGGCCTCGCGTGGGGCTGGCCGCACGTGTGGTTCCTGCGCGGGCTGCCGATCGTCTGGGCGCTCGTGGTTCGCCTCGCGCTCTCGCAACTCGCCACGACCGTCGGCTACTGGTGGCTGAACCGGCGAATTCCGCTCGCCCGCCCGAGCCTGGCGATGCTGCGCTGGTTTTTCCAATTCGGCGCGCCGCTGTGGATTTCGGGCGTCGCGAGCTTCGCCGTCTACCAATGGGACAACTGGCTGGTCGGCACGATCATCGACGAAAAGGCGCTCGGCTTTTACGACCGCGCCTACCAACTGGCGCTGCTGCCGACGACGATGGTCACCGGCATCGTGGCGCGCGTCGCCTTCCCGTTGTACAGCCAGTTGCAGCGCGACCGCGAGCGGCTGTCGGAGGCCTTCGCGACCGTCGTGCGGCTGATCGTGCTGCTGTCGGCGCCGGCGGCGGTGGGGCTGGCGTTTTGCGCGCCGGAGTTCGTGTCGGTGGTCTTCGGCGCCAAATGGGCCCCGATGGCGACGCTGCTGCGCCTGCTGCTGCTCTACCAGGTGATGCGGCCGCTGTTCGACGACGCGGGCGAGCTTTTCGCCGCGGTCGGCCAGCCGCGCCTGATCAGCCGCATCCAGCTCTGGCAAACCGGGGTGATGGCGCTGCTGACGCCGGCCGCGGTGTACTCTTACAAAGCCGAGGGCGCGGCGGTCGCGGTGGGCGTCGTGATGCTCGTCGGGGTTGTGCTGGCCTACCGCAACATCCGCCCCTTTGTTACAATGAACGTTTGGAGGGTGATCGTCCTGCCGATCGGTTTATGCCTGGCAGCGGCGGGTCCCGCGGAGTGGGCGCTCGGCCGTTTGCCGCCCGCGGCGCCGGCGGCGCTGCTTTTCGAGAAAATCGGCCTCTACGCCGTCTCGACCGCGGCGTTGGTCGGCGCGACGCAAGGCCGCCAATTGTGGCGGGAATTCAAGATCGTACGGGTGCGTTTGCAGAAACGGGAAGCGAAGTGAAGACGTTGGATTTGGGTTGCGGCGGCGCGAAGACGCCCGGGGCGTTCGGGGTCGACGTGCATCCGCTGCCGGGGGTCGATCTGGTGCACAACCTGGACGACCGCCCGTGGCCGCTGCCGGCCGGCGAATTCGACCGCATCGTCGCCAGCCACGTCATCGAGCACGTCGCCGACCCGGTGGCGTTTATGAACGAGGCGCATCGCGTGGCCCGGCCCGGCGCGACGGTCGAGATCGTCACGCCGCACTTCTCGAACCGCTGCGCCTTCGCCGACCCGACGCACCGCCGCGCCCTTTCGGTGCGCGCCTTCGACTTCTTCACGGGCTCGCCGCCGCACACGCCCGGCCGGCTGGCGGTCGGCTTCAATTACCTGTTCCAGCACCGCTTCGCCTACGAGCGGCTGCCCGGCGCCGCGCCGTATCGGCTCGTCGGCTGGGAACTGACGTTCAGCCGCGCCTTTCGGCTCTGCGGCGTCGCCTGGTTCGCGAACCGGTTCCTCGACTTCTACGAATTCTACCTGGCGTGGCGGCTGCCGGCCCGCGACATCCGCCTGACGCTGCAGGTCGATAAGGATACGCCATGGACCTGACGCGCTTCGGCGACAAGGTCGTCTTTTTTTCCGACACCGTCGGCGGCGGCGCCGCGGCGCTCGTGCGGCGCGTGCAAAGCGCGTTCGACCGCGAGCCCACGCGCCTCTACGACGACGTGCGCCGCAAGCTGCACCGCCGTTTCCGGCCGCATCGGCCGCTGGCGTTTCCGCAGGCGGTGCACATCGAAGTGACCAACGCCTGCAATTTGCGGTGCGTGATGTGCCCGCGCGAGGGGATGCAGCGGCCGGTGGGCCAGATGGACCGCCGGCTGTTCGGCCGCCTGATCGACGAGCTCGCCGAGCACCGGCGCGAGGTCGAGTCCGTCGCGCTGATGGGCCTGGGCGAGCCGTTCTTGCACAAGGAACTGCTCGATTTCGCGCGCCTCGCGAAAGAGCGCGGCCTCGCGCGCCTTTACACCAGCAGCAACGCGACGCTGCTGGACGAACGCCGCGGCGAGGATCTGCTCGCCGCCGACGCCTTCGACCAACTGATTCTTTCGATCGACGGCGGCAAGAAAATCTACGAATCGTTGCGGCCCGGCGCCCGCTACGAGACGGTCGCGGGAAATATCCGCAATCTGTTGGCCGCGAAACGCCGCCGCGGCGTCAGCCGGCCGGCCATCGATCTGCAGATCCTGTTGATGAACGAGACGGAAAACGAAATCGAAAGCTTCTGCGAGCACTGGGTTCCGCTGCTCGGCCCGGGCGATCGCATCCTGGTCAAGGAAGTCGACACCTTCGCCGGCCAGGTGCCCGACCGCCGCACCGCCGCCCACCGCAGCCGCCAGCCGGCCGTGCGCATCCCCTGCCGCCAGCTTTGGAAGGATATTTCGATCAGTTGGGACGGCCGCGTCACGGTCTGCTGCAAAGACGTGCTCTACAAACTCGCCCTGGGCGACGCCAACCAGGAATCGCTCGCCGACCTGTGGCGTTCGGCGCGGTGGAACGCCATCCGGCGCCTGCACCTCGAAAAATCCTGGAACGCGCTGGACCCCTGCCGCACCTGTTCGGAGTGGTGGATTTGAGTCCGCGAATTCTGCACGTCACCGACTCGTTCCCGCCCGAGCAGGGCGGCGTCGAGCGGGTGATCGACGCGCTCGCCGCCGACCAGGCGCGGCGCGGCTGGCGCCCGAACGTGCTGACCAAGGCCACCGGCGACGCGCCGGCCTTCGAGACGCGGCCCGATGGCGTGACCGTCATGCGATATCCCTATTCGCCGCGGCCGACGCCGCTCGCCTATCTCACGACGTGGCGCGCCACGCGGCGGCTGGCCGCGGGCCTGCGCCGCTGCGCGCCGCCCGATCTGATCCATTATCACCTGACGCTCGCCGCGCAGGGGCCGCTCGGTTTGTTCGGCGACAGCCTGCCGTCGGTCTACAGCTTTTACGGGCCGTGGCACGCCGAATTTACCATCGAGGCCGATCCGCTGCTGCGGCAAAGCGGGCCGGCCTATCGCGCCTATCTGCAGGCGCAGATCGCGGTGCAGCGGCGCTGCCAGGCGCGGCTGATGCGCCGCGTGCGCCGCGTCGTGGTCCTGTCGGAATTCAGCCGCGGCTGGGTCGCGCGGCTGGCGCCCGAGCGGGCGGCGGGGGCCGTGCGCATCCCGGGCGGCATCGACCCCGAGCGTTGCCGCCCCGGCGACGCGAACCGCGAGCGGCGGCGGGCGTGGGGCGCGCCCGACGACGCGTTCCTGCTCGTGTCCGTGCGCCGGCTGGTGCGCCGCATGGGGCTGGATATGCTGCTCGAGGCCGTGGCGCGGCTGCGGGCGAACGGGGCGAAGATCTTTACGCTGATCGCCGGGCAAGGGGCGTTGCGCGCCGAACTCGAAGCGCACGCGGCGGAACTGGGCCTCGCCGACTCGACGCGTTTTCTCGGATTCGTGCCGGACGCCGAGCTGCCGGAGCTTTATCACGCGGCCGACTTGTTCGTCACGCCGTCGCGCGCCGAGGAAAATTTCGGCCTGATCGTGCTCGAGGCCGCGGCGTGCGGCGCGCCCGTGGCGGCGACGCCCTCCGGCTCGCTGCCGGAATTGCTGGCGGCGACCGATCCGCGCTATCTCGCGGCGGACATCACCGCCGCGGCGCTGGCCGAGGCGATCGCCCGGGCGATGGCCGACGGGCCGGCCGCGCGCGAACATTGGCGCTCGGTCGTTTCGCCGAAGGTGCGCGCCGAGTTTTCCTGGGCGGCGATGGCCGACCGCCTGACGGCGCTCTACGGCGATTTGGGAGTGCGCTGATGCGCGTCGCGGTCATCGGCCATACGTATATCGTCGATGCGAACCGCGGCAAATTGCGATTTTTGGCGCCGCGCGGCCACCACGTGCTGCTGCTGACCCCGCGCGAATGGCTCGAGAAAGACTTCGGCCTGCGCCGCTTCGAGCCGCCGTCGGACCTCGACTTCGCCGCGTTCGATTGCGCCGGCCACGGCCACGTGCGGCGCTACCGGTATCCGTGCGGCGATCTGCTGCACGCCACCCGCGGCTGGCGGCCCGATGCGATTCTAGCCGAAACCGAGCCCGGCGGCCTGGCGGCGCTGCAGGCGGCGTGGTTGGCGACGCGGGTGGGCGCGCCGTTGTTGCCATTCGCGTGGGAAAACCTGCCGCTGGCCGGCGCCGCGCGGGCGCTGGCGCGGCCCGTCTATTGTGCGGCGCGGCGGCTGCTCGCCGGCTCGGCCGGCGCGGCGGCGGTCGCGCGGCGCGCCGGCTGCGCGCGGCCGATCACCGTGATTCCGCAGGTCGGCGTCGATCCGGCCGCGGTCCCGCCCCGCGCGCCGCGGCGCGGCGGGCCGGCGGCGCTGTTCGTCGGCCGCCTCGATCGCAAGAAGGGCGCCGACCTGCTGCTGGACGCGCTGGCGCTGGCGCCCGCATGGCGCGCGACGCTCGTCGGCGACGGCGGCGAACGCGCGGCGCTGACCGCGCAGGCTGCGCGGCTGGGCCTCGCCGAGCGCGTAGTCTTCGCCGGGGCCGTGCCGCATAGCGCCATTCCCGGGTTTTTCGCAGGGGCCGATGCGTTCGTGCTGCCGAGCCGCAGCGTGCCGGGCTGGACCGAACAATTCGGGCACGTGCTCGCTTGGGCGATGGCGGCCGGAACGCCGATCGTCGGCAGCACGTGCGGGGCAATCCCCGAGGTCGCCGGCGATGCCGGGTTGATCGTGCCCGAGAACGACGCCCCGGCCCTCGCCGAGGCCTTGCGGCGTCTGGCCCACGGCGCGCTGGCGCAAACGCTGGGCGGCCGCGGGCGCGCGCGCGCCGCGGCCCTGTACACCGACGAAGCCGTGGCGCGGCGCCTCGAACGGGCGCTGGTCATGGCGGTGGAGCGCGACGATGCCGACGTCCTCGTTTGACGATTTCGTCCGGCGCGTCGCCTCGCACCGCAACACGGCGGAGGTGGCCGGCGGCATGGCCGCGATCGCCGTGGGCTGGCTGGTGGGCAAGAGCATCGCCGGCGGCAAGTACGGCTTCGTGGGGATGTTGCTCGGTTTTCTCGCGTTCTTCCTGATCTATTTTCGGCCGCGGTCGATGATCCTGCTGTTTCCGTTCGTGATCTCGATGCCGAATCTCAGTCTGGGCAACCCGGGGCCGATGGCCGTCAGCGTGCAGGACGCGTTTTGGGTGGTCGCTTTCACCGGCTACGTGTCGCGCCAGATCGTCGGCCGGAAATTCATCATCCCCCGCAACGACAACGTGATCGCCCCGCTGTGGGGGTTCCTGGCGATCGCCATTATCTGCATTTATAAGGTGATGATCCTCAAAGCGAACCTGCTGGTCTTCAACACCAAGGAACTGATGCGGCTGACAATGTTTTCGTTCACGTACATCGTCATGCTCGACGTGTTGAACAGCAAAAAGCAAATCATGCGGCTGACCTGGTGGATCCTGATCTGGGGCATCTGGATGATGGCGATCAGCTATTATTCCTATTTCACCGTGTCCGATTTCTGGTACGACCTGCTGGTGATGAAGCCGGCGTACATCTTCATGCGCCACAAGTTTCTGCGAATGATCAGCATCGCCGGTTCGACCAGTTGGACGGGCATTTATTACGCCATCCTCGTCGCCCTGGGCATTCAGTTCGCGCCGTTCTTCAAGACGCGCGAGCGGCGAGTCTGGGCGATCGTTTACATCATCGCCATGGCCGGCTGCATCTTGCTGACGTTTAACCGCGGCACCTGGGTCGGCATGCTCGCCGGCGGCGTCGTGCTGCTGCTGCAAGGCCACATCGATCGGCGGCGGGTGGCCGGCGCCGTGATTCTGCTCCTCGGGCTGGCGGTGCTGGTGAGCACGTCGATTTTCACGCCGGACGCCGTCGGCCAGCAGGTCACCGATTTCGTGCATTACTCGCGGGGCAGCGCCGAATCGCGCGTGACGCGGTGGGTCAGCGCCGTCAACGCCGTGATCGATCAGCCGTTGTTGGGGGTCGGCTTCAACAACTTCGCCTTCCTGCTCGGACACTACTCCGACGAATCGGGCGTCAACGCCGAGCGCTACGGCAGCCCGCACAACATGTTTGTCGATATCCTCACCGGCACCGGCCTGATCGGCTTTTCGGTGTTCATGCTGATGATCATCCGGCTGCACCGGCAGATGAAGGACAACATGGACGGGGTCCTGCCGCCCGATTTGAAGCTGCTGTCGCGCGGGCTCTACCTTTCATATATTTTTTTCCTGGGCGCCAGTATGTTCGATTCGTTCATCTTCAAGCTGCATCACACTTCCTATTTGATCGCGGCGACGTGGGCGATGACGTCGGCCATTCGCCGCTTGCGCCTGGGTCTCGTGCAAGATCCGGAAATGGCCGAATTCGCCGCCCAGAACGCGACGGCCGCCGCCGAGAAGAAAACGTGAACGGCGCCTATCGGCTCATCGCGCTGGCGGGCGCGCCGGGCGCCGCGGAGCGGCGCCGCCGGGCGGCGGAATTCCGGCGCGACGCCGTCCGCCGGATTTGGGTGCACAAACCCGATCACCTGGGCGACGCCCTGCTGGCGCGGCCGGCGCTGGCGATGCTCCGCGCCGGTTTCCCCGACGCCGAAATCGTTTTCGCGTGCAGTCCGCTGGCGGCGCCGCTGCTCGCCGGCGACTTCCACGGCGCCGAGATCGTCGCGTGGGACAGCCGCTTCCTCGGCGGGGACGACCGCATCATATCATATTTGCGCCGCGCGCGCCGTTGGGCGCCCGATCTGGTCGTCAACCTGCGGCACGACGTGCGCGATATCCTGCTCTGCACCGCGTTCGGCGGTCGCTGGCTCGCGAGCTACGACCATCGCGGGGCCGCGGTCTTCGCGACGTTCCCCGGCGCGCCGCCGCGGAACGACCGGCCGGAAAGCGCCAACCACACGGCGCTGCTCACGGAGACGCTGGGCCTCGACCCGGCGCCGGCGCCGTCGCTGACCCCGCCGCCCGCGGCGCAGGCCGCCGCCGCGGCGTGGGACGAACTGCGCGGCGCAGGCCCGCGCGTCGCGCTGCACGCCGCCGCGCGCACGCCGGCGAAAACGTGGCCCGTTGCCCAATGGCGGGGCCTGACTAGAATGTTGGCCGGCGCGGGCGTCCGCCGCCTGGCGCTGCTGGGCGCGGCGGGCGACCGCGCGCTCGGGGCGCAGATCGCACAGGACAACGCGCCGGTCGTCGACTGGTCGGGCCGCTTTTCGGTCGCGGAAACGGCGGCGGCGGTCGCCGCGGCCGACTTGCTGATCGGCGTCGATTCCGGGCTCGGCCACCTGGCGCGCGCGCTGGGCGTGCCGGTCGTTTCGCTGATGAGCGGCACGAACGAAACGCTGCGCTGGGCGCCCGATCCGGCGTGGGCGCTGACCGAGCCGGTCGCTTGCGCGCCGTGCCATTTGCATCGCTGCCCGGTCGGCGGCCATCCCTGCCTGCGCGGGATCGCGCCCGAACGGGCGTTCGCCGCGGCGCGCGAGGTATTGCGGTTTTGAAGCACTTCTTGATCGACGCCACGGCCTGCGCGCCGCAAAACCCGACCGGCGTCGGCCGGCTCGTGCAGCAAGTCGCCGGCCGCCTGTTCGATCGCGACAGCGAGAACGATTACCTGGCGTTCGGCTTCGCGCGCGAGATCTGGCCGCCGGCGCGGCTGCCGCCGCACGCGGTCTACCGGCGAATCAAACCCTGGACGGCGCTCGGGCCGCTGGCGATGGAGGCGTCGCGCCGGGCGTTTGTCGCCTGGCGCGTTGCGCGCTGGAAAACCGATCTGCTCTGGTGCCCGCTCGATATGACGCCGCTGTACGACGAACGCACGCGCGTGCTCTATTCGCTGCACGATCTGGCGCGCCTGACGCCGGAACATCACCACGGCGCCGCGCCGGGTCTGCGCGACCGGCTGCGCACGACGCTGCGCTATCGGCTGGCCCGGCGGGCGGACCTGCTGCACACGATCAGTAATTTTAGCGCCGAGGAAATCGCCGCGCGTCTGGGCATCGACCGCGGGAAGATCCGCGTCATTTATCCGGGCGCCGATCCGCTGTTCACAGCCGGCGAACCGGAGGCGGCGGTCCTCGCCCGGTTCGAGCTGACGGCCGGCAAATATTTTCTCTTCGTCGGCCAATTGGGTCGCCAGAAAAATGAGGACGGGCTGATCGAGGCGTTCCTTGCGGCGCAACGGGACAACGGCCTCGCCGACGACGTGCGCCTCGCGCTGGTCGGCGACGCGGCGGCGATGCGCTTCGGCACGCGCCGGCAGTTGCAGGGCGAAGCCGGCCGGCGCGGCGTCACGCTGCTCGGGCGCGTCGCGGATGCCGACCTCTTGCAGCTTTATCGCGGGGCGATCGCCGTGACGCTGCCCAGTTTTCACGAAGGCTTCGGTCTGCCGGTCGTCGAGGCGATGGCTTGCGGCGCGCCGTCGATCGTCAGCGACGCCACGAGTTTGCCGGAGGTCGCGGGCGACGCCGGCCTGATCGTCCCCGCCGGCCGCGCCGCCGAATTGGCCGCGGCCCTGGCGCGCCTGGCTGGCGACGCGGCGCTCCGCGCGCGGCTGGCCGAGCGGGCCGGCGAGCGGGCGAAGCTGTTCACCTTCGAGCGCATGGCGGCCGAGATGCACCGCCTGTTTTGCGAGATGACCGATGGCTGAGCGCACGCTGGCCGTCTCGCTGCAAGGCCTCGGCAACGCCTTCCTGACGCTGCCGCTGGCCAAGGCGCTCGCCGCCGCGGGCGACGCGGTGACGCTGCTGACGCTGTCGCCGCGCGGCCTGCCGGCGCTGGCGCGCGCCCCGTTTCTCGACGACGCGCTCGCCGCCGGCGACCCGGCCTGGCGCGGCGCGGCCGGCCGCTGGCGGCTGCTGCGCGAACTGCGCTGCCGCCGCTTCGACCGCGCGGTCTTTTCGTTTCCGTCGGGCGCGAACGCCTACCGTTTTGTGCGGCTGACCGGCATTCCCGCGCGCTACGGCCATGCGTATCCGGAGGTCGGCCGCGCTGCCGGGCATCTGACGCACGCCGTCGTCCCGCTGCGTCAAGGCCATGATCTCGACCAGAACCTGCAATTGGCCGCGGCGCTCGGCCTGCCGCACAACGCGGCCGACCTCTGGCCGATCTTGACGATTCCGCCCGACGCGATCGATCGCGCGCAGGCGTGGCTGACGAAAAAATGCTGGGATCCGCACGCGCGCTATCTCGGCCTGCACACCGGCTGCGACGGCCAGTGGGCCGAGAAGCGCTGGCCGGCCGAGCATTTTGCGGCGCTGGCCGAGAAAATTTACGCGCAATACGGCCTGCCGGCGCTCGTGCTCGACGGCCCGGCGGAGGCCGGCAGCGGCCGGCAGGTGGCGCGGCTCGCCAAATCGCCGGTGCTGGCGATGGACGGCTACGGCGACCTGGCCGACGCCTGGGGCCTGATGGCGTTGTGCGACTTGTTCGTCGCCAACGACTCGGGCCTGATGAACCTCGCCGCCGCGTCCGGCGTGCCGACGGTCGCGGTGTTCGGGCCCAGCCAGGTGTGGCGCACGCGGCCGTACGGCCCGCGCGGGCGCGCCGTGGTCGCCGGCCGCACGTGCGTGCCGTGCTTCGGCCTCGGGCCGTATGCGGGCTGCCCGTTCCCTTATCATCATTGTCTGACGTACGTGTCAGTCGACCGCGTGGCCGCGGCGGCCGGCGAGTTGTTGGCGCGATGAAGATTTTGTATGTCGACCAGTATTTCACGAACCGCGAGGGCATCACGGGCGCGCGCGGCTACGAGTTCGCCCGCCGGCTGGTGGCGCAGGGCCACCGGGTGACGCTGCTCGCTTGCGCCAGCCGCTACAGCATTCTCGGCGCCGAAGGCCAGCGCGGGCTGGTTCGCCGGGTGACGATCGACGGCATCGATGTGATCTCGATCCGCACGCCGTACGCGCAGCAGATGAGCGTCGTCGACCGCTTGCGCTCGTTCTTTTCGTTCATGGTCTGGGCGGCGCTCGTCGGCGCGTGGGCCGGCCGCTGCGACGTGATCTTCGCCTCGTCGACGCCGCTGACCGTGGGGGCGCCCGCGCTGTTCATCAGCCGTCTGCGCGGCATTCCCTACGTTTTCGAGGTGCGCGACCTGTGGCCGCGGGCGCCCATCGAATTGGGATATTTGCCGAACCCGTGGGCGCAGCGCCTCGCCCGTTTCGCCGAGCGGCTGTTTTACCGCGGCGCGGCGAAAATCGTCGCGCTCAGCCCGGGCATGGCCGACGGCGTCGTCGCGGCCGGCGAGCCGCGCGGGAAAGTCGTCGTGATCCCCAACGCCTGCGACAGCGACCTGTTCGCCGCGGCCGACCCGGCGGGCGTGCGCGCCGGGCTCGGCGTGCCCGGCGACGCGACGCTGATCATCCACGCCGGCGCGCTGGGCGTTTCCAACGACGGCGATTGGCTGCTCGATTGGGCGGCGCAGTGGCGCGCCCTCGGCCGCACGGACCTCTGGCTGCTGCTGCTGGGCGAAGGCGGCGAACGGCCGCGCCTCGAACGCCGCGCGCGGGCGGAGGGGCTCGACCGCGTGCTTTTCGCCGGGCCGGTGACGCGGCGCGAAACGGCGAACTGGATCGCCGCGGCCGATGCCGGCGTCGTCTCGTTCGCCGACAAGCCGGTGCTCGGCACGAACAGCCCAAACAAGTTTTTCGACTATCTCGCCGCCGGCCGGCCGGCGCTGGTCAACACCGCCGGTTGGACGGCGGAGTTGCTCGCCGAAACGGGCGCCGGCCTGGCGTTGCCGCGCGACACGAGCGAGGCGGCGCGGCTGACGGCCGAACTCGCGGACGACCCGGCGCGGCGGCGCGCCATGGGCGAGCGGGCGCGGGCGCTCGCGGTGCGGTTCGATCGCGACAAGCTGGCCGCCGAACTGACCGGCGTGCTGACCGAAGCCGCGGCGTGCGAAACGTGCGGCGTCGAACGCGCGGCGAAGCGGCTGACCGACATCGTCGGCGCGTGCCTGACGCTGGCGCTGTTCGCGCCGTTTCTGGCGGCGCTGGCGGCGGCGGTGGCGCTCGATTCGCCGGGCGGCGTTTTTTATCGCAGCCCGCGCGTGGGCAGAAACGGCCGGCCGTTCGGCATGTGGAAATTCCGCACGATGACGGCCGGCGCCGATCGGCAAGGCGACGGGCTCAACGTCGGCGCGGACGACGCGCGCATCACGCGCGTCGGCCGCTTCCTGCGCGACTGGTCGCTCGACGAATTGCCGCAGGTGTTCAATATCCTCGCCGGCGACATGTCGGTGGTCGGCCCGCGGCCGGCGCTGGCCGAGCACGCGGCGCTCTACACCGACGCGCAAAAAGCGCGGCTGCGCGTGCGGCCCGGCCTCACGGGCTGGGCGCAGATCAACGGCCGCAATCAACTGACGTGGGACCAAAAACTCGCCTACGACGCCGATTACGCGACGAGTTGGTCGCTCTGGGGCGACGTGAAAATCGTGTGCAAAACCGTGGCGGTCGTGCTGCGGCGCGAAGGGCTGTACGAGCCCGACGCCGGCAAGGCCGACCCCTTCAACAAGTTTGACGATGGCGACCGCGGAACTCCTGACGCTAAATGACGCCGATCGCTGGCGCGCGCGGCTCGCGGCGACGCGGCTCGGCGATTTCTATCACGACCCCGCTTATCTCGCGGCGCTGGCGGCCCGCGGCGAAGGCGAGCCGTTGTTTTTCCATTATGCGCAGGGCGATTGCGCAGGTTTTCACGCCGTGCTGCTGCGCCCGCTGGCGGCGCTGCCGTTCGCGCACCCGTACGCGGCGGCCTTTGACGCGGTTTCGCCCTACGGCTACGCGGGGCCCGTGATTTCGCACGCGGATCGCGCGGCGGAATTTTGGGCCGCGTGGCGCGAAGCGGCGCAGGCGCGCGGCATTGTCGCCGAGTTCGTGCGCTTTCATCCGCTGCTGCGCAACCACGAGCCGTTCGCGGCCTGCCTCGACGTGCGCGAAGCCGGCGAGACGATCTGGCTCGATCTCGCCGGCGATTTCGAAGCCGGCCTTTCCGCCTCGTGCCGCCGCAACGTGCGGCTCGCGGCGCGGCGCGGCCTGGTCGTCGAACGCGCGGATTTCGGCCGTTTGCCGCAGTTCTGGGAAATGTACAGCGCGACGATGCGGCGCAAGGGCGCGGAGGATTACTACTTTTTCGACCTGCCGTATTTCGAGCGTTTCCGCGACGGCTTCGGCGACGATTGCTGGCTGATGCGCGCGCACGCCGACGGCCGCGACGCGGCGTATTCGATCTGCGTGCGGCATCGCGACCTGCTCCATTATCATTTGAGCTGCTCGGACGACGCGATGGCGAAAATCAAACCGGTCGATTCGCTCCTCGTGGAGACGGCGCGCATCGCGCAAAGCGATGGCGTGCGGAAATTTCATCTGGGCGGCGGCTATCGCGGGCGCGATTCGCTGCACGAATTCAAAGCGCGCTTTTCGCCGGAGCGCGCGACGTTTTATGTCGGCCGCGCGGTGCACGACGCGGACGCGGTCGCCCGGCTGACCGAACTCGCCGCGGCCGCGGGACAGGCGCCGGCCGATCCGAATTTTTTCCCGCCCTACCGGAGCCGGCGATGACGCACGACATGCGCGGCTTTTATGACGATCCGGACGAGCAGCGGAAATGGGGCGCCGACCTCGTCGCGGCCGGCCTGAGCCCGATCGAGGAGCGGCTCGTCGCCGCCCATTTTGCGCCCGGCGCGCGCGTGCTCGACGTCGGCTGCGGCGGCGGCCGCGAGGCCTTCGCGCTGGCGGCGCGCGGCTTCGCGGTGACCGCGGTCGATTACACGCCGGCCTTCGTCGCGGCCTGCCGCGCCGGCGCGGCGGCGCGCGGCCTGGCGATCGACGTGCAGCAGGCCGACGCGGCGGCGCTGCCCTTCGCCGACGCGTCGTTCGAGCACGTGGTGATGATCGGCCAGCTTCTCGGCCACCTGCGCCCGCGCGCGCGGCGGCTGCAGGCGCTGGCCGAAATCCGCCGCGTGATGAAGCCCGGCGTCGCGCTCGTCTCGACCAACGCCGTCGAGCGCCGGTGGCGTTACGCCGCGTATTTTTTCGCGGTGAACCTCGGCCGGCGGCTGCGCAATCCGCACGGACTGGAGCCGTTCGACGCCTTCGTGCGCCGCGTCGGCGGCAAGCCGGCCGCGGGCGAGGCGCGCCCGGTTTTTCATTGGTATCGCGCCGTCGATTTCCGCCGCGACGCCGCCGCCTGCGGCTGGCGGGTGATCGCGACGGCCCGCCGCTGGGAAACCGAGCCGCCGCCGCCCGAGCCGTCGGTGCACGGCGAAACGTTCTACGCGCTGCGAAAGGAATGACCGTGGACAAGAAACAAATCGACCTGGTGCAGCCGACGCTGGTCCCGTGGGTAGAAGTCGAGCCGCTCTTCGCCGAAGTCTGGCGCAGCGGCCGGCTGACGATCGGCCCGCACACGGAAAAGTTCGAGCGCGCCATGGCCGAGTTTCTCGGCGTGCGCTACGCCGTCGCGGTCAATAGCTGCACCAGCGGCCTGATGCTCGCGCTGCGCGCGCTGGGGCTCGACGCCGGCGAGGTCATTATCCCCAGCTTCACGTGGACCAGCACCGGCCTCGCCCTCGCCTGGAACGGCCTGACGCCGGTCTTCGCGGACATCGCCCCGGGCGTGTGCACGCTCGATCCGGCCGACGTGCGCCGCCGCCTGACGCCCGCGACGCGCGCGATCATCGCGGTCAACGCCTTCGGCATTTACCCGGACATGGACGCTTTGCAGGCCGTGGCCGACGAGGCGGGCGCGATCCTGCTGTGCGACAGCGCGCAAGCGATCGGAGCCGTGTGCAACGGCCGGCGCGGCGGCGGCCTGTGCCGGGCCGAGATTTTTTCGTTCTCGCCGACGAAGGTGGTCACGGCGATCGAGGCGGGCCTCGTGGCCACCGACGACGAGCCGCTGGCGCGCCGCGTGCGGCAGATGCGCGACTACGGCAAGTCGGTCGACGCCAGCGACATCGAACACCTCGGGCTGTCGGCGCGGATCAGCGAGTTTCACGCGATCGTGGGTCTGGCGAATCTGCGGCGGGTCGACGCGCTGATCGCCGCCCGCGCCGAACTCGCGGCGGCCTACCGCCGCGGCCTGGCGGACATCGAAGGGCTGGCGTTCCAAACGATTCCCGAGGGCTGGAAGTCGAGTTGGAACTACTTCGTCGTCTTTTTCGATCCGGCGCGTTACGATCGCGACGCGATCTGGCGGCGCATGGCCGCGGCGCACGTTTACACCAAGCGCTATTTTTATCCGGCGCTGCACCGGCAGACGGTGTACCGCCACCTGCCGCCGCCGTCGCCGCCGCTGACTGTCACCGAGCGGACCGCTGCGACCGCCTTGGCGTTGCCGTTTTACTCGCACATGCACGCGGACGACGTGGCCGAGGTTTGCGTCCGTTTGAAGCAGGCTTTACACTAGCCGCCGATTTTCCAACGTCCACGAGCGCCGGGCGGGTTTCACGACGATGGGCCAACTTTTTTCGAGCTTTCCCTACGGCTTGACGCTCGTGCTGATGATCGTCGCGATCGTCCACTATTTCCGCACGCGGCCCGACGGGTACTGGTTCTTCGTCATCATTTTTCTCGGGCCGCTGGGCGCGATCGCCTATTTGGTCGTGAACGTCGTCATGCCGCTCGCCGGGGCCGGCGGGGCGGGCATCGAAGGCCGGGCGACGTCGATCTTCGCCGAGCGGCGGCGCATCCGCGAGCTGGAGATCAAGATCGAGGAGAACAATCTGCCGATCCATTGCGCGGAACTCGGCGAGATTTTCTATCGGCGCGGCGAGTACGAACGCGCCGAGCCGCTGCTGCGCCGCGCCGCCGAGAAACTCGACTACGAACCGCAGCCGACGTTTTATCTGGCGTTGACGCTGGAGAAACGCCAAAAACCGCAAGAGGCCGCCGCGCTGTTGGCGCCGATCGTCCAAAAAGACCCGCGGTACAAATTCGGCGAGGCGCTGCTGGCCTACGCCCGCGACCTGGCGGCCGCCGGGCGGGCCGCCGAGGCGAAGGCCGCGTTCGAGCAGGTGAACGCGCAATCGACGCTGCCCGAGGCGCGCGTCCGTTACGGCTTGCTGCTCGCCGAAACCGGCGACCTCGCCGGCGCGCGCGTCCAATTCGAAACGGCGATTCGCGAGAGCCGCGGCCTGCCGCGCCACAACCTGCGCGCCGCCCGGCCTTACATCCTGCAGGCCCGGGCCTGGCTAGCGCTGCATCGCGGTTGAACAGGGAGCTTGCGAGATGAGCTCATCCACGAAAGTCGGCCGCAACGATCCGTGCCCCTGCGGCTCGGGCAAGAAATACAAGAAATGCTGCCTCGACAAGGACGAGGCTGCCGCGCGCGAGCAGCGCGCCGCAGCGCAAGCGCCGCCAGCCGACGCGGAACCGCCCGGCCAATCGCCGGCGACAGCCGCGCCGGGGCCGGACTACAACCCGACTCCAGATCAACTGAATAAACTCTACGAATGGGTTTTCTTCGGCGAGAATCGCGCCCATATCCGACGCGCGCAAGAATATTTCTCCGAGCCGTATCTGACGGGAAAATCGCCCGTGCCCGAAGGGGCGCAGGGAATCGTCGCGGCCTGGACGGCGTTCGGCTATCGGACCATCCGCGGCCGCACGCTCGCGGATATGTACCTCGCGCGCTTCGCCAACAGGTTGTCCGCGGCGGACCGGGAATTTCTGATGATCCGCATGGCCGAGCCGTTCCGGATGTTGGAAGTCACGCGCATCGGGCCGGGCGACCAGTTGACCGTGCGGGACCTGTTCTCGCACAAGGAATTCGTGGTTCGCGAGCCCGCGCCCGGCAAGAAAATGCGCCGGTGGGATTACGTGCTGGCCCATCTCGGACCCCATGGCGACTACGCGACTTTCGACGCGGCGCTTGTCGTGTTTCGCCCGACGAGCGATATCGCGCTGAGTCGCCTCGACGACATTTTGTTCGAAATGCAAACACAGAACCCGCGGGCTGGGCATGCGGATGTCCTGCGGGAGCGCCTCCCCGAAATTATCGAAATCGCGTTGGAGAGCCGCACGGAGACGTACGTTTCGGCGGCGCATCGGCTGACCAACCGCGACCTCGAATGGTCCGATTTCGTCTGCGGGGCAAGCTACCGGCTGCTCAACGCGCACGTGACGCGCAACGCGCTGGACGCACACCGCCGATTCGAGCAAATCAGCTTCGATCTTTATCATTGGTACGCTCGCCAGCGGCGCCGACGACGAGAGAGGCTGCGGCAGCCGAGGTTTCTCGGCCAAATTGCGATTTGCGAGGGAATGTTGTATTTGGAGGCGGATTCGCCGCAACTCCTGGCGCGCGGCAAGGCCATGCTGAATCGCGCCGTCGGCCCGCACGTCCGACATCTGCGGGATTCATTCGCGAACCGCGAATCCAAGCGCGGGCAAATCTCTTCCGTCGAACAGGACGGCGACGAAATTGCCGCGACAATGCACGACTACTTTCGCAAATGGCTGGATCTGGCCCTGCCGGAACTGGACCGCCGAACGCCGCGCCAGGCGGCCGCCGACCCCGTCCGGCGCCCGATTCTGATCGAGATCGTCAAAAACATGGAAAACGAACGCCCGGCCCCGGGCGCGCTGGAGTTCGATTTCACCGAGATCAAACGCGAGTTGAAACTGACGGAGATTCTGTAGGCGGCCGATTCGATCGATGCCAACCGCCGGCCCAACGTCGCCAGTGGTGTTTTGCCGATGACGAACGAAATCCAAGCCCCGGTCAACGACGGAGTCCGCGCATGAAAATCGGGCGCAACGATCCGTGCCCCTGCGGCTCGGGCAAGAAATACAAGAAATGCTGCCTCGAAACGGACGAGGCCGCCGCGCGCGAGCAGCGCGCCGCCGCGCAAGCGCCGCCGGCCGAGGCGGAGCCGCCCGGCGAAGCGCCGGCGACCGCCGCGCCGCGGCCGGACCGCTTGTCGATCGCGACCGCGGCGAACGCGAAGCTCTCGCCGCCATATCGCGCACCCATGGAGCGGCTCGTTGGTTGGGTTGCCGCCAAGGAAAATCGCGCGCACGTCCAGCGGGCGCTCGACTGTTTCCGCCGCCGCTGGCTTATCGACCAATGGGACGACATGACGCTGCAAATCGCAAGGGATTGGATGTTGATCGGCTATCAAACCAGTCGCGGCCGGACCCTGGCGCAAACGTTCCTGTCGCGCGAGGGGCATCGTTTGCCGACGGCGGAGCGCGAGAGCCTGGCGAGGTTGATTGCGGAGCCATATCGGCTGTTGGAGGTCATTGACCTCCAAACGGACGGCGGGTGCACGGCCCGCGACGTGTATTCGGGCAAGGAATTCCGGTTGCGCGATTGGTCGGCGATCGGCGAACTGCGACGGTGGGATTTCTTCCTGGCCCGGCTGCAAAGCGTCGGCGACGACTGGGAGGTTGGCGCCGCGATCGCCGGCGATCGCCGAATCCGCCAGGCCGTCTTGAATACCGTCAACCACTTGCTTGCCGAACTGCAACCGAAAAACCCGCGCGTCGGGCACGCCGAGGTCCTGCGCGTGCGCCTGCCCGACGTCATCGAAGCGTTTTTGGAATGCCGGAACCAGCAGTCGCTTCCGGACATTGGGGAGAACATCGACGACGCCATTCCACGGCCCTATGTCGCCACATATCGCGTCCTCAACGCGGCGGGCCTGCGCGAGGCGCTGTCGCTCAACGGACCTTTCTTGGGCGACGGCCTCGATCGTTACATTTGGGCGGGGCGCCGCGGGCGCCAACCGAAACACCGGCGGCGGCTGCGAGGGCGACCGCGGATCGTTCTTGCGGGCCTCTCCATCGACCGCGGATTCTTCTTCCTGGACGCGATATCGCGCGCGTTTCGCCGCAAGGGCAAGGCGCGGATCGAGAAACTCGCCGCGGCGCATCTGCAGCACATTGTCGATTGCCGCGAGGTTTCCGTGAAAAACGTCGCGATCGCCAACCGTCCGCGCGACTTGCCGGAAGCTCCGCCGCTGACCGACGCCGAGAAAAGGCGGATCGCCGACTCGCTCGACAATTATTTTCGCGAGTGGCCCGACCGGATCGTGACGGCATTGGCCGGATTGACGCCGCGGCAGGCCGCCGCCGAACCCGAGAACCGCCCATATCTCGTCGAGTTGGTTCAGAACATGGAAAACGAACGCCCGGCCCCCGGCGTGCCGGAGTACGATTTCACCGAGATCAAGCGAGAATTGCAACTGACGGAGATTCTGTAGGCGGCGTCCCGTCTCCGCGGCGTCTTCCATCCGCTGGCCTTCGTTCGCAAGTTGTGTTTTGCTACGGTCCATGCGCATCGCGTACTTAATTCACCAGAACCCGCGCGGCGGCTTGGGCGGCAGCGAGGTGTACGCCGGGCATCTGGCGCGGGCCGCCGTGCAGGCCGGACATCAGGCGCTGGTCGTCTGCCGCGGCGACGGTCGCGGCCAGCCGGTGCGGCGCGACGAGCAGGACGGCGTCGCCTATTTCACGCTCGACGCCGACTCGCTCTGGACGTCCGGCGGGCGCTTCGCGCTGCGCGCCTCCTACGACAACCCGGTCGCGTTCGAGCGCGTCAAACGCCTGCTCGCGGAGTTCCGCACGGAGCGCCTGCACGTCCACCATTTCCTGATGACCAGCGCGCGGCTGGCGCTCTCGGCCGCCGAGCGCGGCATTCCGGTGACCGCGACGCTGCACGACTATTGGGCGTTTTGCCATCGGATCACCTGGCAGTTGCCCGACGACACCGCCTGCCCCGGGCCGCAACGCGGCCTGCGCTGCCGCCATTGCGGCAAGCCGGAATACAACCGCTTTCCCGGGCGGCTGCTGCAGCCGGCGCACGCCGCGGCGTTTTTTCAGCGCAACGCCTTGCTGCGCCGCGCCTACGGCGTCATGCGCGGGGTCTTCGCGCCGAGCCAGGCCGTGCTCGACGCCCACCGGGCCAACGGCTTCGCCGAGGCCGCGCTGCACCTGCTGCCGTACGGCCTGCCGCTGGGCCGCCGGTTCGAGCGCGGCGCGCCGCGGTCGCCGCTGCGCGTCGGCTTCATCGGCCGCCTGGCGCCGGAAAAAGGCGTCGAGACGCTGATCCGCGCCGCGCGCCAGGGCCATCGCTTCGAGGCGCACATTCACGGCGGCGGCGACCCCGGTTACGAGGCGGGTCTGCGGCGCATCGCCGCCGGCGCGCCGGTCGTGTTTCACGGCGCGTTCGCGCACGCCGAACTCCATCGCGTGCTCGACGGTCTGGACGTCGTCGCCCTGCCCAGCCGCTGGCGCGAGAACCTGCCGCTGACGGCGCTCGAGGCGGCGCAGCGCGGCGTGCCGGTCGTCGCCGCGGCGCTCGGGGGCCTGCGCGAAATGCCAGCCTTGTGCGGCGTACGGCTGATCGAGGCCGACGCGTCCGAGGCGTGGGCCGCGGCGCTCGACGAACTCGCCGGCGAAGCCGTGTGGCGAAGCGCGCAACAGGGCATGCGCTACGAGCGCCGCATCGCCGACGACCTCGCCGCCCACCTCGAGGCCGGAGGCCGCGCCTGATGCGCTATGTCGCCGCGATTCCGCTGCGCGACGGCGCGGCCACGATCGCTTACGTCGTGCGCGCCGCGCTCGCGCAGTCGCCCACGCCGACCCGCGTGCTCGTCTGCGACGACGGCAGCCGCGACGACGGCCCGCGCCGGGCGGCCGACGCCGGCGCAACTGTGCTCGCGCACGCGCGGCCGCGGGGGCTGGCCCTGGCCCGCAACACGTTGCTGGCCGCCGCGACGGAGGAGGTCATGATTTATTTCGACGCCGACGCCGTGCCGCGGCCGGGCTGCGCGGCGGCGTTATTGGCGGGGCTGCGCGAGTCGCGGGCCGTCGCGGCCGGCGGCCGGGGCGTGGAAGCCGCCGACGCGAGCTTTGCCGACCGCTGGCGCGCCGCGCACACGCCGCAGTCGCACGGCGACCGGCCGCTCGACGACGACTGGATGGCGATGGGCCTGTGCTGCGCTTTCCGCGTCGCGGCGCTGCGCGAGATCGGCGGCTTTGATCGGCGCTTCGAATCGTGCGGCGAGGACGTCGACATCTCGCTGCGGCTGCGCGCTGCGGGCGGACGCATAGCCTACCGGCCCGACGCGGTCGTCGACCACGCCCGCAGCGATTCGACGCTCGGCGTGCTGCGCCAGGCGTGGCGGCACAGCCGCGAAAGCGCCGCGGCGTTTCGGCGTCAAGGCCGGTCGCCGCTGTTTCTGGCCGGCCTGTTCTGGCGGGCGCTGGGGCCGTCGCTGGGCCGCGAACTCGTGCGGCTCGATGCGCCCGCGGCGCTGCTGACCGCGGCCAATCTGGCGGCGCGCCTGGCGGCGTTGCCGATCGGCGCGTTGCTCGCGCCGTGATTTCGGCAATGTTTTGACAGGATTGACAGGATTCGCAGGATCGACAGCATCAACCGAGGAGGGACGAAGGTGAACCGGAAAAAGATTGGCATCATCGGCGCGGGGAACATGGGCGAGGTGCTGGTGCGCGGCCTGTTGGCGGCGCACACGGTCGATCCGAAGCACGTGCGCGCGACCGAACCGAACGAAGAGCGCCG
>Ga0181517_10002052_pt1 | contig 21171 bp, 20 predicted proteins | sample PEATcosm2014_Bin_31_FD_119748 | JGI IMG/M metagenome (GOLD analysis project Ga0181517, IMG submission 119748) | Peatland microbial communities from MTU Mesocosm Facility, Houghton, MI, USA - PEATcosm2014_Bin01_30_metaG | ecosystem: Environmental > Terrestrial > Soil > Wetlands > Peat | place... | reverse complement strand
GCTGCGGCCGTCGCCGGGCTTGCCCTTCACCTGCTCGGGCGAAATGTAGTCGGGCGTGCCCATCACCTGTGAAAGATTGCCGAAGGTCAGGCGGCGCGCGGTGGCCGATCCGGCGATGCCGAAATCGATCAGCTTCACGCGGTCGCGGTCGTCGACCATGATGTTCTCGGGCTTCAGGTCGCGATGCACGACGCCGTTTCGATGGATGTAATCGAGCGCATCGCAGATGGCAATGGCAATGCGCACGGCCCGCTCCGGCGGCATGGGCCGCTGTTCCCGAAGGAGCTGGCGGAGCAGACGGCCGCTCAGCCACTCCATGACCATATACGGGGCGCTGCGCGAATCGTCCGAAAGCACCTTCATCACGCCGGGGTGGTCGAGAGTCTGGCCGAGCTGTTCCTCGCGCTTGAAGCGATCAAAGAGAACGGGGTCGGCTTCCATTTCGGGATGCGGGATCTTGATGGCGACCGGAAGGCCCGTGCGCGTGTCCGTAGCCCGGAAGATGGAGGCCATGCCGCTGCGCGCCACGAGCGCTTCGATCCGGTACTGATCGAGTTGTTCGCCGTTATGGATTGAAATCATGCGCGAAGCTGGCACCCGGTACCCGGAAAGAACTGGTCACTAGAGTACATTCTGACACGCCCGGTATCCGAAAGTCCCACGGGCGCCGTTCGTGTTACAGTGGCCCCGTGAACGTCGGCATCACGTGCTATCCGACCTATGGCGGCAGCGGCATCGTAGCCACCGAGCTGGGGATGGAACTGGCGGCGCGCGGGTATGAGGTGCACTTCATCACCTACGCCAACCCGATCCGCCTCGATCCGGACACGCCGCGCATCCACTACCACGAAGTGGAGGTCTCCACCTATCCGCTGTTCCAATATCCGCCGTATTGCCTGGCGCTGGCCTCGCGCATGTCCGAAGTGGCCGAAGCGTACGATCTGGACCTGCTGCACGTGCACTACGCCATTCCGCATTCCATTTCGGCGCTGCTGGCGCAGCAGATCATGGCGCCCAAGCGGAGGGTGCCGTTCATCACCACGCTGCACGGAACCGACATCACGCTGGTGGGCGCCGACCGCTCGTATTACCCCATCACGCGCTTCTCGATCGAGCGGTCGGATGGGGTCACCTCGATCAGCGAGGATCTGCGGCGGCAGACCATCGAAACGTTCGAGATTTCGCGCGAGATCCGCGTGATCACCAATTTCGTGAACTGTGAGTTGTATCGGCCGGACGACGCCAGGAGGGGCGCCTCGGCGTATGCCTCGAAGGACGAGAAGCTGCTGATCCACGTCTCCAATTTCCGGCCGGTGAAGAGGGTGCTGGATTGCGTCCGCATCCTGGCGGAGGTGCGCAAACGCGCGCCGGCTCGGCTGCTGATGGTGGGCGACGGTCCCGAGCGCGGCCCGGCCGAGCACCTGGCGCGCGAGCTGAAGGTGGAGCGGGACATCTCGTTTCTGGGCAAGCAGAACCACGTGGAGCGCCTGCTGCCGCTGGCGCACGTGCTGCTGATGCCGAGCGAGATGGAATCGTTCGGGCTGGCGGCGCTGGAGGGCATGGCTTGCGGGGTGGTGCCGGTGGCCACGCGGGTGGGCGGCGTGCCGGAGCTGATCACGGATGGGGAAGACGGGTACCTCGAAGCGGTGGGCGATATCCAGGCGCAGGCCACGCGGGTAGTGGCGCTGCTGACCGACGAGGAGCTGCATTACCGCATGAGCAAGGCGGGCCGCTGGAAAGCCGGCGAGCGCTTCTGCACGGAGAAGGTGATCCCGCAGTACGAACAGTATTACCGCGACGTGCTCGAAGGGGCGGGCGGCTGAGATGGCTCGCGCGGCGCATCAGGCAAATTCCGCGCGGCGATGGTTCGTGCGCGGCCGGGTGCAGGGAGTGGGATACCGCTACTTCGCGCAGAAGGCCGCCCTGGGACTGGGCTTGAGCGGCTACGTGCGCAACCTGGACGACGGGCGCGTGGAGGTGTATGCCGCTGGGGTGGCGGAGAAGCTCGCCGAGCTGGGTGGATTGCTCTACCGCGGGCCGCGCTGGGCGGACGTGCGCGGCGTGGACGAGCAGGAGGCCGAGCCGCGGTCGTACAGCGGATTTCAGATTCAGTAAGAGCTCTTGGGCAGGCTAAAGCGTGCCCCACACTTCGGCGACGACGCTGCGCTTCAACTGGCCGCAGGCGGCATAGATATCCAGGCCGCGCGGCTTGCGGATGAAGCAGGGCAGCGACTTTCGCACGATCTGCTGGAAACTCGCGACGCGCGCGGCATCCGGGGTGCGGTAGGGGATTTCGGGCCCGGGGTTGAGCGCGATTAGGTTCACCTTGGCGTTCAGATTGGCCAGCATGCGCGCCACGCGACGCGCGTCGGCATCGCTATCGTTCACGCCGGCCAGCAACACGTATTCGAAAGTCAGCTTCTCCCAGGGGCGTAGCGGATAGGCACGGCAGGCTTCGAGCAGGTCCTTCAGATGATACTTGCGCGTGATGGGCATGAGTTCCTGGCGCATCTCCTCGGTGGAGGCGTTGAGGGAGACGGCCAGCTTGGGGCGCACCCGCGCGCGTCCCAGTTCGGCTATGCCGGGCAGGATGCCGGCCGTCGAAAGCGTGATACGGCGCGGCGAAAGCGCGAAGCCCTGGGGATCGAGCAGAATGGCCGTCGCCTTGAGAACGTTCTCCAGGTTGAGCAGCGGCTCGCCCTGGCCCATCATCACGATGTTGAGGCGGCCGCCCACCGGGCCATCCCAGACGCGCAGCACCTGGCCGGCAATTTCGCCCGCGGTGAGGTTGCGCTCCAGGCCCAGCAGCGCGGTCATGCAAAATGTGCAGCCCACCGCGCAGCCCGCCTGGCTCGAGATGCACAGGGTGGCGCGCTCGCCTTCGGGCATGCACACGGTCTCGATGGTCTGGCCGCCCTCCAGACGCAGCAGGAAGCGCCGCGTGCCATCGGAGGATTCGTAGAGCCGCTCGACCTCGGGCAAGCCCACGGTGAAGCGCGCCGCCATCTCCTCGCGCAGGTTCGCGGGCAGAGTGGAGATCTCGTCGATAGCTTCCACGCGCGCCTGGTAGAGGGCCTGGTACACCTGCCGCGCGCGGTAGGCCGGCTGGCCGGAGCCGAGGGCCTGCGCAAGATCGGCAACGTCCATGCCCATGAGCGGTTGAAGCATCCCGATCCCAGTTTAGCGAAAGGTCCGCGTGCGGGGCCCCCGCGCCCTCTGATATACTCTGGGTTTATGACAATCGTCACCGTCGCGGGGCACCACCATCCGGCTCATGCCGGCGTGCGACGGGCGGTGTCCTGATTGGCAATCAAATCGTAATCGGAAAGGACGCCCGCCGCGGTTCGGCGGGCTTTTTTGTTGCTGGCACCATGAATCTGGATTTCGAAAAGTCTGACGGCTTGATCACCGCCGTCATTCAGGACCACATCTCCGGGCGCGTCCTGATGGTGGGCTATATGAACGAGGAGGCGTTCCGCAAGACGGTCGAAAGCGGCTTCGCCACGTTCTATAGCCGCTCGCGGCGCAAACTGTGGCTGAAGGGCGAAACCTCCGGCCATCGCCTGCTCGTGAAGGAGATCTCGACCGATTGCGACCGCGACGCCCTGCTGGTCAAGGTGGAGGCCCTGGGGCCGGGCGTATGCCACGAGGGTTATGAGAGCTGCTTCTTCCGGCGGCTCGAAAAGGGCGAGTGGCAGGTCTCCGAAGAGCGCGCCTACGATCCCGCGGCCGTCTACGGAGGCCGGCCGTGAAGCTGAAGCTGGGGATTCCCAAGGGCAGCCTGGAGAACGCCACCATCGATCTGTTCCGGCGCGCGGGCTATGCCATCACCACCAGCAGCCGGTCTTACTTCCCGAGCATCGACGATCCGGAGGTCGAGTGCATGCTGATCCGCGCGCAGGAGATGGCGCGCTACGTGGAAGACGGCATCCTGGACGCGGGGCTGACGGGCCGCGACTGGATCGAGGAGAACGAAGCCGACGTGGTTGCGGTGGCGGACCTGATCTACGCCAAGCAGAGCTTCGGCAAAGTGCGCTGGGTGCTGGCGGTGCCGGAGGCTTCGAGCTTCCTGTCGGCCGAAGACCTGCAGGGCAAGGTCATCGCCACCGAGCTGGTATCCACGACCCGGCGCTACCTGGCGGCGCATGGCGTGGCAGCGCGCGTGGAATTCAGTTGGGGCGCCACGGAAGTGAAGCCGCCGGTGCTGGCCGATGCCATCGTGGAGGTGACTGAAACCGGCTCGTCGCTGCGCGCCAACAAGCTGAAGATTATCGACACGGTGATGGAGTCGAATACCCAGTTGATCGCCAACAAGCGATCCTGGGAAGACGCGGCGAAGCGGCGCAAGCTCGAGGACATGAAGATGCTGCTCGAAGGCGCCATTAACGCGCTGGGCAAAGTGGGGCTGATGCTCAACGTGCACAAGGACTGCCTGGCGGCGGTGCTGGCCGTGCTGCCGGCGCTGAAGCGGCCCACCATCTCGCACCTGAGCGACGAGGAGTGGCTGGCAGTGAATACGATTCTGGATGAATCCACGGTGCGGGACATTATTCCGAGGCTGAAGCAGGCGGGCGCAGAGGGCATTGTGGAGTACCCGCTGAACAAGATCGTGCTGTGATTCGGATACTGGAGAGAGCGCAGGTCGGCCGCCTGCTGGCACGCAAGGCGGCGCGACTCACGGAAGCCGAAGCCGTGGTGAGGCCAATTCTGGAGGCGGTGCGGCAGCGCGGCGACCGTGCGTTGATGGAATACGCCCGCCAGTTCGATGGCTTGACGCGGCGCAGCGTGCGTGTACCCGCAGCCGAGCTGGGCGCGGCGCGCGAGAGCCTGGCGCCGGAGTTTCGCGCCGCGGTCGAGACGGCTGCCGCCAACATCCGCGCGTATGCCGAACGGCAGATGCCGCGCGCGTGGATGCGCGAGATGCGGCCGGGGCTGCGGCTGGGGCAGGTGGTGCGGCCGCTCGATACGGTGGCGGCCTATATTCCGGCGGGGAGGTATCCGCTGCCTTCCACCATCCTAATGACCGTGCTGCCGGCGCAGGTGGCGGGCGTCCCGAGTATCTGCGTTGCGTCGCCGCGCGCGGTGAAGGAAGTCTACGGCACGGCGGCGCTGGTAGGCGTGGAGCGCGTTTTCGAGATGGGCGGCGCGCAGGCCATCGCGGCGTTTGCCTACGGTACCCGCACCGTCCCCAAGGCCGACCGCATCGTGGGACCCGGCAACATCTACGTGGCCGCCGCCAAGAAACTGCTGGCGGGCGAGGTGGGGATCGATTTCGTGGCCGGGCCGACCGAGATCCTGATTATCGCGGCCGAGGGCAACCCGAAGCATCTGGCGGCGGATATGCTGGCGCAGGCGGAGCACGACGTGGATGCTTCGGCGGTGCTGCTCACGACATCGCGGAAGCTAGCGAAAGCGGTGGCGGCGGAAGTGGCGCGGCAGCTCGCCGTGCTGCCGACGGCGCCGGTAGCGGCGAAATCGATCGCGCGCAATTCGGCGGTAGTGATGGTGGGGTCGCTCGAAGAAGCCATCGAGATCGCGAACCGCTTCGCGCCCGAGCACCTGAGCATCCCCGATGCCAGCTTGCTCGATGGTGTGCGCCACGCCGGCAGCGTGTTCGTGGGACCATACAGCCCGGAGGCGGCGGGCGATTATGCTTCGGGGCCGAATCACGTGCTGCCCACGAGCGGCGCGGCGCGGCAGCGCGGCGGCCTTGCAGTGACGGATTTTCTCAAGGTGATTTCGGTGCAGGAACTGAGCGCCGCGGCGCTCGGCAAACTGGCGCCGGCCATTACCACGCTGGCGCGCGCGGAAGGCCTGGAGGCGCACGCGCGTTCGGTTGAGGCGCGGACCGGAAAGGAGGCCCTATGAAGCTTCCGAGATTACCCAAGGGCGGAATTCAGCCGCGTCCGGCGGTCGCCGCCATGAAGCCCTATTCGCCGCCCACCGCGGGCCGCGCTGACAAGCTGCGCCTCGATTTCAACGAGAACACGGTGGGCTGTTCGCCGCGCGTGATCGCCGCGCTGCATGAGGGCCTGGACGCCGGCAGCCTGGCGATCTATCCAGAATACGGCGAGGCCAAGGAAGCGGTGGCCGCCTATTTCCATGTCGCGCCCGACGAGTTCGTCTTCACCAACGGCACCGACGAGGCCATCCAGATTTTCGTCAACGCGTATGTGGACGACGGGCAGGAGGTGCTGCTACTGCGGCCCTCCTACGCCATGTACCGCTTCTATGCCGAGGTGGCAGGCGCGCGCATCAAAGAGATCGATTACCCGCAGCCGGGAATGGAGTTTCCGCTGCAGGAGGTGCTGGACGTCATCACGCCGGAGACGCGTGCGGTGATTTTGGCCAATCCCAACAATCCCACGGGCACGGGCATCTCGCTGCTGGCCATCGAGCGCCTGCTGCATCGCGCGCGCAAGGCGGCGGTGCTGGTGGATGAAGCCTACTACGAATTCGCGGGCGTGACGGCGCTGACGGAAATTGAGCGCGTTCCGAACCTGTTCGTGAGCCGCACGTTTTCGAAGGTCTTTGGGATGGCGGCCATGCGGGTGGGCTGCCTCTTCTCGCACGCGGCCAACATCGCCTGCCTGCACAAGGCGCAGTCGCCCTACAGCGTGAATACGCTGGCGGTGCTGGCGGCGCAGGCGGCCATCGAAGACAGCGCTTACGTAGAGAATTACGTGGCGGAGGTGCTGGCGGCGCGCGAGCTGCTGTGCGTGGGGCTGGAGAAGCTCGAGGTCCCCTACGTGCCCAGCTCCGCCAATTTCGTGTTGGGATGGTTCGGGCGGCGGGCCATCGAGGTGCGCGACGCGCTGCGCGGCCAGGGCATCCTGGTGCGCGACCGCAGCTACGAAGCTCCCGGAGCGGTGCGCATCACGGTGGGCACGCGCGAGCAGACGCGACGGCTGCTGGCGGCTCTGGAGGAGGTCTGGAAGAAAGCATGACCAAATATATTCTGGCCTTCGATATGGATGGCGTGCTGGTAGACGTCACCGAATCGTATCGCGAGACCATCGCGCGGACGGTCGAGCATTTCACCGGGCAGCCCGTTACGCACGCCGAGATCCAGGATTACAAAAACCGCGGCGACGCCAGCAACGACTGGCTGCTCACGGAGAAGATCGTCAAGCAGCGCGGAGTCGAGGCGCCCTTCGAGGAAGTGAAGGCGCATTTTCAGAAGCTCTTCCTGGGCGACGGCGGCAATGGCGGCGGCCTGATTCAGCGAGAACGCTGGATTCCGGCTCCCGGGCTGCTCGAGGGGCTGGCGGGGCAGTTTCGCCTGGCCCTGTTCACCAGCCGGCCGCGCGAAGAAGCGGGCATCACCCTGGCGCGCTTCGCACCGGGGATCGCCTTCGACCCCATCATCGCGATGGAAGACGTGCTCGAACAGAAGCCCGCGCCGGACGGCCTGTTTCGCATCTTCGACGAGGTCGGCCCGGAGACGCCCTGCCCGCCTTTCTGGGAAGAGGGCCATCTGCACGACGGCTGCTATGTGGGCGATTCGCCGGACGATGCGCGCGCGGCGCGGGCGGCCGGCATACGCTTCGTGGGAGTGGCGGGGCCTTCGAATCCGCGCTACGTCGATCTAGTCTTCGAGTTCCAGTCTGAAGGGGCTTTCGCGATTATCGACGACGTGAACTTCATGTACAAGGTGTTCGAATGATCCGGCGCGCCCAGATTCGCAGGGATACGCGCGAGACGCGCATTGCCGGCTCGCTCAAGATCGAAGGGCGCGGACGCTATGAGATCGCGACCGGCATACGCTTTCTCGACCACATGCTGGAACTGTTCACAAAGCATGGCGGCTTCGATCTGAAACTGCACGCGGATGGCGATCTCGACGTGGACCAGCATCACACCGTGGAAGATACGGGGATCGTGCTGGGCCAGTTGTTCGCGCAGGCCTTGGGCGACCGCAAGGGCATTAACCGGGCGGGATATTTCCTGCTGCCCATGGATGAGACGCTGGCCCTGGTGGCGCTCGATCTGGGCGGGCGGCCCGCGCTGGTCTACAAAGACCGCGTGAAGGCGCGCATGGTAGGCGATCTGCAAACCGAGCTGGTGGAAGATTTCTTCGGCGGTTTCGTCAACCACGCGGGCGCCAACCTGCACGCCAAAGTGATGTACGGGCGCTCGACACATCACAAGCTCGAAGCCATTTTCAAGTGTTTCGCGCGCGCCATGAAGTACGCGTGCTCGCGGGATGCGCGGCTCAAGAACGAGCTGCCGTCCACCAAGGGACTGCTATGATCGCGATTTTGGATTACGGGGCCGGCAACCTGCGCTCGGTGGAGAACACGCTGGCCGAGATCGGGTGCCAGTACAGCCTGGTGCGCGATGCCGCGGCGCTAGGGCGCGCGTCGAAGATTATCCTGCCGGGGGTGGGCCATTTCGGGCAGATGATGCGGGCGCTCGACGAATTGCAGGTGCGCGAGGCGCTGGTGGAGCGGATCGCCGCGGGCGTGCCGTTTCTGGGCATCTGCCTGGGTTTGCAGGCGCTGTTCGAGACGAGCGAGGAGGCGCCCGAAGTACGCGGGCTGGGCATCTTCGCGGGCGTGGTGCGGCGCTTCCCGGCCGATGCGCGCGTGCCGCACATGGGCTGGAACGAGCTGGAGCCGCGGCCCGGAACGCGGCTGGTGCGCAACCTCGAAGCGCGCCCGTTCGTGTATTTCGCCCACAGCTACTATGTGCCGGAGCATGAGAGCGCCTCGGCCACATGCACCTACGAGGTGCGCTACACGGCGGCGCTCGAAGCCGGAAACGTGTTCGGCGTGCAGTTCCACCCCGAGAAATCGGGTCCGGTGGGGCTGCGGATTGTACGGAATTTTCTGGATGCTGGCTAAACGAATCATTCCCTGTCTGGACGTCACCGGCGGACGCGTGGTGAAGGGCGTCCACTTCGTGAACCTGCGCGACGCGGGCGATCCGGTCGAACTGGCCGAGCGATACAACCGCGATGGCGCCGACGAGCTGGTATTCCTCGATATCACCGCTTCAAGCGACGCCCGCGAGATCATGGCGGACGTGGTGGCGCGCACGGCGCGGCGGGTCTTCATTCCGCTGGCTGTGGGCGGCGGCATACGCTCGGTGGCGGATGCGCGGCGCGTGCTGCTCTCGGGCGCGGATAAAGTCTCGATCAACACGGCGGCCGTGCGGCGGCCGGAGCTGATCACGGAACTGAGCCGCGAATTCGGCGCGCAGGCGGTGGTGCTGGCCATCGACGCGCGACGCCACGGCACGGATGCCTGGCACGTCTACACACGCGGCGGGCGGGACGACGAAGGCATCGACGCCATCGAGTGGGCCGCGCGCGGCGAGGCGCTGGGAGCGGGCGAGATCCTGCTCACTTCCATGGATACCGATGGTGTCCAGACGGGCTTCGATTGCTCGCTCACGCGGGCCGTCTCGCGGGCCACGCATGTGCCCGTGATCGCGAGCGGCGGCGCGGGCCTGCCGGAACATTTCGTGCGCGTGCTGACGGATGGCTGCGCGGATGCAGCGCTCGCGGCTTCCATCTTCCACTACGGCACCTATACCGTGAACCAGTTGAAGGAAGAGCTGGACAAGCGCGGCATTCCGGTGCGGGTGGCGCCATGATTCTGCCCTGCATCGACCTGATGGAGGGCAAAGTGGTGCAGTTGGTCCAGGGGCGCGAGAAGGCCCTGGAGGCCGAGTCGCCCGAAGCCATGCTGCGCAAATTCGCGGCCTTCCCGGAAATTCAGGTGATCGACCTGGATGCGGCCATGGGGCACGGTTCGAATGACGAACTGGTGCGCGGGATTGCATCGAAGGCCGTGACGCGCGTGGGCGGCGGCGTGCGCTCGGTCCCGCGCGCGGCGGCGCTGGTGGAGCAGGGTGCGCACAGAGTGATCGTGGGAACCGCGGCATTCACAGCGGAGGGGATCGACGAAGCTTTTCTGGTGGCGCTGGGGCGCGCGGTGGGGCGCGAACGGCTCATCATCGCGCTCGATTCGCGCGACGGCCGCATCGTGGTGAAGGGCTGGCAAGAATCCACGTGTCTGACCGCGGAAGAGATGCTGCAGCCACTGGAGCCGTACTGCGCGGGCTTCCTGTGCACCTACGTGGATAAAGAAGGCATGATGCAGGGGACGGATCTGGCCTGGTTCCGCCGCTTACGCGCGGCTACGACGCTGGAGCTCACCGCGGCCGGCGGCATCACCACGCTGGAGGAAGTTCGCGCGCTGCTGGCTATGGGCGTGCACGCCGCGCTGGGCATGGCGATTTACACCGGACGGCTCAGCCTGGAAGAGCTGGCGGCGCTGAGCTAGGTGGGGCATGCTTTAGCTTGCCCATTTCCGGCCTGAAAATACTTTTCCGGTTGCGCCGGATGTACCAACCGTTCGAGAATATCGGCGGAGGACGTCCGAAATGCAGACGGTTTCAAGAAGGCGGTTTCTGGAAGGGAGCGCGATCGGCGCCACCGCAACAGGCTTGAGCGTGGCTTCTCTGAGCGGGCAGGATTGGGCCCGGCAGGCCGTGGACAAATCGCCGCGGCGGCATGAGTGGGTTTCGGTGAAACACGACGGCCGGTCCGTCGAATCGTTCCAGGCACATCCGCAGGCTGGTCGGAAGGCGCCCGGAATCGTGGTGATCCACGAAATCTTCGGCATGACCGACTGGGTGGAGGACGTGGCCGATGAATTTGCCGAAGCGGGCTACCTGGCGATCGCGCCCGACCTGCTCTCCGGCATGGCGCCGAACGGCGGACGCACCAAGGATCTTCCGGCGAGCGAAGTGGGCGCGGCCATCGGCAAACTGCCCCCGGACCAGATCACCGCGGATCTGAATGCGGTCACCGACCATCTCCGCGGCCTCCCCGGCTGCAACGGAAAGGTTTGCGTGGTGGGCTTCTCCTGGGGCGGCGGGCAATCGTTCCGCTTCGCGACCAATCGCAAGGACCTCTCGGCCGCCTTCGTGTTCTACGGCAGCGGGCCGGTTGCGGCGGCGATTCCCAACATCACGGCGCCAGTCTACGGGTTTTACGCCGGGACCGATGCGCGCATCGGCGCCACCGTTCCAGCCACCAAGGAGCAGATGAAGGCGGCGGGCAAGTTCTTCGAGACGGTCGAATACGAAGGCGCCGCGCACGGCTTCATGCGGGCCGGCGAGCAGCCCGACGCCACCGAAGCCAACAAGAAGGCGCGCGCCGCCGCGTGGGCGAAGCTGAAGGCGCTCAGAGACGGCTATAAGTAAGCGGCGGCGCCGTTGTTACTTGGCGTAAGTCGCATCCAGCGCCAGATAGCGATCGCGGTGCGGCTCGGGTTCCACGCGGCAGTCGAGATCCAGGCGCATGCGCTGGAAATTGGTGTCGCTCGCGTACGTGGGCCACTCCGGCAAACCGGAGCCATTGGGATTCCCGGTCTTGATGAAATTCACGAAGTAGGCCTGCAGGATCTCGGACATCTTATAGTCTTCGGGTTGCCATGCATAGCGTTTGTCGAGCCCGAGATTGCCCATGACGTATTGGATCTCGGCTGAGTGCGCCGCCCCGCGGGGCGCCGGAGGCACAGCAGCATCGGCGGCCGCCGCGACAGCCGGAAGGAACTTGGGCCGGGGATGCGCGTAGAGATAGCGGTACACCGACTTGCCACCGGTCTTCATGTGGAGTTCGGTCCATTTCCAGGTGCTGTGGCCGACGAAGCGCGCGGATGCAAGGTCCGTGGCGGCGTCGAGAACCTCTTCCGTGGTGGTGGGCGCGTACACTTTGAGGATTTCGGCGGCGCGCTCGCCATAGAGCCTCTTCACGGCATTGGCGAACTCCTCGGGAGTCGGCTCGGAGGTCCCGAGAACATTGCGCGCCGGCTGCTCCTCGGAATTCGATCCGGCCAGCAAAGGAACCTTGGATTGCTCACCGGCCGAGTAGATCTCCGCCACGGGTTTCGGCAGGAAGTAACCGTCCAGGTCAGTGTTGAAGCGTAAGGTGGGGTTCTTGGCCAGGATCTCTTGAATCTGCGGTGCGGTCATGGAACGAAGCGCCGCGAGCGATGCCGCTCCGGCCGCGGTGCCGAATTTGGCGCCCTCCTGCTCGGCTTCGGAAAGCGGGCGTGGCGGCAGGGTCGAGAGCAGAGCGCCGCTCTCGCCGATGGCACCGGCGATCAGCCCCCGGGATAGCGGAGACGCCATCAGCGCGCTGACGGACATCGAACCGGCCGATTCACCCGCGATAGTGACTCGCTTGGGATCGCCGCCGAAGGCCGCGATGTTCCGCCGCACCCAGAAGAGCGCGGCAACCTGGTCGAGCAGGCCGTAATTGCCGGACGCGTGGTGCGGGGATTCCCTGGTCAGCTCGGGATGGGAGAAGAAGCCGAAGATGTTAGTCCGGTAGTTTACCGAAACCGCCACCATGCCCTTGCGCGCCATGTTCCCGCCATCGTAGCGCGGCTCCGAGCCATCGCCGTTCTGAAATCCGCCGCCGAAAATGTACACCAGAACCGGCAGCCGCTCCTTGCCCGATTTGGCCGGCGTCCAGACGTTCAGATAGAGGCAATCCTCGCTCATGCCCTTGCCGCGAAACCAATAGTCGGCGGTGGGCGAGGTTCGCTGCATGCAGGTGGGACCGAACGCATCGGCGCTGCGCGCGCCCTTCCAATTCTTCACCGGCTGCGGCTCTCTCCAGCGCAGATCGCCCACGGGCGGCTGGGCGAATGGGATTCCCTTGAAACTGCGAACGCCCGAATCCGGCGGAGTGGTGGCCTCGATCAGGCCATTGGCGGTCTTGACGCGATCCGCGGCGAGCGCCTTTCCAGGCCAAGCCGCGGCGCAGATCCAGATCAGGGAGAAAAGGAGACAAGCCGACGGTTTCATAGAGCTCTACGAGAACACATTTCAGCCGCGAATTCCACGGCTGCCGGACCAGCGATGGGTGCACCGCCTTCGAGTACTCTGGAGAGATGATGCGCGCCACTTTGCTGGTCCTCCTGATACTCGGCACGGCCTACGGCGAGAACCGCTTCTATCCGGGAAATCGCTCCCCGCTGGCGCCCAGCCCGCTGATCAAGCTGCCGATCGGCGCCATACGCCCGGAGAGCTGGCTGCGAACGCAGCTTCAGCTCGAAGCCGAGGGCTTCTCGGGGCGCCTGAGCGAGATCAGCCAATATTGCAAATACGAAGGCAACGGCTGGGTGACGCCGGGGTCGGCGGACCGCGGATGGGAAGAAGCGCCCTACTGGCTGAAGGGCTTCACCGATCTGGGATTCGTGCTCGGCGACGCGCGCATTATCGCCGAAGCGCGCAAGTGGCTGGATGCGGTGATTGCCAATCAGCAGAGTGACGGCTATTTCGGGACGCGCAAGAACCTGGCCATACGGCGCGGCGACCAGCCCGAGATGCGCGCCGACAAGCCGGCCGAAACCATAGACTTGTGGCCCAACATGATCATGCTCTACCCGCTGCGCACGCTCTACGAGGCCACTGGAGACAAGCGCGTGATTCCGTTCATGCTGAAGTATTTCGAGTGGCAGCGCTCGATTCCGCGAGAGGCTTTTTTGCCGGCGAGCTGGCAGAAGTACCGCGGCGGCGACAATCTCGATTCCATCTACTGGCTTTACAACCGGACCGGGCAGGCGTGGCTGCTGGATCTCGCCCGGGTGAATCACGAGCGCACTGCCGATTGGTTCGGAAATATTCCGACCTGGCACGGCGTCAACATCTCGCAGGGCTTTCGCGAGCCGGCAGAGTACTTTCAGCAAGCCAACGATCGCAAGTTCATCGAGGCCACGGAACGCAATTACCGCCTGGTGATGGACGAATATGGGCAGATGCCGGGCGGCATGTTCGCGGCCGACGAGAACGCGCGCCCGGGCTACACCGGCCCGCGGCAGGCGGCCGAGACGTGCTCGATGGCGGAGTTCCTGCTGAGCGATGAGATGCTGGTGAAGATAACCGGCGACACCGTATGGGCCGACCGGGCGGAGGAAGTGGCGTTCAATTCGCTGCCCGCCGCGATGACGCCGGACCTCAAGGGCCTGCACTACCTCACGGCGCCCAACCAGGTGCAGCTCGACCGCGCCAGCAAGTCGCCCATGATCGAAAACGGCGGCGACATGTTCTCGTACAATCCGTATCAATACCGCTGCTGCCAGCACAACGTGGCGCACGCATGGCCCTATTACGCCGAGCATCTGTGGATGGCGACGGCGGATAACGGCATCGCCGCCGTTCTGTACGCCCCCAGCAGCGTGGAGGCGAAGGCCGGCGACGGCACGGCGGTCAGGATCGTCGAAACGACCGATTATCCCTTCGACGAAACGGTGGCGCTGGCGCTCGAGATGAAGTCGGACGTAGCGTTCCCGCTCAAGCTGCGTGTGCCAGCGTGGGCCGCGGGGGCGTCCGCGACGGTGAACGGCAAGCCGGCCGGTAGCGCGAGCCAGGGCTGGATCTCGATCGACCGGACCTGGAAGAATGGCGACCGGGTGAAGCTCACGCTGCCCATGCGGATCGAAATCAAAACGTGGCCGAAGAGTGGCAACGCGGTTTCGGTGTACCGCGGCCCACTCGAGTATTCGCTGAGGATCGGCGAGCGCTGGCAGCGCTATGGCAATAACGAGAAGTGGCCGGCCTTCGAAGTGTTCGCGGAGACGCCGTGGAATTACACGTTGTTGAAATCCGCCATGCGTTTCGAGAAGGGAACGCTTCGCGCGCAGCCTTTCGCCGCGGATGCCGCCCCGGTGCGGATCGTGACCCAAGCGCGGCGGCTGCCGTCGTGGAAGATGGAGGCGAACGGCCTCATCGGAGAGGCGCCGGAAAGCCCGGCCGTGACGGCGGAGCCGGTGGAGGAGATCACGCTGATCCCCATGGGCTGCGCCAGGCTGCGCGTGTCGGTGTTTCCGGTAGCGAAGTGAAGGCCTGGGAGCGCGTCAGGGCGATGGGCGGCCCCGCGAAATGGAGCGAATCGGAGTAATCTCGAAAGAGATACTATGCGCAGATCTATTTCGAAGACTTATCCGCGGCTCGTTTTCACGGCCCTGCTGGCCGCTTCCTGCCTTTGTGCCGCGGAGCCGTTCTTCCTGCAGCGGTCATTGTCCGATACTAAGCCGCGGCGCGACGACCTCACCCTAAAGGCGAAAGCCGCCACTTACAAGCCTCTCTTCGGTATCGGGGACAAAGACCTCGACAAGTTGCAATGCCTTGCGCGGTACGGTGAACTGACGGTCGGCGCCGGCGGGTCCAGTGCCGTGGTGAGCTATCCGGCCGAAGAGCAGATCTACTACGTCCTCGACGGGAATGGAACGCTGATTTACGGGGATCAGAAGGTTCCAGTGAAGAAGGACGACTTCATGTACCTGCCCATCGACATTAAACACGGGATCGCGAACAGTTCGGACAGTTCCGTGCGAGTGATCGTGATGGGCTTCAAGATCCCTGCCGGCAAACAAGTAATTCCCACGCCCAAACTACTGTTGGCGAATGTCAACGACGTCCCACCGCAGTTACTTCCGACACACGGGCCAACCACGCAATTCAAGCTGCTGATGGGCCACCATTCGCCACAGACCGATAAGTTGGCGGCGAGCACTGAAGTCGTCAGCCTGTATCTCATGGATTTCGCCCCCGGCGGCACTAACATTCCGCACGTTCATGCGCACGAAGAGGAGATCTACTTTCTGATACGCGGCCATGGAGAGATGGTGGCGGGAAAGTCGGCCGATGGCGAGGACGCACGGCATCCCTCGAAGGATGGCGCGTCCTTCTATTATGCGCCGAATACCCGGGTAGGCTACTACAGCGGCGCGAAAGAAGGCGAGGCGCACGACCTGATCCTGGCCGTGCGTACGATGCCGCTGGCGGGAACGGAAGCAGCCAACCGCTCCATCACGGTCGCGGCTCAGTCAGAGCCACGCCCGTAAGGGAGTGGGAGTTGGTGTTGCCTCCCGATCAAGGCCTGGCTTTGTAATAAGTCGCGATGGGAGCGGCTGACGGCCCGTTCTGTTCGTGTAAGTGGATGCCGTCGATCTTTGCGGCGCAACTCACGGCTTCGAACCTAGGCGTCACCGAGACCAGGCCGGGATGGTTCGCCGCCACCTTGGCCAGAGCCGAATCCACGTACTCGGGAACATGACAGTCCTGCTTCTTGGCGTCATGGTCGGTGTTGGGACCGAGCGGGGGTTTGTCGGAATGGCACCATGCGTTCATGGGACAACGGATGATGGTCATGATGTCGATCCGCTTGGCGCTGGGGCGCTGGGCGCGAATGGTGGCTAGCGTGGCCTCCAGACTATCGACCCAGGCCTTTTCGGAGGTCAACTCCCATGACCACGCCTGATAGACAATCCTGTCGGGCGCGTTCCCGTTTTGAGCGCAAGGGACGGTCAGCCGGACATTATTCACCCCGCCGAGGTTGGTCGGGCTCCACGTATAGCTGTCAGGCTTGGCGTATTCGTACGTGTAGCCGTAGTGCGAAAATCGCCCCTGCCACCTGGTCTTGAGATCGCCAAGAGCATCGTAAAAACCTGCGTCCCACCACTCGCCGCTGGAGTAAAGCCCGATCAGTTCGGTGCAGGTGAAGGGACCGCTGGGCGGCGTTACCGCCGGGGCCGCCTTCTGGGCCGCTGCCGTCTGTGCGAGCAGAGCCGCGAAGGTCAGGGACTTCAGGACTAAAGAAACGTTTGTCGGCATGTGCTTCCGGACTTGCTGGATTTGAAACCAAGTGGAGTGTAACACGCCTTGCGGAGCGAGTGCCGCTATCCGAGTTCCCGCACCGCCGCATACAGCGCCACGACGTTGGCGGTCGGCGTGTTGGCTTGCATGTTGTGGCAGGGCGCCACGATGTAGCCTTTGGCGTTGCGGAAGAGGCGGAGATTCTCGGCTATCTGGTCCCGCACATCCCGCGGCGTGCCGAAGGGGAGCGTGTGCTGGTTGTCCACGCCGCCGTGGAAGATGAGCGACGGCCCGAAATCGCGCGCCAGAGCTTCACGCTCCATGCCGCGGCAGCGCCATTGAATCGGGTTCAGTATGTCGATCCCCGCCTCGATGAGATCCGGGATGAGCGGGCGTATGGCGCCATCGTCGTGATGCATCACCTTCACGCCGTAGCCATGCACCACGTCGGCCAGGCGCTTGATGCGGGGCTTGAGGAATTGGCGGAATAGCCGCGGGCTCATCAGCAGCGATTCCTGCGTGCCCAGGTCCTCGGCCACGTAAACCAGCTCGATGCGGCCGGCGACGCGGTCCAGAATGCGCTGGAAGACGCCGCGGTCGAGTTCGCAGATGTGCTCCAGAATCGCATCGGCGATGGCCGGCTCTTCCACCAAATCTTCGAGCGCCCGCTCCATGCCGCGCAGCCGCGAATATAAGTAGAATGCCTCGCTGCTGCCGGCCAGGATGGGGTTATCGGGCCACCGGTCGCACTCGGCTTGCAAGCCGCTGTAATCCCAATCGTCCGGGGAGGGCCACGGGAAGCGCTCGACGTCCGCCACGCTGCGCGCTTCGGCGAGCGGATGCACGACAGCCTCTTCGTAGACGCCAAGGCCATCCGCGTAAGGAATCTGCGCCGTGCCGATTCCCCAGATGCTGAAGAGCGACTGCATGTGCCAGGTATCCTCGGTGGCGCGGGGATGGCGCGGGGCGATGTGGATGCACTTGTCGACGCCCAGGCACTTCCACAGGTCGGCTTCAGTGGCGCATCCGAGATCGCGCAGGAGACGCGCGGTGATTTCGCCGGTACCCCAGTAATCGCAGGGCGTTCGGTCCGGCTTTTCCCCGGCCAATACGGCCCGCCAGCGTTCGCGTGATGTCATCGTCAACCCCCGAGCGATCACCCAAGAGGATAGCGCAACGGTGGGTCCGGGCAAGCTAAAGCATGCCCCACGGCGAGCTTCGCTACAGTAGAAGAGTGATGCGGCGGAGCGGCATGAGAACGATATGGATAGCCCTGGGCGCCAGCCTGGCGGCGGCGCTGGGTGTTTTGGGCCAGCAGAGCGGCGGCGACATCCCGGCGAAGTTCAAGCCGCCGATGACCGGCTACGATTACGTCAAGCGCGAGGCCATGATCCCCATGCGCGACGGCGTGAAGCTCTACACCGTGATCGTGGTGCCCAAGGGTGCCAAAGATGCACCCATTCTGCTCACCCGAACGCCGTATGACGCCGCGCGACGCACCTCGCGCAATCTTAGCCCGCACATGCTCGCGACGCTGCCGCAGGGGGACGAGCTGTTCGTAGCCGATGGCTATATCCGCGTCTTCCAAGACGTGCGCGGCAAGTACGGCTCCGAGGGCGATTACGTGATGACGCGGCCGGTGCGCGGCCCGCTGAACCCGACCTCGACCGATCACACCACTGACGCCTACGACACCATCGACTGGCTGGTCAAGAACACGCCCGAATCGAACGGCCGCGTGGGCATGATCGGCTCGTCGTACGAGGGCTTCACGGTCGTGATGGCCCTGCTGGGGCCGCACCCGGCGCTGAAGGTGGCGGCGCCCGAAAGCCCCATGGTGGATGGCTGGATGGGCGACGACTGGTTCCACTACGGCGCCTTCCGCCAGGTGAATTTCGATTACTTTACCGAGCAGACGAGCAAGAGGGACGAAGGCGACTCCGTGCCGCGCGGCCAATACGACGATTACGATGCCTTCCGCCGCGCCGGTTCGGCCGGGGCTTACGCCTTGCTCCACGGGCTCGACCAGCTCCCCTGGGCGCACCGCGTGATGGAGCATCCAGCCTACGACGCGTTTTGGCAGGGACAGGCGCTCGATAAGCTGGTGGCCGAGCGTCCCTCGCAAGTTCCCACCCTGTGGCTGCAAGGCCTGTGGGACCAGGAGGACATGTGGGGCGCCATTCACTGCTACATGGCTTTGAAGGCCAAGGGCCTGGCCGGCAACAACCACCTGGCGATGGGACCCTGGCGGCACAGCCAGGTGAATTACGAGGGCTTCAATCTCGGGCCGCTGCGGTGGAATGGCGATACGGCTCTAGAATTCCGCCGCGAGGTTCTCAAGCCGTTCTTCGATCAATATCTGAAGAGCGGCGCGTCGCGGGCCGACACTCCGCCCGTCGTCATCTACAACACCGGTGAGAACCATTGGGACCGCCTGAAGGAGTGGCCGCCGGCCTGCGAATCGGGCTGTGCCGCGGGCCTGAAGCCGCTCTATCTGGCGGCGGATTCCGGGCTGAGTTTCGATAAGCCGGCGCAGCCGGGCGCGGTCGCGGACAGCTATGTTTCCGATCCCGCCAAGCCCGTGCCGTATGTTCCGCGGCCGGTGCGCTTTGCCGACTCGGACAATTGGAAGCAGTGGCTAGTCATGGATCAGCGCTCGGTGGAGGACCGCACCGACGTGCTGACCTACCAGACGCCCGTGCTCACCGCGCCTGTGCGCATCGCCGGAGCGCCGGTCGCGGAATTGTTCGCGGCCACCACCGGGACGGATGCCGATTGGGTGGTAAAGCTGATCGACGTCTTCCCCGACGAGGTGCCCAGCCAGCCGGTCCTGGGCGGCTATGAGCTGGCGATCTCGATGGACATATTCCGGGGCCGCTATCGCGAGAGTTTCGAGCACCCTTCGGCCATCCCCGCGGGCCAGCCGCAGCGCTACCGCTTTGCGCTGCCCACCGCCAACCATGTGTTTCTTCCCGGCCATCGGATCATGGTGCAGATCCAATCGAGCTGGTTCCCTCTTTACGACCGCAACCCGCAGAGCTACGTGGGGAACATCTTCTTCGCCAAGCCGGCCGACTATATCAAGGCGACCCAATCCGTGTTCCGCTCCGCGGAGCGGGCCAGCGCGGTGTGGCTGCCGGTAGTTCGGTAGAGGCGGTTTCCGGGCGCGCCCGCGCTCAATGCCTCGCCTGGGACGCCGGGGCATGAATCTCGGCGATATATCCGCCGGGGAATTGCACGATGGCTGCGCTCCGTTCACCGGTCGCATAGCGGCCGCCGAGAATCGTAACCCCGGCAGCCTTGCCCTTAGCGAGCGTCTGCCCCAAATCCGCAACCTCGTATCCCACGATTTCCCTGCCATAGGGATAGGGAAGATGTCCGTCCGTCACCAGAACGGTCAGCTTCCCGAACGTCGATTCGATGCGGATGCGCCGATAAGTGTCGGCCGGGCGCCCGATCTCGATACCCGGTGCGTGCGCATCGTCGGAGACGGTCCGGCCTTCGGAAAAGGCGAGAAAGCTAGTGGTGAACGCCGCCACCCTGTCCAGAGAAACGTAGACACGGTTTTCCGGAATCGTCTTCAAGGGAGCATAGGACGGCGGCGTGGTGTGCCAGTAGAGCTGCATATTCACGCCGCCGGGCCACTGGATGATGGCGTCCCGGCCGATCGCATCGTTGAATGGACTGACGAGCACGGCGGCGCCGGCTGCGCGGGCGGCGCGAACCGCGCCATCCAGGTCCGTGACCAGGTAGCCGGTCCGCTCCGCGCCGAAAGGGTACGGAATCGGGGTCTCGAAGCCGAACACGGAGAGTATGCCCTCCGGGGTTGCCACCAGTTGCGAGATCGTGCTGCTCGGCACAGGCGTCACCGTGAAGACTCCACGCTTCCCGGCCGTGCCGCCGAAAGTGGCGAGAAAGCTGGCCACGAAGCGATCGAAATCCGCCGGCGCTACGTAGACATGCGTCGAATCGTATTGCGGACCGACGGCGAAGCCCGAGGCCGCGGTCGACGCAGGGATGCCCGAGCCAAGCAGGGCCGCTAGTAGGACGGAGTTCGTAAGAAAGCGCATCGCCTTGGAGACCGCCGATTATTCTGACATGGATCGTTTCGGGATCTCGGTAAGCTTCGTACCAGCCTGGCTTTTTCGTCTGCGAGCTGTACTTTTGCAGGCCGTCCGCGCGGTTGGGCGTCAATTTTCAAACCTTCGCGTCCGGAGAGCCGTGCGCCCGACAGCGAGAAACGCGGCATCATGGGAGTGAATTGCGAACCGGATGCGATTGCCCGGAACGGCGTTCGCTTTGACAACCCCGTAACTTGCCAACGAGAGTTTCCGAAAACCCAGACGTTTTACCGGAGGAACCAATGAAAACCGAGACGGCTCACCCCCGAGCCAAAGGAACGAACGGCTTTGAAACGCCGGCCAATCTCAAGACGCCCACCGATCTCAGCCCCGATTCCGTCGCGGCTGTCTCCGGCGCTTTGCGTGAATTGCTGGCCGATGTATTCGCACTTTATGTCAAGACGAAGAATTTCCACTGGCACATGAGCGG
>Ga0181517_10002051_pt1 | contig 21183 bp, 15 predicted proteins | sample PEATcosm2014_Bin_31_FD_119748 | JGI IMG/M metagenome (GOLD analysis project Ga0181517, IMG submission 119748) | Peatland microbial communities from MTU Mesocosm Facility, Houghton, MI, USA - PEATcosm2014_Bin01_30_metaG | ecosystem: Environmental > Terrestrial > Soil > Wetlands > Peat | place... | reverse complement strand
GTATCCACGGGGCCAGCCGATCAACGTGACGATCAAATCGGACAAGGCCGTCAAGCTGGACCTCACGGATTTCACCGGCAAGTCGCTGGACGCCACGGGATCGGCCACCGTCGATCCGGACAAGATAGTGGATATCGGGACGATCTTCCCGCAGGTGAAGTCGGGAGGCACGTTTGTCCTGTGGGCGACTCCGGCGGCGGGGGGCGATATCGTCGGCACGCCAATCGTGATCGAAGCACGCGTGAGCCCCAACGCGGGAAAAGAGCCGATGGTGTATCACCTTGAGCCGCTGCGTTACGCGGTGATGACCACCGACAAAGGCCCGGTCACGATGGCGTTCTATTATGACGTGGCCCCGAACACCGTCGAGAGCTTTCTGACGCTGGCCGACGGCGGCTATTTCGACGGCCTGAACTTCCACCGGATCGTGCAGGGCTTCGTGATCCAGGGCGGCGATCCCACGGGCACCGGCATGGGCGGGCCGGGATACGATGTGAACGAGGAATTCAACGATCATCCGCATGAGGCCGGCGTGCTGTCGATGGCGCGGGCCAGCGATCCCAACAGTGCCGGCAGTCAGTTCTTCATCTGTCTGGATTACGCACAGACCAAGCAGCTTGACGGGAAATACACGGCGTTTGGCAAAGTGACGGCCGGGATGGACGCGGTGAAGGCGATCGGATCGACGCCGGTGGCCGATCAGCAAACGGGCAAGCCAGCCACGCCGCAGGTGATCCGCAAGATCGAGATTCAGCCGGTCAGCGCGGCGAACAATCCCTACACCGCTCTGATGCCCAATCGGTCCAAGAAATAAGCCGCCAGTCGCGCGTTGCTTTGCTGGCGGGCGCAAATCGAGTAAAAGAACGAAGTTCCGCCGTGGAAAGCGGCCGGGTCCGATGCAAGGGTCGGCCATGAACCGGGTCAGGTTCGAAAGAAAGCAGCCCTTAGTGAGTCCGGTCCTGTGCCGTCGTGTACCCGGTCGCTTTCCGCGGCGTTATTATCTAACCGCAGAGACGCAGAGGACGCAGAGAAGACAGCGGATTCAGTAAGGCATGAGACAATTGACTGGTGCTCGAAACCGCGGATTCGGGCCGGTTGTGATCCGTCTTGAGTCGCGTATTCTCTGCGCCCTTTGCGTCTCTGCGGTAAAATTCTTTTCGCCTCGGATGTAACGCATGCGGCTGCTGATCATCGCCAACATGAGCAAACCGGCGGTGCGGCCGGCATTGGATGAACTGGTGCCGATCCTGGAAAAGCGGGCGCAGATCGTCGGCGTGCGGCCGCAGGAGTTCGAGCCGGGGATTGCCGCGACGGCCGATGCGGTCCTGGTGCTGGGCGGCGACGGTACCCTGTTATCCGCGGCGCGGCGGCTCAACGGGCGCAACATTCCCATTCTGGGCGTGAATTACGGGCGACTCGGATTTCTGGCCAGCTTTACCCCGCGGCAATTCCGGCAATATCTCGATGAGTTTGTCGATGGCCGACTGCCGATCAGCGCACGGTCGATGCTTGATGTCAGTGTGGTTCCGGCCGGTTGCGCCGTCGATTCCACGGACCACCATGCCGTCGCCTCCGCGCGGCGATTTGTCGCCTCGGCGCTCAACGACGCGGTGGTGACCGCCGGGCCGCCCTTTCACATGATCGAGCTTTCCGTCGGCGTCGGCGGCGAGACGGGCGTGAACTATTTCGGCGACGGCGTGATCGTCTGCACGAGCAGCGGATCGACGGCCTACAACGTGTCGGCCGGCGGACCGATCGTCAGCCCCAACGTCGATGCGTTCTGCGTGACGCCGCTCTGCCCGCATAGTTTGTCGTTCCGGCCGCTGGTTGTGGCGACGAGCGTGACGCTGGCCATCACGGCGATCAAGGTCAACGAGGGCACGGCGCTCTATTGCGACGGCCAGGAGAACACGCGGCTGAACGTGGGTGAGAAAGTACACATCCGCCGGGGCGAGCACGAAGTGCTGCTGGTGGAAAATCCCGATGCGCGCGAGTGGCGGACATTGGCGCAAAAACTCGGCTGGGCCGCCCATCCCCAGCGCGAGGAAAATACCTGAAACCATCGGTACATATCGCCGCGCCCCTTTGTTGCACGACATTTCATTTACGCAAGGAATGATATGCACAGTCAAGAATACCGATTTGTCAGTTATCTCTGGGACGACGCCCAGGCCGCCAAACTTGATCCGGTCGGGCGGCTCATCTATCGATCCAATCTGCTGGGCGCCGATCAGCGCATCACCAACACCGGCGGCGGAAACACCAGTTCCAAAATCACGCTTCCCGATCCGATGACCGGCAAACCAAGCCCGGTCCTGTGGGTCAAAGGCTCCGGCGGCGATCTGCGGACCAGCACGAAAGAAAATTTCTCGTCGTTGTACATGGACCGGCTGCTCGATCTGGAAGCCCGCTACAAGGCCGAACCCCGCCGTGGAGCAAAGACGCCCATCGAGGATGCGATGGTCGGCCTCTATCCCCATTGCACCTTTAATCTGAATCCGCGCGCGGCGTCGATCGATACGCCGTTGCACGCCTATCTGCCGGCCGTGTGCGTCGATCACACCCATCCCAACGCCGCCATCGCCGTGGCGGCGTCGAAGAACGCGCAGAAACTTACGCGGGAAATCTATGGCGATGATGTCGTCTGGACTCCGTGGCAGCGGCCGGGGTTTGATCTGGGACTCATCCTGCTCGATATCGTCAAAGCCCATCCATCGGCCAGGGGGATCATTCTCGGCCAGCATGGGCTGATCAACTGGGCGGACGATGACAAGGCGGTATACGAGTTATCGCTGGAGTTGATCGAAAAGGCCGCCCGCTACATCGAAGCGCACGATCGCGGCGAGAAGACCTTCGGCGGCGCGAAATATGCATCGCTGGACCCCAAGAATCGCGATGCGGCGTGGGCGGCGATTCTGCCGTGGCTGCGCGGGCAGGTCAGCCGCAATAAGCGACTGGTCGGCACGGTGCAGAGCGATAACGCGATTCTGCGTTTCGTGAACAGCATCGACGCCCCGCGTCTGGCCGAGGTCGGGACAAGCTGCCCGGACCATTTCCTGCGCACCAAGATCAAGCCGATGTACGTGCCGTGGGATCCGCAAAAGCAATCGCCGGCCGATCTGAAGCGGTTGATCGCGTCGGGTCTGGAAGCGTATCGGGCGGATTACGCGGCCTATTACGCGAGATGCCGCCGGGCCGATTCGCCCGCCATGCGCGATGCCAATCCGACCGTGGTGCTGATTCCGGGTTTGGGGATGGTGGCGTGGGCCAAGGACAAGAGCGAATCGCGCGTGACGGCCGAGTTTTACAACTGCGCCGTCGAGGTCATGCGCGGTTCGGAGGCGATCGATCAATACGTCGCCCTGCCGCAGCAGGAAGCGTTCGATATTGAATACTGGCTGCTCGAAGAAGCCAAACTGCGGCGCATGCCGGCGGAAAAGGAACTGGCGCGGAAAATCATCGCGGTGGTCGGATCAGCCAGCGGCATCGGCCGCGAAGTGGCGCGCCGCATCGCCAAAGAGGGCGCACAGGTTGTCTGCGCCGATCTCGATGAAGCCGGCGCCCGCCAGACCGCGGATTCGATTCTGGCGACTTGCGGGCGCGGGATCGGCGTCTCGGGAACGGGCATATCCGCATGCGGGCCGGCGATGGCGACCCGGTGCGACATCACCGACCGCTCCAGCATCCGCTCCATGCTCGATGCGGCGATTCTCGCGTATGGCGGTATCGATGCGATCGCGATCACGGCGGGGATCACCGTGCCCAGCGATACGACGGGTCACATTCCCGACAAGAAATGGGACGTGACCTTCGCGATCAACGCCATCGGGCCGTATCTGCTGGCCGATGAAGCGGCGATCACGTGGAGGGACCAGAACCTGCCGGCGACGCTGGTGATCACGACCAGCGCCAACGCGGTGGTGGCCAAGCGCGGGATGCTGGCGTACGACACGAGCAAGGCGGCCGCCAGCCATCTGGTCCGCGAGCTGGCCGTCGAATTGGCGCCGCTGGTCCGCGTCAACGGCGTGGCGCCGGCAACGGTGGTCGAGGGCAGCGCGATGTTCCCGCGCGACCGGGTGATTTCGAGCCTGACCAAGTACCACGTTCCGTTCACCGAAGCCGATTCGACCGACGTGCTTCGGCAAAAGCTCGCGTCGTTCTACGCCGGGAGGAATCTCACGCAGAGCACGATCACTCCCGCCGATCAGGCCGAGGCCTTTTTCCTGCTGCTGGGCGAACGGCTCAGCCGCACGACCGGCCAGATCATCGCGGTGGACGGCGGCCTGGCCGAAGCGTTCCTGCGATGAAAGATTATTTTTTCTTTGTCTCTTTCTCCGCGCGGACAGTCCGCTATAATCCGCGCAACTCATGTGCCAAGGCTTTCGTTTGTAAGCCTTAAAGGAGCGGCGGTCGATGGTAAACGGCGACGATTTCATGCCCAAGGAATGCTTCTTCACCAAGGGCGTCGGTCGGCATAGTCAGAAGTTAATGAGTTTCGAGTTGGCGCTTCGCGACGCCGGGATCGAAAAGCAGAATCTGGTTCGCGTCTCGTCGATCTATCCGACGACCTGCAAAATCATCCCCGTCAAGGAAGGCGTCACGCGCCTCAAGCCGGGGCAGATCACCTTCTGCGTCCTGGCCGAGACGGCCACCGACGAACCCAACCGCCTCATCTGCGCCGGCATCGGCCTGGCCATTCCCAAGACGCACGAGCACGGCTACATCGCCGAGCATCACGGCTATGGGATGACCGAAAAGAAAACCGAAGACCTCGTTGAAGACCTGGCGGCCACCATGCTTGCCACCACGCTGGGCATTCCCTTCGATCCCGACAAGGCCTGGGACGAACGCGAACAGCAATACAAAATGTCCGGCGAAATCGTCAAGACCAAGCCGTATGTCCAGACCGCCGAAGGCGACAAGACCGGCCTGTGGACCAGCGTTGTCGCGGCGGTGGTGTTCATCCTTGAACGCAGTTCCCTGGCCGACAAGCCGGCCGAGCGAATGGCCGCGGCCGCCAGGGCCGAAAAGGTGGCCGGTGAGCCGCCGACCAACGGGCTCAACGGCAACTCGACGGCCCATCCGCCGACACATCCATAGCCGGTGAAACTTGCGACATCCGTCCGGCGGCCGCGGATCGGTGTACAATCAGAGTATGGAAATTGTTACCGCAATCACCGGCGCCAGCGGCGCGGCGTATGCGCGACGCTTCATACAGGGCCTGGTTGCCGCCGGCGTCAATGTGCATCTGGTCGTTTCGCCCAACGGAAAGCGATTGCTCCACGACGAATTGGGCATGGAGACGATCGATCTGGACGCCCTGGCCGGAATCTCGACGCACGGCATCACGCTTTACAACTACCGCGATGTCGGGGCACTGATCGCCAGCGGCAGCTTCCTGCACGATGGCATGGTGATCGTGCCCTGCACCAGCAACACGCTGGGCAATATCGCGCACGGGACAGGCGACAATCTCATCTGCCGCGCCGCCGCCGTCACACTCAAGGAACGCCGCCGCCTGATTCTCGTCCATCGCGAGATGCCCCTCTCGCCCATCGACGTCAACAACTACAAGATTCTCAGCGATGCCGGCGTGATTCTCGCTCCCGCCAATCCGGGGTTCTATCTGGCCCCGGCCGCCGTGTGCGACCTGGTCGATTTCGTCGCCGGAAAACTGCTCGATCTGATTGGCATCGCGCACGACTTTGATACGCGATGGAATCCGACGAGCGTTCGCGGCCGGCCCGATTCACCGGATGCTTGCGACGCATGAGCCCCTTCGCTCAAAGTTCCTCCGCACCCGTTCACGCCGCCGCGCCGCGCGCGATCTGGGGCCGGTTCAATCTGCTCGCACGCGACATCAAGATCGGCCACACGATTTTCGCCATGCCCTGGGCGATCCTCGCGACGGTGATGGCCGGCCGGGATGAGCCGCTGCGCCTGCTGGCCGGGAAACTCGCTCTGATTGTCGCCGCGATGGTGGCGGCACGCACGGTGGCGATGACATCCAATCGGCTGCTGGACGCCGCGATCGACGCCGAAAACCCCCGAACGGCCGCCCGGGCCATTCCGGCCGGCAGACTTTCGCGCGGATTTGTGCTTTCGGTCTTGATCGGCTGTGCGCTCGCGTTCATCGCGGTTACGGCGTCGTTTGATGTTCTCTATCGCAATCCGTGGCCGATCGTCTTCGCCGTGCCGGTGCTGGCGTGGATCAGCGCCTATCCGCTGCTGAAGCGGTTCACCCGGCTGTGTCATTATTATCTGGGCTCATCACTGGCGCTGGCGCCGCTGTGCGCGTGGGTGGCGGTTCGCGGCGACATCCGCCTGCCGCCGGTGCTGATTGCCGCAGCCGTGCTGCTGTGGACTGCGGGTTTTGACATCATTTACGCCTGTCAGGATTACGCCAGCGACGTACGGCAGGGTCTGTTTTCGATCCCCGCGAAATTGGGGATCGCCCGTGCCCTTTGGGTGAGCCGCCTGACCCATGCGGCGTGCGCGGGAGTGCTCATCGCCATCGCCGCGACCTCGCCGGGATTGGGAATCTTCTTCGCCATCGGCGTGGCCATCGCGATCGGGTTGCTTATCGTCGAACAAGGCCTGGTGCGATCGGATGACCTCAGCCGCGCCGGCGTGGCGTTCTTCACGATCAACGGGGTCATCAGCCTGCTGCTGGGAACGCTGGGCATCATCGATCTGCTGCGGTGAATGAGAGGCGATCTCACGCAGAGGCGCAGCGGCGCAGAGGATTCCCGATATTGGTCCACCGAGAATTGGTGCGCCGCCTGATGCCTTGCGACCGCCGGCGCGTACAATCGGGACCATGATCTATCGCTTCGACGTGTGCGGCCGGCAGGAGATTGATCCGACCGGCGTTTCGCTTCGCAAACAGATTGCCGACGTGGGAATCGCTGTCGGCCCCATCACGACCTCGCGCGTGTTTCTCATTGACAGCCCCGACCCGGCCGATCGCGTGACGGCGGCCGCCGGCGGTCTTCTGGCTGATCCCATTGTCGAAACCGCGACGCACATGACCCGCCCGCCGGATGATTCCGGCAGGAGCCGCGTCGAGATCCATTTCAAGCCCGGCGTCATGGACCCGGTCGCCGCCAGCACCGCCACCGCTCTGCGCGATCTGGGCCTGCACGTGAATGAAGTCCGCACCGGCCGGGCGCATCTCATCGACGGGACGATCGATCGCGATACGCTTTTGCGCCTGGCGTCTCGCGTGCTGGCCAACGGCGTGATCGAGCAGGTCTATCTCGAAGCGTTCCTGCCGGGGCAATTTCAATCCGTCGGCGACTACAAGCTGGAACTTCGCCGCGTTGCGTTGTGCCGGCTGTCGGACGCCGAGCTGACCTCTCTCAGCCGCGAGGCCCACCTGTTTCTCTCGCTGGCCGAGATGAAGGCGATCCAAACCTATTACCGCCAGCAGCAGCGCGAGCCCACCGACATTGAACTGGAAACGCTCGCCCAGACCTGGAGCGAACATTGCGGCCACAAGACACTCAAGAGCAGCGTCGATCTGATCGTGCGCGATCCGGCCGGCAAGACGCTCGCCACCCGTCGTTACGACAACCTCATCCGCCAGACGATTTTCCAGTCCACGGCCGAGCTGATGTCGCGCGAAACGCCCGGCCGCGAATTCTGCCTCTCGGTCTTTTCCGACAACGCCGGCGTCATCGCCTTCGATGAACTGTTCGGCGTCTGCTTCAAAGTCGAAACGCACAATCACCCCAGCGCCATCGAGCCGTACGGCGGCAGCGCCACCGGCATCGGCGGGGTTATCCGCGATGTTCTGGGCACGGGCCTCGGCGCCAAGCCCATCGCCAACACCGATGTCTTTTGCGTTGCCCTGCCGAACCAATCTTCGCCGCTGCCCCACGGGGTGATCCATCCCAAGCGCGTGCTGCAACAGGTCGTGGCCGGTGTGCGCGATTATGGCAACCGCATGGGCATTCCCACCGTCAACGGCGCCGTCTGGTTCGATGACCGGTATCTGGGCAACCCGCTGGTTTTCTGCGGCTGCGTCGGGCTTATTCCGCGCGACAAGATCCGCAAGGCCGCCGCCTCGGGCGATGCCGTCGTCGTCGTGGGCGGCCGCACCGGCCGCGACGGCATCCACGGCGCAACCTTCAGTTCCGCCCAGCTTACCGACACGCACGCCGATGAATTCTCCCACGCCGTTCAGATCGGCAATGCCATCACCGAAAAGCAGGTGGCCGACGTCATCCTGGCCGCTCGCGATCGGGAGCTGTTCAGCGCCATCACCGATTGCGGCGCTGGCGGCCTGTCCAGCGCCGTCGGCGAAATGGCCGAAAAAACCGGCGCCAGCGTTGATCTGGATCGCGTGCCGCTCAAATACGCCGGGCTGCGCTACGATGAAATCTGGATCAGTGAAGCCCAGGAACGCATGGTGCTGGCCGTGCCAAAAAAACACGTCGAGGAACTGCTGCAACTGGCGGCCGACGAGAACGTCGAAGCCACCGTCATCGGCACGTTCGGCACCGAAGACCGCCAGCTTGTCTTGCGCTACGCCGGGCAGGAAGTGGGGCGGCTGTCTATGGAATTCCTGCACGATGGCCTGCCCAGTCCGTCGCGATCCGCCGTGGTCGTCACCGCGCCGCCGGCCAGTCCCGCCGTCGAGCGCGAATTGTCCATCGACCAGTTCAGGGATCGTCTCCTGAATTTGCTGGCATCGCCCAACATCGCCTGCAAGCACTGGATCATCCGCCAGTACGATCACGAGGTTCAGGGCGGCTCGGTGATCAAACCGCTGACGGGTCCGTTGCAGATCGGTCCCAGCGACGCCGCGGTGTTGCGGCCGCGGCTGGACAGTTTCCGCGGCGTCGCCATCGGATGCGGATTGCAACCGAATATCGCCGACCCATACGACATGGTTTTGGCCGCCGTCGATGAAGCGGTTTGCAACGTCGTCGCCGTCGGCGCCCATCCCGATCGCATCGCGCTGCTGGACAATTTCTGCTGGCCCAGCGTCGATGATGAACTGGCAATGGGCACACTGGTCCGCGCCGCCGAGGCCTGCCACGACGCCGCACTGGCCTACGGCATCCCGTTCATCAGCGGCAAGGACTCGCTGCACAACCAGTTCACCAACCAGGAAACCGGCCATGTGCTGAAGATCCCCAACACGATGCTGGTCAGCGCCATCGCCGTGCTGGACGACGTGCGCCGTTGCGTGACCATGGATCTCAAGTTCGACGTCCATGCGAAAGTCGCCGTGATTTCCCCCGCCTCGAGCAATCCGTCGCCGGGCGATCTGGCCAGGCTGCATCGCGCCGTCGCCGCCCTTCTTGCCGACGGCTGCGTCACGGCGTGCCACGATGTCAGCGACGGCGGCATTGCCGTTGCGGCGGCCGAAATGGCCATCGCATCGGGCCTGGGCCTGCGCCTGCGCCTCCAGATCATGGGCGATCAATTCGCCTTTGCCGAATCGCCCGGGCGTTATCTGGTCCAGTTATCCAACTCCGTTTCCATCGAGCATCTGCAGGAGCGGATCGGCGCTTCGGGCCTGGTGACGAAACTGGGAACGACAACAACCACGCCAAGCGTTGCCATTCATACTCCCGCCGGCCATTTGCTGGAAATCTCCGTGGCTGACCTGACCAAAGCCTGGCGTGGCACGCTCGACTGGTGAGAAAGCGAACCAGTCGCCGAGCCGCCGGGCCATCCCGCGTCACTTGATCACTTCGCACAGCACCTGATGGCTGTGCTCCCGCCAGACCCACTGGTCGATTACCTTCAGGCGGCAGGTGCGCAGCAGCGAAGCAAACGCATGCTCGCTGTAGATGTACCAGACCGGAAGGCAGGTGAGCTCGCCGTCTTCGATCCACTTGGGCCTTTCGACGACAATATCCGGATCGGGAGCCACGCGGTCGATCGTCCAGCCGAACTTGTCCCCGTAGTATTTGTTCAGCACCCGCCGGTCGCGCTCGCTCAGTGCCGCGGTGAAGAGTATGCCATGATCCGGCAGCGTGACTTCCCCAAACTCGTTTTCCACCCTGGGCGGGAATGTGATCGTGTTGGTGATCAAGAACCGGCCGGTGATGGTGCGAAGGTTCCAAATCGCCTCGGCCGGCGATTGCAGGTGATACAGCACACCGGTGCAATGGACGATATCGCAAATACCGACTCGCGATAGCGTTTGGCGATTTCGCACATCGACGCAATCCACCTCGACGATTCCCTCGACACCGGCATCAGCCACCTTGCGGCGGAACGTCTCCCACGTATGCCAGTTCCGCGGCCGGATATCCGCCATGATGCAAGGCGATGCCCCGCGGGCCCTGGCGAAGGTGGCGCGTTCATTGATCGAATCCACGCCGACACCGCCGATATCCACGAAACTCCCGCCGGAAATCCGCTCGGCAATCCATGAGTCGGTCATGTCCTTGGGCGCGGGTGGTTCTGCGCGAGGCGATATCAATGACGATCCGAAGAGTTCTTTGGCGGTCTGCATCGTGGTCTGTTCCTTTCAAGGCCGTACAGAGAGCAAAGTAGTGTGCCCGGAAATTCGGGCCGACTCCAGCAGGCGCTCTCCGGCGTTCCAAGGCCAAACACCCACCGCGACCATCGTGCGGGGGCTGGAGAAATCCCGGGTTTTTCGTTCATCCACTGGCCGATTCAAGAGTTGCGTCAAAATCGCCATCCTTGTGCGGTCCGACGCATCCTGCTTCCTGGTCGAATATCGCGGTTCCGATCGAAGACCGCGTCGAAAAACCGCCCAAAACGCGTCGAAAAAGTTCGAACTTGGCCCGTAGGAGTTCGAACTTGGCATGAACTCCGCCCGGCCGAGTCCGACCCGGGCGCGCCTCTCCCGATCCCTCCGCTCCCCGGCTCCTTCTTCTGTCACCGAATGTCCCCGAATGCACCATAGGGGGGGGTGGGGGTACGGGTGACAAAATGACGGGGTGACAGGGTGACACATGGCCGGGTGGGTTGGTCGTGCGTCGTGGCATTGGCGTGCTTTCGGCCTGTCATCAAACCGTACGTTAACCTAACAACTGGTCTTTTGCAAGGGGAAATTTTCGTGGACCGCCGGCATCGGGAGCCTGATGCGCCAACCCATTGTCACCGACGCCGCCATGCGAGGATTGCCGGATTTCCCTCTTGTCCCCTCTCCCTGTAAGCGGGGAGAGGGATAGGGTGAGGGGGTATCGGGGCCGCCGTTTGCATCGCGCGCCCAGAATGCGAGGTTTGCCGGATTGACCTTGCACGATACGACCTGCCGCGTAAAATACCGGCCAGGTTTCGATAACAATCTCCATCCGGCCTGTACTGATGGAGTCGGTCGGGCAAATACATGGAACCGATTCGTCCCAATTCCTCCCTCCCCGTCCCCTCGCGCCGGACACCCGACCGCCGACGCAGCCGCGGGCGAGTTGGACGAAAGAAGGACCGCCGAAATACTAGCGGTGGGGCCTGCCACCGGGATTGGAAGGACGTGGGAAATGAAATCTGCGAGATTGATATTGGACTACGGTCGGGCACCCAGCGCGAGGCGACGCGTCTTTCGAATCGCAATTGTATTAGTGATCACCATCACGCTCGGTTCGGTCGCATGGTGGTACGGGCCGTCGATCTGGCGCACCGCCGCCGAGAGTTGGCTCGCCAGACTGTGCGCCAATTTTGAGCCGGTGCCCGGCCAGATCGCCTGGGCCAAGCCCGGGGGCGCGCACGCGTGCGCGTATGCTGGCGTTGATCCGAGAGGTGGTTACCGTCCCTATGGCTTTGGCCCCGTAGATCCGGGCGTGCGCACGGTGGATGATTGGACTCGGCTTATGGCGCGATTGGAGCCGCAATGGCCGACCGAGGCCGTGCTTTTCCTCCATGAGCGCACCAGCCCGTCTGGCCATCGCCGGCTGGTCTGCGTCAGTGTTAGCCACATGCCGATCGTCGGGGCGGTGGTCATTGACAATGCCCTCGGTCGTGAACCGCGCATTGTCAACCGTGACGCGCTGTCCGCGGATGGAGATACTCGGGCTGTAATCGACGGGGACGATTCGACTGTCTATTATGTGGGCCGGGAGGATCCACATGACGCAAGCCGATTCACAATCCCTTATCACGACGGAAATGATGGTGGTGGAGATTTGGTTATCAACGGCCGGCTCATGGACGACGACACAGTCAAAGTCGATGTACCCGGCGCCAGGGAAAAATTGGAACGTTGTGCCGAACGGAGGCAGAGGGACTCGGCCGAGGCGGATTATCAAGAACTGGTTCAACTGAAGCAGCTGGTTACCTCTGGCGCCGCTACGCTCCCGGCGTCGGCTATGGCCTATTTGGACCGGCAGCTTGCCGCTGGACCCGCCACGGCCCCGGCATCCACGTTGCCAGTTCCGCCGCGGCCGTGAGGGTGCGTTGCGGTAAGCACGGGCCAGGGCGCGGGATCGGGCTGGTATTCGCATGACATGTCACCTTCTTGCTTGGTTGCCGCCAACCCCGACGCCTCCGGCGGCTTGGGGCAAACTCGAACAATCCACAATTATTTCTCTCCAGCCGACAGGGCTGGTAACATTTCTCGCACTATGAATACCCTTCGACATTCGATTCTGGCGGCGATGTGCGTTGTGGGGTGCGGCCTGATTAACGCGCGCCCGGCGATGGCCGGGGCGGAAGTGCAGGGGTGGGGAAGCCTGCGCGGCATCCGCGTGGAGGGGCAGCTTATGGCCTTCGGATCGAGCATCCGCGCCGTCAGCGCGGATGGGACGCAGACGGCTCTGTCCGGCCGGGAACTTGTTACCAATCCCACCTTCCGCCGCGACGGCGCCAACCAGATCACGGCCGGCGGGCTGAACTTCGGCCCCACCGGAAGCACAACCCGCCCCACAGTCGCCGGGGGCGGACGAGGGCGCGGCGGGCGGGGTGGCGCAGCGGGGTTGAATTTCACGCAGACCATCACCGATGACGGCGCTGGCACCACCGCCGTTTCTCCCAGCGAAACCATCTCTGAGCCTGTCAATGAGCTTCCTCTGGTCGGCAGGATCGGTCACCTCGGAGAGGCAATTACCGTCAATATCCAGATCACCACCGGTACCGCGCAAAATCTCAGCGGTCTCTACTATGATCTGCTGCTCCCGCGAGCGGATTTCGCGGGCGCGTCGATTGTGATCGCACCGCCATCGAATAACGCTTCCGGCAAAGCCGCCTTGGCAACCACGCGCCCGATCGGTGAAAATGTCTATCTTGGCGGGTCGGCAAAGAGCGTCACTGTCATAGGCTCGCATCGTCAAATTGACGTCGCCTTCGCCGATGAGCGCAATATCCAGATCAGCGATGATCCCATCCGCCATACCGACGACATCGATCTCCGCATCACTCTCGCCACCGGAAACCTCGCCGCCAATCAATCGGTTCAGGCCAAGTTCACGATCACCGCAACCGGCGACGTCGATGCCACCGCCGCGCATCTGGCCGTCGATTCCGCCAATCCCGGCCGGGCGTTCGAGGGGCTGGGCGGGAATTTCCGGCTGCAAAGCCCGCAAGACCCGCCGCAGGTGCAATACGATCTGGACCATCTCCGCGTCGTCTGGGGGCGCGTCGCCATGCCCCTGGACCAGTGGCAGCCCAACCAAACCGCCGATCCCAGCAACACGCCGACGGCCAGCCTCAATTCCAATATCCGCCAGCAAATGGAAATGGCCCAGACACTCGCCAAGCGAAACATTCCCATGATCATCAGCGTCTGGCAGGCCCCGCAATGGGCGCTCTTGCAAGGCCCGGAGGGCACGCGCGGCGTCGGCGGGCCCGGCGTCGGCCGTAAACTCGATCCCGCCAAGTTGGATGACGTATGCAAGGCCATCGGCTCGTATCTCAAATATCTCAAAGCCAACTACGGCGCTGAGCCCAAACTCTTCAGCTTCAACGAATCCGATATGGGCATCAACGTCCTGCAGAATGCCCAGGAACATTGCGACGCAATCAAGCGATTGGGTGCGTATTTCGCCTCGCAGGGACTTGTAACCAAAATGCTCCTGGGCGATTGTTCCGATCCCACACCGATCCATTTCATCGATGTGGCACTGGCCGACCCGGAGGCCGTAAAATACATCGGCGCGGTCTCGTTCCACTCCTGGCGCGGCGGGACAAACGAACAATTCGCCCGCTGGGGAGCGGCCGCCAAGCAGCTCAATGTTCCGGTCTTTGTCGGCGAAGGCGGCACCGATCCGGACGGATATCGCTATTCGGCCATTTTCGCCGAGCCGTGGTATGCCCAGGATGAAATCGGCCTGTACATCAACATCTGCCGCGTTGCCCAGGTCGCCAGCGTCCTCCAGTGGCAGCTTACCGAGAACTATTCCATCCTGACCGGCAACGCCACGGCCGGTTTTCAGCCCGCAATGCGTTTCTATCAGCTCAAGCAACTCGACATGACCCCGGCCGGTTCGCTGGCATTGCCGATCACCAATGACAAGACCAATCTCCTCCCCTGCGCGTATTTGGACAAGGCCACCGGGACATTCACGCTGCACATGGTCAACGACGGCCCGACCCGCCCGCTGGTCCTGACCGGCGTCCCGGCCAACATCAAGGAATTGCACGTCTACGTCACCGACAAGACCCGCGGCATGAAGGAACTGGACAAGATCCCCGTCAATAACGGCGTGGCGGGTCTCACCGTCAATACGCAGACGATGACGACGCTGATGGGAACGCCGTGAGCAATTTCCTTGCTTAATCTGCGCCAATCGTCTAATGTGACCTTAACGACAAGGCGAGACGCGGCGGCCGGGGCGGGCGGTGCCTGCCGGCGGGCGTTGCGATTAGCCATGTCGATATGTTGAGTACGCCAGGGCGAACGGCCGGTGCGTATGTCGGGTGGGCGTTTAATCGTCCTTATATTGTTCATACCACCCGCTATCGCTTTCGTGGCTTGGATGCATAACATTCATGCCCGGACGGATCGAACCCGCCTGGCGACCTTGCATGGCACAACGACTCCTCCACTATGATGTCCTGGAGCGTCTGGGAGAAGGTGCGCGTAGCGTCATCTACGCCGTCATGGACCCTCAGACGCGACAAATCTACGCGCTGAAGCACGTCATCCGCGCCGATCCCAAAGACCTGCGCTTCGTCGAGCAGATGGAGACCGAATTCGAGGTCTCCAAACAGCTCAGCCATCCCAATCTCCGCAAGAGCTATGAGCTGAAGATCAACAAGAGCATGCTCATCAAGGTCACCGAGGCCTTCCTGGTCATGGAACTCTTCGACGGCACGCCCCTGGAAATCCGCCCGCCGTCCACCATGCCCGACATCATCGATACCTTCACCCAGGCCGCTCAGGGCCTCAAAGCTCTCCACCAGGCCGGATATGTCCATTGCGATATCAAGCCCAACAACATCCTGCGCTCGGATACCGGGCTGGTGAAGATCATCGACTTCGGGCAGGCCTGCAAGATCGGCACGACCAAGGAACGCATCCAGGGCACTCCCGACTACATCGCCCCCGAACAGGTCAACCGCAAACCCATCAGCATCCAGACCGATGTGTTTAATCTCGGCGCGACGCTCTATTGGGTTCTCACCGGCCGGAATATCCCGACCATGTACACGATCAACAAGAAGGGCGGCTACAACTTCGTCCTGCACGCGACGATCCCCGCCCCCAGCGAACTGAATCCGCGCGTCCCGGCGGCCCTGTCGCGGCTGACCATGGACATGGTCGCGACGCAGACGTCCAAGCGGCCGGCCGACATGGATCAGGTCATCCAGCGGCTGGAACTTGTCCGCCATCAGCTTGCAACGCAGAAGACCACTGACGACGCCGCCACGGCCGCCACGGACGCGCCCGTCGCCGGGGCAACTCCCGGTCAACCACTGCCCCCGCCGCCGGCGGCGCCGCCATCAGCCCCCAGGCCATAGCCAAACCAGCCCGCGCCTTTGTACCATTCCCGTTTTGCCGGATTTGCAACACTGAATTTACGGAGAGACCATGCCCACAACGACAACCCCGCCCAACCCACGAAAGATCGTCCTGGCCTACAGCGGCGGACTGGATACCAGCGTCATTCTTCCCTGGCTCAAGGAGCGATACCCCGGCGTGAAGCTGGTCGCGTTCGCCGCTGATCTCGGCCAGGGTGACGAACTCAGCGGCATCGAAAAGAAAGCCCGCGCCAGCGGGGCCGACGAGGTGGTCATCAAAGACCTGCGGCAGGAGTTCGCCGAGCAGTTCTGCTTTCCCATGCTCCGCGCCCACGCGGCGTACGAGGCGGATTACCTGCTGGGCACCAGCGTCGCCCGCCCGATCATCGCCAAGCACCAGGTTGCCGTCGCCCGCGACACCGGCGCCGACGCCGTTGCCCATGGCGCCACCGGCAAGGGCAACGACCAGGTGCGCTTTGAACTGACGTACATGGCCATGGCGCCCGATCTGCGCATCATCGCGCCGTGGAAGGATACCGCCTTCGAGCTGCGCGACCGCGAGAGCGCCGTCGATTACGCCAACAAGCGCGGCATTCCCGTCGAGCAATCCAAGAAGAAGATCTACAGCCGCGATCGGAACCTCTGGCACGTCAGCCACGAAGGCGCCGACCTGGAATCGCCCGCCAACGAGCCCAAGGACGATCTCTGGATCATGTCCGTCCCGGTGAGCAAAGCCCCCGATGCGCCCCTGTACGTCGAGATCGATTTCGAGGCCGGAAACCCCGTCGCGCTCAATGGCTCAAAACTCCCCGGCCATAGCATGATCCTGACGCTCAACGAACTGGGCGGCAAGCACGCGGTCGGGCAGACCCAACTGGCCGAAAACCGCCTGGTCGGCATGAAATCCCGCGGCGCCTACGAAACGCCCGGCGGCACCATCCTCTACGAAGCCCACAAGGCGCTCGAGCAAATCTGCCTCGAACGCGACACGTACCACTATAAACTCCTGGTCGCCCAGCGCTACGCCGAACTGGTCTACAACGGCCAATGGTTCCATCCCCTGCGCGAGTCGCTCCAGGCCTTTGTCGACCACACCCAGGCCGCCGTCACCGGCAAGGTGAAAGTCAAACTTTTCAAAGGCCGCGCCACCGCCGCCGGCGTCACCAGCCCCTTCAGTCTCTACGACGCCAACCTCGCCAGTTTCTCGATGGAAGGCTACGACGTGACGGCCGCAAGAGGCTTCATCGACCTGTTCGGTTTGCCCATGAAAGTCGCGGCCCAGGTGAAGCGACGGTGATGTCGCCGGCGCGCGTGACGCGATCGCCTGCTTTCTTATTCTTCCCCCTCGCCCTGTATTCAGGGAGAGGGTTGGGGTGAGGGTTCTTCGGTCTCGACGCGCGCATCGCGTTGCGGTATTGTTCCGCGACTTTCCACGGAGTTGCGTTATGGCGGAACTGCATTTGCTCTCACCCGGCGGATTTACGGCCGGCGGAATTCATGCCGGCGTCAAGTCGACGCGCAAGCCGGATGTCGGGCTGCTCGTGGCCGATGCCGCCTGCAGCGCTGCGGCCGTCTTCACGACCAACCGCGTCGTCGCCGCGCCGGTCATTGTCGGGCGCGATCATGTAGCAGCCGGCCGCCTGCGCGCGGTGGTCGTCAATTCCGGCAACGCCAACGCCTGCACCGGCGCCCAGGGCCGTAAAGATGCGCTGACCATGTGCCGTCAAACCGCCGCCGCGATCGGCTGCGATATTAAAGAGGTGCTCCCCTCATCGACCGGGATCATCGGGCATCTCCTGCCGATGACAAAGATCACCGCCGGCATCGCATCGGCCGCGACCAAACTCGGCGACAGCCGCGAGCACGCCCTGGCGTTTGCCGATGCGATCATGACCACGGACACGCGCCGCAAATCGGCCGGTATGGCGTTCAGGATCGCTGGGAAGAAGGCGATCATCGCCGGTGTGTGCAAAGGCAGCGGCATGATTGGCCCGCGCCTGGCCGCCACGCCGCCGCACGCCACCATGCTGGCCTACATCACCACTGATGTCGCGATCGCGCCGTCGCTCTTGCGCCGCCTGCTGGCCGACGCCACGGATGCCAGTTTCAACGCCGTCACCGTGGACGACCATTGCAGCACCAATGACACCGTCTGCCTGCTCGCCTCCGGCCACGGCCCGGTCATCCGCGCCAAGAAAGACATCGTCACATTCGCATCGGCGCTGGGCGAAGTCTGCCGTTCGCTGGCCTGGCAGATCGCCGCCGACGGCGAGGGGGCGACCAAGGTCGTGCAGATCGACATTCGCAACGCCCGAGGGGCGGCCGACGCCCGCGCAATTGCCCGCGGCATCGCCAATTCGCCGCTGGTGAAATGCGCCATGCACGGCAACGACCCCAACTGGGGCCGGATCGTCTCCGCCGCCGGATATTCCGCCACCAGCTTCGACCCCGACAGATCGGTGTTGCGACTACAAGGCACGCCCGTCTTCCGCCACGGCCGTCCGGTCCCCTTCAACGCCGCCGCCCTGAGCAAGCGCCTGGCCAGCGATCGCGTACTGGTCGATTTGGATTGCGGCACCGGCAGCGGCTGCGCCACTGTCTATACCTGCGATCTTTCCCGCGAATACATCCGCATCAACGCGGACTATCACACTTGAGGATCGTCAAATGAATAATCCGTTTCTCTTCGCATCGCTGTTTGCGGCGATCGCCAGTGTCGCGGCCGGTCAAATCGCCGCCCCGCCTGCCGCGACGGCGCCTGCGGCAGCGGCATCGGCTCCGGCAGGGTCGTTGGGCAAGCCCGCGCCGCGGCCGCTTTTTCGCGATCCGGTTTATGACGACCCCACCGATCCCGTCGTGGTTTACAATCCCGAATCGAAACGATGGCTCATGTACTACACCCAGCGCCGCGGCGAGGGTATCGCACTGATCCACGGCACGAAAATCGGGATGGCCGCCTCTGAAGACAACGGCGTCACCTGGAAATATATCGGCACGGCCGACATTACCTACGGGCAGGACCAGCACCCGACCGACTACACCTATTGGGCGCCGGAAGTCGTCTGGGTGAAGGACGTGTATCACATGTTCCTAGCGTACGTGCCGGGCATCTTCAACGACTGGAACCACCCGCGCGAAATCGTCCACCTCACCAGCAAGGACGGGATCAAGTGGGACACGATCAGCAAGGTCGACCTCAAATCCAACAAGGTCATCGACCCGTGCCTGTACCAACTCCCCGACGGCACCTGGCGCATGTTCTACAAGGATGAGGAAAAGCCCATGGCGCTCTGCTACGCCGATAGCAAAGACCTGAGCGCCTGGGACGTAAAAGGCAACGCCGTCACCGATCGCAACGGCGAAGGCCCCGACTGCATCCACTGGCAGGGCAAATACTGGCTGATCGCCGACACCTGGTCCGGCCAGGGCGTCTGGTCGAGCGATGATTGCACACACTGGAAACCGCAGGACGGCGTCCTGATCGGCAACCACGGCGATTGCGTCGTGAGCGGCGACCGAGCCTGGTGGTTCTATTTTGGCGGCCAAACCGGCCGTAATGCCAACATCAACTGGGCCATTGCCCCTATCACGGCCCAGCCCGCCGATCTCATAGCGCCCGCCACTCCACCCACAACGGCGCCGGCCGCAACGCCCGGCCGGGGCCGCGGCGCAGGCGGCGGCACTGCCATCAACGTCGTCGAACTCAAAGTCATCGACGGCAAGCTCATGTACCTGCCCCCGACGCAGCCGACGTATATCAACCTCGCCAACCAGCGGGAAAAGAAGAAATAGACAAACCGTCCCCGCCGCTCCGTCTATATTGGTGTTTCGAGGAAATGCGGTGTCCGACGCCGGGATTGATACAGTGCGCCCAAACGGCCGGCAGGTCTGGTTTCATCGCGATCCAGTTGCCGTGATATGCACGGTGCTGAAGAAGTCGCCCCCAATTCGCTATCGCTGGACCCAGGGCCGATTGGAGTGTATCCTACGTATATCCTTACGGAGGCGTCATGGCAGACGGAATTATTGAGAAGGTCAGCAAGGTCGCACGCTGGGGCAACAGCCTGGGATTCCGAATTCCACAGGAGGGCGTCGACCAGCTTGGGCTCAAAGAGGGTGAATCCGTGAAAGTACGGGTCAAAGGTGACACGATCACGATCCGCCGAACCAAGGCCCGCAGGAAGTGGACTGAAAAAGAACTTCTCAAGGGCGTCACGCCTGAGATATGCGGTCCCGAGTTGATCCCGGACAGGGTCGGCAGGGAACTTCTTTGAGCAGCCACACATATCATCCCGAGCGAGGCGACATTATCCATTTGAACCTCTCGCCGTCAGCCGGCCATGAACTGACCGGCCCGCACTTCGCGCTGGTGATCAGCACGGCGCGGTTCTCCAAGGCGACCGGTTTCACGATCGTGGTGCCGGGAACAACCAAATACCATGCGGAACAAAGGCTCGCCGGCCAGCAGCTCATGGTGAAGCTGCCTCCGATTTCCACACTTGAGCGGGACGGCTGGTTGTATCCACAGCAAGTCCGGTCGCTCGACTACCGCGACCGCAACGCATCTTTCGTGGCCAAACTCGACGATGACGATTTTCTGATCGACGTCATGGAGCGAGTGCGGGCGCTCATTGACCCCGATTCTCTGGTTTGAAAGGCTCGCGTCTTTCGGCCTTATTTCCTTGCCTTCGCCGCCAGTGCCGCGCGGACGCCGGCGGCGTAGTCGGGGTGGACCTTGGCGAAATGGCCGAGTTGGCGTTCGATGATATTGTCCGGAACGCCCTGCGTTGCCGCGGCGATATTCGAGAAGAGCCGGGCCTTCTGGCCGGCGTCGAAGAGGTTGAACAGGGCGCGGGGCTGGCTGTAATCGTCGTTTCCGGCGCGGTGGTCGTAGCGATTGGCATCACCGCTGATCTTCAGCGGCGGCTCGGCGAACTCGGGGCGCTGGACGGGGCCGTGGAATGAATTCGGCTCGTAATAGGCATCCGGGTTGGGGCTGCTGGGCATGAATTTCATCTGCCCGTCCTTGTGATAGGTATGGACCGGGAATTTGGGGGCATTGACGGGCAATGATTCGTAATGAGTGCCCAGCCGGTGACGGTGGGCATCGGCGTACGAGAATATCCGCGCCTGGAGCATCTTGTCCGGCGAAAAACCGATCCCCGGCACGATGTTCGACGGGCTGAATGCGGCCTGCTCAATGTCGGCGAAGTAATTCTCCGGGTTGCGGTTAAGCTCCATCAGGCCGGCTTCGATCAGCGGATAATCGCGGTGCGGCCAGACCTTGGTCAGATCGAAGGG
>Ga0181517_10002049_pt1 | contig 21207 bp, 20 predicted proteins | sample PEATcosm2014_Bin_31_FD_119748 | JGI IMG/M metagenome (GOLD analysis project Ga0181517, IMG submission 119748) | Peatland microbial communities from MTU Mesocosm Facility, Houghton, MI, USA - PEATcosm2014_Bin01_30_metaG | ecosystem: Environmental > Terrestrial > Soil > Wetlands > Peat | place... | reverse complement strand
TGCCGCGACCTGAGGCGGCTGGGTTCAACCGCCGGATGCGGAAAACCGCACGTCCGGTGGTGTGGGAGGGTGACGGGGCGCAATCCCCGTCACTCCACCCGATCCCGAAGGCTTGACCCCACAAGCCTCGGGCACGCCTATTCCACCCGCCGCACCAACTCTTCCAACTCGCGCCTCTCCTGCGGCCGCGGGCGCTCTGACGCGTAGCCTATGGGCAGCATCGCCACCGGCGTGACGCCCCGCGGCGCGCCTACGATCTTGCGGACCGCCTCCGGCTCGAACGCGCCGATCCAGCAGCTTCCCAGCCCCTGCGCCGCCGCCGCCAGCGAGGCGAAGGCGCAGGCGATGGTGGCGTCCTGTATGGAGTACAGGCTCTCGGCCCGCTTGCCGTAACGCTCCGCCGAGAGCGCCGGATGCTTGGCGAACACCAGCACCACCGGCGCGCCGGCGATGAAGATCTGCTCGCGGGCGGCGCGCGCCAGGTCTTCGCGCTTGCGCTTGTTGGTCACCGCGAAGATCTCGTAGGATTGCAGGTTGCCCGCCGACGGAGCCAGGTTGGCCGTCTCCAGGATTCGCCGCAGCGCCTCCTCCGGAACGGCCCTTGGCAGGAAGGCGCGCGTGGAACGCCGGACCCCGACTGCCTCGAAAAACTCCATCAAAACTCCTTCAGCACGCGGTCCACAATGGCGGGCAGCCGGGCGGCCAGGGCCGGCGAGAGCTCCTCGCCCAGGCAGGCCGCCCTAATGGATATCCCGAGCACGGTAAACCGCGCGGGCGTCATCAGTTGGAGCAATTTGACCGCCTGCGCCACCGAAAGATGGTGCGCATGCTCCTGCCGCTCCTCCATTTCCTCTTGCACTACCGATACGCTTCCCGGCTCGGTATCGTCCTCCATGGCGTCGATCACCACCACGTGTCGCCGTCCCTCGATCCGCGCGGCGCAGCCGAGCAGGTCGGTCCCTCCCGTTATCGCTTCCACGTCGGCCGGCAGCCGCGGGTCGGCGGCCAGCCGGTTCGCCACGTGCCAGCCGATGCCTTCGTCTCCCATCAGCGGATTACCGAGCCCGATCGCGAGGCGCGGCTTCATCGCTTCCGCATGAGGTGCACGGAACACGAGATGCACGGGTCGTAAGCGCGCGCGATCATTCCCAACCGGCGCGCCATCACGGCTTCCTCGCGCTCCGCGCATTGTTCCACCGCCCGCCGGAAATGGAGTTCCATGCTGGCGGCGTTGAGCGCGGTCGGGGTGATCACGTCGGCTGAGACAATCCGCCCGTCCGCGTCGTACTCGTAACTGTGAATCAGAAGCCCGCGGGGCGCCTCCGTGATCGCCGTTCCGTTGCCCGCGCGCGGTTGCACCGGCAGCGCCCGTTCGTCCCTCACGCCTTCGCGCAGCAGTTGCTCGATGATCTCGAGCGAACGCTCCACGTCGTTGATCAACTCCAGGGCCTGGGCTTTGTTGTTGTCCATTGGGTTGTCGGCCGGCAGCACCAGTTTCAGGCGTTTCATGGCCACCGCCAGCTTCCCGGTGAGCCGCCGCGGGTTCACCGTCAGGCGCGCCAGCGAGCCCACCATGAACGGGCTCCCGCGGAACAGGCTGTGCTTGGCGTGGGAGTGCGCCACCGGCTGCTCGTTGGTGAGCGAGCGGTAGTCCTGCGCCGCCACGATGGCCCGGTTGCCGTTCGATACCACCATGACCTCGTCGCCGCCATAGTAGGTGTCCAGGTTGGGAGAGCGCAGGGCTGCGTAGAACGTTTCCGAATGGCAGAAATCGGCGGCCGGCAGGGAGGCCATCACGTCGATCACCGCATCGGAATCCGCCACCGCCTGCATCAGGCCGGTGCGCAGCTCGATCAGTTGATCCACGGCCGGCGCCTTACCGAACCCGCCCACCACGCAGTTCACCGGGTGGACGGCCCGCCCGCCGATGGTCTCCTGAATCAGGTTGCCGAGTTTCTTGAGCCGCAGCCCCAGCAGCACCGCAGCCGGTTTATCGGCTGCCAGCGCGATGCCGCTCGGGTAGTTGAGGTAGTCGGGGATGGCCAGCAGGAACAGGTGCAGCGCGTGGCTTTCGATGTTCTCGCCGCGCAGCAGCAGTTCCCGCAGCATCTCGGTTTGCGGGCTCACCCGGATGCCGAAGGCATTCTCGGTGGCCTTGAGCGAGGTGAGCGTATGGGACGCCGAACAGATGGAGCAGATGCGCGAGAGAACCGGCGCGACCTCGTCGTAGCGCTTGCCCTTTACCAGCGGCTCCAGCAGCCTCGCCCCTTCGAATACGTCGAAACGGACGTTGGTGACCGTGTCGCCTTCCAGCTCCACGGTGATTCCGCCGTGGCCCTCCACGCGGGCCAGATGGTCGATAACGATAGCGCTCATTGTCTGACCTCCTCCGGAGAGAATGTGCGCAGCCGCGCCACCACCTGGCGCCGGTCGAACCCTCTCTGCTCGAGCACCTCCAGCAGCGAGGCGGGGTTGGCGTCTCCGATCGGTCCCCGGCATCCTATGCAGGGCACGCGCAGGTCCGGACAGCGCGCCGCGCAGCCGGCCACCGTCACCGGGCCGCAGCAGGGCAGCCCGCGCTCGATCAGCAGGCAGTTGTTCTCCCTCATCCGGCATTCCGTGCACACCGGATACTCCGGATACAGCGGCAGGTCGCCATTCAGCAGAGCCGCCACGGCCGCCAGAAAATGGTCCTTCTCGATGGGGCAGCCGGTCATGTTGAAATCCACTTTCACCAGCTCGTGGAGGGCCTGGGCATGCGTCGAATCGTAGGTAAGCCCGGTTTCGCCGTAGACCTCTTCCAGCAGTTCGTGCCGGTCGGCGCCGCGATCCATGGCCGCCACGCCGCCCCAGACCGCGCAGGATCCCAGCGCGATCAGCAGCTTCGATCGCTGTCGGATGGCCTTCAGCGTCTCGGCGTCGCGCTGGCTCAGGACCGCCCCCTCCACCAGCGCGATGTCCAGCTTGCAGTCGGTCTGGTTTTCCGAAGAGGCCATCAGGAAGTCGCGAATATCGATGAGGGCCACCAGGTCCAGCAAATGGTCCTCGCAGTTCAGGATCACAAGTTGGTCCCCCGCGCAGCCGGTGAGACCGAATATGCCAACGGTTGGTTTGCTCATCAGATCATCTCCGGCAGGTTGATGGCGTCCCAGTAGGTGAAGATGGGCCCTTGCAGGCAGGTGTACTTGTACCCCACGCTGCAATGGCCGCACTTGCCGATGCCGCACTTCATGCGGCGCTCAAGGGACATCAGGATGTGGTTCTTGGGGAAGCCCAGCTCCAGCAGACGCCGGAGGATGAACTTGTAGACCACCGGCGGGCCGCACACCGCGGCGTAGGTCCGTAGGGGGTCGATCTTGGCGTGGTCGAAGAGGGTCGGCAGCAGGCCCACGTGGTTCTTCCACGTCCCGGATGGATCGGCGTCCACCGTAAGCAGGCAGTTGATGTCGGTGCGGTCCACCAGGGCCGTCAGCTCCTCGCGGAAGAGCATGTCCTCGGGCCGCTTGGTGCCGTACATCAGGGTGATGTTGTTGAACTTGTCGCGGTGGTCCAGGGCGTACCACAACAGAGACCGCAGGGGAGCCATGCCCAGCCCGCCGGCCGCCAGCAGCACGTCGCTGCCGGCGATCTCCTCGATGGGGTATCCGTTGCCGTAAGGGCCGCGCACTCCCACCACATCGTTGGTGCGCAGACGGTACAGCGCGCCGGTGACCCGGCCGGTGCGGCGCACGCACAGCTCCAGGACTTCGGGCCGCGACGGCGAGGAGGAAATGGAAATGGGCGCTTCTCCCACCCCCGGTATGCTGAGCATGATGAATTGGCCGGGCTTGTGGCGAAAGCTGTGCGCCAGGTGGTCTTCGAGGAAGCGCAGCGTGAACAGGTGGTTGTTGTCCACCATCTTATAAATGCGGACAATGCGCGCCATGTGCGGCTGATAGGGATTGTCCGCCAGAACGGGATGGTGGGTTCCGACTTCATCGGCTAGCAGCATCTTGCACCCTCCGCAAACGGTCGATCACTTGCACTACGCCAATGTTCACCGGGCAGGCGCTGATGCACCGCCCGCAACCCACGCAGCTCGGCCGGCCGTACTCGGCCACGAAGCCGCGCTGCTTATGATAGAAGCGGAACTTGATGCGGCTGGCGCGCGGCCCGCGGAAATTCTCGCCGCTGGCCACCAGGGCGTGGCTCGAGAACAGGCAGGAATCCCACAGCCGCGTGCGTTTGCCGGCCCGCGAGCCCAGCTCCACGTCGTCCGTCACGTCGTAGCAATAGCAGGTGGGGCACACCATGCTGCAGCTTCCGCAGGAGAGGCACTGTTGTCCCAGTTCGTTCCAGATCTCGCTCTGGTATTCCATCTCGAAAATCTCGGGGAGGTCGCGGATTTCCACTTCCAACTGGAACGCCCGCCGCTTGTTCCGGGAGCGGCGTTTGTAGTCGTCGATATCCACCGCTTCCACCGTCTCGAACACGCTGCCGGTGGCCTGCACCATGTCGTCGCCCAGCGCGGTACCGACCAGCGCCTGGTAATAATCGCCCGTGTCGTAAAAGAACAGATCGAAGCCGTGATCCACGAAGTCGGCCCTCATGGAGCGGCAGAAACATTGCTTGTCGGGAGCGCAATCGATACCGATGATGGCGATGTTCTTTCGCCGGGCCTGGTAGTACGGGTCGTTGTACCGGCCTGCGAAAACCCGGTCCAATATGTTAAGCGCGTAAACGTCGCACGCGTGAACGCCGAACAGGATGATCCGCTGATCCAACCCGTCGGTGTTGGGAACGAACCCCTCGCCGGGCTTGTAGCGAAACAGCGTCTCTTGCGGCGGGAGGAAATATTTCTTAGGCGGAAGGATGGTGCGGTCGTATTCCAGCCGCGCATCCGACCACCGGGTGAGTCGTTCAAAAACGTATCTGCCGTCCTGCTCTACGGGGGCGTGCAGCTCGCCGAATTGCTGGACGACCGATGCAAAAAGATCGAGCTTCTCCTTGGGGAGCTTTAGGATCTTCACCGTGGACTCCTTCGACCTGGGGAATCGGCCCGCATATATTATAGGACACAAATATCCGATATGCACCGGGGGGAACGCACGGGGGGAACGCCCGCGGGCCGCGCCGATTCCACCCCTCCGCGCGGAGCGGGCCACCGGCCTGCGCGGGCTGAACGGCGTCAAAGCGGCGCAGCCTTAAGATCCGGCCGCCATGACCCGCCCGGCGGGTATAATCGTTATGTGCGTATCGTCTCCGCTCTCCTGTTGACCTTGTGCCTGGCCGGGTGCAATCGCGGCGCCCAGGATAAGGAGGCTATCCGGCAGGCCGTTGCCGAGCGCCTGAGGGGCATGAATATGCCGGTGGATGTCGCCGTGACGTCGGTGCAGATCGACGGGAATCAAGCCAGCGCCGAGGTCTCGATCACGCCGAAAGGGGCGCCGGCCCAGAAGATGAGTATGCCCTACAAACTCGAAAAGCGGGACGGCAAGTGGGTCGTGGTGGGGCGCGGCGAAGGCGGCTCGCCGCACGGTGGCGCTATGCCCGGCATGGAGAATCCGCACGGTGGCGCCGTGCCCGTGCCTGGCGGGCCGGGTCCCGCCGGCGGGAAAATGCCCTCGCCGGAGAACCTGCCCCCCGCCGGCGATAAGAAATGAAGCGCGTCGCCATCCTCGGAGGCGGTCCCGCCGGGGCCTTCGCCGCGGAAAGGCTGGCTGCGGCCGGATTGCGGGTCGCTCTCTTCGACGAAAAGCTGGCGTGGGAAAAGCCTTGTGGCGGCGGGCTCACCTTCAAGGCTTACAACCAGTACCCTTTCCTCATCGAAAACTCCACGCCCAAGCGGTTCGTGTGGGAGACCGTGCTGGCCGCCCCCGGCGCCGGTGAAGCCACGCTCATGCTCGACGATCCGCTGGTGATTTATTCGCGCTTCGACCTGAACCGCCTACTGCTCGAGCGCGCCGGGGCCGCCGGCGCGCAAATCGAAAAGGCGCGCATCACGGAGATGGCCTGGCTCGGCTCCGGCTGGCGCCTGCGCACCAGCGGCGGGACCCTCGACGCGGATTTCTGCATCGTGGCCACCGGCGCCCGCAACCCGCTGCGGGAGGTGGGAACCCAGCTCACCGCCGGCGACGCCATGTCCGCGCTGGGATACTACATCGCCGGCGACCAGCAGCGCATCGATATTCAGTTTCTGGACGGGCTGGAGGGGTACATCTGGATATTCCCGCGCTGCGGGCACCTCTCGGTGGGCATCTGCGGAAAAAACGAGCCCGCCAGCTCCCTGCGCCGCCGCCTGGAGACCTTTATGACCGAGCGCGGGATGAGCTGGAAGGGCGCCTCGTTCTACAGCCATCTGCTGCCCTCTTTGGCCTCCGGCTCATGGCGCAACAATCGGGTTGCGGGCGAGGGCTGGATGGCGGTGGGAGACGCGGCGGGGTTGGTGGACCCCATTACCGGCGAGGGCTTGTACTATGCCATCCGCTCGGCGGACCTGGCGGCCGGCTCGCTGCTGGCCGATAACGGCGCCGCGGCCGACCGGTTGACCCATTACCGCCAGGCGCTCAGGAGCGATTTCGCGGCCGACCTCGAATTCGGCTCGCGCCTCGCCAAACGCGTGTTCCGCGGGCGATTCCTGTTCCATTCCGTGCCCACGCGCATGGTTCAGTTCACCCAGCGCAGCCCGCGTTTCTCGGCCATCATGCGGGACCTGTTCGCCGGACGGCAGCCTTATGAAGGCCTCAAGCGGCGGCTGCTTCGGAATCTGAACCCGAGCCTCTACGATATTGGAATGAGCCTGGGCTTCAGTCGCCTGGTGCCGCGCAAGGCGGGGTAGCGCCGACGGTCTTGCCGTCGGCGATTCATCCTGGGGGCCGGGCGTGCGGCGTTTAGGAACAAGCAAACGGGTTTTCTTATGACCAGAACCAGATCGGAAGAATTGTTTCGCCGCGCTCAGGAAGTGATTCCGGGCGGAGTGAACTCGCCCGTACGGGCCTATCGCGCGGTGGGCGGCAACCCGCCATTCATCGCGCGGGGCGAGGGATCGCACATCTTCGACGTGGACGGCAACGAGTACATCGACTATGTCTGCTCGTGGGGACCGCTGCTGCTCGGGCACCGTCATCCGGAAATTCTCCACGCCCTGGAATGCGCGCTCACCACGGGCACAAGCTTCGGAGCGCCCACCGAGGGCGAGGTGGAACTCGCCGAGGCCATCCGCGACGCCGTGCCCTCCATCGAGATGGTGCGCCTGGTGAACTCGGGAACCGAAGCCACCATGTCGGCCATTCGGCTGGCTCGCGGATTCACGGGACGCGATCTGATAGTGAAGTTCGAAGGCTGTTATCACGGACACGTGGATTCCCTGCTGGTGAAGGCGGGATCGGGCGTGGCGACGCTCGGAATCGCCGACACCGCGGGCGTCCCCAAGGCCTTTTGCGACACCACCATCGCCCTGCCGTTCAACGATAAGGGCGTGGTGGAAGACGCCTTCCGCGCGCATGGGGACCGCATCGCCGCGGTAATCGTCGAGCCGGTAGCAGGCAACATGGGCTGCGTGCCGCCGGGGCCCGGGTACTTGCAAGCGCTGCGCGACATTACCGCGGGGCGCGGCGCGCTGCTGATCTTCGACGAGGTGATGACCGGCTTCCGCGTGGCCTTCGGCGGCGCGCAGCAGCGCTACGGCATTCGCCCGGACCTGACGACGCTGGGAAAAGTCATAGGCGGAGGATTGCCGGTGGGGGCCTACGGCGGCCGCAAGGATATCATGAGCCGCATAGCGCCGTGCGGGCCGGTGTACCAGGCGGGAACGCTCTCGGGCAACCCGCTCGCGGTAGCCGCGGGCCTGGCCACGCTCCGCCACCTGAAAGCGCATCCGGAAATCTACACCGGCCTCGAAGCCCGCGCCGCGGCGTTATGCGCCGCCGCTCCGGCCGGCATCACGGTGAACCGGGTGGGCTCCATGTTCACCTACTTCTTTACCGATCGACCGGTGACCGACTACGAATCCGCCAAGCGGAGCGACACCCAGCGCTTCGGCCGCTTCTTCCGCGCCATGCTGGATAGGGGCATCTACCTGGCTCCCTCACAATTCGAAGCCGCGTTCCTCTCGGCGGCGCACACGGACGAAGACATTCGGACGACGGTGGAGGCGGCGCGGGAGGCGTTCCTGGGGTAAGCGATGGGGATGGCCCTATCAAGCTGGTCGGGTGGCGGAACAGGTATTATGGTACAGGACTATGGCCAATCCGAATCCGCGGATCACCGTTGAGCCGGGCAAAATGGGAGGTAAGCCCTGTATTCGAGGCTTGCGCTTTACGGTCTACGACATGGCATCCTATCTGGCATCGGGAATGTCGGAAGACGAGATCTTGAGGGACTTTCCGTATCTGGAGAAGGAAGACTTCCGGGCAGTCTACGAGTTCTTCGCCAGCATTCCGGAAAGGATCTCCGTTCTTGAAGCTTCTCGTTGACGAGAACCTCGCCCCGGGACTCGCCGAACAACTTGCCGATCTGTTCCCGGGTTCAGTTCACGTCACCGGGGTCGGGCTGGGAGGTATGTCCGATGCGGTCATATGGGAATTCGCCGGGGCGAATCAGTTCACGTTAGTGACCAAGGACAATGACTTCGTGAGCCTCAGCCTCGCCTTGGGCTCACCTCCGAAAGTGGTTCTGCTGCAAACAGGCAACTGTTCGACTTCGAGGATCGAGCGCATCATCAGGTTAAACGCTGTTCGCTTCTCGGAATTCGACAACGACGATAGGCGCAGTTTGCTTGTTCTGAAGTAGCGAAACGCTCACCTGCCCGATAGGCGCCCGGCTCAGCACGGCTCCGGGCGTCCCCTACCGCCCCATGTTGCGCAGCAGCCTCCGCGCCGACCACGTTACTATCCCGAAGAACACGGCGAAGCTGATGAGGATCACGGTGAGTTGCCGGCGCGGGGAAAGCGTGGTGACTTCGGGATTGCGCTCCTCGCCGAAGTCGAGCCCGACTTTCAGGTAGACGGAGACCGGCCGATCGCCGCTCCGGTTATCCACCACGATGGCGTATTCGCCGGGGTCGTGCGGGCGAAAGCGCAGGTGGCCGGCGGGGCCGGCATCCGTCTCGGCCAGCCGGCCGTAGGCGCGGTCGTCGCGCAGGCGCTCCAGGTCCTCCCGGCGAAGCAGGGCCAGGCGCAAATCCTTGGCCCCGGCGTCGGTCCGATAGTCGGCGGAGACCAGCGCGGGCTGCTGCTGAAGGCTCACTTCCACGAACCGCCATTCGTTGGCGGGAATCTGGTACAACTCGTCCACCAGCACCACGGAGGTGGACGAGGCAGCCAGAAAGAAAAGGGCGAGAGGAAGAACGCCGGCCAAAAAGCCGGCGGCAGGCCCACGGGCCTGCCCCCACCGGGACCCCTTGCCAAACGTTGAAGGGGCTACAATGGGGACCATGACCGACAGTATGGCACAGCCCTGGGAGGGGTTTGCTTGACTCCCCTGGACCGGCCTGGCTGGAAGACCCTGCTGAACTGGATCGCCGCCTTTCTGTTAGCCGCCTTGTTCCTGGCCTCGGGCATCTGGAAAATCACCGACGCGCAAGGCGCGGCGCTGCGCATGGCGCAAGCCAGGGTGCCGGAATCGCTGAGCCTGGCGGCCGCGCTGCTCTTCGGGATCGTGGAAACCGTGGCCGGCGCCCTGATACTGGCGCCGCGGTTCCGGCGCTGGGGCGCCGCGCTGGCGGGCGTCCTGCTGGTGGTCTTCATGCTTTACATCGCGGCGCAGTACAATTCCCTGCGCGGCGCCGATTGCAGTTGCTTTCCGTGGATCAAACGCGCGGTGGGGCCGGGCTTCTTCATCGGCGACGGCCTCATGCTGCTGCTGGCGGCGGTGGCGGCGATGTGGTCCAGGCCGCCTTCTCCATTGCGCGGCGTGATTCCGATTGTGGGCGTCGCCGTGGTCTTCGCCCTGGTTTCCTATGGGGTGGCCGAGGTGCGCCAGAGCGGGATGCGCGCGCCGGAACAGATCACCGTCGCGGGCCAGCCTTATTCGCTGGAACACGGCCGGGTGTTTATCTTCTTCTTCAATCCCGAGTGCATGCACTGCCTGGACGCCGCCCGGCGGATGGCCGTGGCCCGGTGGGGTGACACGCGGGTAGTGGCGGTTCCCGTGGAGCAACCGCAATACGCCGCGCAGTTTTTGGCGTCGAGCGGCCTCACGGCCGTGGTTTCCACCGATTTCGAGAAGTTGAAACAGGCCTTCCATTACTCCGCTTACCCCTGGGGGGTCGCCCTGGAGAACGGACGGGCCGCGGCGCCGGTTTCCAATTTCGACGGCGCCGAACCTCTGGCTACGCTGAAAAGCCTCGGCTTCGTACAATAGTGCTTCAGTTCCGCTTCCTTAATGTGCTAAGATTCCGTCGAAACGGGGAGGTGACGTAAATTGCGCATGCTTATCGTTCTTATCGCATTCACCATGGCGGCTTTCGCCCAGCGGCACAGACTCGAGGAACTGGACACCGGGAAGCCCGAAGGCAAAGCCCTTCAACAGGCGCTCGCCGAAACCGACGAAGCCAAGAAGGCGACCCTGTTGGAGCAGTACGTGGCGGATTTTCCGAAAAGCGACGGGACCGCCTTCGTGCTGGAGTTGCTGCAAGCCTACTACGTGAAGTCCGAGCAGCCGGATAAGGTCATCTCCACCGGAGAGAAGCTGCAGGCCATTGACCCGACGGACCTGGACGCAGTTCTGCCATGCCTCAAAGCGGCGGAGTCCAAGAAGGACCCGGCCTTGATCGTGAAATGGGCTGCGGCCACTTCCGCGTTGGCCAGAAAGATCGCCGAAAAGCCCAAGCCCGCCGGTGAGGACGAGGCAGCCACCTGGAAGGCGGACGTGGAATACGCCAAACAGGTGGACGGCTATTCCGACTACGCCCTCTACCGCGCTGCCGTGGAATCCACCGACCCGAAGGTCACCATCTCGCTGCTGGAGACGCTCCGGCAGCAGAATCCCAAGAGCGAATACGTCGCCAAGTCCGCCGACCCGTTGTTCATGGCCTTGCGTCAGACCGGCGCGAAGGATCAGGCTCTGGCGCTGGCGGAAAGCACGCTGGCCGTCGAACAGACCAATACGGACATGTTGCTGCTGGTGGCGGACAACTACATGCAGAACAACAAGGAGCCGGAGAAGGTGCATGCCTACGCGGCCAAGATGGTGGAAATCATGGCGCAGAAGCCCAAGCCCGAGGGGATTTCCGACGCCGATTGGACGGCCCGCAAGGACACCATTACCGGCCTGGCCCACTACATGAGCGGGAAGCTCTATTACAACGAGAACGACTTCGAAAAGGCGGACCAGGAGTTGCGGGCGGCGCTGCCGCTGCCGCTGGTGCAGTCGAGCGCCGAGATGAAGCCGGAGGTGCTTTTCCTTCTGGGCTTTGCGAATTTCAAGCTGAAAAAGCTTCCGGACGCGGCCGGCTACTTCAAAGAGTGCGCCGCTATCAAGAGCCCGTACCAGGCCAACGCGGCCAAGAACCTGGAAGGGGTTCGGGTCCAGTCCCGCGGAGCGAAGTAGGGAAAACGGCGGGTAATCGACCGAATTCGAGGCTGCCGTCGAGATGCCTGGAATTCGATTTCAACGCGGTACAATTGGTCCGGCAGGAGGAAACCATGCCCAAGTTGATCGTCTCTCCCACCACCATTCCCTGCGTCGGCAACATGAACAAGAGCGCCGCCGAGTTCATTGGTCTGGTCAATACGGGCGACGAGGGAATCTCCATCACCCGCGTGCAGTCGCCCTCGGGATGGGTCGGCCTCGGACAGTACTCCGACTATCGCGAATATCGCCTGATGCTCGCGGGAACGCTCCACGTGGAGCACTCCGGCGGGGAACTCGACCTGCTGCCCGGCCAGTGTCTCGACATAGATCCCGGCGAGTGGGTCCGCTATTCCACCCCCGAACCCGCCGACTACCTGACCGTCTGTATCCCCGCCTTCTCGCTCGCCACCGTGCACCGCGACGCATAAAGCCCCCGGCGCGATGCAGGGGCCGGGCACGCCCGGCCCGAGGCGCTGAGCAACAAACCAAGCGGTCGAAGACCTAATTCTTGCCCGCGCCGGCGCCGGATACATCCCGGTCGCGAAACGGCTGGCCGGCTTCGTACAAGGCTATCCTGGCCCCGATCTCGCTCGCCAGGGCCGGCTGGTTCTCTTGCCCGGCCCGTGTTTGAGCCCTGCGCGCCGTCGCCGCCGCCTCGGCGAACTGCCCCTTCTCGGCGTACGCGGCGGCCAGTGTATCGAGCGTCCGCGCGTCGTTTCCTCCGGAGAGTTCCACCGCCTGTACCGCCAACGCCAGCGCTTCGCCGCCGTTGCGAATGGCGGCGTCGGGCGCGGTCGCCAGCGCCCAGGCCGCCCTACGCAGCGCCGTCGCGTCGCTCGGTTGCAGCCGGATAGCCTCGCGCCAGTGCCCCAGCGCCTCCGCCGTCCGCCCCTGCGCGTAAAGCGCCTCGCCCAGGCTGTCGTGGGCCTCCGCGTATTTCGGGTTCAGATCGAGCGCGCTCCGCCATTCCTGCATGGCGCCCTGCGCGTCCCCGCGCCGGCTCAACACCAGCCCCAGATTGTAGTGCGCGGGCGCATGCCCGGCGTCCAACTCGATCGCTTGGCGCAGCACGGCGGACGCCTCGTCGAGCCTCCCCAACTTGGCCAGCGCGCCGCCCAGGTTGGCGCGCGCGATGACGAAACCCGGCTCGAGCGCGGCCGCTTTCTCGAATTGCGCCACGGCTTCCTCCGCGCGCCCCGTCTGGAACAGCAGCACGCCCAGATCGTTGAATCCTCGCGCCGAGGTGGGATCGGCCTCGATGGCCGCGCGCAGCTTGATCTCGGACGCTTTCCGGAGATGCTCCGCGGATTCCTCCCGGTGGCCCGTCATGAGCAGCGCCGTTCCCAGGCCGCGGTGCGCGGTTTCATCGTCGGGACTCAGCTCCAGGACTTGCCTCCACCTGGCGGCGGAGGCTTCGTACGATCCGGTCTTCTGCAAGTGAGTCGCACTGTCGACCAGCTTGTAATAGTCGATCACCGGGCCGCCGATCTGCCGCAAGCCATCCGCCGGGATGTTCACAAACTCCGGAATGTTGGCCGCGCGGTTGGCCGCGGTGGTGTTGTCGATCAGGATAGGCGGGCTGTCATTGCCGTCCGCGTCGATGTGCGTGAGATATAGCTGCGTATACGGCGACCGGGCTTTGGAGGAAAACACCAGCCAGCGGCCGTTGGGCGAGAAGCTGTGCCAGGAATTCATCTGCGGCGTGTTGCAGCGCATGCGCCGCGCCGTTCCGCCCGACGCGGGAACGATGTACAACTGGCTGTCGGGACGCATCAGCAGCCCGTTGCGGCATCTCACGAACACGATCCATCGTCCATCGGGCGACACCTTCGGAAACGTGTTGCTCATGCCGTTCGCCGACGCGCCGGCGATGGGTTCCGGCACGCCTCCCTGGCCGCCGCGGAAGGGAATTCGATAGAGATCGTACTGGATCCGCAGCTCGTTGGGGTCGTTGGAGAATTTCGCCAGCGGCACACCCGGCGGATTGGGGTCCGTGGCCGGGGCGCGGGCAAACACCAGGTATTGGCCGTCGGGGCTCCACATGCCGCCCATCTGCACAAACCGCGGGTCGTCGGCGCCGGGCAGCGGCCGCAGTACTCCCGTCTGGCGGCCATACCAGCTCACAATCCCGCGCGTGGGATAGAACACCTGGAGGAACCGGTAGTCCCTGAAGTTGACCACGTAATAGTTGCTGGAAGGCTCTTCGGAGCCGGCCGCCAGCGAGGCCGGGTTGACCGTGGTTACCACGTACTGCCCGTCCGGGGAGACCTGCGACATGAAACCGATGCGGACGTTCCCCTTCAGCCTGCCCTCCGGCGAGCTCCACTGAATCACGTCTTGCTTGCGTATCCCCATCTCCGGCGCCACCGAGGCCAGGAAGTACATCCCCCGGTTGTTCTGCAAGCCGTCGAGATCCATTCCCATGGTCTTGCCGTCGCGGGAGAACGAATGGCAGTTGGCGCACACCGGCAGGTTCTCCATCACCACCCGGCTGTGGGCCGCGCCCACGTTTCGAAGCCGCCAGGCGACCAGCGGCAGCGCCTCCGCGGCCAGGGGTTTGATCACCCCTGTCTCCGTTTGCGGCGCCGGCATCAGCGGCACATCGCGATAGAAAATCGGCGCGCCCACCGGGTCCTTTGAAGTGCGAATGGCGACTTTTCCACGGGAGACCGCCTTCTCCGGGGCGTCGTCGCGAAAACCGGTGATGGTCACCGTCGCCGCGCCGGCAACCGAACGCCGCTTGATGGCCTGCCAGGTTTCGTTGTCGGGCGTCCAGGAGTGCGCCGCCGCCAATTGGGGAGTGAGCCGGGGCGGCTCGTTGGTTTCGGCCACGCAGTCCGGATCGATCCGGCCGATGCGCAGGCGCTCGCCCTTGGAGGTCGAGTGAATCGCCGCCGGGCCGGCGCCGAACGAGACATCGATCCGCCACAAGGCCACGCCCTTCGCGCCGTCGCGCCAGAGGAACGTCGGGGGCGTGATCTCGGGCGGGAAAATGGACCCGTCCTCGGGATAGTCGATGATGATCGCCGATGCCTGGAGCGGGCTTTTGCGGGCCGCCACGTCGTCGGACGCCCCGGCGGCCAGAGCGACCAGAATGCAGGGCAGAAGAACCACCCTCGGCGGCAGGCCTCCCATCATTCGCATCCCACCATGGAACCAGCATACAACCAGGGGCGGCGCCTCGGAACTGCGCCCGGCGGGGGCGGGCGCCTCTTCAGTACCGGAAAACACCCGGCATCGTTCCGCTCAGATCCTGTGGATCCTTTGAAGACCAGGCCATCGGTCGAAATCACCGTCGAAGCTCAGAATCGATCGAATGCCGTGGCGCTCCATAACCGCGACGTGCACGGCGTCGCGGGCCGACATAAAAAGGCGATTTTGAGCGATTTCCCCGGCGCGCAAGACGTCGGCTTTCTCGATGGGGATCACTTCGGGGTAACCTGGAGGGCCGGCCCGATGGCTTCGCGCTTTTCAATCGCCGTGTACCGATGGAGGATCTCCTGCAATACCTCGGCGTCCGTGACGAGGCGCTGCCCCGCCGCAATCAGGCGCTCCAGGATGACTTGCGCCTCGGCCTTGTGAGGATGCGCCGCTCCAATCAGGTACATCGGGATGTTGGAATCGACGAAGATCACCCCTGGCGTCCTCGCTCAATTTCGCTCAGCATCCGCGCCAGGTCGGCCGTGGGGAACGAGTACTCCGCGCCGCGCCGAACCGCCTTCAACTTCGTTTCGGGGTCGATCGCCGGCCGGCTCGCCCGCGCGTCCCGAAGCGCCCGCCGGACCCACTCGCCAACTGTCAGACGCTCCCGCTTGGCCAGGCGCCGGATGTCGGACATTTCGGGATCGGGAAGCAGCACTTGCAGGCGCTTACTCATGTGGTGAGTATAGCGTAATCATACAAGGAGCGCCCGGTCTTTACCTCCGAACCCCGAGGAACACGTCGTGCAGGCGCAATATCCCCAGCGCCCGGCCGCCCGCGTCCACCACCGGGAGGACCGATATCTGCGAGGGACGTCGCTCCATCAGCTCGAGGGCTTGGCCCAGGGTGGCGTCGGGGCCGATGGTGACGGGCGAGCGCGTCATGGCGTCGGCGGCGCACAGGCCGCGAATATCGTCGTGGCTGGTGAGGGCGCGGCGCAGGTCGCCGTCGGTGAGGAAGCCGGCCAGCGCGCCGTTGGCGAGGACTACGCAGGCCGCGCCCAGGGGACGCTCGGTCATGGCGATGATGACCTCTTTGAGCGTGGCCTCCGGCGCCACAACCGCGGCCTCGCCCGGACCGTGCATGACGTCCCGCACGCTCAGATTGAGGTTTCTGCCAAGCTGGCCGCCGGGGTGGAAGCGGCCGAATTCCTCGGGCGTGAAATGGCGCGCGCACATCAGCGCGATGGCCAGCGCATCGCCCAGCGCCATGGCCACGGCCGCGCTGGCGGTGGGGGCCAGGTTGTGGGGATCGGCTTCGCGCTCCACCGAAGCGTCCAGCAGCACGTCCATGTGGGCCGCCAGCGGCGACGCCAAGTTGCCCAGAATGCCGATCAGCGGCGAATGGAACTCCCGCAGCAGGGGGGCCAGCGCCAGCAACTCGGCAGAAGAGCCGTTCCGGGAGATGAGCACCGTCGGGTCGCCGCGGGTGTAGATGCCCAAGTCGCCATGCACCGCTTCGGCGGGATGCAGAAACACCGCCGGCGTGCCGGTGCTGCATAGCGTGGCGACGGTCTTACGGGCGATGTGGCCCGATTTTCCGATGCCCGTCACCACCACTTTGCCCGCGTGGGCCAGAATCAGATCCACGGCGCGGATCAGCTCGCCATTGAGGCGCGCGGCCGCCCGGCCGAGCGCCGCGCCCTCAATTTCGATGGCGGCGCGCGCGGCGGCCAGCCACTCCTGTTTGGAAGCGGAGGAAGACATCGGAAATCCCATCATCTCACCTTGTGGGGTCCGGCTTTCAGCCTGCCGCCGGCTTTCCAGCCGGCGTCTCGCCACCGCCCGAACAACGCCGGCCGAAGCCCGGCGGCCGGCCCAAAGGCCTGACCCCACGAAGCGTTTGTGAAACCCCAGGCTAAGCACTACCATAGGGTTTGAGCTCCGTGAAAACCTCTCCCACCTACTGGCCCCAGGTCTACCTGTGCGTCAGCCTGACCACCATGGCGACGCTCCTGCTGGAGCTGTCGCTGACCCGCATTTTTTCGGTGGTCTTCTACTACCACTTCGCCTTCCTGGCCATCTCCATCGCCCTGTTCGGCCTGGGCGCGGGCGGCGTTTTCTCATACGTGGTGGCCGGTTGGAAGGGCTCCGTCTACGCGTGGATAGGCCGGCTCAGCGCGGTGAACGGCCTGCTGGCGATAGGCGCACTGCTGGTGATCCTGGCCCAGCAACGCAACCCCACCAACGGGGACCTGGCCATCATCTACTTCACCACCTCCCTGCCGTTCTTCGTTTCCGGAACCATTGTCTCGCTCGCCATCTCGGAGACCATCGAGCGCGTCAACCGGGTGTACTTCTTCGACCTGATGGGCGCCGCGTGCGGCTGCCTGCTGCTGATTCCGCTGCTGAACGGCTTCACCGGCCCGAACACCGTGATTGCCGCAGCCATCACCTTCGCCGCCTCGGCGGCCATCTGGCACAGCATGGCCGGCTCGGTGAAGGGCCGCATAGGCTGCGTGGCCCTGGCCCTGATTCTGGTGGCCTTCCTGACTATCAACCAGCGGCATCACATCGTCGATATCAGCCACGCCAAGGGTCGCGCCCTGTTCCACGAGTATTTTCAGAAATGGAACAGCTTCTCGCGCATCGGGGTGGCGTACAGCCCCTCCGACGGCATCGACATGATTTATATCGACGCCGACGCCTCCACCGGCATCGCCAATTTCGATTTCGACAACCTCACGCCCTCCCAGCGGCGCGATCTGCTCGACCAGGGCCCCGCGCTGCCCTACGCCGTGCGCCCGGGGGCCAGGGCCCTCATCATCGGTCCGGGAGGCGGATGGGACGTGGCACGCGCTCTGGCTTCGGGAAGCCACGACATAACCGGCGTGGAAATCAACCCCATCATTGCCACCACCGTGATGCGGCAGAAGTTTCCGGAGAAGAGCCGCAACCTGTACCTCCGCCCGGACGTGCACATCTACGTGGAAGACGGGCGCAGCTTCGTGCGCCGCAGCCCGGACAAGTACCAGGTTTTGCAGGCCACTCTGGTGGACACGTGGGCCTCCACCGCGGCCGGCGCGTTTGCGCTCTCCGAGAACAACCTCTACACCACGGACGCTTTTCGCGACTACCTCTCGCACCTCACCGACGACGGCCTGGCCGCTTTTACGCGCTGGGGCTTCGACCCGCCGCGCGAATCCCTGCGCCTAATTTCGCTGGCCATGGAAGCCCTGGGGCAGCTCGGCGAAACCGAGCCTTGGCGGCACGTGATCGTGGGCCGGGAAGGCTCGGTGAAAGGATGGGGAGCGCGCGATACCGTGCTGATTTCGCGCAAGCCGTTCCGTGCTGAAGATATCGAGTGCGCCCGCGCGGCCATCGAACGGGGCAAGATGGAGGCCGTTTATCTGCCCGGCGCCGGCATCCGCAACCAGTTCTCCGAATTGCTGACCAGCCGCGATCCCGAGACCTACCAGCGCAATTACACTTTCGACATTACGCCGGTGAGCGACAACCGGCCGTTCTTTTTCTACACCGTTCAGCCACGCGACATGTGGTCCTTCGTGATGACGGCGTCGCATGACACCGCCGATTACAAAGTCAACAAGGCCGTGCCGCTGCTGTTTGGGCTGATGGGCATCAGCCTGGTGGCCACCGCGCTGGTGCTGCTGCTGCCGCCCATAGTCCTGGGCACGCGCCTTCCCCGGCAGCCTGGCGTACTCAAGTTCCTGCTCTACTTCCTGTTCATCGGCGCGGGCTACATCCTCATCGAAGTAGGGCTGATTCAGAAGTTCGTGCTCTTCTTGGGCCATCCCACCTACGCGCTCACGGTGGTGATTTTCTCCATGCTGGTTTCGAGCGGCCTGGGGAGCTTTTTCAGCCGGCGCCTGCTGGGGAAGAGCGAAGGGCGGCTGGTGAAGGCGTTAGGGGCCGTGGCCCTGCTGGCCTCGGCGCTGGCCCTGCTGACTTCCTCGCTGCTTACCTCGCTGGTGGGGCTGCCCCTGGCGCTCAAGATCGCGCTCACGGTTTTGATGATCGCGCCGGCTGGATTCGTGATGGGCATGCCATTTCCTACCGGCTTGCAGCGCCTGGAAGAATGGCACGCGCCCTCGGTGCGCTGGGCCTGGGCGCTCAACGCCGCCGCCAGCGTGCTGGGATCGGTGGGCGCGCTGGTATGCTCCATCTATCTGGGACTGATTCAGACCCTGATAATCGGAGGCATGTTCTACCTGGCCGCCCTGGCGGTGGTGGCGCGGGTGCACCCAAGCGCCGATACCGCGCCAGCCACGGGCACGGGGCGCGTGGTGCTGGCGAAGTAGCCGCGGTCGTCCTCAGTCCGCGAAAATCTTGTCTCTGGAGAGCCAGACCTGCTGGTCTTCGGTGACAATCCGCTCGCCGACCACTTCATGCAGAGCGGGATGACGGCAAACCGACAAGATCCGATTCGGGTCCTTCAGAACCGCGCAGTTTCGGCCAGCGGGGACCTTTAGCGCTGATTTCGCCATGACTCTATTCTATGTCCGCTGAGGAAAAATGTCGGCACGGATGCCGACATGGCAGGCCGGAGCCCGCTCCACGGGCGGTTACCGCGCCACGATTTCGAATGGCATGGCGGGGAGCGCGCCTAGCTGCACGCGCTGGGTAGTGGGGCTTGCGGCGCCTTTGGCTGGCGTCACCGTGCGTTCTCCCACCAGGTTCACAATCAGGTTGCCCTTGAGGCCGGGCTTGGCCGTGGCGGCATCGCACTGGAGCACCAATTCGCCGCCGCCGCCGGCCGGTTGCGGGCGCAGACCGAGGCCCTCCGGCGGTTCGCTTAATTCGAAATCCAGCTTGGTGATAGCGGCATTGGGAGGAAGCAATACTTGAACTGGTATTCGGACTGAGCCGCCAGCCGTAATGCGCAAGGTTTGGCTGCCTGGCATCCGGATCGGGCTGCGAAAGACGGCGCGCCGCGTGATAGCCAAGATCAGGTCGTCGGCGGGGACCAGGTGGTGGTAGGCGAAGGCTTGCGTCATCTCGTCGGCGGCCCGCGCGGCGTGCGTCACGGGATGCCCCTCGACGGTGGCCCGGCCCTCCAGTTTCAGGCTGACAGGGGCGGCCAGGGGCGCCGTCGGGGGTATCGTTACGGTCATCCGCACGCGGTCCTGGCCGGCCGGAACTACCGCGCCACTCAGCGTCAGGCCTGGCTGGACATCCTTTAGCGCGACGGCTATCTCGCCCGAGAAGCCGTCCTTGCGCAAGGCGTGGACGGTGATGGGGATGCTCATGCCGCGTCCGCCATTGATGGCGGAGGGAGTAACCAGTAACTCGAAATCGGGCCGTGGCGGGCTGATGCGCAGGCGGTAGGCGTACTCGGGGCCACCCTTGCGCTGCGCGTCGCCGATGGAAATGTAATACGTTCCCGTAGCGGGAAAGGTGGCGCGCAGGAGCGAATCCGCCTGGTGGGTGAGCAGGCCGGCGCCCTTGTCGTCGAAATCGTCGTTGAAAGCCAGTTGGCTGCCCTTGGCGTCGGTGAGCTTGAGGATCGAATCGAGCGGAGAACCGAGCCGGCGCGCCAGCACCTCGGCCACGATCTCCTGACCGGCGCGGCCCTGAATGTTGTAGACGTCCCAGTCCCCCGGCCGGTCGATGCGGCCGTTTATGGTGACCGGCAGCTTGACGCGCTGCGCGTTTTTGACCGTATCGTTGGGCTCTTTCTCGGTGACTTCGGGCAAGTTGTCGATGGCGAACGGAAGCCGGCTGGAGGCCGCCGGGAGCGCATAGATTCCTGGCGGTTTGCCCTTGCCGTTCATGGCCACGCGGCTGCTGGGCAGGTTCCAGCCGCCGAGTGCGACGTTGGTCACCGCGCCGGCCCGCCCTCCCAGCGGGAACTCGCTGGTTACGAAGGGCAGTTCTCCAACGCTCATGCGATACACGAAGTCTTCGCGGCCACGATACAGAGCATCTTTGATTTCCAGAACGTAGTCGCCGTCGGCGGGGATCTGGTAATGGAGAACCGGGTCGGGATTGAAACGGTAGTCGTCGTCGTAAGCCAGCTCGGTTCCCTTGTCGTCGAAGAGGGCGATGGTGGGCTGGAACCAGCCCGGAACCGCGTCGGCAAGGTAAGGCATTAGCTCGCGCGCGCTGACGGTCATCACCAGATTTTGGCTGCGGCGGGCGTGGAAGCGGTACCGGTCGGCCTCGCCAGGGGTGAATTGCGCGGTCTGCTGGCGAGCGGGGCGCGGCGTGATGCGCCCATTGATGGTCACGGGGATGGTGACGCTCAATTCGTTTCCGATGCCAGCGTCTTCAAGCGTCATCCCCGCCAGAAGCGTGCGGAATTCGGACTGCTTCTCGGTAAACTCGGGCAGTTGCCCAACCACAAACAGGATCGGGTTCGAAAGGCCTTGCGCAGTGGACAGGCGGAGCTCGCGCAGGCCGGGTTCGGCGCTGCGGGCAATGGTGACCCGCAGCGTTTCGGTCTCTCCGAGGACGGGATTCATGCTGCGGTTGAAGGTTGCCAGCTTAAGTC
>Ga0181517_10002048_pt1 | contig 21213 bp, 17 predicted proteins | sample PEATcosm2014_Bin_31_FD_119748 | JGI IMG/M metagenome (GOLD analysis project Ga0181517, IMG submission 119748) | Peatland microbial communities from MTU Mesocosm Facility, Houghton, MI, USA - PEATcosm2014_Bin01_30_metaG | ecosystem: Environmental > Terrestrial > Soil > Wetlands > Peat | place... | reverse complement strand
GGAAATGATCGCCCAGCACCAGTTGACGCCCGAGGAATACCGCAAGATCGTCGCCATACTGGGCCGCGAGCCGAGCTACACGGAGCTGGGCATCTTCTCCGTGATGTGGAGCGAGCACTGCTCCTACAAGAGCTCGCGCGTGCATCTGAAGAAGCTGCCCACGCGCGGCACGCTGGTAGTGCAGGGTCCCGGCGAGAATGCGGGCATCATCGATATCGGGGGCGGGTACGTGATCGCCTTCAAGATCGAATCGCACAACCACCCCAGCTTCATCGAGCCCTTCCAGGGAGCGGCGACGGGCGTGGGCGGTATCCTGCGGGACATCTTCACCATGGGCGCGCGGCCCATCGCGGTGATGGATTCGCTGCGCTTCGGCAAGCTCGACGACGCGGAAACCGGCGCGCGCAACCGGCGCATTCTGGCCGGGGTGGTGGCGGGCATCGCGCATTACGGCAACTGCTTCGGCGTTCCCACGGTGGGCGGCGAGTGCATTTTCGAGAGCTGCTACGACGGCAACCCGCTGGTGAACGTGTTCGCCCTGGGGGTGTGCCGCAAGGAAGACGTGTTCTACGCCAAGGCGTCGGGGGCCGGCAATCCGGTGATCTATGTGGGCGCGCGGACGGGGCGCGACGGCATCCACGGCGCCTCCATGGCGAGCGCGGAGTTCACCGAGGAATCCAAACAAAAACGGCCCAACGTGCAGGTGGGGGATCCGTTCATGGAGAAGCTCCTGCTGGAGGCCTGCATCGAGGCCATGCAGACGGGAGCCATCGTCGGGATCCAGGACATGGGCGCGGCGGGCCTGACCTGCTCCACCTGCGAGATGGGCAGCCGGGGCGGGGTGGGAATCGAAATTGAGCTGGACCGCGTCCCGCAGCGGGAAACCGGCATGACGGCCTACGAAACCATGCTCAGCGAATCGCAGGAACGCATGCTGCTGGTGGCCGAAAAGGGGCGCGAAGAGGAAGTGTACCGCGTGTTCCGCAAGTGGGGCCTCGAAGCCGCCGAGATAGGCGTGGTGACCGGCGACGGGAAGCTGCGCGTGAAGCAGCACGGCGAGACGGTGGCGGAGATTCCCAACCGGGAGCTGGCCGACGAGGCGCCGGTTTACAACCGGCCCTATACGCGGCCCATGCGCGCCGCGGCGCAAACGCCGGTGATGCCGCCGGTGGATATTCAAGCGGCGCTCGCCCCGCTAATGCGCTCCGCCGATATCTGCTCCAAGCGCTGGATCTGGGAGCAGTACGATTACCAGGTGCGCACCAACACGGTGGCCGGCCCGGAGCGCACGGACGCGGCCATCCTCCGCATTAAGGAGACGGGGACGTCGGTGGCCATGTCGCTCGATGGCAACGGCCGCTACTGTTACCTCGATCCGCGCGAGGGCGCCAAGCTGGCGGTGGCGGAGTGCTGCCGCAACCTGGCGACGGTGGGCGCGCTGCCGGTGGCGGCCACCAACTGCCTCAACTTCGGCAACCCCGAGCGCCCCGAGATCATGGCGCAACTGGTGGAAGCCATCGAGGGCATGAGCGACGCGTGCCGGTTCTTCGATACGCCCATCACCGGCGGCAACGTGAGCCTGTATAACGAGACGCTGGGGGAAGGCGTGTACCCCACGCCGGTGCTGGGGATTGTGGGGCTCCTGAAGACCTCTCTGCCGGTGACCATCCCATTCAAGAACGCGGGCCGGAGCGTGGTCCTGCTGGGCGGTGCGGGCGGCTCGAACGACCTGGATTTCGGGGGAACCCAGTACGCCAAGACGATTGTGAAGAAGCTGTGGGGGCTGCCTCCGGCGCTCGATATGGAGTATGAGAAGCGCGTTCACGACGCCATGCGCGAGATTCTGGAGGCGGGACTGGCCGAATCGGCGCACGACCTGAGCGACGGCGGGCTGGCGGTAGCGGTGGCGGAATGCTCCTTCGGCGCGGCGGAAATCGGCGCGCAACTCGACCTCGATAGCGACCTGCGTCCAGAGATGCTGTGTTTCCACGAAGGGCCCTCGCGCATTTTGATTTCGACGGCGCAACCGGGTATGGTTCAATCCATCGCGGAGAGACACGGAGTGGAAGCGCCGGTGGTGGGAGTTACAATCGAGAAGGGGATCGAGATCCGTCAACGGGCCGTGACGCTGGGGTCATGGGAGATCTCGAGTTTGAAATCAGCCTACGATCATGCGCTCGAAACGCAGCTACAGAGTTCGCAGACCGGCGCATAACGAGCCATGACTGTAAAAAAGCGTTTGAGCCGCGGATAAACGCAGATGAACGCAGATAAGATTCCTTTTTTAATCTGCGTTCATCCGCGTTTATCCGCGGCTTCAATTCTCTCACGGTCTCTGAGGGAGCGGGAGTCGAGGGATGATGCTGGATAAATTCCACGAGGAATGCGGGGTGGTAGCTGTCTTCGGCCACCCGGAAGCGGCCAAACTGGCCTACCTGGGACTGTATGCGCTGCAGCACCGCGGGCAGGAAAGCGCGGGCATCTGCACGAGCGACGGCGGACAGATATACTGCCGCAAAGCCATGGGCCACGTGGCGGATATTTTCACGGCCCCGGTACTGCGGGAGTTGCCCGGGGAGATGGCCATCGGGCACACGCGCTACTCGACGGCCGGCGACACGGCATTGCTGAACGCGCAGCCGTTTTCGGTTTCGTGCAACAAGGGGCGCCTGGCGATCGCGCACAACGGGAACATCACCAACGCGGCGGAACTGCGCCGCGATCTGGAGCGGAGCGGCTCCATCTTCCAGGCCAACAGCGATACGGAGGTGGTTCTGCACCTGGTGGCGCGTTCCTCGGAACGCACCCTGGCGGGGGCGCTGCGCGACGCGCTGCTGCCGCTCGAAGGCGCGTTTTCGCTGGTGTTTCTGGCCGAGGACCGCATCATTGTGGCGCGCGATCCGCACGGCTTCCGGCCGCTCGCGGTGGGCGAAATGGAGTTCTCGGGCGGCCGCAAGTGCTATGTGGCGGCTTCCGAGACGTGCGCGTTCGACCTGATCGGCGCGACGTACCTGCACGACGTGGATCCCGGCGAAATGGTGGTGGTAGGGCCGGAGGGGGTGACGCGCGAGCGCTACATGCCCGAACAGCGGCGCGCGCAGTGCGTTTTCGAGCACGTGTACTTTTCGCGGCCGGATTCGATCGTGTTCGGCCGCGCCGTTCAGGAATCGCGCGAAAACCTGGGACGGCTTTTGGCCATAGAACACCCGGCCGATGCGGACCTGGTGGTTCCGGTGCCCGACTCGGGCGTGGCCGCGGCGCTGGGCTATTCGGCGGAATCGGGCATCCCGTTCCGCCATGCGCTGATCCGCAACCATTACGTGGGCCGCACGTTTATCGAACCTTCCCAGGCCATCCGCGATTTCGGGGTGAAGCTGAAGCTCAACCCGGTGCGCCATCTGCTCCAGGGGCAACGCGTGGTTCTGGTGGACGATTCCATTGTGCGGGGCACCACCAGCCGGAAGATTGTGCGCATGGTGCGGCAGGCGGGGGCGCGCGAAGTGCATGTGCGGATCTCGTGCCCGCCGACGGTGTCGCCGTGTTTCTATGGCGTGGATACGCCCACGCGAGGGGAGTTGATCGGTTCCAACCACAACGTGGAGGAGATCCGACGTTTCGTGGAGGCCGATTCGCTGGGCTATCTTTCGATCGAATCCCTGCGGAAGGCCGTGGGCGACGACGAACGTCACGAATACTGCTACGCGTGTTACACCGGCGACTATCCCACGGACCTGGTGAACATCGAGGAACTGATCGCCGCGCGGCCGAAGAGGCGGTGAACGGCGGGAAATCGTGAGAAACCGCACGGAAAACGCCGATACGGCGGAGTGAAAGGCCGCTCGTCGGGCTCGGCCGGAATTCACGTTGACATGGACCGGTTTCCGGCCTACTGTTAGAACGACTCTCAATTCGCTCGGAACGGTGGTTTCGGAGCCGATGCACCCGAAACCGCCCAGAGCGGGGGTGTATGGCTGCCCTGCGCCTCCACCCGCCGAATCCGGTTATGCGTCCCTAACGAGACTGGACCTAACAAAGCCAGCAACGCGAGAGGAGTTGGACCGTGCCCCCTGGATTACTGTGGATCGGCATCGTATTGGTATTTGTCGCGGGCGGCCTCATTTTCGTGCTTATCCGCAAACATAAGACCGCCGAACCCCCGCATTTCCGTTAGGTTGGAGCCGGATCGGCAGACCGGCGACAAGCCTGGCCGCATGCCCTCCCGCCTGCCGTCAGGCGGCGTACACGGCGACCCTGGTGACCGTGCGGTAACCCATGCGTTCGTAGATTCCATAGCCGGCGGGCGTGGATTGAAGGGTGGTGTGTTCGAGGCCGTGCTCTCGCCGGGCCTCCTCCAGGGCGTAGCGCATTACCGCTTCGCCAAACCCGCGGCGGCGATGATCGGGTAAGGTGGCCACGTTGTAGACGCCCACGGCGCCGGCTCCCAGCACCGTGGCGGCGGTAGCCACCGGCTCCCCGTTCCAGTAGGCCACATAGGCGGTAAACCGCTGCCAGACGCCGGGGCCGTCGAAGACCTCGCTGAGCCAGGCGAATGGTACGTGGAAGCAAGTGGAGCCGATACCGCAGAAGGCGGCGCGGGTGGTTTCGTCGGCCACGCGACGGACCTCCAGAACGGGCAAAGGCTTCACAGGCGGCGCGATATGCTCCGCCACCATGCCGGGCAGGTCCACCGAAAAGCGCAGGCCGTTCCGCTCGAAAATCTGCCTGGACCGGCGGCGGGCTCGCGGCTCCAGAAAGTCTTCGCATACCCAAAATGCCCACTCCAGACCTCGCGCGGCAAAGTGCACGGAAGCCAGGGAGATGCGCTGCGCGAGCTCAGTTTCGGAGGCGACCGGCGTGGAGAGGAAAACGGCGTTGAACATCTGGAAGGCGACGCCCGCGGCGGCTATGCTCAAGCCCCGCAACTCGCGGTTCTCACCCGCGTTGCGGCTGGCCGCGATGGCGCGAAACGATTCCCTGAGGTTGTCGGCGACAGTTGCAAAGTTCACTGTGTTTCAGTATCGCGCAGCGGGGTATCGCCGACGGAGACTACGAACGCGCCCGCTTTCAGGAATGGGACGCCGACTGGAATCTCGAATTGAGATCCGCGGAGGCTGGTCGTGTGAGGAACAATGGTGACCAACGCACGATCCGCATCTCCGAAGGCCGCGCTGATCACCAGGGCAGGACGGACCTTCTCCGCCATCCCGAGGTCAAAAAGCCAGACTTCTCCCCGGATCGGCGTCATTGCAGGCTGGCCAGCAGTTGATCGGCGGCGTCAGCGGTCTCCGAATCGTCCAAAGGGCCGGAATCAAACGGCGCCGCCCGTCGGAGAAACTCCACTGTGAAGACTCGCTTTTCGTCCTCCGGCAAAGCCTCGAAAGCATCGAGAAGCTGGGCTGTTTGGCTGCTCATATTTCCAGGCTACCTATTTCCGCGCGTGCCGGCAAGACGCCGACACACAGATCTCCCCTCAGAGGACCCCGCGCGAGCCCGCCGCCAGGTTCACAGCGGTCTGCTCGGTGTCGTCTTGGCGACGAAGATCAGCATGTCGAAAGCTCGCGCCGCGCGAATCGGCAGGAACCAGGCGCCCGGAGTGGTCGCGGTATACCCCCCGCCGATGTGCCACGTAATGTGGGGCGCGTCGAACCAGTCCGCCACCTTGCCGCCCGGCAAATGGCGCAGGTCGATCGCGAACAGCGGCGCGCCAATCGCGGCGAATGTCGCGCCCAGGCTGCCTTGCGGCGGTGGACCAACCGTGAAGTCTCTCAACGCATCCCCGTCGATATCCCCCGCCCGGAAACCGCCCTGCTGGAAGACGAAGCCGCACAGGACCGCCTGCCCTCCGAAAATCTCGCGCAGATGCTCTCCCATCGGCCCATACCCCTGGGCGTCGCCCGCGATGTGGCCGTTGTGGGCCCACAGCATGATCTTGGTTCCGGGCTCTTCCTGGTCCAGTATCCACTTCACATTCTCCGCCATGGCTTGGTCGCGGAAGTGTCCAGTCTGGTCCGCCAGTTTCACTTCGGCCTGCTTCACGATGACCATGTTCTGCCGCACCATGGTCCACTCGCCCAGGCTCGACCGCGCGATGTACTCTTGTTTCCGCTCGTCGAAACGGCGCAATATGGCGGCCAGGCTCTCCGCAACGCCGCGCTTGATTTCCGCGGGGCCATGTTCATAGACGTCGTTGGCGGCCCATTCGCCCAAGACCGCGAAGGTCTTGGCGGCCGTCTCGCGCGATTCGGGGTCCACGCGCCGCAGGTATTCGAGCACATTCGCTTCGGCCACCCTCGGCGCTTGCATGTCGAAGCCGTAGAACTTCAGCTTGCGCGTGTGCGCCGCGTCCTGGTTGTACTGCCGCATCCATCGAACCATTTCGAGGACTTCCTCGGTCTGCCACATGGAAAAGTAAATGCCTGCCAGCGCCTCCCTTGGATCCCCCTTTCCGTCGAGGAGGTACTCGTTGACCTTCAGCGATTCGGGCCAGTTGCCTTCGACGCCGATGACCGTGAAGCCAAGCTCTTCCACCAGGAACTGAAACATCCGGTGCTTGAACTGGGAGAACTCCCGCGTCCCGTGCGTCGCCTCTCCCATGGCGACCACGCGCGCATCCTTCAACCGGGCCTTCAGCGGCGCCATGTCGGCGAACGCGGAGCCGGGTTCGACCGTTTCGAGGCGGATGGCGTTCGTCTTCAACCAAGCCACCACTTCTTCCGGCGCGGGGGCCTCGGAGAACCAATCCGGCGGCGGGGCGTTGGGGTCGCGCCGCTTCGCCGTGGCCTGCAACTTGGGGCCCGGTCCCCTTGTTCCGACCGTCAGGTGGATCTCGTCGCCCTCGATCTCGCCCGTGTACAAGAGCGACACCGTGCCCGCACCCCGGTTGAGCGTCACCACGGTTTCGAACGAAATCGCGTTGCCGGCGATTGACCCGTTGGCGATTTCCAACTTCCCGTTCGGCCCCGTTGCCGAACCCGTGAGCCGGCCGCCATCGCTTTTCAATTCCAAGAGCAGGGCGCCAGCTCCCGGAAGGGTAAGTACCCACTGCCCGTCCACGGCAGCTTGCGCCGTGGGCGCCAACCCGAAACTCAGGAGGGCGATGGCGGCCAGGGCCGCGGTTCGAAGTAAGGATTTCACCATGGTTCTCCGCTATTGCAATATGTGATTAATATATTGCAATCTGCGATGGTAGTCAAGAAAAAACTCGGCCTGTTGACGGCGCACGACGGGAGTGAAATGGCGCACCCGACGGCGCGGTGGGCCGAATAGCGCAACAGGTTTTCCGTCCTTGAGCCAACTGCTTCATTCTGCTATTCTCAATACGTTGAATTCATAATAATGTCACCTCCCAGCCGTCGAGGCTGGGCCTACCTGCGAGGTTCACATGTCAGGCCATTCCAAATGGGCCACGATTAAGCACAAGAAGGCGGCCACGGACGCCAAGCGCGGGAAGAGCTTCACGCGCATCATCAAGGAAATTACGATCGCCGCCCGCAGCGGCGGCGATCCCGACGGCAATCCGCGGCTGCGGACCGCGATCCTCGCGGCCAAAGGCGTCAGCATGCCGGCCGACAACATCAAGAAGGCGATCATGCGCGGCACCGGCGAACTGGAAGGCGGCCAGATCGAAGAAGTGATGTTCGAAGGATATGGGCCGGGCGGCGCGGCCGTGCTGGTCAACGTAGCGACCGACAACCGCAACCGCACGGTGAGCGAGATCCGTCACGCTTTCTCGAAGAACGGCGGCAACATGGCCGAGCAGGGCGCGGTGGCCTGGATGTTCGAGCGTAAGAGCCTGATCACGGTGCCTGGCGACAAGGTGACGGAGGATCAGCTCATGGCGATCGTGCTCGACGCGGGGGCGGACGACCTGCGCGGCGGCGCCGAGGAATGGGAAGTGATTTCGCCGCCCGAAGCCCACGAAGCCGTCCAGAAGGCCTTGGAGGCCAGTGGCATTCACCCCTCCGAGTCAGCGGCCATGGCGATGGTCCCGAAGAACCTCATCAAGCTGGAGGGCAAGAACGCCGCCGGCATGCTGCGCCTGAGCGAGGTATTGGAAGACCACGACGACGTGCAGAACGTCTACTCCAACTTCGATATCGACGAGAAGGAACTCGAGGCGCTGGCGCAGTAACGTGCGGATTCTCGGGATCGATTGCGGATCGGAGCGCACCGGCTACGGGGTGATCGAGACCGACGGTTTGGAACATCGAATGATCGCGGCCGGGGTGATTCGGACGAGTCCGAAATGGCCCTTCGAGAAGCGGCTGCTGGAGATTGCCAACGGGTTGCGGCGGCTGATACGGGAATACGGCCCGGATTCGGCCGCGGTGGAAGAGGTTTTCTATTCGGCGAACGTCAAAACGGCGCTGAAGCTGGCCCACGTGAGGGGCGTTGCCCTGCTGGCGGTGGCGGAGGCGGAGATGGGGCTGGCGGAGTACTCGCCTCTGGAAATCAAGATGAGCGTGGTGGGATACGGCCGGGCCGAAAAGCGCCAGGTGCAGACCATGGTGCGCTCGCTGCTTCGCCTGCGGGAGCCGGTGGAATCGGAGGACGCGGCGGACGCCCTGGCGGTGGCCATCTGCCACGCCGCGCATGAATCCACCAGCCGCCGGATTGCCGGGAAGCCCGCATGAAGCTCCCACCGAGCAGCCATGAAAGATGGGGTTGGCAGGCGAAAGCGCCTGCCCCACAAGCCTGCGAGCCTTTGGGCGGCGAGGTGGGACAGACGCTTTCGTCCGTCAGGCGAGTAGCCCGCCCGATTCTCTTTCTCGCGCTGCTGGCGGCGGCCACGCTCCACGCGGCCGATGGGCCGCGGCTGTTCTACTCTCGCGCTTTTCCGGGAAGCCAGCCGGCCTACCTCCAGATCACCCTGGACAAGGATGGGAACGGGGTATACGGAGAGGCCCCGGACGACGACTTCCCGCTCAAGTTCCGGCTCAACGAGGCCGAAACTCGGCAGGTGTTCGCGCTGCTGGAGAAACTGGACTACTTCAAACATCCGGTGGAATCCCCGGCCAAAGTAGCCTTTATGGGCGCCAAGACCCTGCGTTACGAGAACGGCGATCAGAAGCGCGAGATCCAGTTCAACTATACCGAGGACGCCGCCGCGCGCGAAATGCAGGATTGGTTCGAGCGCATGGCGCTATCGGCGCAGTATTGCGCCAGCCTGGAACGCGCCGCCAAGTACGACAAGCTGGGCGTGCCCAACGTGCTTTCGCTGCTGCGGTCCGCCATGGAACATAACCGCCTGGTGGCCAAGGATCAGTTCCTGCCCATGCTGGACCGCATCGTCAAGAACGAAACCTACATGCACGCGTCGCGGGTCAGCGCGGCCGAACTGGCGGAAGCCATCCGAAGCCCAAAATCGCAATAGCGCCTGTGGGGCGGGCTTCAGCCCCCTTAGTACTTCGGGCCGATATATTCGAGATTGATCAGGCCGTCCCGGTAATCAACCTGGATGCGGAAGTTGACCAGGGTCCCAACCCCGAAGATGCCGGTCATCCGCGGGGAATCGTGGCTCATCTTTGTCAGCGGAACTGCTGTCAGCCCGGGGACAGGCATTCGGTAATGGCCGAATTCGAATGTCAAACGCCCGGCGCTCTGCACCTTGGCCACCTTGCCCGATGCTCCTCGCACGGTCATCCGGTCCTCGTTTTCGACGCCCGTAAACTGCCGCGCGTAGGTTGGGTCGATCAGCGAAATAGCTCCTCCGGTATCGATGAGGAACAACACCGGCTTGGCGCCGTTCACCCGGGTGGACAGCAGGATAGCGTGGCCAACGTGCCAGAACCGGGTGAAACCGACAAACTCCGCGATCTTCTCCGGGTCGCTCCAATCGTCTTCCGTGGTCTGACGTTTGGGCAGCGGATCGAGTCTGAGAATCATCTTCTGCAGGTCCAACGTGACCAGGAACTGGGAGAAGACGTTCGTCCCGATCACGCCGTCTTGACCGGTGAGGAGTTCCCTCGCCGACACTACTATGGGGCAATTCCTGAACGAAACCTGTCCCGCCTGGACGGTTTCCGCCATGGCCATGTAGCCGGTTTGGTCTCCGGCATCCCCAATGCCCCAGAACTTGGCATCGGCGATTCTCTGCAATCCGGCCCTTTCCGCCGACTTGCGATTTAGCATGATGCCGCCCGCGCCGGTGTCCACCAGCAGGCGCAGAGGTTTACCCCCATTGAAAGCAACCGGCAGGGCAAACCCGCGGATTCTTTTGGGATCGTACATCAGGTGGGAAAGCTTGTTCTCCGTTGGTTCCAGGGGAGAACTGAGCGCGAACATGGCGCGACCGCCCGCCCACTTGAGCTCCGCGATTTGCTGCCGGACCCCACTGATGATTTCGGGATCGCCCCCGTCGCCGACCTTGGCCAAGTAGTTCTCCAGCATCGGCAGCCGCTCGGCGGCGGTTAGAGTGCTGGCGTATCGACGTTGCACCTCCAAGTCGCGGGGGTCCGCCTCATAGGCCGTCCGGTAACAGAGCCGGGCCTGCGCGTGGAGCGAGGCAGCCTGAAAGACCTTGCCCAGACCAACCCAGGCTAGCGCGCACTTGCTATCCAACCGGATCGCGTGCTTGAAGGCCATTTCGGCCTCGGGGAACTCGCCGCGCAGGTAATCGACGTCTCCGAGAAGCGCCTGCAATTCCACGGAATCCGCTTTTTGCGCCAGAGCCTTCTGCAAATCTTCGTAGGCTCCGTCCAGATCGTGGTCTTTGAGCTTGGTGCGCGCGTTGGTTAACGGATCTTCCGGAATTTGCGCGCATAATAGGCCCGCTCCGCATGCTACAGCGCAGATCCACTTCAGCTTCATCGCAGGAAAACAGCCGTTATGATCCGGAGGAATAGTATAGCGGATCGCGTGGCCGGTCGCTCACCTTTGCGGTTCCGGGAAAATCACATTCTCAGCAGGCGGATGCCGCCGTTCGACGTGCCCAGGTCGATCAGGGCGCCGCCGTTCCCAAGCGCGCCTTCCACGTGGTTCTTGTCGATTCTGCCCTGCATACGGATTCCGAAATCGGAGGTGATGGAAGCGTTGCTGGTATGCGCCACCAGGCGCGCATTGGGCTCGCTGGGCATGCGAACGGTGATGGAGCTGTTGGACGTGGTCACGCGGAGGTCGCTCGAGAAGTTGGCGGGCAGGGACAGATCCACGCCGCCGTTGGAGGTGTCCAGGCGGACGGACTTGACGGTTTCTCCGATCTTAGCTTCGATGCCCGCGTTGGAGGTATTGGCGTCGAGCGAACCGCGCAAACCTTCGGCGCGGATGTGGCCGTTGGAAGTGCGGACGGTGGCGTCGCCCGCGATGTTGAGGAGATCGACGCCGCTGTTGGAGGTCTGCGCGTCCAGACTCCCGGCGAGATCCTGCACGTGGATGGAACCGTTGGACGTGCGCAGGCGGGCCGGGCCCGCGCCGTCGATGGTGCGGATGGAGCCGTTCGAAGTCACGATGCGGTCCAGGCGGGCGCCGCGGGGGATCTTGACGACGAATCGGGCGCCCAGGTTGCCGCGGCGATCTGAGGGGCGCACCGCCCGCACCGAAATCTCCTCCGGACTATTCTCGATCTCGATCTTGAGGGTATCGGCGGCCTCCTGGGTCGGGCCGCTTTTCACGCCACTGATATCCACCGTGTTCTGATCCCAACCGGAAATTTCCACGGACCCGTTGAAGGATTCGATAGTGACCCAGCCATCGGATTTCAGAGGGTAGCTGTAATAGAAGTCCTTCTGGTAGCGCTGGCTATTGCTCCAGTCCTCGATATCGCAGGACGAGAGGCAGATCAGGGCGGCGCCCAGCGCCGGAAGAAGCAGTTGTGCGCGCATGAGTTGTCCTCGAAACACGGATTACGAAACTCCGCGGCGATTGGTTCCACGGGATCGGCGCCCGGCCCTGGCGGCGATGACGCGGGGGATGCCGGCGAGGTCCGGCTCGATGCGCCTATCGCTCCAGCCGCCCAGCAGGCCGGAGACGTATTCGGAGCTGCCGAAGCCCAGTTCCATGACGATCCAGCCGCCGGGCCGGAGCACGCGGCTCGCGCCGGCTGCGATGCGGTCATAGAACTCAAAGCCGGTTTGGCCGGCAAAGAGGGCCACCCGGGGCTCCCAGTCCCGCACCTCGCGCTGAAGGCCCTCCCGTTGGGCGACGGGCACGTAGGGGGGATTCGAGACAATCAGGTCCATGGAGCCTTCGGCCATGGCTTCCAGCAGGTCGCACACCACGGTCCGGACCGGGGCGCCGAGGCGTTGGGCGTTGGCGGCGGCCACCACGGCGGCGGAACAGGAGATATCGCAAGCCCAGGCTTCGGCCCCGGTTTCGAGTTGCAGGGTGACGGCCAGGGCGCCGGAGCCGCAGCCGACGTCCAGGAAGCGCATTCCGGGGCGCAGGCATTGCAGAGCGGCTTCGACCACGTGTTCCGTCTCCGGGCGCGGAATGAGCACGTCCGGTGAGACCCGGAACTCGCGGCCGTAAAACTCCTGGCGTCCGGTGATGTACTGGGTGGGCTTGCCCTGAAGCCGCTCATGCAGGTAGCGGCCAAGGTGCAGCCATTCCACCTCCGTCAGCTCGTGCTCCGGGTGGGCGTGAAGGTATACGCGCTGCCGGCGGACGGCGTGGGCCAACAGCACCTCGGCCGTGAGGCGCGGCGCGGCGATACCGCCGTCTTCCAACAGGCGAACGGCCTGGAGGAGCGCGGCGTGGAGGGTCATGGGGAGATCAGGCCGCGCCGCCGGCCCCGAGCGTCGAGCGAGAGTGTGCGATGAGCGCTTCGATGATCGGATCGAGTTTGCCGTCCATGACGGACTCGAGCTGGTGCAGGGTGAAGCCGATGCGGTGGTCCGTGACGCGGTTCTGGGGGAAATTGTAAGTGCGGATTTTTTCGCTGCGGTCGCCGGCGCCCACCATGCTGCGCCGCTCGGCGCCCACGGCGGCCTGCTGTTTTTCGAGCTCCAGCTCATAGAGCCGGGAACGGAGCACGCGCTCGGCCTTGGCCCGGTTCTTGATCTGCGATTTCTCGTCCTGGCAGGAGACCACCAGCCCGGTGGGCTTGTGGGTGATGCGAACGGCGGAGTAGGTGGTATTGACGGACTGCCCGCCCGGCCCCGAGGAGCAGAACGTGTCCACGCGGATATCCTTGGGATCGATCTTGACTTCCACCTCGTCGGCTTCCGGCAGCACCGCCACGGTGATGGCCGAAGTCTGGACGCGGCCCTGTTGCTCGGTGACCGGGACGCGTTGCACGCGGTGCACCCCGCTTTCGTACTTCAGCTTGCTGTACACCTTGTCGCCGTTAACCAGGGCGATGACTTCCTTCAGGCCGCCCACGGGAGATTCGCTCGATGAGTTGATTTCCATTTTCCAACCCTGGGACTCGGCGTAGCGGGCGTACATGCGGAAGATCTCGGCGGCGAACAGGGTGGCCTCGTCGCCGCCCGTACCGGCGCGGATTTCGAGCACCACGTCCTTGTCGTCGTTGGGATCCCTGGGCAGGAGCAGAATCTTGATTTCCTCCTCCGCGCGGGCCAGCTCCGGTTCCAGCCGGGCCACTTCTTCCTCCGCCATGGCGCGCATTTCGGGATCGCGCTCCTGCAGCATGGGGCGGGCCTGGGCCAGCTCGCCGTCGATCCTTTTCCACTCGCGGTAGGCGGCGGCCATTTCGGAAATTCCGCTCTGTTCCTTGGTGACGGCGCGGTACTTAGCGGAATCGGAGATGACGGCCGGGTCGGCCATCTGTTGGGTGAGCTCGTCGAAGCGTTTTTCGAGCTGATCGAGCTTCTCAGTGAATTGCATGGAGGGTTAGGCGATGACCAATTCCCCACCTTGGCGGTGTTCCAGAGCCATGGCGCCTTCCAGGGCGCGAATCGCCACCTCGGTCTGGTCGTCGGCGGGAGGTTTGGTAGTGATGCGCTGGAGCCACAATCCCGGGGCCGTGAGGGCGGCCAGGAACGAGCCGCGGCGGCGGGCGGCATAACGGATCAATTCATAGCTGATGCCCACGATGAGCGGCAACAGCACGATGCGGGCGGCGAACTTGGCCGCAAAACCGTCCACCGGAACCAGCGTGTAGACCACCATGGAAATCACCATGACCACCAGCAGGAAACTGGTGCCGCAGCGCGGGTGGAAGGTGGTGAAACGCTGGGCGTTTTCCACGGTGACCGGCTGGCCGGACTCGAAATTGAAGACCACTTTGTGCTCCGCGCCGTGATATTCCCAGACGCGCCGCATGTCCTTCCAGCGTGAGACCAGGTACAGGAATCCCAGGAAAATCGCGATGCGGATGACGCCATCGGCGGCGTTGAAGGCCACCCGGCCGGCCAGAGCCGGATAGTAAGCCTGCAGCCTGGTGACGATCCACAGCGGCACGAATTTGTACATGAAGATGAAGAAGGCGATGGGGAGAAGCAAGCTGGCGGCCATGCCGAAACGCGAGGGCTCGGCGGCGGGTTGCGGCTCCGGAGACTTGCTTTTAAGCTCTTCCTCCAGCGCCACGTTGGCCGAGAAGCGCAACGCGCCGATGCCCAGCTTCATGGCCTGGTAGAGGGTTCCGATGCCGCGAAAAACCGGGTACTTATAGATTTTGTAGCGTTCCGACATGCGTCCGACGGGCATTTCCTGGGTGACGATCTGGCCATCCGGCTGGCGAACCGCGACGCAGTAACTGTGCGGGGCGCGCATCATGACGCCCTCCATGACGGCCTGCCCGCCGACGAGGGTTTCCTCGCCGCTTTCCAATGCGGGCAGCATCTGCGCGTGAACGAAAACGCGGAAAAAGGCACGGAGGGACACGGATACTCTCACTGTTCTTACTACATTATACGACGTACGGCGCGGAGGCTTCGGGCGGGGCCATGAGGGCCGGCCCGGCGCCGGCAGCCTCTCGCTCCTCGAAGGCTGCCGCCATGCCACGAAGCAGTCGCTCCGCCTCGGCGCGCGGGTTGGAGTTTTCCGTTATGGGCCTGCCGATCACCAGATAGTCGGCGCCGGAGAGAATGGCGGAGCGCGCCGTGGTCCTGCGCTTTTGATCGTCCGCGGGGGAATCGTCGTCGCGAATCCCGGGCGTGACCACCAGCAGGGCGTTCCGCGACATCTCCTTGATCTTTTGAACTTCCAAACCCGAAGCAATCACTCCATCGCAACCCGCCTCCAGGGCTTTGCGCGCCCGGAAGAGAACCAGTTCCTCGACGGAGTGGTTGGTGTACCCCATCTCGGCCATATCGTCTCCGTCCATGCTCGTCAGGACGGTGACGCAGAAGAGCTTCAGTCCACGACTACCCCTGCCCTCTACGCCCGCTCTAATGAGGGCGCTGGAGCCATGCATGGTGAGAAAGGAAACGCCCAGCTCGGACGCTCTACGGATTGCCTTTCTAAGCGTCTCCGGCACGTCGTAGTACTTGTAGTCCAGAAAGACGCGGTTCTTTTCGCTTATCAGCGAGCGGATGAACTCTTCTACGCCCACGGCCAACTGCAAGGCGAGCCCGATTTTGAAGAAATCGACGACCCCTTCCAGATCCTGGACCATCCTGCGTGCGTCGGCGATGGTGGGCAGATCGAGCGCCACGATGAGGCGTTCGGAAGGGTTGATTTTGGAATTTGGCATCGAATGGAGAACCCTCAGTCTAACAAAAGACGCCGGCGGAACACCCGCTCAGCCGCGCAGCAGGTCGGCCAGAGCCGGACCGAGATGCGGAAAGCGAAAGACGAAGCCGGCCGAGGCGGCGGCGTTCGGCGCGACCCTCTGGCTGGACAGCAGAACCTCCGACATCTCGCCGAACATCAAGCGCAGGGCGAACTCGGGCGCCGGGAAAACGGCCGGCCGGTGGACGGCGCGGGCCAGCTCGCGTGTCAAACCGGCGTTGGCAAGGGGATTCGGCGCCACCGCGTTCAACGGACCGCGAATCGGTTTTTCGACGGCCAAACGGAACAGCTCGGAGAGATCGTCCCGGTGGATCCACGACATCCACTGGCGGCCGTCGCCGAGCCTGCCTCCCACCCCCAGGCGGAAGGGCGGCAGCATGCGCTGGAGCGCGCCGCCGCCCGCATCGAGCAGGATGCCGATGCGCACGCGCACCACGCGTATTCCCAGAGCTTCGGCCGCCACTGCCTCCCGCTCCCAGGCCATGCACACCTCGGGCAGAAAACCGGCGCCCGGCGCGGACGACTCGGTGAGAATCTCATCCCCTCGCGATCCGTAATAGCCGATGGCGGAGGCGCACACCAGGGCGGAGGGCCGCCTGGGCAGCCTTGCCAGAGCGCACACCAGGCGCCGCGTACCCAGCTCGCGGCTCTCGCGGATGCGGCGTTTGGCGTCCCCGGTCCAGCGCTGGGCGACGTTCTCGCCGGCCAAGTGCACCACTGCGTCCGCATCTCGCAGAGCGTAATCGGGCGGTTCGCCCTGCTCAGGGTCCCATACCGAAAGGCGGACGTTTGGCGGGAAATTCGCGCCGCCCCTGCGGCTCAAAACACGCAGGGCATGACCCCGGGAAGCGAGGAGCTGGATGAGCCTTCGCCCGATCAATCCGGACCCGCCGGTAATCGCGATATTCAATGTTCCCTAGTTTCCGCTTTCCGTGCGATCGTCTAGAGCCGTTCCCGAGTATACAACGGGTTCGGCCGGTTCGTCCGTTACAGCTTTTGACGCGGAGGCGCGGAGACACGGAAAAAATCGAGGATGAGAAGATTAAGAACAACAAAGTTCTCTTTGGCTTCTTATCTTCTCGTTTTATCTTCTCTCTTAAATTCCTCCGCGTCTCCGTGTCTCCGCGTCAAAGTGGCGGCCCGACGAGTTGCTGTGGGCGGCGGGTACAATGGATGCAGCATGAGGGCATGGAACCGCGCCAGGCTTTTGTGGGGTTATCTGCGACGCCGATCGAGGCTGGCGGCGCTGCCCGTGGAGTACATCGTGGAAACCACCGCCAAGTGCAACCTGTACTGTCCCATGTGTCCGCGGGAAACCCACGCGCAGCCCAAGGCCGACATGAGCGGCGAGGTGTTCGAGACGCTGGTGGCGCAGGCGGGCGAATCCGCCGAGCACATGATGCTCATCGGCCTGGGCGAGCCGTTTATGGACCCGCACATCTTCGAGCGCATCGAGTTTTGCCATCGCCACAGCATTTCCACGCTGCTCTCGACCAACGGCGTGTTTCTCGACGAGCGCGCGGCCGGGCGTGTGCTCGATTCGCCGCTCGAACAGATCACGCTCAGCTTCGACGGGGCCAGGAAGGAGACCTTCGAGTTCTACCGTAAGGGGGCGAAGTTTGAAAAGGTCCGGGACAATTTCGTGCGCTTCGCCAGAATGAAACGCGAGCGCCGCAGCAAGCTTCAGGTGGTTGTGCAGATGGTGAAGATGGAAGGTAATGCCGGCGAAGTGGACGATTTCCTGGCCTTCTGGCGCGCCGTGCCGGGAGTAGACCAGGTGCGAGTCAAAGAGGACGAAACCAATCTGATGCGCCCGGACGCCGGCCACCGGGCGGAGGAGTGGAAGTACCCGTGCCATTACCTGTGGCGCGGTCCCATGTACATTAAGCAGAACGGCGAAGCGTACCCCTGCTGCCAGAGCTATATGCTGGACGGAGAGCCGGTGGGCAAGATCGGCCAGCAGCCGCTGATCGAGATCTGGAACTCGGAGGCGATGGAGCGGATGCGGCGATTGCACGCCGCCGGCCGGGGCGGAGAAGTGGATGTGTGTTCGCGTTGCTGCACCACCATCCCGCATCCCGCGCTGGTGACCGGCAGCCTGATACTGCACGGACGCACCGTGCGCCGCCTGCTGCCGCTGGTGGAGCGGCTGGCGTATCTATCGAAGGCCCCGCGGAGATTGCTGCAACCGCCCAAACGGGCCGCGCCATCCCCGTAGAGCAGGCTTTCAGCCTGCCATGCCGGCATCCTGCCGGCATTCATCAACCTGGGGACAAAAAAAACGCCGACGGCAAGACCGTCGGCGTTTCCAGATGAAACTGGGGCGGACCGGGAGGGTCCGCCCGTACAACTAAGGTCGAGCTAAAACTCGAAGCGGCCTCCCAACTGCACGGTCGCCTGGTTGTAACCGTACTCCGACCACGCGCCCATAGTCCCGCTCATCGATCCAAACTGCGTCAAACTGCCGGTAGCGGTGGTGAACGAAGCATTGGGCGTGGTGAAGCTCGGCCGCTTCCAAGGCAGGTTATGGCCGTCCAGACGAACCATGACTTTGTACTTCTCCTTGAAGGTGAACTGCTTCTTGATCGCAAACCCCTGGAACGTCGTGAAGGGGCCTAAATACAAGTTCCTGGGAGGGGTGTTGCCCAGCGTGTAGGCCGCGGGATAGGCCCACGCAGAATACACAAAATAGGGGTTCTGAGGCGGCGTGGTCATGGGGAACCGGTTGGGACCGATGCTCCAGTTTTGCGTTATACCACCCGCCGTATTGGTCAGAATCTCCGGCTGGTTGCCGGGGGTGAGGTAGTTATTGGGGCTGTTGGAGAAGCCCATGCTAAAGGGCACGCCCGTATCGAAGACTTGGCTGAAGCTGAGATTCCAGCCACCGAAAATGTAGTCGAGCGGCCGGCTGCTGGTGTTAATGAAGCGCTGGCCTTTCCCGAAGGGCAACTGATACGAGAACTGCAGGAAGGCGTGCTGCGTCCGGTTGTAGCCGGCCACCGCTTTGTCTATGGAGCGGTCGTAGAACGTATCGCCGCCGCCGCATTCGTTGTCGCACACGTCGAGGGCCTTGGAGTAGGTGTCGAAGGCGGTAAAGACGAGGCCGCTCGACAGCCGTCTCTCGACCCGGACGGTGCCGCCGTGATAGGTGGCGTGGTTGTAGTTCGAGAGCAGGTTAACGCCCCCGAATTGCGTCCAGGGCTTGTAGATCTGCGTGTTGCCGTGGATGGTGTTCAGCAACGCGAGGTTGCTGCCGTTGTACAGCTCGTTGTATAACGGAATCTCGTTGATATTCCAACTGCCCATCAGCTTGTTCGACGAGCTGCCGTCATAGCGGACTTCCACCATCCAGTTGCGGGAGAGCTGGTATTCAAATCCACCCGCCCAGTTCATGACGTATGGATTGACCAGACCCGGATCCATCCAGTTGGTGCTCCGGGAGCTGTAACTCGCCGACGTGGGGTTAAAGGGGAACGTGCCATTGGCCGCCTGCGGGTAGTTGATGGGGACGCCGGGCCCCTGCGAAAGGTAGAACGGGATCGACGGGTTGCCATTGGCCTGGGTGATGTTGTAAGTTCCCGAGTATTCGTTGAAGTTCTGGCTCTGGTTGCCGGCGCCCAATCCAATGTCCATGGTCATGAGGGCGAAGGACGTGCGGAACACCAGCTTGGGTGCCAGCATCCAGGCCAAGCCCACGCGCGGCTGGAAGTTTTTCCAGTCGCTTCGGTACAGGTAGCCGGCGGGGTGCGTTTCGGCCCCCATCAGCCCGCTAATCGGATCGATGACATTGGGATTGAACTCCGAGTCCTGGTTGTATTTGGTGTGGTACGGCGTCTCATAGGACCAGCGCAATCCCAGGTTGATGGTCAAGCCCTTGGCCGCCTTCCAGTCGTCCTGAAGGTAGAGGGCGTGTTGCCACCCGCGCGGCAGCCAGTTGGCGAAACGCTGGGTGAAGGTGGCGCTGGTGACCGAGCCCAGCTCGAAGGCTGCCAAGCCGTTGCCGGTGTTGGCCACACAAGCGCTACCGGTGGCGGAGACTTGGCACGTACCCCCGAAGTTGTAACTGCCCGAAGGAATAGCGCCGTTAGCGGCGTCGTATTTCTCGCGCACGACTTCGTAGCCGGCCTTCAGATTGTGCGGCCCCAAGACCTTGGTGAAGTTCTCTTGAAAGGTGGTCTCGTCACCCTCGTAATAGGCGGGCGTATTGTAGCTGACCCCGTCTCCGACGTTAAACTCCGGGAACGTGGTTTGGGGGATGCCAGGGAGGCCCAGTGTTTGGGGCCAATTGCCACCAACGCCCCACGCTACAGTGGTGTTGGCGCGGCGGCTGTAGCCGAAGCGCATCTCGTTAAACGTGGTCGGGCTGATGATATAGGTGTCGGTCAACACGCCTTGGATCACGTCGGTGGGCTGCATGATGCGTTGCGTGTCCAAATCCCCCCAGGCTATGGCCACAACAGCGCCGTTCGGAGCCGCGTGGTGGTGCGCCTGCGAATAGCGGGCGCTAATCTTGTGCTTGTCGGAGAACTGGTGATCCACCTTAACGTCCCAGCGGGTGCGCGTGATCGGCTTTACGCCGTAACCGAGAAAGTTGTTGCTCGGCCCGCTCGGGGTATTAACCGCATCCACGGTGTCGTTGGGCAGTTCCCAAGGGGTGTAGGAGAGGAACTTCGCGGCCACTGGGTCGAACCGGTTCAAGGGCACGTCTTCGTTAGGAAATATGGTTCGGGTCCAGGCGTTGGTCGCCGAGTTTACCAGGGTGGTGCTCTTGGGATCGTAAAGCGGATATCCTATGCCTCCCATCGAGAAATCGCCTCCCAGCATGGCAGCGGTCGGCACGGCTTGCTGGTCGGTTGAGTCCCAGTGCTCCATGTGTCTGGCGAAGCCAAACAGGAAGAACGTCCTGTTCTTGCCGTTGTATACCTTCGGGAGCCACAGCGGCCCGCTGAAGACGCCGTCCATTTCATCGAAACGGAACGGCTGCTGGGCGGTTTCCTGGAAGTAAGACCGCTGCACCATGGAAGTGGTGATATGGCGGTCTTCATAGGATCCGTGCACGGTGTTGGCGCCGCCTCTGTAGGTCAACTGCACGGCGCCGGAGGCGGCGTGTCCGAACTCGGCGGACATGCCGGTAGTGATGATCTTGACTTCCTCCAGCGCGTCCGTGGTGCTCTGGAGCACCTGGTCGTTCTGGTCGAAGGTTTCCAGGCCGGGCCATTTGGCGCTGATGCCATCCATGGTATAGCCGATGGAACGCTGCACGCCGCCCAGGATGTGGTAACCCGCCGTGCCGTTGCCGTTCACGTCGGGGATGAAGTACAAAGAGCGGACAATGCGTTTCTGAACGTTGCTGGTGTCCTGGAGAAACTCCTGGGGCAGCATCTTGGTATCCTCCGCTGATTCGGTTTCCAGCAGCGGAGCCTCTCCAGTTACGGTGACGTTCTCGGATAGCGCGCCGACCTCCAGGTTGGCGTCAACACGCTGCGTCTCGCCGGCAGTCAATGTGAAACCTTCCCGGATAAACTGCTTGAATCCTTGCGCAGCCACGGTGACGCGGTACGGTCCCCCCGGATTCAGGTAGGG
>Ga0181517_10002047_pt1 | contig 21232 bp, 18 predicted proteins | sample PEATcosm2014_Bin_31_FD_119748 | JGI IMG/M metagenome (GOLD analysis project Ga0181517, IMG submission 119748) | Peatland microbial communities from MTU Mesocosm Facility, Houghton, MI, USA - PEATcosm2014_Bin01_30_metaG | ecosystem: Environmental > Terrestrial > Soil > Wetlands > Peat | place... | reverse complement strand
TTCTGCAGCATGAACTGGTCCAGCAAGGTGGACAAGTTCAACGAGCAGGAGCACGGACTGAAGAAGCCGGACCTGACGCAGATTCTGACAGACCAGATGGCGCTGCGCGGCTAGGCTGCTACGCAATTCGTTGCTTCGGGTAGAGTGATGGTATGGCCGAAGTGGAGACAGTCCAAGGGCGACAGGCAGTAGAGTCGCGGCAGGCAGGCGTGGAGAAACGAACTGCCGGGGCGCTGGCCGAGGCGATTGCGATCATGACGCGGCTGCGCGCTCCAGGCGGCTGTCCATGGGACCGCGAGCAGACCTTTGATACGATCAAGCGCTATACGTTGGAGGAGACCTACGAGGTCTTCGACGCGATTGAGCGGCGGGCGTGGCCGGAGCTGAAGGACGAGCTTGGCGACCTGCTGCTGCAGGTCCTCTTCTACGCGCAGATGGCGTCGGAGGCGGGCCATTTCGACATCGCCGACGTAGCGGCAAATCTGAATGCGAAGCTGGTGCGGCGTCATCCGCATGTGTTTCCTGTGGAAGGTAAGCTGGCCGACGCGACCGACGCGGACGCAGTGCTGCGCAACTGGGAGCAGATCAAGCGGGGCGAGAAGCAAGCGAATGGAGAGACTAGTTCGGCCTCGGCGCTGGACGAGATTCCACGCTCCATGCCGGCGATGATGGAGGCGCGCAAACTGGGCTCGAAGGCGGCGAAGGTGGGCTTCGACTGGCCGGATGCACAGGGTATCTTCGAGAAACTGCAGGAAGAGATTGCTGAATTGAAAGCTGAGTTGGTGAAGAGTTCAAAAGACGTACCTCAGGGGCTGAAGCCCGTTCCTACCGACAGTGTTGACGGCACGGCTAAAGCCGTGCCCTTACGCAAGACGAATTCATCAGAAACCTCAAAAGAGATAGGACTGTCTAAAGTCGCAATCGAGGAGGAGTTGGGCGATCTTCTGTTTACGGCGGTGAATCTGGCGCGGCACCTGAATGTGGATGCGGAGTCGGCGCTGCGAGCTGCGAACGCGAAATTTCGCGAGAGGTTCCGTGCGATGGAGATAGAGGCGGGAGGATTCGATGCGCTGTACTCGCTAACGGCTAAAGAGCTGGATGCACTGTGGAGCCGGGCGAAACGCAGCAATCAAGCTAAGCCGGACGGATCGAGCGCATGAGCGAGCCGAAGCAGATGAGCGATGAGTTAGAGAGCCCGTGCCGTACGGACGGGGACACGGATAGAACGAAGCAGTTCCGCATTGCGCCGGTGAGGAAGCTGGCAGACTTTGAACAGTGTGTCGAGATACAGCTTGCGGTGTGGGGCTACAGCGACGGCGACCTAGTCCCAAAGCGCGTCTTCCTTGTTGCCGAACGGATTGGCGGACAGGTGCTGGGGGCCTTCGACGGGGACGCGTTGGTGGGCTTTGCGATGGCCCTTCCAGGCTACCGCGACGGTAAGCCATATCTGCACTCTCACATGCTGGCTGTGCTGGCGCAGTACCGCAACTTGGGGCTGGGTCGCAGGTTGAAGCTGGCGCAGCGCGACGATGCCCTGAACAGAGGCTTCGACCTGATGGAGTGGACATTCGATCCACTGGAGATCAAGAATGCTCATCTGAACATTGCGCGTCTGGGCGCGATCGCACGACGCTACCAGCGGAATATCTATGGTCCGTCGACCTCTGTGCTGCAGGGCGGGCTGCCCACCGACCGGCTGATTGTGGAGTGGTGGCTGAGTTCGGAAAGGGTGCGGCGGGTATTAGGCGAAGAAACGGCGGAGAAGGTGCTGGCCGGCGACGATGTGGTGGAGCGGATCGACGTGCCGTGCATCATCCACGACTGGAAACGCGACCCGGAGCGGCGTAGTCTTGCAGAGTCGCTTCAGACGCGCAACCGGCTCATACTGGAATCGGCGTTTGCACGTGGGCTGGCTGTCATAGGGTACGAACGCTGCGCAAATGGCGACGGATTCTTTCTGCTGGGACGAGCGAGCGGACTGTAGGGCGGGGACTAGCATCCAAGCACAGAAGAACAAGAGTCAGAAAACAGGGCCGGGAAACAGAACCAATCACGATAGGACGACGACAATGCTGACCATCGACGCAGTTCATCTACGCGAGATCAACATGCCTCTCGCGTTTCCTTTTGAGACGAGCTTTGGCCTGACCACAACCCGCCGCATACTGCTGGTGGAGATCGAGTCCGACGGGCTTACGGCCTGGGGCGAATGCGTGGCTGGCGAACATCCGTACTTCTCCGACGAAACCATCGATACGGCGTGGATTATCACGGAGACAGAGCTTGTGCCACGCCTGCTGGAGAAGGAACTGGCTGGCGGCGGGAGCTGTCCATCGTTGTTCTGCCAGGTGCGCGGACACCGCATGGCCAAGGCTGCACTGGAGAACGCGGTGTGGGACCTGGAAGCGCAGAAGAAGCGAGTATCGCTGGCGAAGCTGTTGGGAGGCACGCGCAGTGTGATTCCGTGCGGCGTTTCGATCGGCATCCAAGCATCGCCAGCGGCGCTGATGGAGAGGATCGCAGAGGCGCTGGAGGCCGGCTATCAACGCATCAAGCTGAAGTGTAAGCCGGGCTGGGACACCAAGATATTTGAGCAGGTGCGCGTGCGCTGGCCTGAGATTGCGCTGAGTTGCGACGCCAACTCAGCCTATCGCATCGTTGACTTCGACCATATCGCGGAGTGGGACCAGTTCAAGATGATGATGATCGAACAGCCGCTGTGGTACGACGATTTCTACTTCCACTCGATGTTGCAGAAGCGCCTGGAGACGGCGATCTGCCTGGACGAATCGATCCACAACCGGAGGGACGCTCTGGCGGCCATCGACATGGAATCGTGCCGCATTCTCAATATCAAGGTGGGGCGCGTGGGCGGATTCTCCGAGGCGATTGCGGTACACAACGCTGCGGCGGAGCGCGGTATTCCAGTGTGGTGCGGAGGAATGCTGGAGACTGGCATCGGGCGGGCACACAACATCGCGCTCTCGTCGCTGGAGAATTTCTCGCTGCCGGGAGACGTGTCGGCGTCGGCGCGCTACTGGGCCGAGGACATCATTGAGCCGGAAGTGACAGTGAGTTCTAAGGGCGAGATCGAGGTGCCGCGCGGTATTGGCTGTGGCTATACTGTGCTGCGCGACCGCATCGAAGCATTGAGCGTACGACAGCAGACTCTGCGTGCGGCTGCGCGCGTGATGGCGTAGCAGCCGCAAATCTTTTTTGAGGGAAGGGTGGAGTGGGGCGCCGTTGTCAATAACCCATGTCTCTGAAGCGAGACATGGGGCACAGGGCCTCTAGCGAAGAAGGATAATCTGTCATTCCGCGCTATGCGCTTCATTCCGGCCTTCGGCAGAGCGGTGCCGGTCTGCAACCCGGATCTTTGCGGCACGGCTGAAGCCGTGCCCTACCGTTATCGCCTTCCATCTAGTATTGAGACCATGATTTCCACCCATGCGCGATGAGACTGCGGAAGGATGGGGTACCCGGGGGGGGAGTGAATCCGGGACCGAGTGCACTCAGAGGCCGGAGGCGCGAACCGCGGCATCAATCCAGCGCAGTAGTAGATGCGGAGCGCAGCCCAGAAGCATAACCGCGGCGGCAAGCACGAGCAGAAGAGCTTGACTGAGAAGCGGTGTGCGAATGACAGCAGCGCCGGCAGCGGGAGGTGCGACGTAGACCCGCTTGAGCACGCGCAGATAATAGTAGAGCGAGACGGCGCTCATTGCGATGGCGAGGACAATCAGCCAGAGCAGTCCCATAGACCCTGGCGAAGCGTTCAGCACCGTTACGAAGAGATAGAATTTGGCGAAGAATCCGGCCAGAGGCGGAATCCCGGCCAGCGAAAGAAGAAAGATCGCCAGACAAAATGAGAGTATGGGAGTTTTTCTGCTGAGCCCGTCGAAGCTGGAGAGTTGGTCGTCGCCCGTTTGCTGCTCGACAACCGCGATCACGCCGAATGCGCCGAGCGTGGCCAGCGCGTAGGTGACAACGTAATAAAGCAGAGCGGCTAGACTCTGCTCGGTGTGGGCCACAATTGCCAGAAGCATGTATCCCGCGTGAGCGATGGCGGAGTAGGCGAGTAATCTGCGCAAGCTGGACTGGCGAATGGCGACAAGATTTCCCAGCAACATGGAGACCGCGGCCATCAGGGCCATCACTGGTACCCAGCCGCGCACGAAGTTGGGCAATGCAGCCGTGCCTTCCGCGCCCGCGAATCCAAGAGCCATGACTTGAAAGAAGAGAAAGAAGCTGGCGACCTTGGAGCCGGAGGCGATAAACGCAGCGCTAGGCGCGGGCGCTCCCTGGTAGACGTCGGGCGCCCAGAAATGAAAGGGCGCGGCGGCGACCTTAAACCCAAGTCCAATGGCTGTGGTAACGATGGCGATGACCAAAAGAGGGTTGAGCGCTGGACCATGAATGGCAGCGGCAATGAGGGGAAGGCTTGTGGAGTTCGAGAGGCCGTAGAGAAGGCTAAAACCGAAGAGCAGAAACGCCGCCGACATTCCGCCGAAAAGAAAATACTTCAGCGCGGCTTCCCAGGATTGTGCGCTGCTCTTATTGAAGGCGGCAAGAATATAGAGTGACAGGCTCAAGAGCTCCAGCGCGATAAAGATAATCAGCAAGTCCTGCGTGGCGGCGAGAAACATCATTGCGGCGGTTGCGACCAGGAGCAGCAGCACAAATTCGCCAACGTGCTGCGTGAAGGTTGAATCCACGGAGAGCAGCAGGATAAAGATTGTCAGCGTCAGCACCGCAATTTGCACCAGATGAGTGAGCGGGTTGGCGATGAGTACGCCGTTGAGGATGTTTGCAACCTCAGGCGTCAGCAATATCCTCACGATTGCCGCCACACAGCCGACCGAGGCAATTCCCGCGGCAAGAGCGAATCGGATACGCGTGTTGTATCTGCGCAGAAGCACAAAATCGGCCGCCATCACAATCAGCGCCGAGGCTACGACTATGACCTCCGGCAAGGCCACTCGCAGAAGTTGTGCATAGTTGATTGCGATCATTGCCAACTCCCTTTGCGCAAGCCCTCAAACAGCGGTGAATTCAAGGCCGGAACGACGATGTTCAAAAGTAGCTGAGGATATAGGCCGACGAGCACACTGGTGGCGATCAGGATGGTTGCGCCGAGACGTTCCGGAATCGTGATGGGGGGCAGCGGCGGATTGGGCGGGACGAGTACGGTCCCCGCACCCGCGAAGAAAGCTTTTTGCATGGCGCGCCAGACATACACCACTCCGACGATAAGACCGAATCCCACGCAGAGCGCCAGCAAGGGATAGGCGCGCCAGACGCCGATCAGCACCATCAACTCAGCGACAAACCCGCTGAATCCGGGCAGTCCCATGCTGGCCATGCCGGCAATGACAAAGGTGACGGCGGCGAAGGGAATGATTTTGTATAGATTCATGGCGTTCAGGGCAGCGAGGTCACGGGTATGTGTGCGGGCATAGACCATGCGCCCAACAACCGCGAAGAGCAGTCCTGCCAGAATGCCGTGGGAAAACATCTGAAGTACCGCTCCGGAGATTCCAATCTGATTCAAGGTCATCAGTCCGAGCAGAACAAACCCCATGTGGCTGACGCTGGAATAGCCAATGACGAACTTGAAGTCTTTTTGCACCAGCGCGACCAGTGCGCCATAGATAATACCGATGACTGCGAGCAATGCAAATACATCTCGCCACGAGCCAAGCCCGAGGACATGGAAGCCCCAGGGACCCAGGCCAAGCGGGAAGAGGACCATGGCGACGCGCAGGCAGCCATAGGCGCCCAGCTTCATCACCACTCCGGCCAGCAGCATGGAAGCCGCTGTGGGCGCGGCTACGTGGCCGGTGGGCGCCCATGTGTGCAAGGGCCACATGCCTGCAAGAATCGCAAAGCCGACAAAGACCAATGGGAACGCCCACATCTGGAAATGCGGCGAAAATGGAAACTGCGCCAACTGGCTAAGCGAAGTGGTGTTTGCACCGGCCGCGACATATGCCGCGATAAGCCCAATCAGCACCATGGCGCTTCCGACGAAGGAGTAGAGAGCGAGCTTCATCGCGCCGTACTCACGGCGTGTCGAACCCCAGATTGCGATCAGAAAATACTTCGGGATAATAACGATTTCGTAAAAGACAAAAAGCAGGAATAGATCGTAACTAAGAAAGACCCCATAGACGGCGCCGATGAGAAGTAAATAGAAGGCAAAGAATTCCTTAGTGCGTTCTTCAATATTCCAGGAAAAAAGGATACCGGTGATCGCAATAATTCCGGTGAGCAGGACCAGGGTGAGACTGATGCCGTCATCCGCGAGGTGATACTCAATGCCGAGAGAAGGAATCCATGGCACCCGGATAAGGGTGTGCATTTCGCCTGTGTGGTGATGCACGAAGACGATCAGTGCTATTGCAAAACCAGCGATGGCTGTGATCAGCGCGAGGATGCGGGCCGAGGCAGCACTGCTCCTGGGCAGCAAAAGCATGGCAGCCGCGCCGAGAAATGAGATGTAGATCGTCCAAGCAAGCATTATCAAAACACCAGGTCCATCAATCGATTAAAACTTTATCTGTTGCACCATGCGGATCACCGTATTGTTGACTACACCTAGTACCAGTTGGGGATATAGGCCTAAAACAAACATCAGGCCAATCGCTGGAGCAAGAGCCAACCGTTCGCCCATAGTGAGGTCGGGAAGACCGGCCCATCTCTGATTGAGCGGTCCGGAGAAAACGCGTTGCAATATCCCAAGAATAAAAATTGCAGTTATAAGCAGCCCAATGACAGCGAGCGAAGTCGCCCAGGTCACGAGTGGAAACGAACCTTTAAAAATAAGGAATTCTCCTATAAACCCATTGAGGCCGGGCAGACCCAACGACGAGAACAAGGCGATTCCCATAAGTCCGGTAAAGACAGGCGCAACCTTGCGCAGGCCGCCAAAATCATCAAGTCCACGCAGACCGCCGCTGCGTGTTTCCAGCATGGCGACGAACCAGAACAGAGTTGCGGCAGTCAATCCATGATTGAACATCTGAAGGAAGACGCCATTCATTGCCGCATACTTTTGGGCAATAAGCGACGTGTTTCCGCCGGTAAATTTCAACACTGCAAATATTCCCAGCAGACAATAGCCGAGATGATTGATGGAGGAGTAGGCAAAGATGCGCTTCAAGTCCTTCTGGGCTAGCGCCGCGTATGCTGAGAAAACAACGGTAGCAACGGCAAGCCAAAGAAGTGGTGTCAGCACTTCCTGCATCTGTGCGCCGAAGATGGGGAGAAGAATGCGCAGGAATCCGTAGACTCCCATCTTCGACATGGCACCGGTGAGCAAAATGGTAGTTCCAGTGGGAGCCTCAGAGTAGGCGGAAGGCAGCCATGTGTGAAAGGGAAAAAGCGGCACTTTAACAGCAAATCCGAGAAACGCGCCGGAAAAGACAATCAGCGCCAAATGATCCGCAGTAAACCGCCGCCAGTCTAGTTTATCAATCACGGCAGGCATCAGTTGGCCGTTGTGGGCCATTGCCGAGAGATCAATAAAATCGAATTTATGGGTTGCAAGGAAGATGGCGAGAAATGACAGAAGCATGGCCACGCTGCCGACCATCGTATAGACCAGAAATTGCGTGGCGGCACTGGCTCGACGCGGACCGCCCCATAGCCGGATAAGGAAAAATGCGGGAATAAGGCTCAGCTCCCAAAAAATAAACCAATGGAAAAAATTTAATGCGGTAAAGGTACCGAAGAGGCAAGTCTGTAGAATAAGGACCAAAGAGAAATATAGAGATACTCGCTCCTGAATCTGCCAGGAGGCAATGATCCCGATAGGCACCACAATCGAAGTGAGCAAAAGCATCAGGAGTCCAAGGCCATCGATTCCAACGCGATATTCAACGCCTAGAGCAGGAATCCAACTGATACGTTGTTGAAATTGAAGACTTCCGGAGGCGGCATCGAAATGGAGCCATAGGATGAGGGTTAGCACGAGTGCGGCGAAGCTAAATGCCAACGCCGAGTAGCGAGCGAACGATTTGCCGAGTCCACCGAATATCAGAAGGACAAGAGCTCCAGCGAGTGGGAGAAAGGTCAGGAAAGTAATCCAGGGGAAGGCGGTCATACCTTTGCCCCCCAAAGCAGGAATATCACGAGCACGATGAGCGCGCAGCCGATGATCCGCATATAACTTTGAACCTGGCCGTTCTGAAACAACGACAAAATCTGCCCGCTACGCGAGACGCCCTGACAGCTCCCATCAAAGCCCGAGTTCACGATGGATGAGTCGAAAAAGTCGTCCAGGTGAGCAACGCCAACGACGAAGTAGGAGACTGTTTGCACCGCGCCATTCCATACCCAGCGATCGAGCCAGTCGCAGACTTTAGACCACCAAATGTTCCAGCGAATCAGAGTTGCGCCATAGACGGCGTCGATATAAAACGCGTGACCGAGAAAGCTAAAGACGGACGGCTGCAATTTACCTAGTTCATCCAGGTCGTCCGCGCTTTGGATCGGCTTGTGTCCATAAAGCACCCAGCCCAGGCCGAGACCGCAGAAGACGAGTAGAGACGAAGAGATCATGACCGGCAGGACATTAAGACCTGAGAAGGCGGAAAAAGCAAACGTAGTGCGCGTGCCGTCGAGGAAGGATTGAAACCACGGCCATGCGGGTGTGCCGATAAAACCAAGCAGCATGGCAAATGCAGCTAGTATGACGAGAGGAACCGTCATAACCGTAGGACTTTCGTGGGGCAACGCAGAGGCATGAGTGGAACCTGCTGCATGAGAGCTGGAAAGTAAGTCGTGACTTGATTCTGCCAAGCGCGAACTGCCTCCGAAGACATAGTAGACCTGGCGTGTCATGTAGAAGGCTGTCAGCAGAGCACCGAATGCTCCCATGTAGAAGGGCGTGCGGGAGACGCTCCAGGTAAGCGCGGAACGGAGAATATCGTCCTTACTCCAGAATCCGGAGAAAAAGAGGGGAAATCCGCAGAGTGCAAGCATTCCCACGGCATATGCGGCAAAGGTGATGGGCATGAACCTGCGCAGGCCGCCCATGCGACGTATGTCCTGTTCGCCGTTGCAGCCGTGAATAATCGAACCGGCACCGAGGAATAAAAGAGATTTAAAAAATGCATGGGTAATAAGATGAAACATGCCCACTGCGACGCCACCAACACCCAGGCCCATCATCATATATCCGAGCTGCGAGATGGTGGAGTAGGCGAGTATCCGCTTGATGTCGAACTGGGCGACGGCAATCAATGCACCGAAGAGAGCCGTGATGGCGCCAACCCAGGTAACAACCTGGAGCGCGATGGTTGGCGCGTAGGAGATGCCCGCATGGGCGCTCATGAGAGGATAGATGCGGGCGATGAGAAATACTCCGGCGGCAACCATGGTGGCCGCATGAATCAGAGCGCTCACGGGCGTCGGGCCTTCCATCGCATCGGGCAGCCAGACATGCAAGGGGACCTGTCCGGATTTACCAGCGGCGCCGCAGAATATGAGCAGCGCGATGCCTGAGGAGGCTGCCAGCCCGATGGCGGTTGACTGGGCTACAAGTTGGGTAAGCGCGGAATGCTCCAGGCATCCGGCGCCGCCATCGTAGAACAGCAGCGTACCAGTATTAGCGTATAGCCAAACCATGCCGAGCAAAAATGCGAGGTCGCCGATGCGGGTGGTGACGAAGGCTTTCTTGGCGGCTGCCGCAGCCTCCGGCTTGCTGTACCAGAACCCGATGAGGAGGTAGGAAGTGAGGCCGACAATCTCCCAGCACATAAAGAGCAGCAGCAAACTATTGGCGATGACGACGCCGAGCATGGCTCCGGCGAAGAGCGCGAGAAAGCAGAAGAAGCGGGTAAAGTTTTCGTCATGGGCCATGTAGCCGACGCTGTAGATAAAGATCAGCAGACCGACAAAGGTGACCATGACAAGCATAACCGCGGTCAGGGGGTCTAGCATCCAGCCTAGCTTCAGCCATTCGTTGCCAAACTGGAACCAGCGGAAGTTGAAGGTGAGGACCTGATCGGAGCTGCGATTGGCGAGCACATGGAACAGCGCGCAGATGGAAAGCAGAAAGGAGACGGCCATGGAACCGATAGCTAGCGATGCGGCAGCAATGCGGTCTCGCCGGCGCAGGAGAGCGCCGATTGCCGCCGCAAAGATCGGCAGCGCGGGGACTAGCCACAAATATGAAACAATCCAAGTCATTGAGTTCTAGAAATAACTATGATTATTGAAAACTACTGAATTGTTAGGTAGTGCGAATTAAATACTGAGATTCTTAATTTCTCTCAGAATGGCGATGGAAGGCAATACAACGATATGTCATTAAGACGGCGATAGTTATCCTTTCAGGGAATTCATCCGGTCTAAGTCGGTTGTACGGCAATGGCGGTAAGCAGCGAGGATGATTGATAGTCCGACAGCGGCTTCAGCGGCGGCGATGCTGATGGAAAAAATTGCGAACATGATTCCGGTCAATGCGTCAGGGTTCGTGCCATATCGCCAGAATGCGATGAAGTTCAGGTTGGCTGCGTTGAGCATGAGCTCAATTCCGATAAGTACAAGAATTGCATTGCGCCGGGTCAAGGCGCCGGCAAGGCCAATGGAGAAAAGAAGCGAGGACAAGAGCAAGTAGCTTTGCAGGGAGTTCATTTCATCTCCTCCCGGCGGTCCATTGCGATGACTACGGCCCCGATGAGCGCGGCGGTCAATAGCAGGCCCATGATCTCCAGAGGAAGGACGAAGCGATGCATCAAGGCATCACCGACCTGCTGCACTGTAGCGGCAGGCTGTGGTTGAGCCTGCACGGTGGGCGCACTGGATACGATGGCGCGGGCAAGGACTGCAAAGACGGCGGCGGCGACGATGCATCCGGCAATCCAGGCAGAATGGGAATCCGGCAGGTCCATCGGCTTATCGTTGTGGGTCATCATGACGGCAAAGACGGCGAGGATGGCCACCGCGCCGACGTACACAAGGATTTGAGTGAATCCCACGAACTGCGCACCCAACTGCAGATAGAGCATGGCAACACTGGTGAGGCCAAGCGTCAGCGCCAAGACGCAGTGGACTGCGTTGCGCATGCTCATGGCTGCCGCGGTTCCGGCAACTGTAAGCACTGCGAGGAGAATAAAGGAAGCGGTCATCTGAATAGCTCGATATTTTGTGAGGCAAGAGCTGAGTTACAAATAAATCGGATAATATGCCAGTTATGAAATCACTGTGAAAAATGATAAGTACGGACTTGAAATTTCTTCTTACGCTTCAGTCCGCTGGCAAACAGAATGCAAGGAGCGACAACCATGGTACTGCAAACAAGCCAGCGTAAAGGACCGCCGGGCATAAAGTGCCAGATACCGGCGGTAATCACATTGAAGATGGTCATGGGCAGCATGAACTGCCATGCCAGGTTCATCAACTGGTCCATGCGCAGGCGGGGAAGCGTTCCGCGCACCCAGATGAAGACGGCGATCAGAGTAAGCAGTTTTGCAAAGAACCAGAAGTAAGAAGGGACCCATGCGAGAAACGAAAATGGAGCGGACCACCCGCCAAGAAACAGAGTGATTGCCAACCCGCTGGTGGCAAACATACCGATATATTCGCCCAGGAAGAAGAGGGCGAACTTGAATCCTGAGTATTCCGTGTAGTAGCCTGCGATGATCTCCGATTCGCCTTCGGGCAGATCGAAGGGCGAGCGGTTGGCTTCGGCCGTGGCCGCGATCATGAACAGTACGAACCCGGCCAATCCCCACGGAGTGAATACGAACCAGTGCGGCCAGATTCCCGAATAAGAGGCCTGCATATTCACGATGGTCACAGTGGAGAGCGAACCCGCCTGCATGAGGACCACGATGGAGGCAAGCACCAGCGGCACTTCGTAGCTGATCATCTGGGCGATGGCGCGCATAGCGCCCAGAAGGGAATATTTGCTGCGGCTGGACCATCCGGCCATGAAGACCGCCAGCTCCATGAGCGACCCGACGGCGAAGAAGAAGAGCACGCCGGCATTCATGTCGACCATGACCATGTTTCGCCCGATAGGAAGAACCGCGTAGCCCAGGAAACACGCGGTAACGAGCAGAATCGGAGCCATAAAATGGACCGCACGGTCTGCCCGGATGGGCACAATGTCTTCCTTGGTAAGCGACTTCACGCCATCGGCAAGCGGTTGAAAAAGCCCACATGGGCCGACGCGGTTGGGACCGTAGCGGTTCTGCATTCTTCCCAGCCCTTTGCGCTCCAGAAGCGTCGTGAGGGCAAACAATGTCGCGAAGGCTACGATGATGGCCGCAACCGACAGGATGGCCGATCCCAGCGGTTGCAAAGCGGCGGGTAGATAGCTGAGCAGCCAGTGCGCGGCTATCACAAAGATCTGATCGAGCTGTGGTATCCACAGAGCCAGAAGAGTCATTGTGGATCACCGGCGGCTGGTTGGGCCGGCGCTTTCTGGCCGAGAGAGGCATCGGCTGCGGCTGCTTTGGCCTCTGCGGCGGCCTTCGCATCTGCGGCGGCTTTCGCCTTGGCATCCAGCTTGGCCTGTTCTTCGGCGCGCTGGGCATCCACGGCTGCTGCCTCCGTGGGATGGATAGCGTCGTAATATTCGTTGGATTTGGAGAGACGCTGCTTGTTGAGCAGAAGACCGCCGAAGCGGTTTTCTGTGCTGAGGTGATAGTCGACGTCCATCTTGATGGCGTCAAAGGGGCATACCTCGACGCAGATCTGGCAGCTCATGCAGACGGAGATGTCGATATTGAAGGTTGCGGGGTAGAACTGAGACTTGCCGAATGCATCGGGCTTCTTGTCCTTGCTTTTTTCGATGAAGATGCACTTGGGCGGGCACTCTTTTTCGCAGATCTGGCAGGCGACACAGCGCATTCCCTGCTGCCAGTCCGCGCCATCGTAAACCAGAAATGGGAAGTCGCGCGTGGCCTCGATCTGGGGCTCGCGCTGCTCGGGATACTGGACCGTGGTGAGACGGTCCTTGCTGACGTAACTGCCGAAGAAGTTTCGGGCCGTCTCCGTCAATCCCTTCAGGATGCCTTCACCAACCACGGATGTTCCTCCCTGTGTGCGGGCTCAGAAATATGCGACAAGTGTTGGACATTGCCTCAGGGGCTAAAGCCCGATTGATATTACGGCCCTTACGGCACGGCTGAAGCCGTGCCCTTAACAAAACAAAGTTGTTCAGCAGGCTCTGAAGTCCCGCCCTATCAAAACGCGGCTGATTCAATCGCGACTGATCTAAACACGGCGGATGGATAGGTTTCCTCATCGGTCGACTTCTCCCATCACAATGTCGATACTTCCAAGAATAACCACGACGTCGGCCACGTTCCTGCCAAGGCAGAGGTCTTCCAGAATAGTGAGATTGATCAGGCTGGGAGGGCGCACGCGATAACGATACGGGTTGGGCGAGCCGTCGCTGATGAGATAGAAGCCAAGCTCGCCCTTGGGCGCTTCAATCCTTCCGTAGGCCTCACCGGGCTTGGGACGGAAGCCTCGAATCTTGGTCTTGGGATCGACGATAGGTCCCTGGGGAATATCGCGCATGGCCTGCTGCAGGATGCCGAGCGACTCGCGCATCTCCAGTACGCGGATCATAAAGCGGTCGTATACATCGCCATGGCTTCCCAGCGGGACGCGGAAGTTGAAGCGGTCGTAGATGCTGTAATGGTCGACCTTGCGAATGTCGTAGTCCACGCCGCTGGCGCGCGCCATGGGGCCGCTGATGCCGGCGTTGATGGCAAGCTCCTTCGAAAGCACGCCGACATCCTGGGTACGGTCCATCAAAATCTCGTTGCTCACCAGCAGGCTCTCGTACTCATCCAGGAAGCGGGGAAATTCCGCGACAACTTTCTTGGCGTGATCGAGCCATCCGGAGGGCAGGTCCACGCGGCATCCACCGAAGCGCATGTAGTTGCACATCATGCGCGCTCCGGTAAGGGCCTCGAACAGGTCGAGGATGATCTCCCGCTGGCGGAAGGCATACATCAGGGGTGTCCCGCTGGCCCCCATGTCCTGCATCAGAAACCCGATGAGACAGGCGTGGTTTTGCAGGCGGGTTAGCTCGCCAGTGATGACGCGCAGATACTCGGCCCGCTCCGGCACCTGAATGCCGGCGAGCTTCTCCACTGCCAGCGCGTAGGCCCAGTTATTGGTGAGGGGACACATGTAGTCGAGCCGGTCGGTGTATGGCATGGAGCCCAGGTAGGTCTCGTTCTCGGCGATCTTCTCGTGGTTGCGATGGAGGTATCCGAAGACAGGCTTTAGGCGGACGACACGTTCGCCGTCGAGCACGACGTTCATGCGGAAGACGCCGTGGGTGGAGGGGTGCTGCGGCCCCATGGCGATCTCCAGCAACTGCTCGCTGCCGGGTTCTGTCACCGGTTCGAGGTCGAAGGCTGCGGCGGGATGGATGGCTGTACTCATCTGCCCTCCGCCTCACTGAATTGCGCCGGGTTTGCCTGGCTTAGGTGCTGTTGCGCACGCTGCAACACTTCGTCGTGCGCGGTAGGCTCGTATTCGTAGTCGTCCGGGTCGGCGTAGTCCCTGCGCATTGGATAGTCCTGAAACTCGTCCCACATAAGCAGGCGGCGCAGGTCTGGGTGTCCGTCGAAGATGACCCCGTAGAGGTCGAAGATCTCGCGCTCCTGCAACTCCGCGCTACGCCAGATGGGGGTGAACGAGGGCAAATGAACTCCCGTGCCTCGATCCAAGGTACGCATGCGCAGGATGATGGGGCCGTGTTTCATCTCGACCGAGTAGAGGTGATAGACGACTTCAAGATTTCCTGGGATGTTGGTGGTGCGTGTCTCCTCGACCTCCTGCTCCACACCGTCTACTAGCTTGCGAACCTTCACTTTCTGCGAAAGTTCCTTGTCCGGCCAGTCGATGCCAGTGACATTGGAGCAGAAGTCGAAGCGCAGGTCGGGTGCATCGCGCAGATAAAGGGCCACGGCGGCAGCGTGCTGCGTGTCGAGCAGCAGCGAATGCTGACCCGACGGGCTGGGGTTGGCAACTATCTCCAGCCGGCAGCCGGGAACATTGGCCTCGATCTCGGATTTAACGGTTTCCAGATTCATCCGACCCTGTCTGCGTGATCTGGACCAGCGGCGGATTCCAGATTGCGGAGTTTCGCGCCGGTTCCAGATCGTGTTCGCCAAACTGCGGCACGACGAACTCACTGGGCTCGCCGGCGTTGAGATGGCGCGGCCTGTTCTCTCCGGTTAGTTGTTGTGCGTCGATCTTCCTCTGTAGCTCCATAAAGGCTTCGATGAGTGCCTCGGGTCGGGGTGGGCAGCCCGGAATGTATATATCCACGGGGATATAGCGGTCAATGCCTTTGAGGACGTTGTAACCCTGCTTGAACGGGCCGCCGGAGATGGCACAAGCACCCATGGAGATCACATACTTCGGCTCCGGCATCTGGTTGTAGAGGCGTACCACCTGGGGCGCCATTTTCTTGGTTACGGTACCGGCCACGATCATCAGGTCTGCCTGGCGGGGGGATGGCCGGAAGACCTCCGCGCCGAATCGCGCCAGATCGTAGCGCGCCATGGTGGTGGCAATCATCTCGATGGCGCAACAGGCCAGGCCAAAGTTCAATGGCCACAGGGAACTGGTGCGACCCCAGTTATAGAGCGCCTGCAGGGACGTGGTGAAGATCCCTTGCTTGCTCAACTCGTTCTTAAGCTTTTCATCCACCCCTGAAATCCTTGGAATCCTCTGGAAACGGTTGCGTGCATTGGCTGAACAACAGTGCGGTTACTCGCGGAGGACGTAGCTACGTCCAGACCAGGACCCTCTTTTGATGAGCCCAAACCAGCCCCTCCACCAACAAGAGCAGGAAGATAAGCATGGCGATGGATTCCCCCACCGAAAAACCGGTAAAAGCGACCGCGAACGGAAGCAGGAAGATAGCTTCTACGTCGAAGACAAGAAAGATGATTCCATACAAGTAATAGCCTGGTTTGAACTGGATCCAGGCGTCCCCTTCGGATTCCAGCCCACATTCGTAGATGGCGTTTTTGCTTGGTCCAGGCTTGTGCGGGGAGAAGAACCTGGCCCACAACCAAGCCAGCAGAAGCGTCGCCAAGGCAAAGGCGACTGCTGCCAGCAAAAGCACAATGACGGGCAAATACATACTGTTCGTCATATAGCTTTGTCCTCGGATTCCACTTTACCAGACCCATGTTCGGTTAGTCTTGTGATCCTGCTCACTTTTTTCCTGCATACGCAAGGCGCAGAATGGGGAAGTCGGTATTGGAGGCAACAGAATGTCTGAACTAGAAACGGCGATTCTTGACGGAAACGAATCTTGTGCACGGGTGGCGTACCGTCTATCCCAGGTGATCACCATTTACCCGATCACCCCGTCGTCCACCATGGCGGAATGGGCCGATCAATGGCAATCGGAGGGCCACAAGAACATCTGGGGCACGGTTCCCGTGGTGGCCGAGATGCAGAGCGAGGGTGGGGCTGCCGGGGCCATGCACGGCGCGCTGCAGGGGGGAGCTTTCAGCACTACCTTCACCGCTTCGCAGGGGCTGCTGTTGATGATCCCCAACATGTACAAGATTGCCGGCGAGCTGACCAGCAACGTCATTCATGTGACCGCGCGCGCGGTGGCTACCCATGCGCTCTCCATATTTGGCGACCACTCGGACATCATGGCCTGCCGCTCCACGGGATACGCGATGCTCTCATCCGCCTCGGTGCAGGAGGCGGCTGATTTGGCGCTAGTGGCGCACATGGCGACTCTGGAATCGCGCGTGCCGTTCCTCCACTTCTTCGACGGCTTCCGGACCTCGCATGAGGTCAACAAGGCGATTACGATCTCCGATGAGACGATTCGCGCGCTTCTGGATGAAAAGCACGTTCTTGCCCATCGCCAACGCGCACTTAGCTCCGATAATCCAATTCTTCGCGGCTCGGCACAGAACCCCGATGTGTTCTTCCAGGCACGCGAGACTTGCACGCCCTTCTATCTTGCCTGCCCGACCATCGTGCAGGATGCGATGGACCGTTTTGCCGCGCAGACCGGACGCGCCTATCACCTGTTCGATTATGTAGGCGCACCGGATGCGGATCGAGTGGTTGTGTTGATGGGTTCGGCTGCCGGCGCGGTGGAGGAGACGATTGAACACCTCAATGCCCGGGGCGAGAAGATCGGTCTGCTGAAGGTCCGCCTCTACCGGCCCTTCGCTACGGATGCTTTCCTAGCCGCGCTGCCCAAGACGGTGAAGTCGATTGCCGTGCTGGACCGCTGCAAGGAGCCGACTGGGCTGGGCGAACCGCTTTACCAGGATGTAGTCACTGCGTTTAGCGAGGCATTCTCCAGCGGGACCTCGCCCATCGCGCAGCAGCCGCGCATCATCGGCGGACGCTATGGCTTGTCGTCCAAGGAGTTCACCCCGGCGATGGCCAAGGGGGTCTTCGACGAGCTGAAGAAGTCACAACTGAAGAACCGCTTCACCATCGGCATCAACGACGATGTGACCCACAGCAGCCTGGACTACGATCCTGAGTTCTCCACCGAAGATCCGAAGACCGTGCGCGCGCTGTTTTATGGACTGGGCGCGGATGGAACGGTGGGCGCCAATAAGAATTCGATCAAGATTATCGGTTCGGAGACGCCCAACTACGCGCAGGGCTACTTTGTCTACGATTCGCGCAAGTCCGGTTCCGTCACCACATCGCATCTGCGCTTCGGGCCCAATCCGATCCGCTCGACCTACCTCATCAGCAAGGCGAACTTCGTGGCCTGCCATCAGTTCTCCTTCCTGGAGCGCATGGACATTCTGGCAGCTGCGGCCCCCGGAGCGGTCTTCCTGCTGAACAGTCCCTATGGGCCGGAGGAGATATGGAACCACCTGCCAAAGACCACGCAGCAGACGATCATCAATAAGAAGCTACAGTTTTACGTCATCGACGGCTACACCGTGGCGCGCGAGACGGGGATGGGAAACCGGCTGAACACCATCATGCAGACCTGCTTCTTTGCTATCAGCGGAGTGCTTCCATCCGACGAGGCGATTGAGCAGATCAAGAAATCGATCAAGAAGACCTACGGCAAGCGCGGCGATGCGGTGGTGCAGAAGAACTTTGCAGCGGTGGATGCGGCGGTGGCCAACCTGCACAAGGTGAAGCTGCCGGAGAAGGCGACGGCCACCTTCGACCTGCTGCCCATGCTTCCCAAAGAGGCCCCAGACTTCGTGTACAACGTGTTGGGCATGATGGCTGCCGGCAAGGGAGACCAACTGCCGGTCAGCGCTCTGCCTGCCGGAGGCACCTTCCCCACCGGCACCGCGAAGTGGGAGAAGCGCAACATCGCGCAGATGATTCCCGTGTGGGACAAGGACCTATGCATCCAGTGCGGAAAATGCGTGCTGGTGTGCCCGCACGCTGTGATTCGCGCCAAGGTGTACGACTCGTCGCTGCTGGCTAATGCGCCCGGAACATTCAAGAGCGCCAAGCCGAAGTGGAAGGGCATGGACCAGGAGCTCTACACCTTGCAGGTGGCTCCGGAGGACTGCACCGGATGCAGCCTGTGCGTGGAAATCTGCCCGGCCAAGAGCAAGAGCGAGGCCAAGCACAAGGCCATCAATATGGAGTTGCAGGCACCGCTGCGCGCCCCCGAGGCGCTGAACTGGAGCTTCTTCGAGTCCATTCCAACGGTGAACCGCGACCGCCTATCGCACACCCAGGTGAAGGACATTCAACTGCTGGAACCGCTCTTCGAGTTCTCCGGCGCCTGCTCCGGCTGCGGGGAGACACCGTACATCAAGCTGCTGACCCAGCTCTTCGGTGACCGGTTGTATATTGCGAATGCAACTGGCTGCTCGTCGATCTACGGCGGCAACTTGCCCACCACTCCCTACACCAAGAACGACAAGGGGCGTGGTCCTACCTGGTCGAACTCGCTGTTCGAGGACAATGCGGAGTTCGGCTTCGGCATGCGTGTGGCTCTGGATCAGCAGAAGGAGTACGCCGAGGACCTGTTGAAGCGGCTCGCGCCCACTGTCGGCGACGAACTGGTGGCTGCGCTGCTGACAGCCAGCCAGGCCAAAGAGAGCGAGATCGATGCGCAGCGCGCACGCGTTCTGGCTCTCCGCGCGAAGCTGGCCGGAGTAGATTCGTTGGAGGCCCACGCTCTGCTCACCGTGGCAGACTCGCTGGTGCGCAAGAGCGTTTGGGTGCTGGGCGGCGATGGCTGGGCCTACGACATCGGTTTCGGCGGCCTGGACCATGTGCTCGGCTCGGGCAAGAACGTCAAAGTGCTGGTGCTGGACACCGAGACCTACTCCAATACCGGCGGACAGATGTCCAAGTCCACCCCGCGCGGCGCCGTGGCAAAGTTTGCCGAGGCCGGCAAGCCCAACAGCAAGAAGGACATTGCCATGGAGGCCGTGGCCTATGGCTCGGTCTACGTGGCGCGCGTCGCGATGGGAAGCAGCGACATGCAGGTGGTCAAGGCGTTCCAGGAGGCAGAGGCCTACGACGGCCCCGCGCTGATCCTGGCCTACAGCCACTGCATCGCCCACGGCTACGACCTGACCTATGGCATGGAGCAGCAGAAGAGCGCGGTGCTCTCCGGCTATTGGCCGCTGATGCGCTACAACCCAATGTTGCGCGCCGAGGGCAAGAATCCCTTCCAACTCGACTCCAAGGCGCCCTCCATCCCACTGAAGGATTACGCCTACCATGAGGCGCGTTACACCATGCTCGCGCGCAGCCGTCCCGAAGTAGCGAAGCATTTGCTACAGGAGGCGCAGGACGATGTGGAACGTACGTGGAGGGTCTACTCCGGACGCGCCGCCATGGCGGGACGCTCGGAGACGCCGCACATTGCACCACCGGAAAAAGAGGGAGTGGTTGCACCGCTCGGCGCGGGTGGGGGCGACGAATGATCGACCTGACAACGCAATACATGGGCCTGAAGCTGAAGAGTCCGCTTGTGGCCTCTTCCTCTCCGCTGACGGAATCCACGGAGAACATACAACGGCTGGAAGCGGCTGGCGCTGCTGCGGTGGTGCTGCCCTCGATCTTCGAGGAGCAGCTAACCCTGGAGAGCAATGCGCTGGATAGCGACCTATCGCGAGGCTCGGAATCGTTTGCGGAGTCGCTCAACTACTTTCCATCCTATGCCAGCTACCGGCAGGGGCAGGACGCCTACCTCAGCCACATTCACCGCGCCAAGGCAGTTGCCGGCATTCCCGTTCTGGCCAGCCTAAACGGAGCTACCTCCGGTGGATGGGTGCAATTCGCCAAGGAGATCGAGCAGGCCGGCGCAGACGCTCTCGAACTCAACACCTATTCGCTGCCCACCGACCCGCACGTCACGAGTGCCGCGATCGAAGATGGAATCGTGGATCTGGTACGCCAAGTGAGACAGAACACGAAGCTGCCGATCGCGGTCAAACTCTCCCCGCAGTTCACCAGCATTCCACATCTGGCAGCCAAACTGGATAAAGTGGGTGCGGATGCGGTTGTGCTGTTCAACCGCTTCTACCAGCCGGACTTCGACATAGAAAACCTCAACGTGACGCCACGGCTCACCCTTAGTCGGCCGGAAGAGCTTTTGCTGCGGTTGCACTGGACCGCGATCCTCTACGGCGATCTGAACGCGGATATCGCCGTCACCGGGGGTGTGCATAGCGCCCAGGACGTTCTGAAGGCCATCATGGCCGGCGGACAGGTTGCCATGCTGGCCTCGGTGTTGTTGATCCACGGCATCGCGCAACTCGACACTATCCAATCCGACCTGCTGCGCTGGATGGAGGAGCATGAATATCAGTCCATCCGTCAGATGCGTGGCAGCCTCAGTCGCCGTTCCGTACCTGACGTCTCACCCTTTGAACGAGGAAACTACATCAAGACCCTGAGCAGTTACACCCTGCGCAGGACGGCATAGCTATCCGGATTTCTCCCGTCGTATCGCACAGCCCCCGCACGCACCGCAAATGCGACGGGGGCTGAGTGTTTTCGCCGGCGGATGGGCAGATATTCCGCAGCATCTCCTATGCGATACCAAACTGCGATACTCTGTCCCTCGTGCATCCAAATACACCGGACATGATTTTCAAGCGATACTGTTAGTACCGAGCTGAGGCATCCGACAAATGGAATTTCACATCTCCCGCGACGTACGCGAAGCAACCCAGGTGGATGACATGCTCTTCAGCTACACGGGAAACGTCGTCTTCGCGGATGTCGCAGCCAGTCGCAAGCTGGCTGAGGCGCTGAA
>Ga0181517_10002044_pt1 | contig 21274 bp, 20 predicted proteins | sample PEATcosm2014_Bin_31_FD_119748 | JGI IMG/M metagenome (GOLD analysis project Ga0181517, IMG submission 119748) | Peatland microbial communities from MTU Mesocosm Facility, Houghton, MI, USA - PEATcosm2014_Bin01_30_metaG | ecosystem: Environmental > Terrestrial > Soil > Wetlands > Peat | place... | reverse complement strand
TCAGCACACAGGCATCGTTGACCAGATACCGGGTGGGGAAGTTGTCCGTGCCGTCCACCACGATGTCGTAATGCTTGAGAATGTCGAGCGCGTTTTCGCTGGTGAGCGCCGTCTCGTGCTTCACCACCGTCACGTTGGGATTGATGGCCGTCATCCTCTCGGCGGCGGAATCGATCTTCTTGCGGCCCACGTCGGCGGTGAAGTGAATCACCTGCCGCTGAAGATTCGTGAAATCCACGACGTCGAAATCGACCAGTCCCAGGCGGCCTACGCCGGCGGCGGAGAGGTACAGGCCGAGAGGAGCGCCCAGACCGCCGGCGCCGATCAGCAGCACCTTGGCCTCCTTCAGCTTTTGCTGGCCTTCCACGCCGACTTCCGGAATAATCAGGTGACGGCTGTAGCGCAGGATTTCGTCTTTCGTCAGGGCGGCCTCGCCCGCCAGGGCGGTGGCGCCGGAGCCGCCCGCAATCGAAGGCACCAGCGAAATGGTGTCGGCGTCGCCGGCCGCGGTGGCGTCTTTGCCGAGGTAGCGAACGTCCTCGTCGTTCAGATAGACGTTGACGAAGCTGCGCACCTTGCCCTCATCGGTGAAGATCTGCTTGCGCAGATCGGGAAACTGCCGGGTGAGCGCATCGAGCGCTTCGCCCACCGTGGCGCCGGCAACCTCCACGGCGCCGAGTTTCCCGGTAAACTGCCGCAGGGGCGTGGGTATCAAAACCTTGGGCATGTTAGTAAGTCAACTCCTCCTTGACCGCTTCGGTCTGTTCGAAGTTAGGCAGCCAACTGTTGGCGTGGTGAAAATCGCCGTTCTGAATCGAGAGCACCACGAACGAATACCATGGACAGGAATTCTTGAGGTCGGTTTCGGAAAAATAGGCGTCGCAATCGGGGTGCGAGTGGTAGATGCCGATCAGGTCCATGCCGTGGCGCCGGGCGGCGGCGTCGGCCGCCAGCAGATCTTCCGGGCGAAGCTGGTAACGGGTGGCCTGCACGCCCTCGAAAGCGTTCTCCAGAGGCAGGGCCTTGCGCACCACCTTGCGGCCATCGTCGGCCGCGCCGAGCATGGCGCCGCAGCATTCGTTAGGATAAGCCTCACGGGCATGCGCCACCATGGCGGCCCACGGTTCGGATTCGACGCGGATCATGCCTCTTCCCAGAAGTGCTCGCTCAAATACTTCTCAGCGCTGTCGCAGAGCACGGTGACGATAGTGGCGCTCTCGCCGCGCGCCGCCAGGTCCCTGGCCAGCAGGGTAGCCGCATACACGTTGCATCCGGAGGAGATTCCCACAAGCAGGCCTTCCTCGCGCGCCAGGCGGCGCACCATGCGGTAGGCGTCTTCGGTCTCGATCCACAAGTTGCCGTCGGCGAGCGTTTCGTCGTAGATGCCGGGCACGATGGCGGTGGGCATGTGCTTGAGGCCCTCCAGCCCGTGGAAACCGCTGGAAGGCTGCGCCGAGATGCATTGTACTTCCGGCAGGTCGCGCTTCAGACGGCGGCTCACTCCGGTAAAGGTGCCGCTGGTACCCATGGCGGCCACGAAGTGGGTGATGCGTCCAGCGGTCTGGCGGATAATCTCCGGGCCGGTGTGTTCGTAGTGGGCCTTCCAGTTGGCCGGATTGTTGTATTGGTCGGGATAGAAATAACGGTCCGGATCGGCCAGGTAGATCTTGCGGCAGAGGCGGATGGCGCCATCGGAGCCTTCGGCGGCGTCGCTGAAAACCATCTCCGCGCCGTAGGCCCGCAGGATGCGCTGGCGCTCGAGGGAAGCGTTGCCCGGCAAGCACAACTTGACGCGATACCCGCGGTTGGCCGCGATCATGGCGTAGGCGATGCCGGTGTTGCCACTGGTGGCGTCCAGGATTACGCGATTGGGATTCAGCCGGCCGGAGCGCTCGCCATCCAGGATCATGTTCAGCGCGGCGCGGTCTTTGACCGAACCGCCGGGATTGAAGTACTCCGCCTTGGCCAGGATCTCGATTCCGGGAAACTCCAGGGGTATCTTCTCCAAGCGCAGCAGGGGCGTGTTACCGACAGTGGCCAGCAGGGGTTCGGCTTGGCTGCGCGAGGTCTGCGGAATGGGTAGGACGGACGCCATAGCTGTTTTACGCTATCTTGGATTCATTCGCCGGCCATCGGGATGCAAAACGCATGTAATTGCAAGCAAAGGGATTACGTGGGATGACCGAAAGACCATTGTATCATCCATATAAAACCTGTCAACAATATAGGAAATGGCCGGGGTACGCGACACAAGAGTGGACAGCGGCGTGATTGGCCAGCAAAGCTGCCCGAATCTGAGCGTACGTGTACGCCAGGCCGGCTGCCGATGTGGGGTCGGGATTTCATCCCGCCGCCGGCCTTCTGGCCGGCGTTCTTCACGCTGTCGCGATGGATTGGCGCTTGCGCCGTTTCCGCGTCCGGCGCCGCCAAAGGTTACACTGGTCCTTTGATGCCACCTACCCGCATCCCGTTTGAGACGGATGGTTTGGGTATTGCTTTGAGTCGCGGAGGCAGGCGGGCTTTTCTCGAAAAGAGACGGCCCGGCTTCGCGGGAAGGTAGAACATGTCGAAAGTATATGAAGGGCAGCTTACAGCGGCGGGCCTGCGATTCGCCATCGTGGTGAGCCGGTTCAACAGCTTCGTGACGGAGCGCCTGCTGGCGGGGGCCATGGATGCGCTCACGCGGACGGGCGCGGAGGCGGAGCTGATCGATATCGTGAAGGCGCCCGGATCCTGGGAGATCCCGCTGGCGGCCGCCGAGCTGGCGCGGGGGAAGCGCTACGACGCGGTGATCTGCCTGAGCGCCATCATACGCGGCGACACGCCGCATTTCGATTACCTGGCGGCGGAGGCGGCCAAGGGGCTGGCGCACGTCTCTTACGAAACGGGCGTGCCGGTGGCCTTCGGAGTGTTGACCACCAACACCCTGGAGCAGGCCATCGACCGGGCGGGCGCGAAAGGCGGCAACAAGGGTTTCGACGCGGCCATGTCGGCCATCGAAATGGCCAACCTGCTGCGGGCGCTGCGGCAGGGGGCGTAGGGTGGTTCGGGAACCCATGACTTAGATGCCATCGCGCCACAAATCGCGGCAGCGCGCGTTGCAGATCCTGTTCCTGTGGGATGCGCGCAGGCAACCGGACGCGGCGGACGCCTACAAGGTGGCCGAAGCCGTCGACGCCTACTACGACACGCTGTACCCGGAGGAGGAGCCGGAGCGCGATCCGTTCGCCGTGGAACTGGTGAGCGGGGCGGCGGACCATCTGGCCGAGCTGGACGAGCTCATCACCAGGCACGCCGAGCACTGGCGGATGGAGCGTATGCCGAACGTGGACCGCAACATACTGCGCCTGGCAGCGTATGAGATGGCGCATGGGGGTACGCCGGCGGCGGTGGCCATAGACGAAGCGCTGGAGCTGGCCCGCAAGTTCTCCAACGAGGAATCGGTGCAGTTCGTGAACGGCGTGCTGGATGCGATCCACCGGGGCCTGGGGGCGCCGCCGGCCGGGGCGGTTGCGCCGGAGGTGTGAAGAGGGTTGAAGAAGGCAGGCGGAACCGCCCGCCCCACCAGCTTCCGCCAGATGGGGCGTGAAGCGTACGCCACAAGCGCCTTTTTCGTAGCTAACCCATCGCTTGGAGCGTCTAAGAAACCGGTAGGGTATACTTTTCATATAAGTAAGGACGGTCTGTCGATGCCCCAGAAGAGGCGAATCCCGATTTTTGCGCCGCTGGCGATTCTGGCGTGCGCCCTGGCGGGAGGTTTCTACGGCCCCAAGTCCGAGGTGGCCGCGGCGGCTTCGGAGGGGGACGATTTAAGCCCGGAAGTTGGCAGTTTCACGCGGGCGTTCGCGCTGGTGGAGCAGAACTTCGCGGACCCGGTGAGCGCCGACAAAGCCATCTACAAAGGGGCCATTCCGGGAATGCTGCGGACCCTCGATCCGCACTCCAACTTCTTCGATCCAAGGGATTACCAGCTCTTTCGCGAGGACCAGAAGGGGCAATACTACGGGGTCGGCATGCAGGTGGGGCCGCGAAGCGGCAAGACGGTGGTTATGGCCCCGTTTCCGGGAGCGCCGGCGTACAAAGCGGGGCTGCGGCCGGGGGACGAGATCATCAAGGTGAATGGTAAAGCCACCGACAACCTGACCACCACCGAGGTGGCCGACCTGCTAAAGGGCCCGCGCGGTACGGAAGTAACCGTGGTGGTGAGCCGCGAGGGCACGCCGCAGCCGCTTTCCTTTACCATGATCCGGGACGAGATCAGCCGCAAGAGCGTGCAGGATGCGTTCTGGGTGAAACCCGGAATCGCCTACGTGAAGGTTCTCCAGTTCGCCGAGACCACCAGCAAGGAACTGGACGACAACATGAAGCGTCTGGGCGAGAACAACATCAAAGGCTTGATATTCGACCTGCGCGACAACCCGGGCGGCCTGCTGAACGAGGGCGTCGCGGTGGCGGACCGGTTTTTGCAGAAGAACCAGGTGATCGTTTCGCACCGCGGACGGGCCAGCGCGGAAAAACCTTATGTGGCGCGCAACGGGAACCATGGCCGGGATTACCCCATCGTGGTGCTGGTGAGCCGGCTCTCGGCGTCGGCGGCGGAGATTGTCTCGGGGGCCATGCAGGACCACGACCGGGCCTGGGTGCTGGGAGAGAAGACCTTTGGCAAAGGGCTGGTGCAGACGGTATATCCGCTTTCCGAGAATACCGGCCTGGCGCTGACGACGGCGCATTTCTACACGCCCAGCGGGCGGCTGATCCAGCGGGACTACACCAATAAATCCTTCTACGACTATTACTATCACCGCGACGAAAGCGCCCAGAATTCGAACGATGTGAAGATGACCGACAGCGGCCGGACGGTATACGGCGGGGGCGGCATCACGCCCGACGAGAAATACGAGACGCCCGTACTCGATCACCTGGAGACGGTGCTGTACCGGGATGGCCTGTTCAACTTCACGCGGAATTATTTCGCTACGCACAGTTCCACGCTGCCGCAGGGCTGGATGCCGAACGAGATGGTTCTGAACGATCTGCACGATTTCCTGCTGCGCACCGGCGCGCAGTTCACGGAAGCCGCGTTCACCGTGGACCACGATTGGATTGTGCGCAACCTGGGCAGGGAGATGTACACCACGGCTTTCAACGTGGACGTGGCCGACCAGTTCTACGCGCAGACCGATCCGGAAGTGGCGCGGGCGGTGGATGCCCTGCCGAAAGCGACGGCGCTGCTGGAGAGCGCCAAGAAGATGGTGGTGCAGCGCATGCACTCGCAGCCGGATGCGCCCGGGGCGGCCGCGCGCCGGTAACGCGGTGGGATAAGGCTCCAGCCTTGTCAATTTGAGCGCAGCTCGGCGGATGGGGCTGCCCGGCGTCCGGCGCGTTTGGCGGGCGAAAGAGCCAGCCCCGCAAGCCCCCACGCTACAATCGAGGTTTGCATCCCCTACCTCAGATCGTCGTTCTAGATGCGGGCGGCCAGTATTGCCACCTGATCGCGCGGAAAGCGCGGGACCTGGGCGTGTACGCCGAGGTTCGCGCCAGCGAGACGCCGGCGGCCGAAATGGAGTTCGCCCGCGGCATTATCATTTCGGGCGGACCCAACAGCGTGTACGACGCGGGCAGTCCCACCGTGGACCCCGCCATTTTCTCCTCCGGGCCGGCCGTGCTGGGCATCTGCTACGGGCAGCAGCTTATGGCTCACCTTCTGGGCGGGGAGGTGCGCAGAGGGGAGAAGGGCGAGTACGGGCTGGCCACGCTGAAGTTGGACGACTCGAGCAACCCCATGTTCGCCGGCCTGGCGGGCTGGCAGCAGGTATGGATGAGCCACCGGGACACGGTGGTGGGCCTGCCGGCGGGTTTCGCCGGGGCGGGCCGCACGGAGACTTGCCCCATAGCCGCCATGGCCGCTCCCGAACGGCGGCTGTATAGCGTACAGTTCCATCCCGAGGTCGCGCACACCGAGCGCGGCCGGGAGTATCTCTCCCATTTCCTGTTCCGGGTGTGCGACTGCCATAAGGATTGGGACCCGCGCCATCGCGCGCCTCTGCTGGAGCAGGAGATCCGCGAGTGCGTGGGCGTCCGCAACGTGTTTTTCTTCGTGAGCGGGGGCGTGGATTCGAGCGTAGCTTTTGCCCTGTGCCGGCGCGCGCTGGGCGAAAGCCGGGTGCGCGGCGTATACGTGGATACCGGCCTCATGCGGGAAGGGGAGACCGACTACATAAGACGCCTGGGCGGGATCGCCGTGGAACATGCCGAACGCCAGTTTCTCGATGCGCTGGCCGGAGTGACCGATCCCGAACAGAAGCGCCACATCATCGGAGAGGAATTCGTGCGCGTCCAGGAGCGCATCATCGAGGAGCGGAGCCTGGAGGACGAGCGCTGGATACTGGGGCAGGGAACCATCTACCCGGACACCATCGAATCCGGCGGCACGGTCAACGCAGCGGTCATCAAGACGCACCATAACCGGGTGGCGGGGATACAGAAGCTGATCGCCGGCGGGCGCATTGTGGAGCCGCTGAAATCGTTCTATAAAGATGAGGTGCGCGAGGTGGGCCGCGAGCTGGAATTGCCCGCCGAGCTGCTGGAGCGGCACCCGTTCCCGGGACCGGGGCTGGCTATAAGGCGGCTCTGTGCGGAGATCGACGCGCCGGTGCGGGCCACCGCGGACGGCTACATGATTCCCGTGAATTCGGTGGGCGTGCAGGGCGATTCACGCAGCTATGCGCCGGTGCTGGCCATCGACCAGCCGGACCACGCGCGGGCGACAGCGCTGATCAACCGGCTCTCGGGCGTGAACCGGGTGATCGCCTGCGTGGCGGCCCACGCGCCGGTTTCCCAAATGCAGGTGAGCGCCTGCTCGCTAACCAACGAGGGCGTCGCGCGCCTTCGCCGGGCCGACGCCACCGTGCGGCGCCTCTCCCATGAAAGCGGCTTCGATCACCAGGTTTGGCAGTTCCCCGTGATTCTGATTCCGCTGGGCACGGGGAGCGATGCGCCCGATTCGGTGGTGCTCCGCCCGGTGGATTCGGTGGACGGGATGACGGCGCGCTCGGTGGAGATCCCCGCGCCGCTGCTACAGAAGATGTGCGCCGAGTTGCTGGAGCAGGAAGGCATTGCCGGCGTCTTCGTGGATTTGACCCACAAGCCGCCGGGCACCATCGAGTGGGAGTGAGAGGGCTCTCGGCGGCTTACTTCAGATACCGGTCGAAGAACTCCAGCATGGTGGCGTCCCTCTGGCGCGCGGCCGCGCCGGTTACGCCGTGCGATTTCTGCGGGTAGAGCATGAAATCGAAGGTCTTCCCGGCCTGCTCGAACGCATCGATAAGCTGGAGCGTGTTCTGGAACAGCACGTTGTCGTCTTCGTAGTTGTGCATGATCATGAGCCGCCCCTTCAAATTGGCGGCCTTGGGAGCGAGCGCCGTGCTCCGGTAGCCGTCCGGATTGTCCTTAGGCAGGCCCATGTAGCGTTCGGTGTAAATGGTGTCGTAGTTGAGCCAGTTGGTGACGGGCGCGCCGGCGACGCCGCACCGGAACACGTCCGGCGCGTTCAATAGCGCGTTGACCGTCATGAACCCGCCGTAGCTCCAGCCGTGAATGCCGATGCGCTCCGGGTCCACGAATCCGAGCGAGATCAGGTACTTTACCCCGGCCACCTGGTCGGCCAGTTCGCGCACTCCGAGCTGGTGATAAACGGGCGTCTCGAAAGCGTGGCCGCGCCCCAGCCCGCCGCGGTTTTCCGATTCCCAAACCACATAGCCGCGGTGCGCGTACACCTGGTCCATGCTCACGCCCTGCCACGCATTGCGGATGGGCAGATCCACGCCCGGCCCGCCGTATACGGTCATCACCACCGGATATTTCCTGTCCGCCTGGAAGCCGGCCGGCTTAATCAACCGGGCGTAAAGCTGCGCGCCGTCCGGGGTCTTGTAGGAGACAATCTCGGTGGGCAGAATCTCGAACTCCTCCGGCTGCGTACGGTCGGCCTCGCGATATACGCCCAACTCCGCGCCATCGCCCGCGCGGAGCACGGTGCGCGGCGGCGCTTGCAGGGTGGAGTACGTGTCCAGGAAGTACGCGCCGGTGGGGCCCATGGCGATGCTGTGCGCGCCGGCCTCAGGGGTGAGCAAACGCTTGTCGGAGCCATCCAGCTTGACGCTGTAGAGGCGCGGCTCCAGGCGCGAGACTTCGCTCGAAGTGTAGTACACGCGCCCGGCGGCTTCGTCCACGCCGCGAATGGCGGTCACTTCCCATTCGCCCCTGGTCAACTGCTTCACCTTCTTGCCGTCGATCGAATAGAGGTAGATGTGGCGGAAACCGTCCCGCTCGCTCGACCACAGCAGGCGCTTGCCATCCTTGAGAAAGCGGACGTCGCCGGAGAGGTTGATCCAGAAGCGGTCGGACTCGCGGAAGAGAACCGTGTGAGCGCCCGTCTCCACGTCGATCGAGATGAACTCCAGCTTGTTCTGGACGCGGTTCAGGCGCACGATGTAGGCGCTCCGCGAATCGGGCATCCATCCGGCCCGGGCAATGAGGTAGGAATCGCGCGTATCGCCGACTTCGAGCCATTTGGTGGGTCCGCCGGCGGCCGCCACTACGCCCAAGCGCACATCGGGATTGTTCTCGCCCGCCTGCGGAAAACGCTCGGGTTCGTAGAGCGCCCGGAGGCGCAGCAGATCCTCGTGCGGGTAGGCCGGCTCGCGGCTGCTATCGAACTGTAAATAGGCGATGGATTTCGAATCCGGCGACCACCAGAAGCCCGTGCCCAGGTCGAGTTCCTCCGGGTACACCCAGTCGGGCGCGCCGTTGCGAAGCGTGTCCGTGCCGCCGCGGGTCAGGCGCGTCTCTTTTTCCGACGCGTCCACGGCGTAGAGGTCCCAGCCGCGGCGGAACGCCACCATCTGGCCGTTCGGAGAAATCTTGGGTTCCAGCTCGGCCACGGGAGTCTTGGTCAACTGGTCCCACTTGCCGGTATCCACGTGGATCAGGAACAGGTCGCCTTCGGCGGGGTAGAGCAACTCCTTTCCCGAATCCGAAAACTGGAGTTCCCCGGAGCGCGCGCGGCGGTTGGTCCAATCCTCGGGCTCATCCTCGTGTGGAACGGCGACGGCGGCGGAATCCATGGGATAGGTAGGAATCAGCTCTCTGGTGGACTTGGTGGCCGGATCGTAGATCGCCAGCCGGCCGTCCCGGCGCAGGAGAAAGGTCTTGCCGTCCGGCGCCCAAACCACCGGACTGCCTGCCCCGGCTCCGGCTGCCGTACGGCGCGGGGACTCATACAGGGTCTCGAGCGTGATGGGCTTCTTCTGAGCCGTCGCCAGAGCCGGCCAGAGCGCCAGCAGGAGGAGGGTGGACTTCCACATGATCACCGTGATTGTAATCCACCGTGCGACAGGCCCGTGTCCGCTCGAAGACCGCCGGCCAGAAAGCCGGCGGCGGGCTGAAAGCCCGGCCCCACTTGCCCTATTCTGGAGTTTCAGGGGGAATCATGCAGAATTTCGAGTTTTGGAATCCGGTGAAGATTATTTTTGGGAAGGGGCAGATCGCCCGGCTGCGTTACGAGGTACCGCGCGAGGCGCGCGTGCTGCTGACCTATGGCGGTGGGAGCATCAAGCGCAACGGCGTTTACGAGCAGGTCATAACGGCGCTCGAAGACCGCGTGGTGTTCGAGTTCGGCGGCATCGAGCCGAATCCGGCCTACGAAACGCTCATGCGGGCGGTGGAGGTGGTGAAGCGCGAGGGCATCGACTTCTTGCTCGCGGTGGGCGGCGGCTCCACGCTCGACGGCACGAAGTTCATCGCCGCGGCGGCGCGATTCGAGGGTGAGCCCTGGGACATCCTGGCGCAAGCGGCGCCGGTGGAAGACGCGGTTGCATTGGGCGCGGTGCTGACGCTGCCGGCCACCGGGTCCGAGATGAACACGTTCGCCGTGATCTCGCGGCGCGAGGCCCGCGAAAAGCTGGCGTTTTCGACGCCCAAGGTATACCCGAAATTTTCCATCGTGGACCCGGAGACCACCTTCTCGCTGCCGCCGCGGCAGGTGGCCAATGGCATCGTGGACGCCTTCGCGCACGTGCTCGAGCAGTACCTGACGTTTCCCGCGAGCGCCCCTTTACAGGATCGCTACGCGGAATCCATTTTGCTGACGCTGATCGAGGAGGGTCCCAAGACCCTAGCCAATCCCACGGACTATGACGCGCGCGCGAACCTCTGCTGGTGCGCCACCATGGCGCTGAACGGGCTGATTGCGCTGGGCGTTCCCCAGGATTGGAGCACCCACATGATCGGCCATGAGCTGACCGCGTTTCACGGCCTGGATCACGCCCAGAGCCTGGCCGTGGTGTTCCCCGGAACCATGGAGGCGCGGCGCGGAGGCAAGCGCGCCAAGCTGCTGCAATACGCCGAGCGCGTCTGGAGCCTCCGCGAGGGCGGCGAAGACGTCCGAATCGACCAGGCCATCGCTCGAACCCGGGCGTTCTTCGAATCGCTGGGGGTCAAGACCCGCCTGCGGGACTACGGCGTGCCGCCGGAGACGGTGCGGAAGATTTCGGCGCGCTTCGCCGAGCGCGGCTGGAACGGCGCCGGCGAAAGGCAGGACATGGGCCCGAAGCAGGTGGAGGAGGTTCTGGCGCACTGCGGATGACAGGAGACGGTATCATGATGGCATGGTACGGATGCAAGTACGGTTAACCGAAGAGCAGGTGGACCGGTTGCGCCTTCTCGCCGCCGAATCGGGCCAGTCCATTGCGGAATTGGTGCGCTTGGGAGTGGAATTATATTTCAATTCGCGCCACCAGCCGACTCAAAATGAGAGGATCGAGCGTGGGCGTGCTCTTGCGGGCAGGTTTGCTTCCGGCTTGGCAGACGTCAGCGCCGAACACGACCGCTATCTGGCCGAGGCGTACAGGCCGTGACGCCGGGTAGCCGCGTTCCGAAGCAACGCCGGATTCCCGGAGAGGTCCTCAAGCACTTTTCGCTTTACGGACTGCAGGACTTGCACATAATGACTTGCGGGCGCCTCCGTTTCCGCCTTGTAATCGCTTCCATCCGGCTTTGGTCCCAAATCTGCTCATAACATGCTCTGTTATGAGGCGAAAGCTACCTCTCGCCGGGTGGTGAACGAGTCGCAGGTCAAGAACCGAAAAGCCACTTCGACGGATTGAGAGATCCAATCGCCTGGGTAGGACGGACCATCGCTTTTTGTGGTCTGTGCGCCGCTCGAGAATCAACCATAACGATGAAGGAGAGAACAGATGACTCAGGGCACGAAAGACCAGATCGCGGGCGACTTTCACAAAGTGAAAGGCGACATCAAACAGAAGGCCGGCCAAGTGACCAACAACCCCGACTTAGAGGCTGAAGGCAACGTCGAGAACCTCGCCGGTCATGTCCAGAAGACGGTGGGCCGGGTGGAAAAGGTATTCGAGAAGTAAATCGGCCGGAAGCGAGTTGATGCTTACGGAAAAGGAGATTCACAATGTTACTGCTGCTGATCGTTTTGCTGTTGGTTCTAGGGCTTGGTGGTGGATATTACGGCCATAGCCGCTGGGGTTACGGCGGGGGCGCCGGCGTCGGGATGGGGACCGTATTGGTCATTCTCCTGATAGCCTTTATGCTTGGGGCTTTCCACTAGGACTTCGGCGGTTTGATTCGTTCCCTCGCCGCGGGCCGGGCATGCCCGGCCCCTACGGCGCAGGTGCCTCTCTATGGTCCGGGGAAGCCGAAGCTCGCCCACAATCGCTCCCGCGATATACTGTGATCTAGGACCCAGAGTGTCCGCATTCCCCCATGGCTGAAATGAGCGTCATCTGGTTGCGTGTGGCCGCGGCGCTGTATTCGCTCGGCCTGCTGCATGCCATCCTCACCCTGGTCCGCCGTAAAGAACATCTCTTTCGGGTGGCGCTGAGCGCTTTCACTCTGGGGGTGGTGTTTCATTTTGTCTCCATCGTGGAAGAGGGGGTTCTCAACCACCGCTGCCCCATCGCCAATTTCTACGAAACCCTTTCCATGTGCGCGTTCCTGATAGCGGCGCTGTACCTGATCGTGCACTGGCGGTACAAGCTGGTCAGCCTGAGCGTGCTTATATTCCCGCTGGTTTTTGTGATGGCCCTGGTGGCCACCTTGGGGAACCCGGTGAGCACGTGGTCCAGTCCGGTGGTGCGCAACGCATGGTTGACGGTGCATATTGTGCTGGTGCTGTTGGGTTACGCCGCGCTGGCGTTTTCCTGCGTGGGCTCAGTGCTCTACCTGCTCCAGGAGCGGGAGTTAAAGACCAGGAAACCGCGCAGTTTCTACTTCCGCCTGCCGGCGCTCGGCGCCCTGGACGACTTGGTGTCGAAATCCATGGCCGTGGGCTTCGTGCTGATCACGCTGGCGGTGATCGCCGGAAGCACCTGGGCCTTCATCGAGGTGAAGAGCGACTGGATCCGCCAGCCTAAGATCGCAATTTCCTTCTTCACCTGGGGCGTCTACCTGGCGCTGGTGTTCCTTAGAGTAACCGCGGGGTGGCGCGGGCGAAAAGCGGCCATAATGACGGTGGTGGTGGTGGGCTTCTCGGCCTTGACCTGGGCCGCGCACGCGCGCCTCGGCGCCATCCTGTTCCAGCCATGAAGCTCCTGATTACCGGCGTGAGCCACAAGACGGCGCCCGTGGAAATGCGGGAGAGGCTCGCCTTCGGCGAGGAAACGCTGGCGGAAGCGCTCGCGGATCTGCGCTCGCGCGACGGCATTGAGGAAGCGCTGATTCTCTCCACCTGCAACCGCGTGGAGATTGCCGTAACGGCCGCCGCCGGATGCGACCCGCGGGAAATCGTGGGGACGTTTCTGAGCGACCGGAAAGCCGAGAGCGCCGCGGCGGTGGCCGCGCATCTCTACTATCGCGAGGGCCGCGAGGCCATCCATCACCTGTTCCGCGTGGCGTCGAGCTTGGATTCCATGGTGGTGGGCGAGCCCCAGATTCTGGGACAGCTCAAGGCCGCCTACGCCGCGGCGAAGGCTTGCGGGACGGTTTCCGGGACGCTCGACGCGGTGCTCGCGCGCGCCTTCAACGTGGCCAAGCGGGTGCGCTCCGAAACCGGCATCGGACAGATGGCCGTTTCGGTGAGTTACGCGGCCGTGGAACTGGCGCGCAAGATCTTCGGATCGCTCGACCGGCGCGCCATCATGATCGTGGGCGCCGGGAAGATGTCGGAGCTGGCCGCGCGCCACCTGCGGCGTTCCGGCGCTTCGGAGGTGTACGTCACCAACCGGACTTATGAGCGCGCGATCGAGATGGCCCGGCTCTTTGAGGGCACCCCCGTCGATTACAGCCGGTTTCTGACCACCCTTCCCAAGGCGGATATTCTGATCGCCTCTTCCGGCGCGCCGCACTACATCCTGCACAAGGACGAGATGCAGCGGGTCATCGCCGCCCGGCGCAACAAACCGGTGTTCCTGATCGACATCGCCGTGCCGCGCAATATCGAGCCGTCGGTCAACGAAATCGACAACGTCTTCCTGTACGATATCGACGACCTGCAGGAGGTGGTGAACGCCAATCTCCGCGAGCGCATGAAAGAGGCGGACCACGCCGAAGCCCTGGTAGCCGAAGAAGTGGAGCGCACCATGGCGCGGCTCAAGGCGGCCGAGGTGACGCCCACCATCGTAGGACTCCAGGAGCAACTGGAGCAGATCCGCGCCGGGGAACTCGAGAAGATCAAGCGCAAGTACGGGCCGTTCACGGAAAAGCAGGAGGAGGCGCTCGAGGCGCTGACGCGCGGCATCGTGAACAAGATCGCGCACGGGCCCATCTCCGAGCTGCGCAACCACGCCGGGCGTGCGGACGGCGCACCCGTGATCGCGGCCTTCCGGAAAGCGTTTCACCTGCAGGATTGACATGCTGGGTATCGCATCGCGCGGCTCGCGGCTGGCTTTATGGCAGGCTCACTGGGTGGAAGCGCGGCTGAAAGCGTTGGGCCACGAGTGCCGCATCGAGATCGTCAGGACCACGGGCGACAAGATTACCGACGTGCCGCTGGCGAAGATCGGAAGCAAGGGTCTTTTTACCAAGGAGATTGAGGAGGCGCTGCTCGATGGCCGCGCCGATCTGGCGGTGCACAGCCTGAAAGACCTGCCGACGGAACTGCCCGAGGGGCTCGCGCTAGCCGCCGTACCGGCGCGCGAGGACCCCCGCGACGCCCTGGTGGGGAAATCCATGGCGGAACTGGGCGCCGGCGCCAAAGTGGGCGCCAGTTCGCTGCGGCGCGCGGCGCAGTTGCGCCGGCTGCGTCCCGGCGTGGTGGTGGAACCGGTGCGCGGCAACCTGGATACCCGCCTGCGCAGGCTGGATGAAGGGCGGTACGATGCCATTCTGCTGGCCGCCGCGGGCCTGAAACGGCTGGGATGGGGCGGCCGCATCAGCGAGATTTTGGAACCCGATATCATGTGCCCGGCCGTGGGGCAGGGCGCCCTCGCCGTGGAAACGCGCACGTCGGGCGCCGGCTTCGACGCGTGCCGGGCGCTCGACGACCCAACAATTCACGCCGCAGTGGCGGCTGAGCGCAGCGTTTTGCGGGCCTTGGGAGGCGGATGCCAGACGCCCATAGGCGCCCACGCCACGGCGCACAATGGAGTATTGCGAATGCTGGCCATGGTGGCCTCGCCGGACGGAGCCGAGCTGGTGCGAGGAGAAATGGAAGGGCCGGTCTCGGACAGCGAGCGCTTAGGGCGCGAATTGGCGGAGAATTTGCTGGCGCGCGGGGCGCGCAAGATTCTGGAGGCGGTGTACGGGGAGTGAGCGGCCCGCAACCGCTCCCTGACGGTCGCGGCTCGCCAAGCCTTAACGAGCCGCGACCGTCAGGGAGCGGGCGGCGCCGCGGGAGGCTTATCTGACGATGGTCCATCTTGTTGCGCCCGGGCCCGGCGATCCGGAACTGATCACCTGCAAGGGGCGGCGCATCCTCGAACAGGCCGATGTGGTGGTCTTCGAGCCGGGCGTCAATCCCGCAGTCGTCGATTTCGCGCCGGTGGCGGCGGAACGGATTGAGGGCGGCGGAGTGGACGCGCTGATCGACCGCGCGCGCCGGGGGCTCAGGGTCGTGTGGCTGGGCAGCGCCGAGCCGGCGGCGGAACTGGCGGCGGCCGGCGTTCCATTCGAGATTGTGCCGGGGGCGCCGGCGCCGCCGGATTTCGCGCGTCTGCCGCTATTCGGAAAACGCGTTGTGGTTACCCGCGCTCAGGGGCAGGCGGACGCGCTGGCGGGGCGGTTGCGCGCCCTGGGCGCCGCCGTCATCGAGATTCCCACCATCGAGATCCATCCCGCGGTCGACTATGGCCCCCTCGACCGCGCCATCGCCGAGCTGGGCTGCTACCACTGGCTGATATTCACCAGCGTCAACGGCGTGCGCTTCTTCCTGGAGCGCCTGGACCGCTCGGCCGTGGACCTGCGTTCGCTGCGGGCCAGGATTTGCGCCATCGGCCCGGCCACCCGCGCCGCGGTGGAGGCGCTCCATCTCAAAGTCGACTTGATGGGCAAGGAGTACCTTGCCGAGGGCTTGCTTGAAGCCTCTGCCGCTCACGACATGGCCGGAAAGCGCGTGCTGCTGCCGCGGGCGGCGGTGGCGCGCGACCTGGTCCCCGTGGAACTCGCCAAACGTGGGGCGCAAGTGGACGTGTTGGAGGCCTATCGCACGGTGGTTCCGGAAGGCGCCGCGGCGCTGGCGCGCGCCACCTTCGGCGCCCTCCGCAAGCCGGATTTCATCACTTTCACCAGCTCTTCCACCGTGCGGAATTTCGTGGACGCGGCGGGCGCCGAAGCCCTGCGCGGCGTGAGAGCCGTTTCCATAGGGCCGGTGACCACCAGGACCGCCCGCAGCCTGGGGATCGAGGTGGCCGCCGAAGCGCGGGTGTACACCATCGACGGGCTGGTGGAAGCCCTAGTGGCAATGTGCGAAACTGGGGCGACTCCTCCGCCAATCGCATGAGACCTCATGTTATCGGCATGGCCCGACCCTCCAGTTCCGCTAAAATGGGAGTCTGGAGCCCCTGATGGCAAGCCTTCCCAGTCCGAATAGGGTCACTTACGAGGAGTGGCTGCGAATGCCCGAAGTGGGGGATGCCACCGAGGAAGTGGTCAACGGCGAGGTTCGCATCATGCCCCCTCCGAAGTGGAGACACAGCGAGATAGTCGATAGGTTGGCCGCAAGGATGTGGCCGCATGTCGACGAACGCGAGGTCAAAGTGAAAGCCTCGCAATTTGGTCTGATTATCCGCAAGTCGCCGTTGACCTCTCGCGTCCCGGACCTGGCCGTTTTCGATGTGGCCACGATGGTCGAGCAGGACGGCTACATCCATTCCGCCCCGCAACTGGTCGTCGAGGTGCTTTCCCCCGCCAACAGCCGCCGCGAGCGCGAAGAGAAGCTCGGCGACTACGCCGGCATCGGAGTTCCCGAAGTCTGGGTGGTCTCGCCCGAAGCCCGCACGGTGGAAGTCCTGTACCTCGAAGACGGCCGTCTCCGTTCCGCGCGGATACTGCGGGAAGGCCTTCTCGTTCCCAGGCGTTTCCCCGCCGTCCAAATCGACATCGCTCAAATCTGGCCCGACTGATGCGCGGCGGCTTGCCGGCCGGCCCCGTCGACCGCGACAAACCGCGAAAGAATCCTCTCGCGCCACCCAGGAACGCGAATTCCCGGTTGGCCCAGTTGTCTCGGACCGGGACCTCCGCCCGGTGTTACACTGCTGAGCACGGCGTCCATGAGCAACGCGGCCTTTCTGACGCGGGCGGTAGTCAAGAACTACAAGAGCATCGCGGCCTGCGACGTGGATCTTCGTCCGCTCACGCTATTGGTTGGCCCGAACGGGGCGGGGAAGAGCAATTTCCTGGATGCCCTGCGCTTCGTGGCGGACGGCCTGAGGACGTCGCTCGATCACGCCTTCCGCGAGCGCGGCGGGATCGGCGAGGTGCGCCGCCGTTCGGGCGGGCATCCCAACCATTTCGGCGCGCGGGTGGAGTTTGCGCTGCCCAACGGAAGCGCCGGCAGCTACGGCTTCCGCATCGGAGCCAAACCGAATGGCTTTGAGGTGCTGAGCGAGGAGTGCGTGCTGCGCCCGCCCGAGGCGCTGGCCGGCGAGTCGCGGTTCACTGTCGCCGCGGGCGAGGTTTCGAGCACGGTTCCCGGCCCGGCCGCGGCGTCCGACCGTCTCTACCTGGTGAGCGCCTCCGGCCTGCCCGAGTTTCGTCCCGTGTACGATTCGCTTTCGAACATGGGGTTCTATAACCTGAGCACGGAGCGTATCAGGGACCTGCAGGCGCCCGACGCGGGCGAACTGCTGGCGCGGGATGGCGGCAACCTGGCGGCCGTGCTGGACCTGATCGGCAAGCGCCGGCCCGAGTTGAAAGCGCGCATCGAAGATTATCTGGCCAAGGTGGCGCCGGGCATTCAAGGCGTGGATGCGATTGCGCTGGGCCCGCGCGAGACCTTGCAATTCCGGCAGGAGGCTGCCGGAGGGGACGCCCCCTGGCGGTTCCTGGCGGCCAACATGTCCGACGGCACGCTGCGCGCGCTGGGCGTGTTAGTAGCGTTGTTCCAGACCGGGCCCGCGCCCCTGGTAGGGTTGGAAGAGCCCGAGGCCGGTCTGCATCCCGCCGCGGTGAGCGTGCTGCTGGACGCCATGTTCGCGGCCGGCGAAACTCGCCAGGTGCTGGTTACCAGCCACAGCCCCGATCTGCTCGATAGCGCCCGGCTGGAGACCGATTCGATTCTGGCCGTGATAGCCGAAGCGGGGAGCACGTACGTGGGCCCGCTCGACGCGGTGGGCCGCGAAGCGTTGCGCAAACGGCTGTGCACCGCCGGGGAGTTGTTAAGGCTGGATCAGCTTCGTCCGGAGCGGGGCAAGGCCGAAAGCTCGTCGTCGCAACTACGCCTGTTGGGCGAAAACTCCCCGGATAGCGCTCCGCCCGAGCCGGGGGACGAATAAGCTCAGGTTGACGCACGAAAGAGGCTGCGGTTCGGCCTGCCTCGCCCGCTCGCAACCCCCAAACTCGGTCGCCAGTCCCGCGAAAAAACCACGGCCCCGATAATACCTCGGCGCCCTTCCGGCGCCAATCGCGGGCCACCCCGGGCAGCCGGCGGAACACCGCCCGAGCGCCGCGCGCGGCGCGCCGAACCGCCCCCCAACTTAAACAATTATTACAAGAGCCGCCGCGCCGCTTCCGGACTACGCCGTCTATGGCGCGTTCCTGTACCGCGTCAAGTGGCTGAGCGATCTTGCCGATAAGTACGCCTCGCGGGGCAAAACTCCCTCGGTGGCCTATTTCCGGTCGTTGGTCCAGATGCAGGCCGGGTTGACCGACCAGGAAGGCGCCGCCCTCAAAGCCATCGCGGCCGACTGGCGGGCCAGCGACTCCGGCATTGTCAGCACGTCCCAGGCCCTGGTCAAGGCGGGCGCGGCCGCCAACGCCGTCCAGTTGCAGGCTCTCGCCGCGCAGCGGCAGCAGTTGGTAACCACCCACATAAGCCAGCTTCAGTCCGCCCTGGGACCGGCGCGCTTTCAGATACTCGATAGTTTTGTGCGCGCGCTCCCGGCCCTGAAGGGCGCGACGGCCGCGCCGGCGCCGAAATAGCCGAGGGAGAGGAGAAGCCAAATGAGACTGACCTACCTGACCATCCTCTTCGCGGTTCTGGCGGCGGCGTTTCTGCCCGGAGCGGCCCATGCGCAGGATTACGAGTATTGTGGGGACTACGTCTGCGAATCCTACGCCGTCTACGACCCGACCACCGGCGAGATCAACGGCTATGCGCGCACGGTGGACTATGGGGAGTACGGCGAAACCGGGCTCCGCGCCGACGCGACCCTCTCTGATCCCAACGGAAACACGGTGGCTTACGCGACCGACTCGGCGTACGGGGAAGCGGACGCCTACGTTTGGTGGGCCGTCGGTTCATTCTACGGGGACTACGGCCTCCAGGGCGCCCACTGGTATTACATTGAAGACGACTATATGGAAGGTGGGGACTGGCTGCAGTACACGAACTGGAGCGCGTGGGCCGAACCGCAACCCGTGATTTTCTCCTGCGGCGGACCGTGGTATCCCGGATACAATAGCGTCAACGTCAGCGGCTCGGGCTTCACGGGCCAATCGGCGTGGATCACTGGGAGCTTCGTGGACTCGTCCAGCTTATCCGTGATGTCCGACTCCTCGGCCCAGGGCTGGGTGCAGGTCGATACCGGGATCACGAGCCCGACGTATGCCTCCGTCTACGTGGGGAGCGCAGCCTGCACCGTGGTGATGGAGCCGGACCCGACGCCTAACATCACAAATGTGACGCCAAGCCCGTGGCAAGCCGGGTCGGGTTACACCTTCACGGTGTCCGGGACGGGTTTTGGAACGAGTGCGAATGTAATCATCACTGGCCCTGACAGCACACAGTATTACAACGGCTCGTGCTCGAACGGATTGACCCCGGGATCGCAACCATGCGGCGACACCTCCTTTACGGACTGGGTTACGGTTCCGTGGAGCGCGCCAACCGGGAACGCCACGGTGACCATGACGTCCAACGGCTATAACGGTTTGGGGTTCCTCGGGAGCCAACAACTGGACGCCGGTAGCTACCCGGTGCAGGTGGCGGCAGGCCAGCAGACGAGCTTCACGAATCCTGCGGGCGAGGTCAGCAGTTTTGTGGACTGGCAGTGGAACTATACACCCACCGGCCAGGCTGGGCTGTACGACGGGGGCAGGTTTTCTATGACGCTGCTGGGCCACGGCCCCAATGGCGCGATGGCGCCCGGGGAGGGCTACGCGGGCATAGGCGTCTTCGAAAACCTCTCGGGTTTCCGGGATGGCTGCTTCCAGGACCTCCCAGGGTCCGCGTTCCCAGAAGTGAAGCATAGTGACGGCCTAGGCAGTACGTGGTGGGTGCAAACCGTCTGGCAGGGGGGCAATCCTTTTTACGTCTATGGTTACGATTTCATAGGGATGCCAGCGGGTTGGGTGGGCTACTATTTGGGTTTCATTCTTCAAATGTCCGGCGAAAATGGGGGTTCCTGCTCGTCGAGCGTGCTCCAGCAAATGAAGGTCGTGCTAAGCCTGAGTGGTCCATATGCCTCTGGCTACTCCGGCCTGACGGTTAGCGCCACCGGCGAGTACGGTGCGTACCGAGGGGCCAGTTATCCGCCCAATTAGACCGCCGGGGGCGGCCGCGCGCAAGAAACTCTAGGAGGAGGGACACACGCATGTCGGGAAGAGCTTTAACGTCGGTGGTGGGAGGGGCGCTGGTGGCAGCCATATCCCTGGCCCAGACCGCCGGGCCGGTCGGTCGGCTGGTCATCACGGCAGTCCGACCGCTCAAGGATGTCGTGGACATGCTAGAGGCGGCGTACTCCAAGCCAGTAACATACGAGGAACCGGTGCGGGTCTGGAGGGGCGACCTTAAAGTGGTCGGCAAGAACGAAAACGCGAGATTCGCCCTCCTCCCGCAGGACAGGAGCTTCCGTCTGCCGGTAGCGTTGGGGCCGCCCGAAGCTCCCGTCCTAGATGGCACCCTCGTGGGTAAGATTCTGGACGCTTACCACGCGCAGAATGATGGGGCTCGCTTTCGACTCCTTACCTCGAACTATGGGCTGCACATCGTGCCCGCCCTGGTCAACGGTGCCGACGGGCGCCTCGCACTTGGCGGGTCCCTGCTGGATACCGTAATCACGATCCCGCGTGAAAGACGCATGCCCGACGGCCATATACAGGCACTGAGCGACGCTGTCAACGCATCCTCGGCTACGAAAATGCAGGCTGTGCCGAATCTTCAGTTCATGGAACACTTCGCGCCGGGCGGGACTGTTTGCCCTAGTGGAGGCCCCTCGATTGCGGACTATCCCGGGGCTCCGGGGCCGCCGGAGGCTTGCTCATTCGAATGGGGGGCAGCCGCCGTTCCGGCGCGAGAGGCCCTCATCAGCCTGCTAGAACAATCCTCCACCACGATGACTTGGAAGCTACTGTGCCAGCCCAGCGCCCAGCCGCAGGACCGGATCTGCTTCCTGGACGTGGAGCCCCTCGTCGTCACCGCCCCCCGAGCGGACGGCCGCCCGCGCAGGCACTACCTGTTGTATGACCGCTGCACCATCTGCCCGCCGCCGGGCCGCCATCTGGCGCCGATCGAGCCGTGAGGCTCTGTTGAGAGCATGGAGAGCATGGCGGGAGAGCATGGCGGGACGGACGAGACGTTTCCGTGTTTTATGAGAGTTCTTGGACATCCGGGACACTGAGTTGTTTCCATGCCAAGATCGAAGCGCGTGGTGGCGGT
>Ga0181517_10002043_pt1 | contig 21278 bp, 15 predicted proteins | sample PEATcosm2014_Bin_31_FD_119748 | JGI IMG/M metagenome (GOLD analysis project Ga0181517, IMG submission 119748) | Peatland microbial communities from MTU Mesocosm Facility, Houghton, MI, USA - PEATcosm2014_Bin01_30_metaG | ecosystem: Environmental > Terrestrial > Soil > Wetlands > Peat | place... | reverse complement strand
TGGTTCCCGAGGATCCTTCCCTCGCGTGGAGCTATAAATTGACTTCCTTGACCGGCGAGGGAGCTTTTAGCTTCACTGGTGTGCCCCCGGGAAGGTACAGAATAGCCTCACTCGATAACCTCGTTCGCCGGTCCGACACGGATGAGGAGGCGCTCGAGTTGGCCAGATTATATGGTGAGCGACTCTCTGTTACGCCTCGTGCCCAGATGTTCGTATCCTTGAAGACAGTGTGGACTGGGCCGGGTCTCAACAAGTGAGCTTTGGTCAGCGGTAACCTTTCGCTTTGTTGGGCCGCCTAACGATTGGAGCGAGTAATAATAACAATGCGGGCTTCATCTGCGACCAGTCCGAGAATCTGCGCCGCGGTTTTGAGTGCAGCATTGGCCTCGCTGCCGCTCGCGGCGGCGGACAAAGACCCAACGCCGGTGCCGCCTCCCGTCCCTGCGCAGATTCTGACAGCCAGGAAGGTATTCATTGCCAACGCCGGGTTCGATGGCAACGCTTTCGCTATTCTCCAGCGTGCTGGGGACGCCGAACAGCCTTACAATCAGTTCTATGCCGCTATAAAGAGCTCGGGGAGATTTGAAATCGTCGGCGCTCCCATCGACGCGGACCTTGTTATCGAGATACGTTTCAGCGCCCACCTTTCCGGCACCGGAAAGGTGGACACTTATCAACCTCTGGTGACACTAACCATCCTGGACAGCAAGACTCACTTCTTACTCTGGACGATCACCGAACCAGTGGAAAGCGCGATTCTGGCGAAGACTTGGCAGAAGAACTTCGATAATGGAATAGCGAACCTGGTGCGCGACCTGACGGCTCTGGCCGCCCAGCCTGACGCGGGCGGCGCGAAGCAATAGGCCATCCGCCCCTGGTTGGAGGCGGCTCCATTACCATTGCCGCGGGATTCGATGCTGATGCGGCATGACCGCTCCCTATGGTCGCGGCTCAGATCGGACGACGATCGCAAGGTCGGAGACCTAAAGCGCTGCCTTGATCGCGGCACGCAAGTCGGCTTCCTTGGTGTAGCCGTCGAAGCGTTTGACGAGCTTGCCGGAGCGGTCAAAGACCAGCGTCACCGGCAGGTTCTCCACGCCGTATTTCTTGCCGATTGCCGCCGAACCCAGCGTGATCGGATAATCGACCGGGTGCTTGGCCAGGAATGGCTTGACGACCGCAACGCCTTCGTCATCCATGGCCACGCCGGCTAGGGCTAGTCCTTTCGGCGACAGCTCGTGGTACAAGCGGTTGAATTGCGGCATCTCCTGAATGCACGGAACGCACCAGGTGGCCCAGAAATCCAGCACCAGGACTTTTCCGGTACCATCGATCAGGTTGCCATCGAGCGCGGTGAAGCGCGTTGCGTCTGCCTCCGGCGGCGCGGCTTGGGCGGCGGGCAGGGGACCGGCAGCGCCCCGGTTCAGAAATGCGAGAAACTCTTGTGCATTGGTGGTGCGGCCCTCGAACGTCGCCAGCACGCTTTCATCCGGCCGCACGATGGCGTAATAGGGTTCGGCGACGGTGCCGAACTTGGTTTCTTCCAGCTTCTCGTTGGCCTCGCTGACCGCGTCGGCGCGGTCGGTGAAAAGTTCCACCAGCACGAATCGCTCGAGCGCGGCGGCGATTTCGGGGCGGGGAAGCATATTGGCTTCCATCCAGTGGCAATTGGCGCAGGCCACGCCGGTGAAGTTGATGAAGACCAGCTTGCCTTCGCGGCGGGCCTGGTCGAGCGCTTCCCGGTACTGGTCTTTGAGCCACGCCGGGCCGCCGCGAGTGAAGCCTATGAAGTTGACGCGTTCCGCGGGCGCGGGCACGTACGCATCCAGATCGCCCAAGTTGCCGCCCGACATGCCCGGCACCAGGCTGACGGCAAAAATCAGAAACGCAGTGCCGGTGGCAAGGCGTCCCAACCCGAGCGGCTCGTCCGGGTTGACGCCTTCCAGGCGCAGCAGTCCCAGCAGGTAGAAGCCGGCCATGGCGAACAGCACGATCCATGCCGCCAGGAATCGTTCGCGCGTCAGCCATCCCAATCCCAGCGTTTGATCCACCGCGCTCAGGTACTTCAAGCTGGCGGCCAGAATCACGAATCCCAAGACGATCTTTACCCGCGCCAGCCAACCGCCGCTGCGCGGCATCTTCTTGAGAACCGCGGGAAACAGCGCCAGAAAGAAGAACGGCAGAGCCATACCGGTGGAGAACGTCACCATGCCAACCAGCGGGCGCAGACGTCCGCCCGAAACCGAAGCCGCCAGAAGGGTACCCACGAACGGCCCCACGCAGGCGAATGACGCGAGCGAATAGGTGAGGCCCATCAGCAGCGTTCCGGCGAATCCGCCGGTGCCGGAAGCCTGGTTCAGGCGCGTCAAGATCGACGACGGGATGGTGATCTCAAACGCGCCCAGCAAGCTGAGTGAGAAGACGATGAATAGCGCGGCGATGAAGCCGTTGACCCAGGGGCTGGCGCCCAACTGGACGACTCCCACCGGCCCCAGCGCGGCCGTGATGATCAGGCCGAGCCCGGAAAACAGGACGATGATTCCGAGACAGAAAACCACCGCCTGCAAGACTGCGTCGCGCCGCCCGCCGGATGGCCGGTTGAGGAAGTACGACATGGTGATGGGAATCATCGGGAAACAGCACGGCGTGAAGATGGAAGCCAGACCGAAACCGAATGCGGCGAGGAGGAACAGCGTCCAGGGCTGTTGGGGAGCGACGGCGTTGGCAGGAGCGGGCGCCAGCGCTTTCACCTCCGTCAAACCAGGAGGCAGCGCGATAGCCGCGACCTTGGCGGCAGGGTCGATTGTGAGATTCGCCGTCCCCGACCACCTGCCCGGCACGCATGTCTTGTCATTGCAGGTTTGGTAGCGTGCGAGGATTTCGAGCGTGGTCGGGCCAACCCGCGCGTCAGGCCGTGTCTCGATCACCAGCGCGAAAGCCGCGGAATCTTCGAAGGTTTCGGTCTGGCTATTGAAGTTGGGGTCGAACGCGCGCTGAGGCGCGCTCTGATAGAGGTGCGTGTGCGCCGCCGCGCCGTTCATCGAAAGAAAGAAGGATGCCGGAAGCCCAGCGGGAGAGGACGCCGCGTAGAGGTGCCATCCCGGCTCAATGGTTGCGTTGATGCGAGCCACCGTTGCGGCGCCGGGCGCGATGGTCAGCGGTTCGACGGATAGGCTCCAGGTGACGTGTGGGCCGGGACGGGGCTCCTCTCGCCCGCTCACGGGGTGCATGCAGGCGAAGGCCACCAACAGCGGCGGCGCCAAGCTTCTAAGCAGGCGGTTGGCAGGCGAAAGCGCGTGCCCCACATGCTTCCGGGCGCCGGTCACGGCACTTTTACTGCGGCGATCTTCTCGGAAGCGGAGGTCCGCAGCTCCTCTTCGATCCGCTGGTTGACCTGGCCCTGGGAGAACTCGGCGGCCACGCGAATGGCGTTGCGGATGGCTTTGGCATTGGCGCGGCCGTGGCTGATAATGCAGACGCCGCGGACGCCCAGCAGGGGCGCGCCTCCGTATTCGGAGTAATCCAGGCGTTTCTTGAAATCGTTGAGCGCGGTGCGCGAAAACACGTAACCGATCTTGGCGGAGATGGTGGCTTCGAGCGACTCGCGCAGGGTGTGTTTCACCAGGTCGGCCACGCCTTCGCTGACCTTCAGCGCCACGTTGCCTGTGAAGCCGTCGCACACCACCACGTCCACGTCGCCGCCGTAGATATCGCGGCCTTCCACGTTGCCGATGAAATTCAGATTGAGGTTCTTGAGCAGCGGCCACGCCGCGCGCGTGAGGTCGTTGCCCTTGTGCTGCTCCTCGCCGATGGAAAGCAGGCCCACCCGCGGCCGGTCGCGTTTCACGATGATGCGCGCGTAGATTTCGCCCATCACGGCGAACTGCTCCAGCATGTGCGGCGAACAATCCACGTTGGCGCCGACATCCAGCACGATCACCGGATGGGTGGGGCCCTTGGAAGTCGGGAAGAGGCCGGCCAGCGCGGGCCGTTTCACTCCAGGAACCACTCCCTGGATGATTTTCGCGGTGGCCATCACGGCGCCGGTGTTGCCGGCCGACACCAATCCCGCGGCCCGGCCGTCGCGTACCAGCCGCGACGCAACCTTCACCGAACTGTCCCGCTTGGTGCGGACAGCCTTGGTGGGATCCTCCATGGTGACGTTCTCACTGGCGTGCACCACTTCGATCGGCAGCTCGTCCCAGTCGTCGTACCTGGTGAGCTCCTGCCGGACCAGGTCTTCCTGGCCGACCAGGATGACCTTTACGCCTAATTGCCGGGCGGCGAGGACCGCTCCCTCGACTTCGGCCTTGGGGGCGTGATCTCCGCCCATTGCATCCAACGCAACGGTCAGCATTTGGGAACCGGAGTTACTCCTGTGCGACTTCGACTACTTCGCGGCCCTTGTACTGCCCGCAGTGCGGGCACACGCGGTGCGGCAGTTTGGGCTCGTGGCAGTTGGGACACTCCGAAAGGCCCGCCGGCTTCAGCGCGTCGTGCGCGCGCCGCGTCGCGGTCCGCCTTTGGGAGTGTCTACGTTTTGGATTAGGCATATCTCGTCAACCTTTACAATCTGTCAGTGCACACAGTCACGGCCCGGGCTCAACCCGGAGGCCGTTCCATCCCTAGGGAATCTCCAGATTCCCGAGTGCCGCCCAGCGGCCCGCCGCGTCTTCCATCTTACAATTGCACGGACCCTGATTCCGGTTCTGGCCGCACGTAGGGCAAATCCCCTTGCAATCTTCCCGGCAGATTCGCTGCATCGGCAAGGCCAGCAGAATCTGCTCGCGGAGGACATCTTCCAACTCGATGCCCCCGCCTTCGTAAAACCCGATTTCCGACTCGGCTTCGTCGATGCCGACTTCTTCCTCGCGGGCGATCGTCTCGACCGGCTGGTAATACAAATCGAAGCTGGCCTCCAGCGGGTAGCGCGTCCGTTCCAGGCAGCGGTCGCAGGCCGCCGAAACTTCCACGCGATATCTCCCTTGAATGCGAACCTCGCCCGACGAATGCGGCACCAGCGCCGCCTCGCCGGAAGCGCACAGCAACGATTCCTGCTCTAAATCGTCCCCTGCAAAATCGATCTGCCCGGCGCGGAAGGTTTCGTCGAACCGAATCTTCCGCACTTCCATCTCTTTGACGCTAAAAAACATAATCAGACGGAGGTGGCGCGGAACTACCCCATTATAGCAGCAGCGGCGGCGGCTGTTCTTGGAGTGTGGAGGGAAGCTGAAACTGTGGCACGCATGGTTGCATCCTGGTCACTGAGGAGGTGCTGCGTGTCCATGCACTTTGTTGTCCGCTTTGAGCCTCAGCCGGGTAAAGAGGCGGAATTCCGCGAGGCGATGCTACAGAATCTCGCGCCTACGCGAGCTGAGGCCGGATGTTTGAGGATTCATGTATTCGAGTCGATTCGGCAGCCACCGGTGTTCGCGGTTTACTCCGAGTGGGTGGATGAGGCTGCGTTCGAACTGCACGCGCGATTGCCGCACACGGTCCGTTTTCTGCAAGCCGCCGAGAAGCTGTTGACCCATCCCGTGCAAGGGTTGAGGTTGCGGGAAATCGGGGAAGGCGTTGGAGCAAGTGGAGACGCCTAACGGGCCTGTCTGCGCTGAACCGCTCCCTATGGTCGCGGCTCCGATTGGCGTGTCTGAGCCGCGGCGCCGCGTTCCTTTTTCACGCCGCTGGTCTTTTGCCGCGGTATCCTGCAAGCCAACTCGGCAATCGACTCGGGCACGCACGAGTGCGTATGCCACGGGCCTGCAAGCGGGTTACACTCTGGGTCTGAGGAGAACTTGCGATGCATGGACCCTATGCAGTGTCGGTGCGAAGCGGATGCTTGCTGCTATGTGCCGTGGCCGCGGCTGCCGCGGCGGATCAGGTTAAGGTTGAAGGCGGCGTTCTCGCTGGGATAGCCAGCGCGGATTCCGCCGTGCGGGTTTTCGAAGGCGTGCCTTTCGCTGCGCCGCCGGTGGGCGCTCTCCGCTGGCAGGCGCCGCAGCCGGCAGCGGCGTGGACTGGCGTCCGCAAGGCGGATCAGTTCGGCGCCCGTTGCTTCCAGGGCAATATCTTCGGCGACATGATCTTTCGCGATAAGGGCATCAGCGAGGATTGCCTCTATCTGAACGTCTGGACACCTTCGCCGGCCAGGAAACACTTGCCGGTGCTGGTGTACTTTCACGGCGGCGGCTTCGCGGCCGGTTCGGGCGATGAGCCGCGCTACGACGGCACCAACTTCGCCAAGAAGGGCATCATCGTGGTTACGGTGAATTACCGTCTGGGCGTGTTCGGCTTCCTTGCCCATCCCGAACTCACCGCCGAATCGCCGCACAAGGCGTCCGGCAACTACGGCATGCTCGACCAAGTGGCGGCGCTGCAGTGGGTGCAACGCAACATCGCGGCGTTTGGCGGCGATCCCGCCAAAGTGACTATCGGCGGAGAGTCGGCGGGAAGCGCGGCGGTGAGCGCGCTAATGGCTTCGCCCCTGGCAGCGGGATTGTTCCGCGGGGTCATCGGCGAAAGCGGCGGCATGTTCAACACGGGCGGCATTCTGGCTGGGCAACCGCTGGGCCAGGCGGAAAAGACTGGAGCCAGCTTCGCCACCTCGTTAGGCGCCAAGTCACTGGCCGAGATGCGCGCCGCATCCGCGGCCGACGTTCTGAAGGCAGCGGGGGGAGGGGTGCGTTTTGGCCCCATCGTCGACGGCTATTTCCTAACCGCGGAGCCGGCGTCGGTTTACGCCGCCGGCAAGCAGAGCCATGTCGCGCTGCTGGCCGGATGGAACGCCGACGAGGTCCGCGGGTCGGTGTTGGGGCGTAAGCCAAAACCCACCGCAGCGTCGTTCCACGGGCAGTTGAGCGCCACGTTCGGCGACAAAGCCGCCGCAGCCGCCAAGGTGTATGCTGCCTCCAACGACGATGAGGCGCTGGCGGCGGCCGGCGACCTGGCCAACGACACTTTCATCGTTTACTCGACGTGGAAATGGATCGAAATGCAGGCCGCCACCGGCCAGGCGCCGGTGTATCGCTTCCGCTTCGACCGCCCCGTGCCGCTGCCCGAGGGCATGACCATTCCGGACGTAAAGGGTTTGGCCGGACACTCCTGGGAACTGGAGTATGTCTTCGGCGCGCTCGATTCCAAGAAGGCCGCCTGGACTCCGGAGGACCGCAAAGCGTCCGAGCGGATCGCCACATACTTTGCCAACTTCGTCAAGAAGGGCAACCCCAACGGCGACGGCCTGCCCAAGTGGCCTGCCTTCGGCAAAACTCACGAAGTGATGCACCTGGATGCCGCCAGCCACGCCGCTCCCGAAGAGCATCGGGATCGATACGTCTTCCTGGATGGCTTCTACACCAGCACCGCGCAGAAGTGATGGAGGGAAGGCATCTGGGCGGCCGCCGCTTCATTCTGCCCGAAACTGCACACTGCGGGCGGCCTGGTTGCCGGCGGAGTCCTTGACGCTCAGCTCGGCGCGATAGACTCCGGGCGGGAGGGCTGCGATCGGCAATTTAAGTGCGACCGGAATCATGGGGTCGCCGGACTTGGCCAGAGCGCTCAAATCGACATCGCCGGAATCCCACCTTTGTTCGCCCTGCGCGTCGAGCAGGCGCAGATGCATGGTCAACTGGACGGGCCCGGCGCCTGACGCGGACGGTTCGTAGATCTCGAAGTACGCTTCGGCGGTGCCGGTTTTCAAAAACAGATCGGAGCCTGAGACGGCGATCCGGCTACCGCGAAAGATCAGCGGTTTTCGCCCTGCCTCGGTTTCTTCCTGCGCGGCCTCTGGCGATATGGGCTGCACATCGCGGCTGAGTGCTATGGCGCTGAGGCTGAGCCGGCCGGGATCGAAAGGATCGATGGCCAGCGGGGTTTCGACCACGCCGAAGCGATCCTTGGCCGTGCGGAAGATCAGCCTGAACCGGTAATTACCCGGTCCGACTTCGAACTGGTGCTCGTAGCGGAGCGGGTACCGCAGAAAATCGTCGAATTTCCGGCGGTTGTCGAAATCGAGTTTCACTGTTTCGCTGAATCGCGCGGACTCTTCACCCCCCGGCTTGTACGCCAGGCCGAGCATGTCCATCTCGGCATGCAGCTTGCCCCTCACTTCGGTTGGATTGAGAACGGGGGAAGGTATCTCGATCGCCAGGTCGACGCGTGCCGCGCCGCCAGCGTCATAGAAGAACGGCACCGACGCCGACGCCGACGTTATGTCGGCGTCGGGCGAGGCTGCCAGATTCTCCAGTTCTTTCTCCAGCGGGTTAGCGGCGGCCAAGTTCATGGGCGCGCCCGCCGGCGCCGGCATCGTCAACGTACCGATATTGCCGCTGGCCAGGTCGCGGACGACCACACGAAGCGAGGATGCTTTCGGGTCCAGTCTGAAACTTCGTCCATAGGGCAGGCCGGTTTTTAGTGCCTTAGCGTAAGTGTCCTGTTGCAGCTTCAGATCGACGGTCTTCAAGAGTGACTCGTACCCATTGCCGGAATCGTCGCGCCCATACAGAGCAACCTCGAGATGCCCATTCCATTGGTTGCCATCGGGTGACAAGCTGACAGCGGCTAACCCGATATTGAGCTTCAGTTCACATTCGTGCCCGGCAACCGATGAGACACTTCCGCTCAGTTCGATGGCGGTTGCGTCCACAGGGCTAAAAACGGCATGCCGCAGTTGGGCCTCGCGGAGTTGCGGATTGTGCTGCGGCGGCTCGGGTTCGAAATAGCCGTCCCGGTAGCGCAGGTTCAGGTGGTCGCGGCCGGGGACTTTTACCTTGATGGGGTGGAAGGAGCCATCGTTGCTGGAGTCCTTGGGATAGAACCCGAGCGTATAGGTCACGCGGGAGTCCTCGAAAGCGCTGCGGATGGCGCCATTGATGTCGTTGGTGGCAAAGAATACCCGCCCGCCGGTGGCTTCCGCCAGCTCGGTTAAGGAAGATTGGAGCATCAGACTGAGTCGCCGTTTCTGATCAAAATGCGCTTGTATATCGGCGCGGGCCGCCCTCCCGGTAGAGTCTTTCATGGCTGCGAGCTTTGCCTGTCCGCTAAGCTCGTATGACGCATCCACAGCATACGGCGCAAGGCCGCCGGGGTCGATTGTGTATACCGCGACTCCGTCTTGGATAATCGGCTGCACAGCCTGAAGCAGATCTCTGAATTCCGGCGGTAGAAACGTCTTTCCGGAAACCAGCACCACGTTCTTCCGGCCGGGTACGGAGGCCAGGTGATCCGCTACGGCAGCGAGGATCGTGACAGGGCTGTTGTACTCAGGCAGGATGTGTGTTCCGCGCCCTCCCGACTCCGCAATGAAGCCTTGCGGGAGGGCTGTGGCTCCCATCGGGTTGGAGGTATAGAAGACCCCACGGTGGATGGCTCTCGCCGTCTCGGCGTCAACGCCGGTGATGCGCATGGCGAAGTCGCTCCACACATCCAGGGCTTTCGGGCTGCCCGGCCCCGGCGCGGCCTTCGGTGTCCAGGCCGCCAGCCGCTCGACGATATCGGCGCAGTTCTGCGTGTACTCATGAAGGATCCAGAACCGGTCCGACCCCATGAGGTAGATGCCCAGCCGGTCTTGCGGATGCACCTGGCGGAGAAACTTGATGACTTCGTCCCGGGCGTACACAAGGTCCGCCCACGTCATCCTCAGTGGGTCCCACGTGTTGCCCGCATCGATCACGACGATGGTCGGCGGGTTGGGAGCGCCGGGTTCGATCGGGGCCCGGTTGCTGAACATGCCGGCCTCGAGCGCGCTCACGACGGGAGCGGCGACGGCTGCGGGAACGGCTGAGGGCTGACCAGCGGCGGCCGGGCGATAGTCCTCGAGATTGAAAACGCGGATTTCCTGCTTCCTGCCACTGTCGTAGAGCTCGAAGTCGCCCGCTTTCAGATCGGTCACGGGATTGCCGTGGCTGTCTTTCACGATCACGCTGACCTGCACCAACTGCGTGTTGACGCGCAGTGCGACGGGCGGTTCGGGCGCCTGCGCGATGGCGCACGCCATCGGAACCAAGGCCAGCGTGGCGGCCGGAAGAGAAACGGACCTGGCTCGCATGATGCCTCCTTGAGCGACCAATCCGGCGGCGCGGATTTTTGACGGTGGGCTGGGCTGATGCCGGCCCACTTGCTGGAATCATAACATTCGACACGCCGACCGGACGGGAAGTTGCTGACTCAAAAGGGGCCAGCGAACCGGCGGCCAAGGGCCGCTGGCGATAACGATGCTTCCGATGTTGATCGGATCTTAGCGTCACGCTACACTGGCGTGTTCCAGCGGACTTCGGATTACACTTCCTGACGGCAATTAGGGTCGAATGATTGGTACGACGGTCTCGCATTACCGCATTCTCGAAAAGCTCGGAGAGGGCGGCATGGGCGTGGTCTACAAGGCGCGCGACCTTCGTCTCGACCGCTTCGTCTGCGTCAAGGTCCTGCGCGCCGAGCAACTGAAGGACGAATCCCGCAAGCAGCGCTTCGTGCAGGAAGCAAAATCGGCGTCGTCGCTGAACCACCCCAACATCATCACCATCCACGAAATCGACGAAGCCGAGGGGACCGACTTTATCGTCATGGAGCTGGTCGCCGGCAAGACGCTGCAACAATTGATTCCCTCCGGCGGCCTGCTGGTGCGGGATGCGCTGCGCTATGCCATCCCCATCGCCAGCGCGCTGGCGGCAGCCAACGGGGCGGGCATCATCCATCGCGATGTCACGCCGGGCAACATCATGGTGGGCAGCAACGGAATCGTCAAGGTGGTCGATTTCGGCCTCGCCAAGCTGGCAGCCGAAGAAGAGAAAACCGACGACGCGACGCGGACAATCCAGGTACAAACCGGCGAAGACACCATCGTCGGCACGGCGGCCTACATGTCGCCCGAGCAGGCGCAAGCCAAGCCGGTGGATGCGCGCTCCGACATATTCTCGTTCGGCGCCGTGCTGTATGAGATGCTCAGCGGCCGCCGCGCCTTCCAGGGCGCCAACCGCATGTCCACACTGGCGGCGATTCTCCATCAGGAGCCGAAGCCGCTGTCCGAGGTCGACTCGCGCATTCCCAGGGAACTCGAGCGCATCGTCATGCGCTGCTTGCGGAAGGACCCGGAGCGCCGCTTCCAGCATATGGCCGATTTGAAGGTCGCACTGGAAGAACTGAAGGAAGAGTCGGATTCGGGGAAGTTAACACCCGCGCCGTCCATGGCAGTGCCACGCACGCGGAATCGGCTCGCTCTCGGCCTCGGCGCAGCGTTGGTTCTCCTGGCCGCCGTGGCCGGCGTCTGGCTCTGGCGGCATACCAAGCCTGCGGAGACCGTGGAGCGCGTGTTCACACGGCTGACCGCGAATGGTGTTTCGTTCAGCCCGGCGATCTCGCCGGACGGGAAAATGTTCGCGTACCTGTCGTTGGTCGGCGGGCCAACCCCGGACATCTGGGTCCAACAGATCGCCGGCGGCCAACCCATCCAGATCACGCATGAGAAGGATGGCGCGTCTTTCCCGGTTTTTTCCCCGGACGGAACGGAAATCGCATACGGGACACATGGCGACATTTATGAAGTTTCGGCGCTGGGCGGCGGTTCGCGGCTGGTCGCCACCGACGGCCTCGAACCGTTTTATGCAGCGGGCGGATCGACAATTGTGTTCATGCGTCTACAGGACGGCGCATACCGCCTTTTCGCGGTCTCCCGCATGGGAGGAACTCCCTACGTCATCCAGCCGGAGGCTCGCCTGGCGCGTTCTCCCATCGTCTCACCCGATGGAAGCAAGGCGCTCGCGCAATTGTCGCGAGAGGGCCGGGAAGAGCAGGACCTCAAGCGATGGTGGACGATCTCGATTCCCGGAGGGAGCCTTGCAGAGGTGGCTCCGCCATCGTTCGGTGGTGGAGGTTACGCTCCGCCGCCGTTGGCCTGGATGCTCGACAAGGACTCCGGCCGGCAATGGATCGTCTTTGGCCGCCAGGGCGGTCACGTCAGCAACCTCTTCCGAGCGGCGGTCACCAGCGATGGGAAGGTAACGTCCGAACCGGAGCAACTCATCTCTGTGATGGGCTCCGCCGGCCCTCCCAGTATTTCGATTGATGGGCGAATGGCTTTCGAAAACGCGACCTCCTTTAATACGAACCTTTGGACCGTACCGATCGACACCGATCGCGCGCGAGTCACTGGCGACCCCCACGGCTTGACTCAAGTGGAGGGAATCCGCGACGATTCTCCCTCGCTTTCCCGTGACGGCAAGAAGGTCGCTTTCTTCTCCGAACTCAGCCTGGCCGTAAAAGACCTGGTGACGGGACGGGAAACACAGTTGGATCCGGCGCCATTTGTGCAGTTCGGCACGCCTGCGATGATTTCTCCGGATGGCTTGCACGTTGCCTACAATTTGTGGCGCTCCGGCGAGCCCGAGCCCGACCTCTATCTCATTTCGTCCGCCGGCGGATCGCCGCGCCGCGTTTGCCAGGATTGCGGGACGCCACGAGGGTTTTCATCCGATGGGGCCCGAGTGCTGACGCAGAAGGGTTCGTCTCGCCATGGCACGGATGAGATTGCGCTGGTGGATATCGCGACGGGCAAATCCGCCATCGTTTTGAGCGACACGCAGCACGCTTTGTGGAACGCCTATTATTCCTGGGATGACAAGTGGATGACGTTCCTGATGCAGACGGGCGCCCATCGGTTTCGCATCTGCATAACGCCGGTGGAGAATTTCATTCCCGCCGGACCGGACCACTGGATCCAGCTCACGAGCGGCGAATACCACGACAACCACCAGCAGTTTTCTCCGGACGGCAACACCATTTACTTCGCCTCGAACCGCGACGGCTTCACGTGCATTTGGGCCCTGAAGCTCGATCCGACGACCAAGCGGCCGCTGGGCGCTCCGTTCCCCGTTCAGCATTTTCATTACAGCCACCGTATGTACGCAGGCATTTCCGCGCCGAATGACATGGAGGTGTGCGTCGCCAGAGACAAGATCGTCACCAACCTCGACGAATATCACAAGGACGTCTGGATGACGCAGTTGGAAGCCGGCCGGTGAGGGATTGAAGTAAGAGCACGATTCCGCCGCTTCCGGTGACGCCGCCGGTGTTTTGCCGCCGGTGATTTGCCGGGATTCGCGTACAGCGCCGGCAGGCCACCCAAGGCGATGGCCTATCTTAGCCTTAAGATGCCAGGAACTCCGCCAGCGCCGCCTGCCATGGACGCTGTGGCGGCAGCTTGGTATTGAGCAGGATGGCTTTGGCCGGCCGCGTGGCTTTGCGCGGAAAGTGCGTCGAGGGCACCGGCAGAACCGTCACTTTCCGCCCCGCGATGCGGAAAACCTCCCGCGCGAAATCGAACCAGCTCACGCCGCCGCTGTTGGACACGTGATAAACTCCGGGCGCCGGTGCGGCGGCGAGCAGATCGCGCGTGGCCGCGGCCAGGTCCGGCGCGTAGGTGATGCTGTTGACCTCATCCGATACGGCTTGAATCGTGTCTCGCTTGGCGGAGAGATCCAGCATGAGGTCCACAAAGCTCTTCTTGGAGAGATCGCTCGCGCCTTTAGGTCCGAACAACACGGCAGTCCGGACGATGTAGCAGCGGCCACGCGATTCGGCGATCAACTGCTCCCCGCGCTGCTTGGAGCGCCCGTAGCTGGACAACGGCGCCGGCCGGTCGGCTTCCGCGTACTCGCCCTTGACTCCGTCAAACACGTAGTTGGTGCTGTAATGAACCAGTGGCACGCCCAATTCCGCGGTGAATTGCGCCAGCCGGCCGGGGAATTCACCATTGAGCGCCATGGCCGCTTCCGGCCGGTCTTCCGCGCCATCCACATCGTTGAACGCGACGCAGTTGATGACTGCATCGGGCGCCGGCCGCAACTCCGCCACCTTGGCGCGCAGGGCGGGGAAATCGAGCACGTCGATATCTTCCCGGTCCCAGCCGACGGCTTGGGGATACAACTTCATGAGCTGGCCGCCGAGCGTGCCTTTGGCGCCGAGAATGAGTACGCGCTGTATCGACATGAGAGCCCCTATATCCAACCCCTACCAGCGCTGGTGCACCAGTGGGCGAATCTTCGCATCGTAGATCCCGCGAATCGCGGCCATATCCGCGTCGGCCAGTGGCGGCAGATCCGATGCCGCGCAATTCTCCGCCACCTGGGCCGGACGCTTGCCGCCGGGGATCGCGCACGACACCGCATCGTTCATCAATATCCAGCGCAGCGCAAAGGGAGCCATGCCAACGCCGGCCGGCAACAGGCGCCGGATTTCCTCCACCGCTTCCAGCGCCACCTCGTAATCCACGCCGGAGAACGTCTCGCCCACGTCGAACGCCTCGCCGTGACGGTTGAAGTTGCGATGGTCGTCAGCGGCGAAAAGGGAATCCCGCGACAGCTTGCCGCTAAGGAGCCCGCTGGCCAGTGGGACGCGCGCCAGAATGCCGACGCCGCGTCGCCGGGCCTCCGGGAAGAATAATTCCGCCGGCCGCTGGCGAAAGCAGTTGAAGATGATCTGCACTGTCTGGACGTTCGGAAACTCGATCGCCTTCAGCGCCTCTTCCACTCGCTCCACGCTCACGCCATAGTGGCGGATCTTTCCCGCCTTGGCCAGGTCGTCCAGCGCGCCGAAGACCTCAGGCCGATAATAGACCTCGGTGGGCGGGCAGTGGAGTTGGACCAGATCGAGACAATCGGTGGCCAGGTTGCGCAGGCTGTCTTCCACGAAACCAGCCAGATTCCGAGCGTTGTAGCCGGCTGCCGTATGCGGCGAGAGACGCCGCCCGGCCTTGGTGGCTACCACGATTTCCTCGCGCCGCTCGCGCTTCAGCCGCGCCACCAGGCGCTCGCTGCGGCCATCGCCGTAAACATCCGCCGTATCTATGAAATTGACCCCGCAATCGATGGCCTGGTGCAGCGCGGCCATGGACTCGTCATCGCTCACCTCGCCCCAGGCGCCGCCAATCGCCCAGGCGCCAAAGCTTACCTCCGAGACCTGCCAGCCCGTCCGTCCCAGTGCGCGATATCGCATATTTTCAATTATGCATGCCGCGAGCCGCCTCGTGGGCGAGCAGAAACAGTGAGGCAGGCGCTTTCGACTGCCAACCCCAGATCTTCTGTCGCAGGAGGATGAATGGTTCTCCCCCACTCTAAAAAGTGCGTTGGGAGAGTGTTTTACTGCAACAGCCTCCCAACGCGACGCGAATCAACGTACCTGCACTGGTAATCGGAAGATTCCAGGAACGACTTTAGGTGTCCGGAAGATCCTTCAGGCACAACCGGGGCTATTGCCGGGCCGGACAGTTGCCGATGTTGGTAGGTAACGCCCCGTTTGTGGCGGCGGATGATCCGACCCCTCTGGCCGTCAGGCGGGCAGCGATTTCATCGAGAGCCTTATGGCAACGTGAAACGCAACGAACCGAAAACCATGTTGGCGTACGCCGTGTGCGGAGTTCCGGGCGCAACGTACCAGGGCGCCCGCGTCAGATAGGAGTACTGTGTGATGATCTGAAGCGCGCCGTATCTCGGGTTCTTCCAGAAGGTGTAGTAGTAGCCGAACATCGGCTCCTGAAATTGCCGGTTAGCCGACGAAGATCCCGGAAAGCCGAATCCCAGGTAATTGCCCGGTGAAACCACCGTGTAGTTGCGGTCGAAGTACGCGCCGCCGTAATAAGCGTAGAACTGCGATTTGGGCGTTGGTGCGTATTCGAAGCCTGCGATGCCGGACATGGAATGTACGGGCGAGATAGAGCCATCGGGACCGACGACCAGGTCGGGACCAAGCCCCACCAGGTAGCGCCCGCCGCCGCTCGAGTAAAATGTGTTGGCAATCAGGCGGAAATTCTTAGCCACCTCGAGGACCGTGTTGAACGATCCGCCTAAGCCTTGGGCGTCGAAGTAGGTGCCCTGTGCGGGTGAGACGCGGAACTGCCGCGAAAGGCCGGCCAGTTCGAAGTGCAGCGCCTTGCCGGAGACCTGCGTGTCGTAAGCGACTTTGGCGACGATGTCCGGCCGCACGTTGGGCGCGGTGCTCAGGCTCCCGTTGTCCACCTGAGAGGTGGCAAACGTGGGCAGCGTGACTGCGGTGGTGACGTACTGTTCGGGATTCTCGATCGAAGCCGCGATCGACCATTGCTTGTTGGGATGATAGACAACCCGGAGTTGCCCTGGCCGTCCCCACACCAGGCCCGTCAGATAGTTGGAATCCTCACCAAGACCGAGGAACACATTGCTCGAAACCGGAGAGACGCCCACCCGGTTGGGCGTGATGAGTGTCCAGGTCTGGCCGCCCAGCACCTCCCACTTTCCCTGCTGCACATTGGCCCAGAAATGGCGCATGCGGAAGGTGCCGCTGTTGCTGGTGACATACAGGCTGGTCGGCTGGTTGCCGAAGAAATCCCCCTCGATATAGCCGGTGAGCGCCATGCGCTTGGTGGGGTTGTCGGTGATGGTCAGGGTAACCCGCGAGTTGGCGGCGCTCGACCGGAACTCGTCCATCCTGCCCGCCACCGTGTTGCTGAACGGAACGCCGGCGAAGGAAGTCGCGACGCCGCTGCCGATGTCGGCGGACCGCCAGACGGTGGAGAAATCCATAAAACCGCCCGGGGCGAAATCCGCGCCGCCGATGTGAAAGGCAAGCGGTGAGAAGGCCCGCCCTTTATTGTCAACTTCGGCGACGGGTGTGGCAGACTCCACGGGCAGTACCGCCGCGGATTGGGTTGGAGCTGCCGCTGGCGCGCTTTGCGCGGCGACCAGACGATCCAGCAGCTTCTGCTGGGAATCAATCGCCTTCTGCGCGGTTTCAAGTGCTTTCTGCGCAGTCTCGAGCGCTTGACGCTGTTCGTCGAGTTGTTTCTGTTGGGCCGCAATTTGTTCGCGCAGTTTTGCAATGTCGTCCGTCTGGGCGGCGCCCTGCGCCAGACACAGGACGGGAAGCAGCAATGCGAGCGGCAAGAGTGAGGCAACGATCCTGATGAGCTTCATATATTCTCCTGGGCTTTTGCGTGGGCCGGACCCGATTCGGCGAACCGTGGCTCTATCGAGTGAAGGAACAGTGAAACACCTAGATTACCATCTTCAGATCTTTTTATCTTCGACCCAAGACCGCCGCCGACGGCCGCCGGTTGGCTTGCAGGCGACCGAAGAATCCACGAGTGGCTATTCGAATGACGGGCGGCATTCCCTTCCTTGGGCAGCCACCTGATTGGTCTATAGAGCTTTGGTTCCTATATGACTAGCCCGATGGTCCTGAGACGCTGAGGACCTCTGGGGGATTTCGCTTACGCTGACGGCTCTGTACACTCGGGCTATCGACGATCTTCCTGGCCCGCCGCGTACGGAAGGGGAGGCGATCCATGGCTAACATTCTGGACAGTTTGGGACATTCGCTCGACATCCTGCTGGGGTACCTGGGGATTCATCGGGTGGACGGGCTCGAAGCGGCCTCTTACATCCTCGGGGTGTCTGTTTTCCTGGGGTTTTGTGTGGCTGCGCGCTCAGCGATTCGAATCGCGTTCCTGGGCTGTTGCTCCAGGAAATAGCAGTTCGCGAAACGAGTTCTCACTCCGTCCGGAATTGCACGTTGCGGGCGGTTGCACCGCCAGCGGAATCCTTCACGGTCAACTCCGCGCGATAGGTTCCGGGTGGTAGGGTTGCGACCGGCAATTTGAGCGCGACCGGAATCACGCGGCTGCCAGACTTGACCAGGGCGCTCAAGTCGACATCGCCGGAATCCCATTTCTGCTGGTTGCTTTGTGCGTCGAGCAGGCGCAAATGCATGCTCAAGCGGACCGGCTCGGCGCCGCTGGCGGGCGGTTCGTAGATCTCGAAGTAGGCCTCGGCAGTGCCGGTCTTCGGCAGGACATCGGAACCGGCGATCGTGATCTGGTTGCCGCGGAAGATCAGTGGCTTCTTGCCTTCGTCGAGTTCCTCCTGCGCGTCGTCTTGCGATATCGGTTGCACGTCGCGGCTGAGGGCGATCGCGCTCAGGCTGAGCTGGGCGGCATCGACCGGATCCACCACCAACGGCGTTTCGACCACCCCGAAGCGATCCTTGGCCGTGCGAAAGATCAGCTTGAACCGGTAATTGCCCGACGCGATTTCGAACTGGTGCTCGTAACGGAGCGGGTGCTGGACAAAGTTGTCGAACTGCTGGCGGTTGTCGAAATCGAATCTCACTCTATCGCCGAACCGCGCGGCCACGCCGCCTCCCAGGTTGTATGCCAGGCCGAGCACATCCATCGAGGCACTCAGCTTGCCGTTCGACTCGGTAGGATCGAGACCGGGTGTAGGAATCTCGACCGCCAGGTCGACTCGCGCCACGCCGCCAGCCTCGTAGAAGAACGGGACGGATGCCGACGCCGCGGTGTTGCCGGCGTGCGGCGAAGCCGCCAGATTCTCCAACTCCGCTTCCAGAGGGTTGGTCGACGCCAGGGTGATTTCGCGGACGTTGCAATACAGGTTGCGGCCGCGCACTTTCACGTCGGGCCGATCGACGGTCACCTTGAGCGCGTGGCAGCTTCCTTCCGGGGACTCTTGCGGCACATAGCCAAGCGTGTAGGATTCGTTCTGCTCGCGGGCGAGCTGCTCGAAAACAGCGACCACGTCGTTGCCGCGATTGAGCTCGTGGCCGCCGGTTGCGTCGGCCAGATGGAGCGCCCAGCCCGGAGTAGCGGCGCCGGACTGCGCTTCCACCGGATAGATCGAGACATCCGCCTTGCGAAACTCGAGCTCCATCTTAAACGGATCCTGGTGCGCTTCCGCGTCCCGCTCGGCTGAGTTCCGCATTTGGGATATCGAGGGAACAGGCCTCGGTGCGCTGACGCTGCTAGCGTCCTGGGACAGGGGACCCTTGGCGACAAACAGGGCCAACGCTTTGTGGCCGGGCACATGGGCCAGGTCCTTCGCCAGTTGGGCGTAATAGCGTGCCTGCAAATCGCCGTAAGGGTCGGGGACTGGGGGACATTGACCGATGCTGGGCCACACGCCCAATGCCTGCTGAAGCTGGCCGACGTCGGCAGTGAATTGCGCGGCGATGGTCATGCATCCCGACATGTAATGCGCGACGGACATCAGCCGGTTGGGTCCGGCATTGTCAGCGACGAACCGGGCGGCGGCCTGCTGAATCCATTTCACATCGTCGGTGGACTCTCCGTCGAATAACAGGACGAAGTGCTGCTGCTGGCTCATTCCCGGCGTCGCGGGTCCGGTGTGAGTCTGGAATCCGGTGATGGTTTGCTCTTTGCCATCTTCGAAGACGTGGAAATCCTTCGCCTCCAGGCCGTGAATCGGCTCGTCTTTTTTGCCGGTTACAACGGCGTCCACCAGCACCAGGCGCGCTTCGGCTTTGAGCTTCAGGGTGCTCGTGCCTTGAGCGCCGGATACGGCGGTTTGCGCCAGCAGCGAGGAACTTAGGAATACGAGCAGGGCTGCGCATGGAGGGCGCCAGGCGTATAGCGACATGGGAGGCCACGGGGATAGCGACGGCCGGACTTGCGTCCGGCTGCGCCGATTGGCAATCGGCGCGCAGGTTATCAACCTGCCCCACAACGTAATCGGTGCGGTTTTCATGGGATCTCCACTACTCCGTTGGCCGCGGCCATCTGATTGCCTTCGGCGTCCCGCACCACGACGCGAATCATGTAAGGGCCGACCTTGACATCGAAGTTGCTGTTGACGGTAACACCGGCCGCGCGCCGCCGATCGAGATTCTCATCCTTCAGCCGGAGCTCCACCACCTTCTGGGTTCCTTGGATGTAGTTGCCGTTGCCATCGAACAGGGCGCACACCAGGGTCACGTCGTCGCGGTTCCGGTCGTCCTGCTTGCGCAAGGGAAGCTGCCGGATATCGAGATGGGTGGCCACCTTCAGCTTGGCGTCTTCATCCGTGGTCTTGAAAAACTCGGGGTGGATTTCGATCGTCAGGTCGCGCAGCTCATCGCGGGAGAACACAGCCTCGCCGATTTCGCGCGTGGCGGTTGCCGCGGCGTCTTCCTCGTGCGATGGCGCCCAGTAACCCCTACGCGCCTGCACCGAGTATCCCTTGGTGTCTGCCAGCTTGACCTTAATCTCATGGTACTTCCCATCCGGTTTGAGATCCTTGGGGTAAAAGCCCAGATAATAGACGTACTCCGGCGGCGTGGCCAGGCGTTTGAATCCACCCAACAGATCGTTGTCGCTGGAAGTATTACCGCCGGTCGAATGGGCCAGATCGTCCAGCATCATCCCCTGGGCAAGATTTTCGAAACTGTCGTAACGGGAGATCAGCAAGCTGGTCTGAGGGTCGGGCTGATTGCAGCCCGCGACTTCGCCGACCGGGTCGATGGTGTAGACGCCGCGCGCGTCGAGGGCATTGATGACGACGCCTGCGCGGGTAGCGCGGTCGATGGATTCGCTGAGGTCCCTCTGCAACTCGTCGGGGAGGTAAAAGCCGGGCGACACCAGGATCATGACCCGGTCGCCGGGCATGGAGCCGAGCAGCCGCACGATGTTGTTGAGCGTGCGGAAGGAATTGATGGCTTCGCCCGCGCCTGCAGTGGCGACCTCGCGGAGGATGTCCTTGGGATCGACGGGGATGTGGCAAGCGGCGACAATGCCGCCCTCCAACGCCAGTGCCTCCTGGTTGTCGCGGTTCATCCATTGGTCCGCCACGTAGAAGGTGGCGGGAGGGAATGCCTTGTGGGCCGGCGGCACGGGCGCGATTTTCATCAGCGTCTGCTTGAATTTCTCGAGGTCATTGGTGAATTCGAGCGACACTTTGCCGGAGAGCGTGAGCAAAGCCACGCGGTCCTGCGGGCGTATCCCTTGTTCGATGTGCTTCAACGCCGCGATGCGGGCGTTCATCAGGTCCCCGATCTTGAGATGAACGTCGTCGAAGACAAACGCGGTGAAGCGGGTGGGCACCACCAGTTTGGAGCCCGTGGTGGCCGGCGCCCACGGGATCTCCTCTTGGGCGGCCGGTTGCGTGGCCGGCTTGGGTACGGCGCTGCCTTCGATGGCGAACTGAGAAATGTACTGCGCCTTGCCGCGGTCGGTGAGCTGAAAATCTTCCTTATGAAAGGTTCCGACGGTATTCCCCTTCTTGTCGCGAATCACCACCGGAACGCGCACCAGGTTCACGCTCGACTGGAAGGTGGGTGTCTCCTCGCGAGTGGTTACCTCGCCGGTCTGCGTCTGCGCGGCCAGCGCGGCGGTGAGTAGAAGAAAGGACCAGGAGCGCATGATATTTCTCCTATGATGTTTTGTCAACTACGATCTGGTTTTCGTCTTTCGCAAGACGAAGAAACTGCTGTGTATCTGGTTCCCGGCGGAGCCGTCCGTCGCGAATGAT
>Ga0181517_10002042_pt1 | contig 21287 bp, 17 predicted proteins | sample PEATcosm2014_Bin_31_FD_119748 | JGI IMG/M metagenome (GOLD analysis project Ga0181517, IMG submission 119748) | Peatland microbial communities from MTU Mesocosm Facility, Houghton, MI, USA - PEATcosm2014_Bin01_30_metaG | ecosystem: Environmental > Terrestrial > Soil > Wetlands > Peat | place... | reverse complement strand
GGCTCGTCGATGCACGCGGCGTAGTAGTCGCCGATCTTTCTCTCGACGGGGTCGCCGGTCGCGCTGACCGCCGCCCTCTCGAGCACCGCTCGGAGGAACTCCTCGTTCTTCTTCTGGATGATCTCGGTCGTGCCCCACATCGCGTGATCGGACGGGATGGGGGTGTTCTTCACGAAGCCGCCGCAGGCGTAGGCGAAGAAGTCCTGGCAGGGGTCCACGGCCGGGTCCATCCAGCTCGGGTCGAGGCCCGTCTCGGCGAGCGATATCGCCGGGATGACCTGGGTCCCTGCCGCGGGTGCGGGCGTGACGGGTGGTGCGGGCGAGGGGGCCGGAGTGGCGGCCCCGCACGCCGCGAGCGCCGGGACGAGGAACAGGATGGCGGAGCGGTGCATGACGCCGACCTTATCAGAATCGTCCCTGCGGACGCCTGCGCACGCGGCCTCCGAAGCCGGTCTCTCCTGGGTCCCGCAGGCGCTGAGCGTTCAGGGGCTGGCTGACGCACCCGGTGTCGTGGCCACGGATCTCGGCGCGAGCAGCGCCAGCCCCACCGCCGCCGCGCAGGCGCACGCCGCGCTCGCCCAGAACGCAAGCTGCACGTGGCTGGCGTAGAGCGCGCCGAAGACGGCGTTTGCCGGGAGCACGGCCAGTCCGGTCACCGCGTGCAGCGCGCCGTAGGCACGGCCGCGGAGCTGCGGGGGGATCAGATCCGCGACGAGCGCCTTCTCGCCACCCTCGGTGAGCCCGTAGTAGCCGCCGTACGCCACCAGCAGGGCCCACGTCAGCGCGATCGAGCGGGTCATCGGGAAGAGAGCATATGCGGCGGCGTAGACCACCCAACCGGCCACCTGCGTCCGCCACCGGCCGAGGCGGTCGCTCGCCTTGCCACCGGGGATGTTGAGCAGCGCCTTGGACGCGTTCAGCGAGATCCACGCGACGGGAAGCCACCCCGCGGCGAGCCCGAGGTCGCTCATCCGGAGCATGAGGAAGGAGTCCGCCGAGGCGCCGAGGGTGAAGAGCGCGACCAGCGCCAGGTACGCGCGGAGCCTTCCAGGCAGAGCCACCGCCTGGCCGGCCGTCACCGGGGTCGCCGTCCGTGTTTGCTCCACGGCGGGCGCGGGGTCCTGCACGCCCCAGAGGATCGTTCCGACGGCGAACAACCCGGGGACGATCGTCAAGGCGAAGACCGTCCGCAGTGGCCACCCGAGCCCTCGCACGAGCGCGAAGGCCAGCAGCGGGCCGATCGCGGCTCCCGTGTTGTCCATCATGCTGTTGAAGCCGAACGCACGCCCGCGCCACTCGGGCGCGACCGAGTGTGCCAGCAGCGCGTCGCGCGGAGCCGACCGGATCCCCTTTCCGATGCGATCGGTGGTCCGGATCGCGATGACGTGCCAGGCGCTCGTCGCCACCGCGAGGAGCGGTCGGACGACGGTCGCGAGCGCGTAGCCGAAGAGGACGAAGGGCTTGCGTGCCCGCGCGTCGCTCGACCGCCCCGAGAACCACTTGACCGCGGCGCTGACGCTCTCCGCCACCCCTTCCATCAACCCGAGCGCCTGCGCGCCGGCGCCGATCGACCGGAGGAACACGGGCAAGAGCGGGTAGACCATCTCGGTCGCCACGTCGGTGAACAGCGCCACCCAGCCCAGGCTCTTGACCACACGCGGGAGACGAAACGAGCGTTGCTCGTCACTCATGCGCGGAGAGGTTATCGCAAGGAACGTGCGCGACCGATCAGGATGTCCCGTCCGGTCCGCGGCCCGTCACGCCACCGGCTCCGGCTCCGGCGAGCTCGCGGAGCGCCTCCGCGAGCCGCAGGTAGTGATCGCTGCGATTGTATGCTTGGGCGGAGATGCGCACCCACCGCCGAGACGCGGCGGATCTCTCGGGCCACGTGAAGACGGGCACGTCGATACGGAAGCGATCCAGGAGCTCCGTCTGCAACGGGTCGACGCCGAGGGGTGTGGCGGCGGCCGGACCGACCGGCAGCGGGATGCTCGCCATCGCCCCCAGCATCGAGACGGGGGCCGGCGGGTCGACCGCGAGGGCGTCGCAGATCCTGGCACGGCCCCACGCGGCGAGCGCACGGTTCCGCTGCGCCAGCGCAGCGGCGCCCCCGGGCAGGACGGAGGAAACGAACCGGATGGCCGCGGGCACCGCGAGGTAGGCCGATGGGTCGCTCGTCCCCGTCCAGTCGAACAGGAGCCGGAACCGAGATCGCGCCGGACGGACCGCGTTCCTGCCGTGGCTGATGGCGAGGGGGACGACCCGGTCCCGCAGCTCCTCTCGCACGCAGAGGAACGCGCATCCCTTGGGAGCGCAGAGCCACTTGTGGCAGTTGCTCGTGAAGTACGCCGCGCCGAGCGCCGCCAGGTCGAGGGGCACCATGCCGACGGCGTGGGCGCCGTCCACCAGGGTCTCGACCCCACGCGCCCGCAGCTCGCTTACGAGCCTGCTGACAGGGAAGGCTAGGGCGGTCGGGCTCGTCACGTGGTCGAGGAGCGCGAGCCGGGTCCGGTTGGTCACCGCGTCGAGGACGGCGTCGACGATGGCGTCCTCGCCCTGGACGGGGAACGGGACCGTCGCCACCACCACCGTCGCGCCGGTCCGCTCGGCGACGAAGTCCAGCGCGTTCTTGCAGGCGTTGTACTCGTGGTCGGTGGTGACGAGCTCATCGCCCGGTTCGAGGTCGAGCGAGCGGAGCACCGTGTTGACGGCGTGCGTGGCGTTCGGAACGAACGCGAGCCCCTCGGGATCGACCGACACGAACGCCGCCAGCTCGGTGCGCGCGGCGTCGAGCAGAGGCTCGAGCTCCCGGGTGAAGAACTGGACCGGGGAGCGCTCGAGCCGCTGCCGGACCTCGCTCTGCGCCGCCTGGACCGAGACCGGACAGGCGCCGAACGAGCCGTGGTTGAGGAAGACGACGTCGGGGTCGAGGGTGAATGCGTCCTCGATGCCCGGGATGCTGTCCGCGACGACGCTCGGGAACGGATCGGCGGGACGGCGCAGCGGCGATGTCATGGTCGGACCGTCATGTTAGCCTCCGCGACAAACTATGACAGGTCGCCGACTCGAGACCGTCGCCGATATCGATCACCTTCTGGCCAGCACCAGGCGTGTCGCCGTGCTCGGCATCAAGACGCCGGCGCAGGGCGATCAGCCCGCGTTCACGGTCCCCGAGTACCTCCTCGCCGAGGGGCTCGAGGTCGTGCCGGTCCCCGTGTACTACCCCGAGGTCACCGCCATCCTCGGCGCGACGGTCTACCGCCGCCTCGTGGACGTGCCGGGCGACATCGACCTGGTCGACGTCTTCCGGCGCCCGGCCGACGTGCCGGGGCATCTGGACGACATCCTCACCAAGCACCCGCGCGCAGTGTGGCTGCAACTCGGTATCCGCAACGAGGCCGCGGCGGACCGACTGACCGCGGCGGGGATCGACGTCGTGCAGGACCGCTGCCTGTTCGTGGAGCACCGCCGCTGGCGGATGCGCCGCTGAGGGGCGGGGTGTTCCTCGTGCCGCCCCGCACTCTCAGCTGCCGCGGGCCTGCGGTCGCCCCGTGACCGGCTCTGGGCACAAGGCCCACACCCTGGGCCTCTGGGATTCCACCGCCATCGTCGCGGGGTCGATGATCGGCTCCGGCATCTTCCTCGTGTCGGCGGCCATCGCGCGGAACACGGGCTCGCCTGGCTGGTTGCTCACGGTCTGGGTGGTGACAGGGGCGATGACCGTGGCGGCGGCGCTCTCATACGGCGAGCTGGCGGCGATGTTCCCGCACGCGGGCGGTCAGTACGTGTACCTGCGCGAGGCCTTCGGTCCACTTCCGGCGTTCCTCTTCGGCTGGACGCAGCTCCTCGTCATCCAGACGGGGACCGTCGCCGCGGTGGCGGTGGGCTTCGCGCGATTCCTGGGCGTGCTCGTGCCATCAATCGACGACCACGCGCTGGCCGGGCCGGTGACCCCGCAGCGACTGGTGGCCATCGGGCTCTTGCTGCTGCTCACCTTCGTCAACACGCGCGGCCTTGGCTTCGGCAAGGTGCTGCAGAACGCTTTCACGCTCGCCAAGGTCGGCGTGCTGGTCGCGATCGTCGGCGTCGGGCTCCACTGGTTCCTGCGCGTGACCGGGCGTCCCGACCCCCACGCATGGTTCCCGCTTCCGCGCCCCGCGCTCCTGACCGCGCCGTTCTTCGGTCCGCTCCCGCTCGCCACCTTTGGCCCGGCGATGGTGGGGGCCCTCTTCGCCTCCGACGCGTGGAACAACGTCACGTTCACCGCCGGCGAGGTGCGCGACCCCCAGCGCAACCTCCCGAGGGCGCTGGTGCTCGGCACGTGCTGCACGATCGCCCTCTACCTGGTGGTCAACCTCGCCTACCTGTCGCTGCCTTTCGATGCCATCGCCCACGCGCCGAGCGACCGCGTGGCGTCACGGCTGATCCAGGTCTCCGAGGGGAGCGGGGCGACGTCGCTCGTCGCCGTCGGGATCCTGATCTCCACCTTCGGTTGTGCCAACGGGATCGTGCTGGCCGGGGCGCGCGTGAACTACGCGCTCGCCAGGGACGGCCTGTTCTTCAAGCGATCCGGGGAGCTGAACGCGGCCAGCGTCCCCGGGCACGCGCTGTGGATGCAGTTCCTCTGGGCCGCCGTCCTGTGCCTGACGGGGACCTACGGTCAGCTCCTCGATTACGTGATCTTCGCGGTCCTCCTGTTCTATGTCGCGACCATCGCCGGGCTGTTCTGGCTCAGGCGCACGCGGCCCGACGCCCCGCGCCCCTACAGGGCGGCCGGTTATCCGCTGCTGCCCGCAGCGTACGTCGTGGCCGCCACGGCGGTGGCGGTGAGCCTCCTGCTCGCCCCCGAGACTCGCTTCCAGTCGCTCGCGGGTCTCGGCTGCGTGATCGCCGGGCTGCCCGTGTTCCTGCTCCTCCGCAGGTCCACGGGCTGAGCCGAGACGCCTCTGCGCGCAGGGGGCGTCATGGGCTAGGCTCTGCGCGTGAGCGACATCTCGATCGAGACCTTCCCCGTAGGCGCGCTTGGTTGCAACTGCTCCATCCTCGTCGACCGCGCGACCAAGGCCGCGCTGGTCGTCGATCCTGGCGGCGACTTCGACGAGATCCGCGCGCGCCTCGAGCGCGCAGGCGCCCAGGTGGCGGCCATCGTCCACACGCACACCCACATCGATCACGTCGGCGCGACCGCGCCGCTCCAGCGCTGGGCCGGCGCGCCCGCGCGCATCCACGAGGCGGACCGGTTCCTCTACGACATGCTCGCCGTCCAGTCGGCCCTCGTGGGTGTGGCGGCACCGGCGACCTGCGCGCTCGACGGCGACCTGGCGGACGGCACGACAGTGACCGCAGGCGGGATCGAGCTGGCCGTGATCCACACCCCCGGGCACACCCCGGGGAGCGTGTCCTTCCTAGCGAAGCTCGGGACGGGCGCCGTCGTCTTCGCGGGCGACACGCTCTTCCGTGGAGGGATCGGACGGACGGATCTGTGGGGGGGTGACGGGGGCGCGATCCTCCGGTCGATCAAGCGCCGGCTGCTCACCCTGGACGAGGACACCCAGGTCATCGCCGGTCACGGTCCGTCAACGACCATCGGCGCCGAGAGGCGGCAGAACCCCTTCCTGCTCTGACCGGACGGCTGTCACCCCCGACGCCCTCAAGGTGCAGCTCGGCGCTCAGCCGGTCTGCGCGCGCGCGCACAGGCGCTCGAGCTCGACCACGATCCGCTCGAGCTCCTCGACGACGGGCGTCCGTCCGCGGAACGAATACGCGTCGACGAGCGCGCGGTAGTACCAGAGCGACTCGCGGCCTCCGCTGAAGCGGCTCCAGAGCGCCTCTCCCTGCTCGCGATAGTCCGCCAGGATCGTGCGCGCGTTGTGCAGCTTGTCGCACGCCGAAACCAGGAGCGCCGAAGGCGTCGCCGCGCGCAGGTGGGCGACGTAGGCCTCCTTCCTCTGTCGCCACGGCGGCTTCGGCGTGACATCACAGTCCGTGCAGGAGAGGACGATGTCCGCCACGCGGTCTCCGAAGCGTTCGCGGATGGTCGCGGCGGTCGGCTGCCCGCCCTGGTCCTCGACCGCGTCGTGGAGCAGCCCGCCGATGGCCTCGTCCTCGTCCCCGCCGTACTCGAGCACGAGACCGCAGACGCCCAGCAGGTGCGACACGTACGGGATCTGCGTCCCCTTGCGTGACTGCGTGCGGTGCAGGTCGCAGGCGAGGACCAGCGCGTCGGTGAACCGCGCCGAGAGCGGTCGGTCGAGGATCTTCCCAGCCATGGGCACCCAGTCTTACCACCACACCCGCCCGCAAGCAGGTGCTCGTCGCGCCGCCGCAGCGGATGGAGCCGCGAAGGCGCTACTCGCCCCGGGCGTCGTGCGAAGGGCCGACGTCGGCGACCACACGGTCCGAACCGGCATCGACGACCGCATGGTCCGAGCCGGCATCGACGAGGGGATTGCTGGGCCCTCCTTCGAGGCAGAGGTCGCTCCGGCGAGCCGCCGCGAGCGCCTTCGCGCAGAGCGGGTTGTGCCCGCTGGTGTCGTCGCCCGGCGGGAACGGGGCGCACGCGCCGGTCACGAAGACACCGGCTTCGAAGGGGGGGACGACGCACGTGGCGTCGCAGCTCGCGTCGACCGCGGGGCCGTCGAGGACGTCGACCGCGTAGCCTGGGGTGACGCAGTCGAGGTTCGCCAGGTACTGGCCAGCGATGAAGATGTGAATGTCCGTCGTGGAGCACGCGATCCAGAGGCCGCCTGCCGAGGCGGCCACGATCGTCAGCCAGGTGGCGACTTTCACGGGAGCGGCTCCACGGTCCTGATCCGGAGCTCGGCGAGCTGCTCGGGCATCGCGCGGTTCGGCGCGTCCGTCATGAGATCGGTCCCGCGCTGCGTCTTGGGGAAGGGGATGACGTCGCGCAAGCTCGCGGCGCCCGAGAGCAGCATCGCGAGCCGATCCATGCCGACCGCGATGCCGCCGTGCGGCGGCGCGCCGTACCGCAGGGCGTCGAGGAGGAAGCCGAACTTCTGCCGTGCCTCCTCGGCGCCGATGCCGAGCGCGTGGAACACCCTCGCCTGGACCTCCGGGTCGTGCAGGCGGATCGACCCGCCGCCGATCTCGAAGCCGTTCAGGACCAGATCGTAGCGGTGGCAGAGGACCTTGGCCGGGTCGGTCTCGAGGAGCGGCACGCACGCGTCGTGCGGTCGCGTGAAGGCGTGGTGCGCGGCGGCCCAGGTCTTCTTCTCCTCGTCGTACTCGAACAGGGGCGGGTCCACGACCCAGAGGAAGTTGAAGTGGCCGCCGTGCCCGGAGTCGGGGATGAGGCCGAGCTTCTTCGCCAGGTGGACGCGGAGGTTGGCCATGACCGTGTGGACCACCGACTCCTTGCCGAACTGGAAGAGGAGCAGATCGCCGTCAGCGGCCTCGGCCTTCGCGTTGATGGCGGCGCGCAGCTCGGGGCTTATCGTCTTGGCGAGCGGCGACTGCGTCCAGTTGCCCTGCGCGTCGACCTTGGCGCGCGCCAGCCCCTTCGCCCCCATCCCCTTGACGAAGTCCTCGAGCTTGTCCGCCTCGGTGCGCGACAGCCCGGCGCTCGCCGGGATGCGCAGCGCCTTGACGATCTCGGCCGGCAGGTCGCGGCGGTACTGGCCGGTCGAGAACTTGTCCGCGATGGCCTTCCAGAAGGGGATGCCGCCCCCCCCGTGCTCGATGATCGCGTCGGTCAGGTCGACGTGCGGCAGACCGAAGCGCATGTCCGGCTTGTCGTTGCCGTACCTGGCCATCGACTCCTCGAACCGCATCTGCGGGAAGCGCCCCGAGGGGTACGTCTCGTGCAGGTCGATGTCGAGCACGGTCTTCCAGATGGCGAAGATGAGGCCCTCCATCATCCGGAAGATGTCGTCCTGGTTGACGAACGACATCTCGACGTCGATCTGGGTGAACTCCGGCTGCCGATCGAGGCGCAGGTCCTCGTCGCGGAAGCACTTGACGATCTGGAAGTAGCGGTCGAAGCCGGCCACCATGAAGAGCTGCTTGAAGAGCTGGGGGCTCTCGGCCAGGGCGAAGAACTTCCCCTCGTGCATCCGGCTCGGGACCAGGAAGTTGCGTGCGCCGCCCGGCGTGTACTTCACCATGACCGGCGTCTCGAGCTCCAGGAAGCCGTGCTCGTCGAAGTAGCGCCGCGTCGTCTGGTTGATGCGGTGGCGGACGCGCAGGCTCTTCTGCAGCGGGACGCGGCGCAGATCGAGGTAGCGATGCTGCAGCCGCTTCTCCTCGGAGGTGTCGATCGCGTCGGCGATCTCGAACGGCGTCGTGTCGGCCCGGTTGAAGACGGAGAGCTCGATGACCTGGACCTCGATCTCGCCGGTCGGGAGCCGCGGGTTCTTGTTGCTGCCACGGCTGATGACGACGCCGCGGATGCCGATGACCCACTCGCTCCTGAGGGTCTGCGCCGTCGCGTACGCAGCCCTGGGCGCGTCGCCGTGGCCCTTCGCGTCGGGGTCGAAGACGAGCTGCGTGATCCCCTCGCGGTCGCGAAGGTCGACGAAGACACAGCCCCCGTGGTCGCGGTAGCTCGCCACCCAGCCGAAGAGGACGACCTCGCCGCCTTCGTGAGAGGCGCGCAGCTCGGCGCAGTGATGCGTGCGTTTCAGCTCATCGATGAACCTTGCCAAGAAGAACCTCCAGGGCCCTGAGAATTGTCGGAGAGTAGCCCAACTCAGGCCTGCTCTGGCATGGTCAAGCGGGTCATGCAGCCAGAGCCCTCTGCTTCACGCCTTCCGGACCACGCGTGGCTCGTCTCGAGCGCGCTCGTTCCGGCGCTCATCGCAGGGGCAGAGCTCGACCTCTTCGCGGACGGCGGACGCGACGCGCGCGTGGTTCGCGCGGTCGGGCTCGGCTACACGGGGGGCTTCCGGGCCCTCGACGCCTGGCTCGGCGCCCTCTGCGCCGGGCTGCCGCTGGGGTCCCGCGCCCTGCGCGCCGAGCTCTCCGGCGTCCTGCTCCTCGCCGCCGTGGCCGCACTCCTGTTCGTCGTGGTGAGGCGCATCCTCGTCGCCGTCGGCGGTCCGTCGGGATGGGCTCCAGTCGTCGCGACCGTCGCCACCGCGACCGCCTGCCTCGCCTATCCCCTGCAGCACGAAGCGACGGGCGTCGGCTCCGGTCTCACCGGGGTGACGCTCGTCCTGCTCGCGCTCGTGATCGCGCCCGTCCCGCGCCCGTCCTGGCCGGCGCTCGCGACCGTCAGCGCTCTCGCGCTATCGTACGACCTCACCGCCGGGTCCTGCGTCGTCGTCGCCGTGGTGACGGCCGTGCTCCTTCGGCCGAAGGGGACGGACGCGCCCCTCTGGCGTCGGGCGTCGCTGTCGCCGGGCGAGATCGCCGCGGTCGTGCTCGCCGCGGCGGGCGGTCTGGCGCCGTTCGGGCTCGCGGCTGTCGGCGCGCACGCGAGCCCACGGTCGACGAGCCCGCGCCTGTTCGCTTTACCGGAGGGGAGCCTGCCCGTGGCGTCCGGAGCGGGGGTCCGGTACGCGTTCGCGCTCGTCCAGGGGGAGCTGGGCGACATCCTGCTCGTGCTCACGGCCGTCGGCCTGGTCCTCGGGGTGGTGTCGCGGCGAGGGCGCCCGCTCGTCCTGCCGCTGGCGGCTGTCACCGTCACGGCTGGCTCCATGCTCGTCCTGGGGCGAGCCACGACCCATGAAGCCTGGGGTCTGGCCGGGCTCGTGGTGCTGGTCGGCCTGGTCGCACTTGCGGCCGTCGCCATGCACGAGGGGGTGCGGAGGGTCGCGCGCGCGCGGCTGCCGCTGGCGTCCGGCAGCGCTGCCATGGTCGTCGTTCTCGAGGCCGCCTTCCCAGCCATGCTGGCTGACGACAGCCTCGCGCGCGCATCGGCGCGCCCGCGGCGTGCGCTCGCTGCCTGGGAGGAGTCCGCCTTCGCGGGGCTCCCGGGCGGCACCACCCTCTTCGTGTCGTCCCCCGGTCTGTACACGCGGCTCCTCGCGACTGAGGTCAGCGGCGATCTCCCGGGCGATGTCGTGGTGATCCCGACCTTCGATCCAGCCAACGAAGCCGCTGCCGGCGCGCTCGCCCGCGACCCGCGCATGGTCCCGCTCTTTCGAGACCTCGCCCTGACGGGTGCCCCCCAGGAGTTCTCCCTGTCGACGCTCGCCGGGACCCGTCCCGTCGCGCTCGCTCCTGACCCCCGCTGGGATCGTGGCCTCACGCGTCACCTCGTGCCCGCAGGCCTCTTCTCGGTCTTCGAGCCCGAGCCTCGCGGCGGCGCCGACCGAAAGCGCGCGCTCGAGGCGTCCGCCGACACGCGCGCCCGCCTGCTCGCGGCGCTGGGCCCCCCCGCCGTAGCGCCGTTGGCGCCTCTCACGGCGTCGATCCTCCTGGACCGCGCGCTCGTCGCGGCCGGCACGGGCGAGAGAGAGGTCGCGCAGAGGACGCTCGAGGACGCCTCCGTCTTCGCTCCGAACGACCCGCGCCTCGCTCGCCTCGCCGTCAGGGAAAGGAGCGCACGAGGGCCGGTCGATGTTCACGACCTCCTGTGCGACGGGCTGGCGGGCGCCGCTCCGTAGGGCGCCCGCACCGGTCGGTCACGGAGCCAGGGGCTTGTAGGGCATCTCCTTCATGACGTCGGGGTAGCGCCAGGCGTTGCCTGGCCCCGCGTTCACCTCGACGGCGAACAGCCCCCCCTCGCCCTTGCCAGGGGCGGTGGCCGTCCACGTCGTACCGCTGCCCGTCGCGTCGACCGACTCCCAGTCATGTCCGTCGCTGCGGAAAGGCCGGTGAAGGACGCGCACCACCGCACCACGGGGGGCCGGCGCGGCCAGCGTGACCGTCACCGTCCACGACGCGGCGTGGGGGTCGGCGGGGGAGACGTCCAGGTTCGCCAGGCCGGGGCCGGCGTGACGCGGCGTCGTGAGCCACGCCTTCGGGTTGGGGAGCGGCCCCTTCGCCCGCGAGGGGGTCTTGTGCTCGCGCATCTCGTACGCCGCCTGGTCGATCGCCGTCATGTCCTCCGCGAGGTGCACGAGCTGGTTCTTCCAGTGGAAGTGGGGCAGGTCCTGCTTGCGCATGCGCATGTTCTCGTCGAAGGGCGCTATGTAGGCGGTGTCGCTCGCCAGCTGCGTGAACGCCGCGTCTGCCTCAGCGGTCTCGCGCCTGGCTGCCTCGAGCCAGGGCGCCGATCCGCTCCCCTGGTAGACGGCGAGGGCGGTCGCCCCGCGGTACTTGTGGGCGAACCACTCGCCGAGGTCGGCCAGCGCGGTGCACTCGCGCACGACGTCGCGAGCCTCCACGTTCGACGGGTCGATCGCGACCGTGCTCGCGGTGCGCGCCTGCTTCGCGTCGGCGAGGACGGTCAGCGCCAGATCGACAGGCGATATCCGCGACGTGCCGCGCTGCTCGAGCAGGTCGCTGGCGGCCTCGTACGGCTCGGCCATCGCGAACCCGTCGAACGCCTGGTGCCCGCGGTTGCACTGGGCGTGCTGCCCCTTGGTGCGCGGCGGCGTGGCCCAGAACGCGACCGATCCGTCGAGGTCGAGTTCGGGGGCGTCGTCGCGCTGATCCGGTCCGCACGTGAAGCCCGTCAAGATCCACGGCGTGATGTCGCTCGCCGCCTGCACGGCGTCCCAGAGACCGTCGGTCCCGACACGCAGCCTGAGCATGCCCCGGAAGACGCTCTCGGGGGTCGTCGGGTCGTAGCCGAGCCGCCCGAAGAGCAGGTAGGAGAGCTCGTCGCGGCGGAACGCCCACGGGCTGAACGAGTCGGCGGGGTTCGCGTGGTAGAAGTCGCGCTGCGGCAGGTACGCGTGCGCGGCCTCGAGCGAGAAGCCGGCGATCTTGGGCGAGAGGTTCATCGTCAGGACCGCTCGCCGCGTGCGCTCGTAGCTGGCGTACCGGAAGATCCGGTGCGTCCCCCCGGCGCGCACCTGGAATACGAACCGGTACGGCGTCGGCGGGTCGAGGTAGTCCTCGTACGAGTAGCTCGACCATCTCTCCATGCCGCCGCCGGAGATCGGGTAGGGCGGGCCGAACTGTTCGCCGTTGTACTTGACCTCGACGAGGGTCTCGGGGCCGCTCGCCTCCACCACCGTGAGGAGCTGTTTCTTGGTCGTGAGCCACGTGCGCGTGTAGGCGATGGCGTGCGTGTGGGCGTCCTTCAGCCCCGCGACGTACGTCGACGTGTACCACTCCGCCTTGCGCCGGCTCTCACCGACGCGGAAGCCGATGTAGCTGAGGCCCGGCGCGCGCGACGCCAGATCGGCTACAGCCTCGCGCGTGTACACCGGCGCCTCGGCCTTCTCCTCGGCGTCCTCCTTCTCGTCGCCGAGCAAGCTCAGGTCGGCCCGGTAGCTCATGAGGCCGACCTTGATGCCGCGCATCGTGGCCATCGCGATCACCTGGTTGAGCACGGCCAGGTTGGCCTCGCGCTCGGCCTTCGGGATCCCCTCGTTGGGCATGGTGGCGCTGGTCGCGAAGTAGAGCAGCGCGTTCGGGAAGATCGTGGTCTCCAGGTAGTACATGCCGTGCATGTCGAGGAAATTGAGCCTCGCGCGCGCCATCATGTCGAGGTACTCGGTCCAGAACGTCGGGTCGCGGAACCACCACGGACGGTTCGGCTCGGGCAGCACGAGGAAGAGGTTCGCGGCGCGTACCTGCGTGAAGGGCCTCGCGGTCACCGGTGAGGGGAGCGGGAGCGCCGACGCCCCCTGCTGATCGAGGCGCTCGGCCAGATCGAGCGCGCCGTACATCGCGCCGACCTCGTCGCGGCCGACCACCAGCGTCTGGTCCGCGCGCGTCACGACCGAGTACGACTCCGGTGGGGCCTCCACCGCGATGCCTGCCGCCGCCGGATCGGAGGCGAGCAGCACCGAGACCTTCGCGGCGCTCTTCGCGCGGCCCTCGGCGGCCGCAAGCACGCACTGGCCGTACTCGACGGGGTTCTTCGGGGCCGAGGGAGCCGGGCAGGCGCCTCCGAGCACCGCGGGGAGCGACGGCGGCAGCGCCGGCGGCGCCGAGAGGCTTGGCGTCGGGGGGGGCGGCGTCACCTGCGTGGTCACACCTCCCTCGCAACCCGCGGCCAGCGTGAAGACCGTGGCGACGACACAACGACCCAGTGCGGCTCTGTTCATGGTGCTTCCTGGCAGGGCGTTACGAGACTTCGGTGTGTGCTGTGTAGACGACCCCGCGCGAGGCGAGCTCGCGCAGCATGGCATCGAGCAGGCCCGGCTCGCGCGCGGGGATCTCCGGCGGGTGAACGCCGGGCCGCACGAACCGACCACTCAGCATGAAGAGGCTCATGACCGAGGCGGTGAACCCGGTAGTGCGCGACATGCTGCGCAGCTTCGTGGCAGGGTCGTAGCGGTCGCAGAGGTCCCAGCGGTAGCGCGTGGGCCTGCCCTGCCGCGTCCCCTCGACGACCACGCGCATCACGGTCATGTCGGCCTCGTGCTCGGCGAAGGTCCACTTGGGGAACAACAGCGCCGCCGTGAGGTCGAGCGGGCGCACGCGCTGGCCCTTCACGAGGACGGGTTCCTTGGAGAAGAAGCCGGTTTCGCGCAGCACCCGCATCAACTCGATGTGCCCCGGGTACCGGAGCGTCTTCTCGCGCATGAAGGGGACGTCGGGGAGTGTTCGGACGAGGCTCCGGAGGCCGTCGGTGTTGAACGACTCCAGCGTCCCCACGCCCGCGAAGTCCATGAGCTCCGGCTCGGAGAGCGCCTCTCGAACGACCATTTCGCCGTGCTCCACGAGGCGAGCGGGGCGGGTGTACTCCTCGAGCACGTCGATGGGCGAGAACCCCGCCTTGTACTCGAAGGGCCAGCGTCGCAGCTCGGGCAGGCCGCCGACGAACATGTCGATCCGGTCGCACCTGTCGAGCTGCGCCGCCCCCCACCCCGCCATCATGTTGCTCATGCCTGGCGCGACGCCGGCGTCGTAGACGACCGTCACCCCCCGCTCGGCGGCCAGGGAGGAGAGCTCGGCAGGGTCCTCCGGCAGGAAACTGATGTCGCAGTACGGCTTGCCCGCATCGATGACGGCCCGCATCGCGGCGAGGCCGAGGAAGCTCGGGAGCGCGCCGATCACGATGTCGTGATCGGCCACGACCCGCGTGATGGTCGCGGGGTCGCTGAGGTCGGCCACGACGGTCGCGACCGGGAACCTGGCCGCGACCTTCGCGAGCACCTCGTGCTGGTAATCGCTCACGGTGACGTCCAGCCCGCTCCTCTGCAGGTCCATCGCGATCGCAGACCCGACCATGCCTCCGCCCAGGATGATTGCACGCGCCATGAAATGGCGAATACGACACTTCCCGGCCACGGCCAAGCGTCAACTCGGCGCCCCCCGTGCGGCGACCGGGTCAGCTCCGCGCCTGCATCGTCACCGGACGCGGTGGGCGAAGTACCAGTGGTGCCCCTCGAGGTCGACGGCCTCGTAGCCGCGGTCGAACCAGGCCTCCTTGCCGTAGTCGACCGTGGCGGGCTCCGTCGCGATGGTGGCCCAGACGGCGCATGCACCGACGGCAGGTCGATCGGCGTTGACACCTCGCTCGGCGCCCGAACGTCGCGCTCGTCGGTCTTCACTCCGCGGGCCCCCGCCCCCCGGAGAGCGCGCCAGCATCGCCGGCACCACGCGCACCGAGCGCGTCTCTCTGCAAGGCCCAAAGCTACCTGTGACCGCGTCGCAGGGTGACCACCCACTTCATCGAATCTGTCGGGGTCGTCGGTCGGAGTCGATGCCTCCGGGTCGAACGCCCAGCAACGTCTAGACTCGTCCTCCGCAAGGGGAACAGTCTCCCCTCGCCGAACGTCCCATTCGCCATGCCTCGACTCGCCGCACGCATCCTCGCGCCTCTCGTCGTCCTCCTTGCCTGCCAGTCAGGGGTCTCGCCCGCAGCCGTCCCCGCGGCCCCGGCCGCGCCCGTGCCGACCGCTCAGGCTGCGGAGCTCGAGCGTCTCGAGCGGCGCTCCGCCGGCATTCTCGGCGTGACGGCCGTGCTCCTCCCCTCGGGGCGCCGGCTCTCCTGGCGCGGCGACGCGACCTTCCCGATGATGAGCACGTTCAAGCTGCCGGTGGCGCTCGCCGTGGTGCGGGGGATGGAACGCGGCGCGCTGCAGCTCGCCGACACGATTCACCTGCGTCCTGAGGACCTGCGGCCCGGCATGGGCGGCGACATCGCCACGCGGTGGCCCGCAGGGGGCGACCTGACGGTCCGTGAGCTGGCCGAGGCGATGGTCGAGCAGAGCGACAACACCGCCTGCGACGCGCTTCTCCGCCGCGTGGGCGGGCCCGCCCAGGTGACCGCCATGCTGCGAGAGCTCGGTGTGACGGCGATGCGAGTCGACCGCTCCGAGCTCGAGCTCGGGCGCGACATCGACGCGGAGGGGGCGGCATTCTCCGGCGACCCGCGCGATCAGTCCTCGCCAGACGCCATGGCCACGCTGCTGATACGCATCGCCGAGGGGAAGGCTGCGGGTCCGGAGGCGACCCAGGAGCTGCTGCGCTGGCTGCGAGCGACCACGACCGGCCCCGGGCGCTTGCTCGCCGGGTTGCCGCCCGGGACGCGGCTCCTCCACAAGACCGGAACCTACGGGGGGGCTGCAAGAGCGAACGCCACCAACGATGTCGGCATCGTCCCCCTCCGGGACGGCTCTCAGCTCGTCATCGCGGCGTTTCTCCGCGATGCCAGCACCACGCTCGCGACGCGGGAGCGCGTCCTCGCCGAGGTGGCGTCGATCGCGTACGGCGCACTGGCCCCGAGGTAGGTGAGCCAAGCCCTCGCCCTGCCGCGGACGCGGTCGATATCGCGGCTCATGATAATGTGACCGCGTGAAAGCTCTCACCGAGGTGCTTGGGTCGGACGTCTTCCGGCTCTTCGCCATCATCTCGCTGGGAAAGCTCGTCGAGCAGGTCAGGATCCGGGGCTTCACCCTCGGGATCGCGTCGATCTTCCTCATCGCGGCGGCGTTCGGCGCGCGGGGGATGGTGCTGCCGCAGGACTTCCAGCTCTTCGGACTCGCGCTGTTCGTCTACTGCGTCGGGATTGAGGCCGGTCCCCAGTTCTTCTCGTCCTTCCGGGGCAACGGCAGGGTCTGGGGGACGGTCGTGCTCGTCCACCTCGTCGTGCTGGCGCTCTGCGCCATCGGTTGCTGGGTGCTCCTGCGACGGTGGATCTCGCCCGGCACCGCCATCGGCCTGTTCACCGGGTCGCTGACCTGCACCCCCTGCATGGCGTCGGTGCTCGACGCCGTGCACGACACCGCGATGAGCGCGGCCTTCGGGGTCATCTATCCCGTCTCGCTCATCGGCAACGTGTACCTCGTGCCGGCGCTGCCGCGGCTGTTCGGCGACGACGTCGAGGCGCTCAAGCAGAAGCACCAGGAAGCGCTCATGGCCCGTTACCCCGAGCGGGTGGCCCGGGCCTTCCGGGTCACCAACGCGAACATCATCGGCAAGCCCATCCTGGCGCTGCAGGGGCTCGTACCGCAGGGGGTCGTGTTCACGCGGTACATCCGGGAGGGGGAGACGCACCTGGCGCGCGACACGGTCGTCGTCGAGCCGGACACGACGCTGGTGGCCGTCGGTGCGGAGCAGGATCTGAAGGCGCTCGAGGTGCTGGTGGGGCGGGACGCGGGGCAGACCCCCGCCGAGCCGCGGACCGACAGCCTCCAGGTGCGGCGCCTCATCGTGTCGCGCAGCTCCTCGGTCGGAAAGACCCTCTCCGAACTCGACCTGGAGCACCGCTACCACGTGCGCCTCACCCGCATCGTGCGCAGCGGGGTGGAGGTCGCGCCTCAGCCGTCGGAGCTCCTGCTCCTAGGCGACAAGATCACCGCCATGGGCAGCGTCCGGGACATCGACGAGCTCGCCAAGGAGGTCGGCGACGACGTCGACGAGATGTTCCGGACGCAGTTCGCGCCCATATCGATTGGCGTCGTGCTGGGCTTCCTGGCCGGGCAGATCCCGCTCCCGTTCGTGAACCGCTCCCTCGGAATGACGGGCGGGATCCTCGTCATCGCGATGTTCCTCGGCTGGCGCGTGAGGTTCGCCGGGATCCTCTGGCAGGTGCCGCGCGAGACCAACAACTTCCTGAAGCAGCTCAGCCTCTACGTCTTCTTCGCGGTCCTGGGGAGCACGACGGGCGCCGAGTGGGCCACGATCTCGGGCGTCAGCACAGGCTCCGTCCTGCTCGCGGCCGCCTTCCTGTTCGCGTTCGTCCCGGTCGCGCTCGTCTACTGGCTGGCGACCCGGCTGCTCCGGCGCGATCCCCTGGAGACCATCGGTATCCTCGCCGGCAACCTGAACAGCTCCTCGACCCTCGCGGCGATCAACGAGTCGCTCGGCACGTCGATCCCCAACGCCCCCTTCGCGCTGGCCTACCCGCTGGCCCTGATCCTGGGAATCGTAGCGAGCCAGTCCCTGGCGGTGCTGGCCCCCTGACCGGCTCACCGTCGAGGTCGCCCCGCCGCAACCGCCCCCCCCGCACGCTGCGTCACAGCCCCCGCAGCGGGAAGCTGATCTGCATCTTGGGCATGTCGACGGGCGCGTCGGGACCGGGCGGAAGGCCCATCAGGCGGCGCGTCACGGCCATGAGCTCCTCGGGCGCGACGATCATGCCGCCAACCCGACCGTAGAACTCGACCGGCACTCGACCTGCGACGATGGCCCGCACGTCCTCGACCATCTGTCCGCACGACAGCTCGGTCACGAGCACGTGCTTGGCGCCGGTCTGGGCCACAGTGTCGAGCAGCGCCTTGTCGGGGTAAGGCCAGAGCGTCTCGGGGCGGAAGAGGCCCACTTCGATGCCCTGATCGCGCAGCTCGTCGATAGCCGTGCGGGCGATGCGAGCGACCGAGCCGTAGGCGACGATGAGGACGTCGCGGTGGCCCTGGACGTTGTAGGTCTCGTGGCGCACCTCGCAGGCCATGCGCGCGAACTTCTCCTGCAGGGCCCAGTTGTGGGCTTCGAGGCTCTCCGGATCGAGGTAGAGCGAGTTGACGATGTTGCGCTTTCGACCCTTGCAGCCGGTGGTGGCCCACGGCTTGTCGGGGAGCGACTTGGGATCGACCTCCGTCTTGAACTCGACCGGCTCCATCATCTGGCCGATCAGGCCGTCGCCGAGCACGTAGACCGGATTGCGGTACTTGTCCGCGAGATCGAACGCGAGCTGCGTGAGGTCGGCCGCCTCCTGCACGGTCGACGGCGCGAGCACGATGCAGCGGTAATCGCCGTGACCGCCGCCCTTGACGGCCTGCATGTAGTCCGACTGCGAGGGGAGGATGCTGCCTAGCCCCGGGCCGCCGCGCATGATGTTGATGATGACGACGGGGAGCTCGGCGCCGGCGATGTAGGAGACGGCCTCCTGCATCAGGCTGATGCCCGGGCTCGAGGAGGAGGTGAAGACGCGACAACCCGCGCCGGCCGCGCCGTAGATCATGTTGCTGGCGGCGACCTCGCTCTCGGCCTGCACGAACGTGCCTCCTACCTGGGGTAGCCGTGCGGACAGGTATTCCGGGATCTCGTTCTGGGGGGTGATGGGGTACCCGAAGAACAGCCGCGCGCCGGCCTTGATGGCGGCCTCGCCGATGGCTTCGCACCCCTTCATGAGCTTCTTGGCCACGGTATGCTCCTAGTTGTTCGCCTTCGCGGTGACGCTCTTGCCTGCCTCGAAGCCACGCGCGAGGGCAGCCTCGTTTGACGCCACGACCTTGGGCTTGGCGGCGAAGGTCTTGGCGATGATGCCCTTCACCTGGTCCATGTTCGCGAGATCGGTGGCGCCGAGCAGCGCCCCGAGCGCCACCATGTTGGTCGCCTTCGCCGTACCCAACTCGGTGGCGATGGCGCTCGCAGGGAGAGCGACGACCTTGACGTCGGTGCGCCCCGGCATCCGGGTGACGAGGGAGGTGTTGATGACGATGACGCCGCCGGGCCGCACCGCGTCCTCGAACTTGTCGAGCGAGGGGAGGTTGAGCGCGACCAGAGCGTGGGGTCGCTTGGAGATGGGCGAGCCGATCTTGCGATCCGACAGGACGACCGTGCAGTTGCACGTGCCGCCGCGCATCTCGGGCCCGTACGCGGGCATCCAGGTTACCTCGCGTCCGGCCTCGAGGCCCGCGTACGCGAGCAGCTTGCCGATGAGCAGCACGCCCTGGCCGCCAAAGCCAGCCATGATGATCTCAGAGTACATGGATCGCCTTCCGGTTCACTTGGGCTTGTCGCCGAGCGTCGACAACGCAAAGGTCCCCACAGATTCCGCGCGTGCCGTGGGCGTCTTGACCTCGCCCAGCGGGAAGTTCGGGATCATGTTCTGCTCCAGCCACGCCCCCGCGTCGTGCGGCTGCAGGCCCCATCCGGTCGGGCACGTGGACAGCACCTCGACGAGCGAGAAGCTGGCGCCGGCGATCTGGTGCTGGAACGCCGTGCGGATCGCCTTGGCGGCCTGCAGGATGTTCTTGGGATCGTGGACGGCGACGCGCGCCAGGTAGGCAGGTGTCTTGAGCTCCCGGAGCAGCTCGACGACGCGGATCGGCCAGCCGGTGAGGTCGGTCGAGCGGCCGGCGGGGCAGGTCGACGCGACCTGACCCGGCAGGGTGGTCGGCGCCATCTGGCCGCCGGTCATGCCGTAGATCGCGTTGTTGATGAAGATGACCGTGATCTTCTCGCCGCGGTTGGCGGCGTGAATCGTCTCGGCCATGCCGATCGAGGCCAGGTCGCCGTCGCCCTGGTACGTGAAAACGACCAGGTCGGGGCGGCCCCGCTTGATGCCCGTGGCCACCGCCATGGCGCGACCGTGGGAGGCCTCTTGCATGTCGACGTTGAAGTAGTTGTAGGCGAGCACGGCGCAACCGACCGGCGCGATACCGACCGTGCGCTCGCGCACGCCGAGCCGGTCGATGGCCTCGGCGACCAGGCGGTGCACGACGCCGTGGGTGCACCCCGGGCAGTAGTGCATCAGTGTGGGCTCGAGCGCCTGAGGCATCGGGAGCTTCTTGCCCTTGACCTCGACGCTGACGGCCAGGTCGGGGCAGACCATCTGGCAGTGGCGGCACCCGGTGCACGCGTCGGCGTGGACGGCCTCGGGCACGAAGTACCCCTTGGCGTTGATGTCGTGCGACATCGCGAGGACCTTCTCGGCGCAGGCGTGGACGCATAGCTCGCATCCCTTGCACCGATCCTTCTCGAACAGCACGCTTGGCAAGAGCTGGCTCCTTTCTACACGGCCAGCGATCTGCGCGAGCCGGGGCGTCGCCGGACGTACGGCGGCACGATGTAACGGGTGATGGGAATGAGCGGCACCAAGGTACCGCCAGCGGCGAGCGCCGCACAGACCGGCGCGAGAGCCGCGCCGCAACGCACGGGCACGCCGGTGGTGCGCGCCAGAGCCTCCGCGATCTCCAGGCCCTGGAGCGTATCGGCAGGAGTCGTCTCGTCCATGAGGTGGGTGTTCGCGATGAGGCCGGTGACAGGGAGCCGCGCCGCCGTCTCGACGTCGCGCAGCATTGACAGGATGGCTGCCTCGTTCTCGGCGAAGGGGCGGTTGGCGTTGACAACGAAGAGCACGTCGGTCCGACCGGCCGGCAGCGACGCTCCCAGCGTCCCCAGCACCCGTGCGCCGGTGTCATCGCCGCCCACGTCGAGCAGCAGCGACCTGCCGCCCGCCAGCGCCTGCTCGGCGGCCATCCGGACCTGCGGGACCACGATGGGAAGGTCGGCGTAGAAGTTCGCCCCCTCGGGCACGATGAGCTCGATGCCTTGCGCCGCAAGATCGTGGCGCACCAGCCGGCAGCGGAAGTACGGCTTGACCACGTCGAGGTCGCCGAGGACCACGTCGCGCCCCTGATCGCGCAGCGCGAACGCGACGTTGACGGCGATCTCGCTCTTGCCGCTGCCAAAGTGGCCGACGAAGACGGTGATCGGACTCTGGAAGATCGAGAGGAGATCCACTCGCGGCTCACTCCGCGCGACACCGGCCCGGGCGCCTGCTCCGGCCTTCTTTGACGCGGCCGGGTACCTATAGCACATGGCCCCCCTTTGGAAATCAATCGTCCGGGGCGGCAAGGCGGGCGCTTCCTGCCGTCAGCGGGAGCTGGCGGCGTGCGCTCGGGCATGAGGTCAGCTATCACTTGGCCATGGGTAGTGATCGCCCGAGCTGCGGCCTCCATGAAGAGCTGGCGCGCACGACGAATTTCCGGCTGACGCGCTGCACCTGCGGGACGGTGCACCTGCACCTGGCGAAGGCCGGCGTCACGGTGCAGCTCGCGGACACCATGCTCGCGGAGCTGGTGAACGTC
>Ga0181517_10002041_pt1 | contig 21307 bp, 19 predicted proteins | sample PEATcosm2014_Bin_31_FD_119748 | JGI IMG/M metagenome (GOLD analysis project Ga0181517, IMG submission 119748) | Peatland microbial communities from MTU Mesocosm Facility, Houghton, MI, USA - PEATcosm2014_Bin01_30_metaG | ecosystem: Environmental > Terrestrial > Soil > Wetlands > Peat | place... | reverse complement strand
GCCGTAGGGCCGGGGAAAAGGCGGTGAGTTGTAACATCGTGCGGCGGGTGAAAAACATGGGGGTGGACCTCCACTCTGAAATACAATAGGATATTAGCATCTAGTCATATGGATTAGGAGTCGCCCATGAATCGAAACGCTTCGCGCCGCAGTTTTCTCGCCGCCGCCGGGCTGGCTTTGCCCGCCGCTGCATCCGCCGCCCGGTCGTCCGACCCGCCGCCGGCTCCGCCCCACGCCGCCGTGTCTGCCACACCGGCCCTCGAGTATCGCATCCTCGGGAAAACCGGCCTCAAGGTGACCACCGTCGGCTTCGGCTGCATGATCACCTCGGACGGCAGCGTCATCGAGCGTGCCGCCGACATGGGCATCACCTACTTCGACACCGCCCGCGTTTACCAGCACGGCAACAACGAGCGCATGGTCGGGGCCGCGCTCAAAAGCAGGCGCAAGAACATCGTGCTCTCCAGCAAGACCCCCGGCCAGAACCGCGCCGACGCGCTCGCCAGCCTCGATACCAGCCTCAAGGAACTCGGCACGGATTATCTTGACATCTGGTATCTGCACGGCAAGGAGAAGCCCGAGGACATCACCGACGAGCTGATCGACGCCCAGCAGACCGCCAAACAGGCGGGCAAGATCCGCTTCGCCGGCGTGAGCACGCACAAGGGCCAGGCCCAGCTCATCCCCTTCCTCGCCGCGCATCCCAAAATCGACGTGATTCTTTCCGCCTACAACTTCACCCTGGAACCCATCGTCACCACGGTCCTGGAACAGGCGGCCAAGGCGGGCAAGGGCACCGTGGCCATGAAGGTGATGGCGGGCGGTTTTCGCCGCATGACGCCGACCGATCCGAACTATCAAAAGCTGAAACAGGACGGCGGCATGCTGTCGGCGCTTAAGTGGGTGATTCGCAATCGCGGCGTCCACACCACCATCCCCAGCATGACCGACATCGATCAGCTCGAGGAAAACATCAAGGCCATGGCCGCGCCTTTTGGCAAGGACGACGAGAAACGGCTGGCCGCCCAACTCGAGTACATCGGCCCGCTCTACTGCCGCATGTGCGGCGCCTGCCAGGGCCAGTGCCGCCAGGGCCTTCCGGTGGAAGACATGCTGCGTTTCGTCACCTACGCCGAGGGCTACGGCCAGTTCGCGCTCGGCCGCGAGCACTTCCTTTCGCTCGCCCCCGGCCACGTCGCGGCGAGTTGCGGCGATTGCGTTTCCTGCACCGTGGAATGCCCCCACGGCGTCAAGGTGCCGGAGCGGCTGCTCCGCGCGCAGGAGCTGTTCCGTTGTTAGCACTGTGTCCGATGTCCTATCGGAGCCGCGAAGGTCAGGGAGCGGTCGGTTGTGTTTAACAAACCGCTCCTAACGCTGTGTATTGCGCTCTCGCTGGCGTCGCCCGCCTGGGCGGGCGACGCGCCGGCGCCGGCGCCATCTTGTTCACTCGTTCCCGGATGGTCGCAAAGCGGCCCGGCCCGCGGCTATGAAGCCGCCAATCTTTTCGAGTACATGGATGGCAATGCCGAGGGATATCTCATTTACGGCTTCCACAGCATGAACGGCGTCACCTGCCGGCAAGGCGAAATCAGCTTCGTCATCGATCTCTCCGATATGGGCGATACCGATGGCTCCTATGGCATCTTCTCCGCCAATCGCGATCCGGCTCTGCCCACTGACAGGATCGGGATGGCGGGACAGGTGGCGCCGCGCCGCGCCATGTTCGTCAAGGGGAGATGGTACGTCGAGATCGCCGCCAATCCGGAGGGCGATCACAGCGCGGCCTTGCGGGCGTGGCTGGCGGCGCTTGATCAAATCATCGCCGGCAGCACGGTCTTGCCGGAAGCGCTCGCCTGGTTCCCCACCGAGGGCCGGCAGTCCCTGCGCCTGGTACCTGAAAGTGTCCTTGGCATACGCCTGCTCAAGCGCGGTTACGTGGCCCAATACGATTTCGGCAAGGCCTTCGTAACGTTCGAGGCGTCGCCCGAGTCGGCCGCCGGCGTCATGCAGAAACTGCGTGCCCGTTTCGGCCAGGTCACCGCCGCGAATCTCGCCGACGACGCGTTCCAGGCCACCGACCAGTATCTCGGCCGCCTGTTCGTCTTCCGCAAAGGCCGCCTGATCGGTGGCTACTCGATCAAAGCCGAAGGCCACGACACCGCCGCCCTGGCCGCCGCGCTGGCAGCCCAAGTCCGCTAACCGCTTTCACCCACTCCTCTCGGCCATAGTGTCTTCATGCTAATGTCCATAATGAGGTCTGATTATGGCCCTTACTGCGTGGGCGAGAAATGTCCTTCTCGTCTTGATCCTCACGGCGCTTTCCTTTCCGCTCGCGGGTCAATCTTCCTTTCAGCTCCCCGGTCCGGAGGATTCCGACTGGCGCATTTCGCCTGAAAATATCAACATCCGGGTGGGGGACGATCGTACCTTACAGTTGCTCGACGATTCGGCGCAGGAGCTCCAGGGCGCGAAGTGGTCGGTCGATCAACCCGATCTGGCCGATATCCAGGAACAAGACGGTCGCGCGGTGGTGCACGCGAAACAGGCCGGCACGGTTCAAGTGAGCGCCGCCCTGCGCGGGGAAACCAGATTCTGCGCAATCACGATCTGGCCCTCGGATCCGCCGCCGGGAACCACACGATGGGGAACGCACGACATCGGCCGCGACATTCGGGACCTGGCCGCCGTTCCTACTGAAGACGGGCCGAACCTGTTTTCGATGGAGCAGGCCACCGGCGATAATACCTACCTGCGCGGCTTTCGAGAGGACGGCATTCAGATATGGTCCTGGCTCATGCCGGAGAAAACCCACGATGTGGAGCTGGTCTGCGGCGACTGGTTGGGAGGCGCCTTGATCAGCGCCAACCGCGCCGACTCGTTCACCCTTTATACCGTCGGCAAGGATGGCAAACTGCGCTGGCAGCATACATTGGCCGGCCTTCGTAAGGGACATGCTTACACTCTCCAGCACCTGGTCCACATCCTTAGCCAGTCTCCGGACGGCACCGTCACCAAACTTACAGGCTTCAACGAGGAGACAGGAGAACAGGAATTCGACCTCACAATTCCAGAGTCTCGGGAAACACTGACCAATGTGCGGAACGCCGGGACTAAGGTCCTGTGCGCATCCACATCCAGTTCCTCGCCGACACGCACGCTCTCGAGCCACCTGTTCGTGAACATCGATGGATTCGCTTATGTCGCGTTCACTCAGGTTGATTGGGAGTTGGGAGTCGCGAAGTGCACCCCGGGATCGGCGCTGGAACGCCGCGATGTCAACTTCACGCGCGACGAACGGGTGGTGCTCTGGCAGGTTCATCCTGACGGAACCTATCGCAGCACCATCGTCGACGAATCCAAGAGCAGCCGCCCGCTCTCCGAACCCGTGAGCGCCGCTTCTCCTACGGGAGCTATCATTCCGGACGGGTTGGGCGGCGTGCTCCTTTCCATCCGCCGGTCGCACAGCGCCGTGCTGGAGGATGTGCATGGTTTGCCCGATGAGATGATTTACCGCGTCGATGAGGGTGGCGAGGTCGTCTATAAGCTTCCCCTGCCGAAGTATGCCGGTCCTCTGCACGACGAAATGGTGCTTGGAGAACACGAGCTCGGCTTTGCGACCCGCGGCGGCTTTCTGATCGCTTTCAACGTCAAGACTGGAAAAGAAATCTGGACTTGGGACTCAAACACACCGGGAATCGAGGTCTTCGCCGCCCTCGCCAACGGTGGATGCATGGTTCAGACCTCGACTGCATTGGTGGAAGTGGACAGCGCTACCGAGTCGAAAGAGATCGCCAAAGGCAAGGCCATGATGGACTGGCGCGGCCAAATGTATATCAAGCACGACTGACCTCCCCAAAGGGGCCGAACCATCGCAGGCGATGCCGCGCGCGCTCGCCTGAGCCGCCGTTCCTCAGTCCCCGCCGGTCTCCGGCTGCGCGCTCTCAATCAAAGCCGGCTGCAACGAACCGTTGAAATCCCGCGCGCTCTCGGGCGGCTTAGCGCCATTCCACCGGTGCAGAGAGTCGCACACCACGCGATAGATCGCGCCCCGGTTCTGGAAGGCCAGCTTCAGCCAGCTCCACGCGCCCTTGTGCGGGAAATAGATTCCACGGAAGAACAGCCGTGACATCAGGTGGCTGATCTTATAAGCAGCCGGTTCGTCTGCGATTGACTCGATGGCGCCTTCGATTGCCGCCGGGCTGTAAGAATTCTTCCAGGCGTACGTTACTTCTTCCTGCACCTGGGGGATCGTGATTTTCAGAGGCGTGTGCGCCATGCGGAACGGAGCGAATTCAAGCCAGTGTTTCGGCCGTGTCAGCCGCCCTTCCTGATTCAGCCGGTCATACAGCGGAGTAGCCGGAAAGGGAGTGATCTGTCCAAACACGGGCAGCCCCGGCGGCCACTTGCGGATCTCGGCCAGCGTGCGCTCGGCCACTCCCGGCGTGTCGTTATCCAGGCCAAAGATAAACGAAGTGATCGCGTACACGTGGCGCCGGGCCAGCGCCTCCAGCACGCGCGCGTAATCCGCCGGCTTGTTGAAGCTCTTGTTGACACTGGCCAGATTGGCGGGGTCGAGAGACTCCATCCCGATGAAGATCCATCTCGCGCCCGAAGCGGCGATCAAATCGAGCAGCTCTTCATCCCGCAGTAAGTTGGCGCTGATCTGCCCCACCCACGACATTTCGGCGCCGGCTGCAATGATATCGCGCAGGAGTGACTTAGTCCGCTTGGCGTTGATCGCGAAATTGTCGTCGACGAAGAACACCGCGGCCTGGCCGCTGCTGCCGCGGGCGCGCTGCTTGATCTTCAGCATCTCGTCCACGATGCTCTGATTCGACCGGAACCGGATCGAGTCGCCAAAGAAACCCGTCACCGTGCAGAACTCGCATCCGTAAGGGCAACCGCGTCCGGATTCAATCGGGATAATGTGAAATGTCTCCCACTCGAATCCGAAGTGCCGCATGATAGGGCGAAAGAAGCCCGGAATCCGATTGAACTGGCGCAGGTCGATGGAGTCCCAGGGAATCATCGGGTAATCGGCCAGATTCGGCTTGCGTTCCTGCCCGAACGCGTCCACCGGAGAGTAGATTTCCTTGAGTTCGCCCCGCGCCGCATCCTCCACGATTCGCGGCCACGTTTCATCCGCTTCACCCAGAGCCAGCGCGTCCGCGTGGCGCGGCCCGCCGTCGCGGCCGAGAGCTTCGTCCGGAACCTCCGTCACGTGCGGTCCGCCCATCACCACTGGAATGCCGGCCGCGCGGATCGCATCCGCCACCCGATACGCTTTGGCGATCATACGGGTCATGGCGCCGATTCCGACCAGTCCGATCCGCCCGTCGAGCACGAACTGAACCAGTTCGGCGTCGCTCATCGGTTGCGTGTTGCCATCGATCAGAACCACTTCATGCCCGCTGGGCGTGAGCGCCTGGAGCAGGAACATCCAGAGGTGAGGCATGAAGTTTTGCGTGACCCCATTGTCGGGGTTATACAGGAGGATGCGCAGTTTACTCGCCTTTCCAGCTTCGCCTCGGAAGTTGGCGTACCCTTTCACCGGCAAGTAATCCGCGCGTGTGGGCGAATGAAAGTTCCGTGTCGGTGCAGTCATATTAGCATCAATTGCCGCGCTACTATGTTCAATAGTGCTCATTCTGGGAATCGAATCTTCCTGCGATGAAACCGCCGCCGCCGTGGTCGAGAACGGCGAAACAGTTGTGTCGTCGGTGGTGGCGTCGCAGATGGAGACTCACGGCAAGTATGGCGGCGTGGTGCCGGAACTGGCTTCGCGCGAGCACTTGCGCGCCATCGTTCCGGTGGTGCGGGAAGCGTTGGAGCGGGCCGCGGTTTCGTTGAGCGATCTGGACGCCATTGCCGCTACCTCGGGGCCGGGCCTGGTGGGATCGCTGCTGGTGGGCCTCACCTACGCCAAATCGCTGGCCTTCGCCCGCGGCCTGCCGCTGATCGCGGTCAACCATATCGAGGGCCACATCCACGCCGTGATTCTGGAATCGCGCCGCGCCGGCACGCCGGTGGAACTGCCCGCGCTGGCGCTGGTGGCGAGCGGCGGCCACACCCACCTGTTTCGCGTGGACGAAAACTTCGCGTACACCTTGCTCGGCAAGACCCGCGACGATGCCGCCGGCGAGGCCTACGACAAAGTCGCCAAGCTGCTCGGCTTCCCCTATCCCGGCGGCCCCATCATCGACCGTCTGGCGCCGCACGGCAACCCACTGGCGGTGCGCTTCACCTTCGCCAAGATGAAAGGCAACGCGCTCGATTTCAGCTTCAGCGGCCTCAAGACCGCCGTGCTGCGCTGGGTGGAAGCGCGCGATCTGGCCGCCGCCATCGCCGCCCGCCGCGCTCTGGCGCGCGCCACGCCGCACGCGTCGCTCGAACAGTGGCTGGCCGTCACGCCGCCCGAGACGCTGGATCTGCTCGCTTCCTTCCAGCACGCCGTCATCAACGAACTGCTCACGCGCGCCACCGCTTCCGCCGAACGGATTCACGCCCGCGCGCTGATTGTTTCCGGCGGCGTCAGCGCCAACGCCGGTTTGCGCGCCGCCGCGCGCGCCGCTCGTCTCCCGTACCCGGTTCACTTCCCATCGCCCTCGCTCGCCACCGACAATGCCGCCATGATCGCCGCCGCGGCCTTCCCCAAGCTTCTGCGCAGAGAGTTCGCCGGCTTCGACACCGCCGCCGACGCCAGTCTCACTCTGGCGTAAGGCGTTCGGAGCCGCGACCGTGAGGGAGCGGTCGGTCTGGCTATCACGCAACGAGCGTAGCCGCCCGCGCACGGCTGCTATCATCAGACCGTGGATCAGCCGAAAACCGCGCGCACCTACCTGCTGGTATTGCTTTTTATCGGCCTCAGAGGATTCGGCAACCTGCTGCTGGCGTGGGGCACGAAGCACCTGCCGGCGGTGCTCGGCGTGCATGCGGCGGCGTACTTGCAGTCGATGCTCCATCCGGCGGTGGCGGCCGGCATCGCCATGCTCATCTTCTCGTTGTTCACGCGCATGGCGCTGCTCAGCGTCGCCGATCTGAGTTTCGTGCTGCCGGTCACGGCAGTGGGCTACGTGCTGGCCGCCGCGCTGGGGAAAGTGTTTTTGCACGAAGAAGTCACGGCTATCCGCTGGGCGGCGGCGTTTCTCATCTTCGCCGGCGTGGCCGCGGTGGGCTCCACTCCGCAAAACACCACCAAAGAGGCGCGCGCGAAATGAAGTGGCTGCTGGTTGCGATCACGGTGGTGGCCACGGCGCTCAGCGACCTGCTGCAAAGCTACGAGCTGAAGCGTGCGGGTGAACAATCCGTCAGCGCGCGCGGCATCGCGCTCCTGGCCGCGATGGTGGTGCGGCGGCGCTACCTGATTCTCTCTATCGTCTGCCTGGCGTTTTCGTTTTTCTCGTTCATGGCGCTGGTGCAATCGCAGCCGCTCAGCTTCGCCGTGCCGGCCAGCGCGGCCAGTTTCCCGCTGGAAACGATCGCCGCCAAACTGGTGTTGCACGAACAGGTGGGACCGCGGCGCGCCGCCGGCACGCTGCTGGTGCTGTGCGGCATCGTTCTGCTGGCGCGCTGACCCCTGGAGTTTGCGCGAAACGCGGGGCAGGCGCTTTCGCCTGCCAACCGCTTGCGTGCCGAGCGCCAGGTTACTCGCGCGTGGCAACCGGAATCAGCGCGCCATTCTGGATGGTGTAATCGTGGCCGCGCCAGCGCAGCGTGCGGCGCGTGAAACTGGCGGCCCAAATGCCGAACGCCACCGCGTCCCACAGCGGCACCAGCAACAGCTTCCGTGCAATTCCCGGCTGCCGCAATCCCCAAACGGCGATCATCCACGTCAGCAGCCACCGCATGGCCAGATACGCGCCCCAATATGCCAGCGCCGCGGCGGCGGGCGCCAGCGCCACGGCTGCCAGCAGCCACGGCACCGCTTGCGTGAACAGCAACCCGAAGTGTCCCCACGGCCGCATGTGCCGCATCACCACCATCCAGCGCAGACGCTTGTGGAGCAGTTCGCCCAAGGAAGCGAAGTCAGCCACGGTTTCCACGGTGTAGGGTAAGAGCTTCACTTCGTAGCCCTGCTCGGCGATGAGCCGGCCGACCAGCAGGTCGTCGCCGGGCAGGTTTTCGATGGCGCGGTATCCGCCGAAGCCGGCCAGGCGCTCGCGCGTGGTAGCGATGGTTGGCCCCAGCGCAAACTTGACGCCATCCAACTGCCAGGCCACGATGATGCCGGCGTAGAAATCCGACAACATGCCGGTGGAATGCAGGCGGTCGGCGAAAGTTTTCTCCTGCGCGGTTACGTAGAAGCAGGTGGCCGCGCCCACCTTGGGATCGGCCAGGGCCGCCACCACGGTGCGCAGATAATCCGGGCCCACGCGTACGTCGCTGTCGCTGATCACCAGCACCGGGTGCGCGGCCTCGGCAACCAGGCGGTCGAGCTTGGCCACTTTGTCGTTGGCGGCGTCGCTGCCGGAGCCGTAAAGCACGCGGATCGACCGCTCCGGAAACGCGCGCTGTAGTTCCTCGATCACCGGCAGGGCAGGGTCTTCGGTGTCGCTCACGCAGAACACCAGTTCGTAATCGGGGTAATCCTGGCGGCAGAAGCTCGCGAAGTTTTCGAACGCATCCGGATCGGCGCCGCGGATCGGCTTCAAATTGCTGACGGCGGGCGTGAAACCGGACTGGCTCTGTGCCCCACTGCGCGCGGAGCGGAAAAAACGCCACACGCTGAAAATGGCAATCGCGTAATAAGCCAGCGGCGCGGCGGCGATCACGAGCAATAGTATCCGGGTCAGATTCATCGGCAACTCAAGGCTGTGGGCAGAGTCAAGAGACGTTACTCAGTAGTACAGGCTATCACCGGGCGGCGTGGTGCGGGTTCGGCGCTCTGGTGGACGGCCGCTTCCAGCGCTATCATTGGCGTGGATGAAGAATGAAACCAGCGCTGTCGTCATCGCTTAGCGATAGGCTGCATGGGCTTCGGAAGGGGCACGCCGCGCCTTACTTGGCTGGCTTTTCTTCGGTCATGCCGAGGTCGGTCAGCACCTTGGGGTTGGCTTCATCCATCGCCAGCAGGTTGTGACAGGCGTTGCAATCTTGCGTGATGCTCTTGCCGTTCTGCGCGTTGTGACCTCCGTCGTGACAGCGGAAACAGCCGGGGAAATCGCTGTGGCCGATATTCAGCGGGTACTTACCCCAAGTGACGTTCATGTCGGGGAAGATATTGCGATCGTAAATGGCCAGCACCTGCTTGGCGGCAGTGGTAACTTCAGACTGCCGGGCGGACCATATCGCCGGATAGCTTTGCTGGTAAAACCTTTCGAACGCCGCCGGAATCTGGCCTGCGGCTTCGTCGCGGCTCTTATAGTTTACCTTCAGGATTTCGAGCGCCTTCTTCCGCGCGAACGGCAACGCGGGCGATACCAGGCCGGCCGCCATGGCTTTGTCGAGCGCGCGCTCCGGCACGTCATAGGCGTGCGACGGGCGGTTGTGACAGTCCATGCAATCCATCTCGCGCTCTTTGAGCCCGGCGCCGTCGGGTTTCGCGCCGGCGGCGACGTACCGGGTCTTGCGGCCGTTATCGTCATACTCCACCCAGGGGATGTTCTGGCGCGCTTCGTCCGAGTGCCTGTAGCGGATGACCACGCCCGGCCCCAGGTGCGTGCCGTGAATGCCGATGCCGTGGTTGCCGCCGCCGATCTTCATCAGCAGCACGCTCCTGGTAGCGGTGTTGGTCTCGTCTTCGGCAAAGTGAGTGATTACGTCGATGCGGTCCGTCGAGTACTTTTGCGGCCAGTGGCACTGCTCGCAGGTCTCGCGCGCGGGACGCAGGTTGTGCACGGGAGTCGGTATCGGCCGCGGATAAGTGTTGAACGTCACCGCGAAAACCTGGCCCACGCCGGAAAGCTTGCTGCGCACGAACCAGGAAGCGCCGGGCCCGATGTGGCACTTGACGCACTCCACCCTCGAGTGCGGCGAATCCCGATAAGCGGTGTACTCGGGTTGCATCACGGTGTGGCAGGTCTCGCCGCAGAAGGTCACCGAATCCATGTAGTTTACGGCGCCGTAGCTGAGCTGGCTGGCGATGGCGATGTTGGCGACGGTGGTGACCATGATGAAATACACCAGCTTGCGCAGCTCCGGGTTGCGCCACTCGGGCCGGGGAAAATCCGGCGGATAAATGCCGTCGTGCCGTTCCTTTTTCCGCTTGCGCCACATGCCGAGCGGGATCAGAGCCAGGCCAGTGAAGAATGGCCCCGGCAGCACCAGATAGGCCAGAATGCCCATGTACGGGTTATCCGCTCCGCCGCGCAGCGTGGTGGGCAGCAGGAAAAGCCAGAACACGGTGGCGCTGGTGACCAGGATCACGCCGGCCAGGCTGATCCAGTTACTCGACAAATGAATGAGCGGGGACAGCCAGCCGCCGAGCGGGCGGTTCGGTTGGTTGGGCGTCATGGTTGGATCAGTCTCCTGGAGCTTCCTGCTCGTGCGCGGCTTGCTCGTGCGCGTTGCGAGGATCGTCTTTCCTCACAATATAGCCTGTCAGGAACGCGGTGTTGAGGGGATAGACGTCGGGATCGAAGATGATCGAATAGAAATGCCACACCACGATCGCCAGTGCGGCCAGCACGGCTTCGTAGAAATGAATCGAGGTCGCCACGTCCAGCCAGAGCTTGGGAAGCAGGCGCAAGGCCAGCGAGTTGGCCCACAGCATGACGCCGCTCAAAGTCATGATGACGGCGCCCCAGATCACCGCCCAGTACTCGGCCTTTTCGATATAGCTATGCGACGACCGCGCGGGCGGTGCGTCTCCCAGGCCCAGGTTATAGGCGAAGTTGGCGCTGGCTTCGCGCGCGTCGCTCACTTTGGGAATCATTTCCTTCCAGTGGTTGCGCAGTTTCCGGCTGACCATGAGCGACACCAGGTGAGTGACGCTGACGGCGATGAAAACCGACGCCGCCACGCGATGGATGAGGCTGCGCATATCGTGCCGGACCTCCAGCAGAAGCAACGGCCGCGCCCACCATTGGTCCGGGTACTTGAGAGCGAAGCCGGTCCACACCAGGGTCATGAACGAGAGTGCGAGTAACGCATGCTGCACGCGCTCAAACGGCAGCATGCGAAGCCCGGCCGGAACGCGGCTGGCCCACTGCGGCGCCCCCGCGCGGAAGCGCGCGCGGACCAGTTTGCGGATCCAATCGCCGCCGTTATGCAGCAGCATCAGCCCGATGGTCACCGGGATCAGCAGCAGGTAGAACTGGCGGATGAAAGTCAGCACCGGCGGTTCGCTGGCGCCGTCCGCCACGTGCACCTGGCCGATGGCGAATCGCTGCCCGGCGCCGGGATGGCACTGGCCACAAGTCTTGGGCAGGTTCTTCGGGTTGATGGTGGAATTCGGGTCGGAGGAAGCCAGGATGTTGTGGACGCCATGGCAACTGGCGCAGTTGGCCACGGTCTGCACGCCTTCCTTGGCGGCCAGCCCATGGTAGGAAGCGTCGAAGCTCACCAGCCGGTCGGCGGGCATGCCGAATTTGCGGCTGAGCCGGACGTCGCCGTGGCAACTGCCGCAGGTCTCGCGAATGTTGGCGGCGTTCACGGGCGAAGCCGCGTTGCTCGGTTTGATGATCTTGTGCTCGCCGTGGCAATCGGTGCAGAGCGGGGCCTGCGTGATGCCCTTCGCCAAAGCTTGGCCGTGAACGCTGGCGCGGTACTGTTCGGCCACGGCGGAGTGGCACATGCCGCAGGTATCGGGCACCGCCATCCGGAAGGCCTGTGAACTGGGCGGCAGCAGCTCATGCGCGCTGCCGTGGCAAAGGCCGCAATCGGGCGCGGATTCGTTGCCGTGCTTGCGTGCCTGGCCGTGGACGCCGCTTTCGTAGTCGCCGGCCTGATCGGCGTGGCAGGCGGCGCACTGCGGCTTCGGAATGCCCGCCTTGTGCGGATATTCGTCGTGCGACTCGTGACATGAGTCGCACGCCAGCCCCGCGTGGGCACTCTTGGCCAGCTTCTGCCCCTGATCGTGACAACCGGCGCAGTCGAGCGGCCGAGCCGCCGCCCAACAACCGGCGGCAGCCCAGAAACCTAAAGCCAGCAGGGCAATTCCCGGCTTGGCGGCAACCCGAGGAATCGCCCGCCGCATTCTTCCGTTAGCCCCTCACCATCCAACTCTGATACATGTAAACGGCGCCCAGAATCACGCCATATGCTACCGTGATTACGGTCAGCATCTTTCCCCACTTGTCGATCTGGTCGAGTTTCTGAGCGACACTCACCTGGTGAGACGCGATCGATGCGCCCGCATCACTCACGTGAATCATGTCGTCTTCGCCCGCCGATACAATTCTGCGGTAAATAATCAAGGCGATGACCGCCGCCGCCAGCACTACCCAAAGCACTACAAACGGAACATAGGGACTCATGGATACCTCCTCGTCGCCTGCGTTGTGGAATTGGTGAAGATGGAGCGCTCCCCGAACGGCGCGCCCGACTTTTCATATGCCGGTATGATTGCGCTCATGCTCCTGGGGCCTTTGCCAACCTTGGTTCCGGATATTCCAATCCCATTCTAACTGAACACGCAATGCGCCGGACCGTTCCTTGTGTGAACATGTTGGGCAATGCACGCAACAGTCCACAGGATAACCGGCTCTAAACTATTGAAATTTGCAACGTCTGCTGCCAGAATGGCTGTGATGTGGGGCTATTGGCGCAGAATCTTCCTCTAAAATGGGGGAAATTCCACTTGAAACGTCGGGTTTGCAGGGATTTGCAACACGCAGTGCCGCGGCCATGATGGCCAGTAATACAGTACTCATAGGATCATGCTGGGAAAGCACCGAAACCAGGCCTGCATCCCAAGCCTGGGCCAGCAGTTGCGGATCCTGGCGGGTAATCAGCACGATCCGCTCGGGATGAGACAGGGGGAGGCACAGATGCTCGAAGGCGGCCTCGTCGAGAACCAGAACGCAGTCCTCGGAAGGATCCGGCCTGGCTACCGATTCGACGCGCCATGCGCAACTGCGGCACAAGGCTTCGCGAAGGGCGGCTGCATAAGCGCCGTCGGCGATCGCGAGCTGAACTGTGTGCAACACGGCGGACTCCACGCCTCCACCTGCCAAAGGGCTACTTCTTTTCCTGATAGCCGTCCAGGCTCTTGTGCTCGTGATAATACTTGCCCGGGGCGGTTAGATTCTTGTTCATTTCGTCTTTATCGGCGGATACCTTCACATGGCAGTATACGCATTGTTTCTTGGTGGCCTTCATGTATTCCTGTTTACCGAACGAGGCCGTCGTCGAAACCAGGAAACCGCCCAGCAGGATGGCAGCGGGCACAATGACTTTCAAATGGGACATGGCACCTCCACAGGGCAAGTTTGCAATTGCATCGCCACCGGTTAAATCCCTGTTTTCCGATGGTGTTAGCGTCCAGGGGCGGTGGCAGGCGGGGCAATTCCCCCGTTTACAGGGCTCGCCGGTGGGCGTAGTGCCCCAACGGGCCTGCTATACTGAGGTCAAATCGTATTGTAATGTCGAAGCTTACACCTGCATGGCAGAGGGTTGGCGTCCTGGAGTCGGTGTTCGACCAGCTTTCGGACGCCCTTGTCCTTTATGACCCGGAGTTCCGGGTGACTGGGGTCAACCGGGCGGCGGAAAAGCTGTTTGGCATCTCGGCCGGCGAGATGCTGGGAAAACACTGCCAGGAGATCTTCAAGTGCCCGGTTTGCGAGCCGGGCTGCGGCGTGCTGGTGGGTTTGAATCAGGCGCCCAACGCACCCTCCTGCACGGTGCGCCTGCACACCGATAACGGCAGGGAGCGCTTGGTGGTGATGCACACCACGCAGATGTTCGACGAGCACGCCCAGCTCTCCGGCGTGGTGGCTACCATCAAGGACATCACCGACGAGACGGCGCCGCAGCGGCGCGAAGTGATCGCCGAGTCCGGGCCGATGCGCGAAGTGGTGAATTTCGTGCGCCGGGTGGCCGCCAGCGAAGCCACCACCATCCTGCTGGACGGGGAAAACGGTACCGGCAAGGACTTGATCGCCAAAACGCTCCATTATCAAAGCCTGCGCCAGGCCGAGCCGTTCATCGCCATCAACTGCGCGGCGATTCCGGATTCCCTTCTGGAAAGCGAATTGTTCGGTTACGAAAAAGGCGCCTTCACCGACGCGCGGGCGCAGAAACGCGGCATCTTCGAGCTGGCCGACAAGGGAACCCTGTTCCTGGACGAGATCGGCGAGATTCCCATGATGCTGCAGGCCAAGCTGTTGCGGGTGCTGGAGGAGCAGACCTTTCGCCGGCTGGGCGGGCTGAAGGACATCAACCTGGATTTGCGGGTGGTGGCGGCCACCAACAAGAACCTGCGCGAGGCCGTCAAAGAAGGCGCCTTCCGGCAGGACCTTTATTTCCGCCTGAACGTGATCCAGATTTCCATCCCGCCGTTGCGCGAGCGCCTGGACGATATTCTGCCGCTGGCGCGCTTCTTCATCGACCACTACAACCACAAATTCAAGCGCAGCATCGAGGGGGTCAGCGACAGCGCGGCGAAACTGCTGCTCTCGCACGACTGGCCGGGCAACGTGCGCGAATTGCGCAATGCAGTCGAAAGGGCCATGATCCTGGAAGAATCGGCGCTGATCACGGCGCCGAGCTTGCCCATCAGCGTGGCCCACTCCGAACAGGGAACGGCGCTGCCGGCCGCCCCCGTCGCCGAGGCGGTCAGCGATGGCCTCTCGCTCGAAGACAATGAGCGCAGCCTGTTGGCCCGCGCGCTCGAGAAAACCAATGGCAACCAGACGCAAGCCGCCCGGCTGCTGCGCGTCACGCGGGACACGCTGCGCTACAAGATGAAGAAGTTCAATCTGCGCTGACGGGGGCGCGGGCCGGCAGAAGCTAACGGAAGCGGATACCCACAGCGCTGGGGAGACGGTGAGTAAGCGTCCGGTCTTGACTGCGCGGGCATAGTTGTTCTCCCAATCATCCAAGGAGACAGAATCAATTCAAGGCACTTGCCCGAGCGGGCCGCCCAGCAGTCTCTCGATCCCCTGGGCAAGAATCGCGGGCAGGGTCCGCCCCCGCCACCTTTGTACGACGGTCCCGTCGATAGTAATCAGGAACGTGGTGGGAACCGCTTTGACTCCAAGTTGACGGGCTAGCCGACCATTCTGGTCGAGCAGCAAGGGGAACTTGAGGTGCCAGTCGTAGCTGGCGTTGAGGACGGCATCGTGCGACGGCTGCGAGCCAGGCACGAGAACCGAGGCATCGACAATTGCGACTCTGAGTCCGCGGGGGCCGTATTGCTGAGCCATGCTGGCCAGGAACACCACTTGACTGCGCGAAGGAGTGTCGGCGGTATCGGGGACCGTTTGCAAAAACGAGAGAAGGAGAGGCTGCGCGGGTAGGGCGCGAAGATGGAATGCGCCGCCGCGGACATCCGGCAGAGTGAGATCGGGCAAGGTGGAGACGCGCCCGGATCGGCAGGGGGTGGTCAGGGTGAGGATAAAGACCGCGCAGAACGGCAAGACCAGTGCGCGGCTTTTCGTTTCCGAGACGGTCGCCGGCATTGTGCGGCCTTCATTGCCACGCGCCGATGTTGTAGCCGGAGCCAGTAGGCAGCGGATTGCCCCAGAAATCCTGCGTGCCCATCGAACATGTGCCGACAATGCCGCTGCAGACGTCCACTCCGGCGCCGATGGCCGGTGATCCCGGCAGCAGGGTGAAAGCCGAAGTGGGCCGGCCGGGACTGTGATAGGACGGCGTGTTCAGCATGGGATCGGTGTAGAGGCTGTGCGCATCCTGGCCTGACGCCGATTGGTAGGATGCGAGGCTGATGTAATCGACGCCGTTGAGATTCCAGTCGGGCGCCGCGCCGACGGTCCAATAGATGTTGTTGTCGAGTGCGAAATCCGAAGTGGTCTGAATCAGATACGGCACGGTGGAGTAGATGATGTTGTTCTTGAATAAATTGGGATTGGTGCCGCTGAAATTAGCGTTGACGGTATTGAAGGCGGGGCCCGGAGTGGCGGGATTCCAATAAAAGGTATTGTTGTAAACCTGCACGCCGTCGAGGGCGCCGCTGATGGCGGCGCCGTTCGTGTTCATGAAAATCTCACCCGGATCGGGGCTGTTGGCCAACCGCCCATTATTCGAGCAGACGTTATATCGGATGATGTTGCCGGTGCTGACGACATTGTAGGCGCTGAACACGGAGACGCAGTAGCCGATGGAATCATGGCCGTAGTTGTATTGGACGATATTGTCAGTGTTCCAGACGTCAATGTCATAGTCGCCGCCATCCCACAGACTATAGTCTTGAATGTCGTAGGACTCGTTGTTTTGAATCACGCAGGTGTGGCAATACAAATCCATAAGTCCGCCGGTTCCGCCTCCACATCCGGGATCGGGAGGGCATTGTCCGCTGTTGTGAACCACATTGTTCTGCATCAGGCCGTTGGTGACGACAAAGAGCGTGATGCCGATTGCAGAGACGTTGTACACCGTGGAGTTTTGGACGGTGATGTTGTTCCCCAGCAGCGCAGGCGATGTCGAAGTCGCGAACACCCCTGCATCGATGAAAATGCCGTTGTAGACCGGGCTATCATGGGCTGTCACGCCATCGATCACAATGTCGTTGATCGTTTCCCCGGCGTTCCCGATCGTAATAAAAACCTCTCCCGAGTCATTCCCAACGGCGGTGTGATGCGCGCCATGGATGTTGAGATTGGTCAACCGGAAGTGAGTGTAGGCGGTGTTCGGAGCGGTACCCGCGATATTGACGCCATAGTAATTGCCGCCGACTACTTCCAGATTGTTGATCTCCCATCCCTGCTGGCCGATTAACTGCACCGCCGCAGTGTTCATTCCGCCATCGATGATCGGCTGAGGCCCGGTGCCGTAGGCGTCGATCACGATGGGCGAGCGGGTGGTGCCAGACCCGAGTGGCTCCAATATGCCGCTGCAGCTTGTCCCGCGATTGAAGAGAATTCTATCTCCAGGTTTGAAAGTCGTGGCGCTGACCGACGCCAGCGTATTCCACGGGCTGGATTCAGCCCCAGTGCCGTTGCTCGCGGCGGAGCAGTCCACATAGTAGGAGCCTGCTGCTACCGGGGGGCGGGTGGGTCGGCGAGGGGGGCGTGGTAGGCGAGGGAGTCCGGGGTAGGCGAGGGGAGTTGAGGACGGGCCGGAGTAGGGTTGGTTGCGACCGCCGGCCGTTAGGCAGATCAAGAACACCAGGGCGATGTTCCCGAGAGATTTCAGCCGGGGTGGCCGTTTGGGCTGAATCGGCTCCGAGATGATCATCCCTGCGGCTCCGAGAGCGGCGGCAAGCATTTTCTCCGGGTTCTCCTTTTTGACCTCCAAATGACGGCTATCATTATCCAGCACCACTCTTGTTCGCGTCAATGTGGAGCCGCGCCAAATCTCACTCGGCCCGTGTTCCACACGAGCGCTCCGGACTGCTCGGGACGATTGCGGTGCATACGACGGCGTTCGCGCGGCACAGTGTGCGTGGTTCGGCACGGGTTTTCGCGTTGCGCGGCCGTGCTAAGATCCCGAACAGAGGGCAGGCGTGAAACTACATCGAGCGATCATTTTGAGTTTGCTGGCGGCCACGCTGGCGGCGGCGCAATCGGGGCGCGCGCCGCGCGTGGCGCTGGTGAACATTCAGGACGCCATCCTGGGCACCACCGACGGGCAGAACGCAGCTAAGGCGCTGGACGCCGAATTCGGGCCGCGCAAGGCGGCGCTCGATGAGGACCAGAAGGCCATTGCAACAAAGCAGAACCGGCTGGATCAGGAAAAACTGAGCGACGAGGAGCGCAAGAAGCTCCAGCAGGAGGTCGACGACGCGACCATCGTCCTCAATGCCAAGATCGACCAGGCCGACGCTGATCTGGACAAGGCGCAGAAGAAGACGCTGGCCGAACTGGGCAAGAAGATGGTCGCGGTGATCGTGGAGTTCGCCACCAGCACGGGCTATGCGATGGTGTTCGATACCAGCACTTCGCAGGCGCCGCTGCTGTATGCCGACAACGCGACGGATATCACCAGCGAAGTGATCGCCGCTTATGAAACCCGGCACAAGAGCGCCGCGGAGCGCTGAAACATGGGCGCGCGGTTGACAGGTGGCAGCGCCTGTCCCACTCTATCGTCGAAGGATGCGCGGGTGCGTGGGGCAGGCGCCATCGCCTGCCAACTGTTTTATCTGCGGCTTCTGACCCTGATGGCGGCGCTTGCAGGCCCGCTGGCCGGGCAGAGCGTCGATATCTACTCGGAGTTTTCGCGGGTCGGTCCGTTCGGCGAAATCGTGGCGGCCGACCGCGGCGCCCAGCCGCGCGAAATCCTCTCCCCCGCGGTGGCGCGCAATGCGTGGGCTTCGTTTCACGTGGTGATCACTGCGCCGCCTGCAACCACGTACCTGCTGTACTTGGTGACCAATCCGCTCAACGCGTGCCGCGTCGAGTTGTACAAAGAGCATTTCGAGAAGACGCCGGCGGGATGGGTGCCCGACCGGCTCACCGAACTGACGCGCCTGCCCGATTTCGGCGTGATACCCGACCCAGCCGATGGCGTCGAAGGTCAGACCACGCGCGCCTACCTGCTGGATGTGTGGATACCGCCCGACGCGGATGTCGCGCGGTTCCGGCTGGAGGTGCAGTTGAAGGTGGGCACTTGGGTGGTGCGGCCGATGGAGGTGCGGGTGATCGCGCCGCGCGTTCCCGATCTCCGCGTGGCGACCGAACCGGTGCCCTTGCCGCCGGTTTCGAGCGCCGCGGATGCGGCGGCGGTGGGCGCGCTATTCGATGAAAGGGGACGCACCTACCCACCGCCGGAGACGGTGCGCGCCATCATTCGCCGCAACGCAGTACAGGATATGGCGCTGGCCAGCCGCCTGGATGCGGCAGGCGCAGGTCCGGAAGCGCTGCGCCAGCGTTGGGAGGCGCTCAAGTCGGCCACCGGCGATAGCGTGATCCCTCTTCCGACCGGCGCCGAACGGTACCTGCGCCTGCGAGACTGGATCTACCGCGAAGCGCAGCGGAAGCCGGTGGAGGATTGGTAGCCCGGGCACAACATGCCGGTTTTCGATAGGCCCGCAGCCTCCTGGCTCCGCAACCGCGGGCCGATCTCAGCATTCGTGCAGCCCCAGCGGTGTGTTCGGCTTCAGTGTCCGTCTCCTGAAAGCCCAATGTCATTGACTTTTGATTTGGTCCGGACCTGTCGAATTTCGCCATATTGACAACTACTGGTTGGTGTCGCAAACTAGTTGGCGAAGGTAAGAGGGCGCACGCCCGGATCGGTAATGCGCCCTAGCGGCATTCTCTAGCCGCCAATGGAGGAGAGAATTATGGATCAAGTCGGAGCTCTTCTGGATCGGCCTAAGTTCTACTACAACATCGACGGCCTGGGCGAACTGAGTGGCGGACTGATGTTCCTGGGTATTGCGCTCCTGCTATCGCTACCCGCGGACTCCGTTTGGCACAAAATATCCTGGTTTATCTTGCTCGGCTTGACGTTGGCAATTCCCCACGGGATTAAAGCAATAAAGACCCACATCACGTACCCGCGCACTGGCTTCGTCGAGTACCGGAAAAGCGACCGCCGGCGCACATCGGTCATCGGAGGCATGGCCGGCGCTCTGATCCCCCTCGGTTTGTTCGTCGCCATGCGGCACCGCTGGGAGATCGCAACGCTAGCTTCTCTGGCCGGACTCATTCTTGCCGCAGCTTATGCATACCGCGTCGCCAGGGCAGTTCGCTGGAAGTGGATCGTCGCCTGCGCCATCGCGCTCGGCTCAATAGTGATTGGCTTCCTTCCGGCGGATGTCCTCGCTGCGATGGCTAATGACTCACTGGTGACCCACCCGCTTCGCGCCAGACTCGGCGGCACGATTGTCGTTTCCTTTATTGCTTACGGCGCGATGCTAATGATCTCCGGCGGCATCAGTCTTTGGCTCTACCTTCGCAATACGCATCCTCCAGCGCAAGAAGAGCAATGAATCCGCAGAGTCGAACCATCGCGGAACTCGACCGTGTGATTCACGAACCAGGGCGGCTTATGGTGGTTGCCCTCCTGTTCGCCATCGACGGGTCGGACTTCCTCTACCTACAACATGAAACCGGCATGAACAAGGGCACGCTTTCGAGCCATCTCTCGCGACTGGAGGAGGCCGGTTACGTCGAGGTGGTGAAGACCTATCGTGGCAAGGTGCCGCAGACGTTGCTACGCCTGACGGGCGCAGGCCGCCGAGCGTTTGACCACTACCGGCGGAAGCTCAAAGAGGCACTGTAGTATACGAGGTCCTTAGTCCGCGACGGACTTGCTATCGATCAGGGCGCGGATGGCGGCTATGCACTCGGCCAGGGGTTTGACGCCCTGATCGCCATGCTTGCGCTGGCGGACGGCTACGCAGCCATTCTGCTGCTCGCGGTCGCCGACCACCAGCATGTAGGGAATCTTCTGCATCTGCGCGTCGCGGATTTTGAGATTCACCTTTTCGCTGCGCTCGTCCACGGTGGCGCGGATGCCGGCATCGTCGAGCTGCTTACGAATTGCGCGGGCGTATTCGGTCTGACGGTCCGTGATGGGCAACACGATGGCCTGCACGGGCGACAGCCACACGGGGAACGCGCCGGCGTAGTGCTCGATCAGGATGCCGAAAAAGCGCTCGATGGAGCCGTACAGCGCGCGGTGCACCATCAGCGGCTGATGCGCCTTGCCGTCTTCGCCGATGTATTCGAGCTCGAAGCGGCGCGGCAGGGTGAAATCGAACTGCACGGTGGAAAGCTGCCACGGGCGGCCGATGGCATCCACCAGCTTGACGTCGATCTTCGGCCCGTAGAACGCGGCTTCGTCGGGCATCACTTTCACTTTGATGTTGAGGCGCTCGGTGGCGTTGCGGAGGGCGTCTTCACCGACCTTCCACTGCTCCGGCACGCCGTCGTACTTGCCGCTGGCGCCGTTGTCCCAGGTGGAAAGCTCGGCTTCATATTTGTCGAAGCCGAAAGTGGTGAGCGTATCGACGGCGAACTGGAGGCAGTTCACGATTTCGTCTTCGATCTGCTCGGGAGTGCAGAAGATGTGCGCGTCATCCTGGGTGAAGCCGCGCACGCGGAACAAGCCGTTGAGCACGCCGGAGCGCTCGTAGCGGTAGACCGTTCCCAACTCGCCCAGGCGCACCGGCAGATCGCGGTAGCTGTGCTGTTTATCCTTGTAAATCAGGATGTGGAAGGGGCAGTTCATCGGCTTGAGCTGGTATTCGGCGTCGTCCAGCTCCATGCGCGAGAACATGTTGGCGGCGTAAAAACCCGCGTGG
>Ga0181517_10002036_pt1 | contig 21332 bp, 16 predicted proteins | sample PEATcosm2014_Bin_31_FD_119748 | JGI IMG/M metagenome (GOLD analysis project Ga0181517, IMG submission 119748) | Peatland microbial communities from MTU Mesocosm Facility, Houghton, MI, USA - PEATcosm2014_Bin01_30_metaG | ecosystem: Environmental > Terrestrial > Soil > Wetlands > Peat | place... | reverse complement strand
ACGACTGGGTTCTTTAGTCCTTCGGCCAGCGGTATTGCAATCTTGTGGCTCAATGGAGTCACAAGATGAATCCAATAAGAACTCAAGCGAGGCGTCAGGACTGGAACGGGTATGAGCCAGCGTCGGGAAAGGCCGAGCTCTTCCGCCATGATGCGAATGATTTCGCTGTAGGGCAGCGCTTCAGGCCCACCGATGTCGAAAACCCCACCGGTGGTTTCTGGGACTGCTAGCACGCCGACCAGGTACGTGAGCACGTTTTGGACCGCGATTGGCTGGCACGGAGTGCTCACCCACTTCGGTGTGATCATGACTGGCAACCGGTGGACAAGATACCGCAGAATCTCGAAAGAGGCCGAGCCGGAGCCGATGATCATAGCGGCGCGCAGCACCGTAACCGGCACTCCCGCAGCGGCAAGCGCCCCCTCCACGTCACGGCGCGAGGACAGATGCTTGCTTAGTTGCGCACCGGTTTCGCCCAGGCCGCCAAGGTAAATGACGCGCCCCACTCGGGCGTCGTGGGCAGCCCGTCCGAATGCTAGGGCGAGTTGCCGGTCGCGCTGAGCATACTCATCGCCGGCCGACATCATCGAATGCACCAGGTAAAACGCCGCGCCGCACGCTTCCAACTCACGCGTCAGCGATGGTGCGTCGGCGAGATCGGTTCTGCGGATCTCAACGCGGGAGTCTAAAGCCCAAGCGCGGCCTTCCAACTTCGCAGGAGAGCGCACGAGGCATCGCACCGCATAGCCGGAAGCGAGCAGTTGCGGCACGAGTCTCCCACCGATATAGCCGGTAGCACCCGCTATGGCAATGCGTTGCAGGGTAGGAATTCCTTGGGCCGTGAGCCTTGCTTCAGTCTATCGGAAAGGCGCTTGGATTTCTGTGCCAGCCCCCTGTCGAGACCGACCCGATCAGGTTTCCCAATGGCTGATGGAGCATCCCGTGGAGCGCACTGAGCTGAAGATCCACATCGCGCGGGTGAAATCGAAGCCCGCCGGCAACCAGACGGGACATGAACATAATTGAACAGGAATTGGCTGCGGTTGAGCGGCAGTGCGCGGAAGCGTTGGTGGCAGTTGGGGCCGGAACGGCTAACGCCGCCGTGGCTCTTCCGCCATCGTTTTGTGGGCGTCCAGAAGTTGAGCGCCGCGTATCGGAAGCTACGCGTGCAGCCGGATCCGACGGGGCGGGATGAAACGCTCAAGGCCAGCCTGGACAACCACCGCAGGATGCTGAAGAAGATCGCGACGATGAAGAGGATCGACGCGAACCAGGAAGCCGCCATGGCAGCGCAGCCCTTTCTCGACAGCTACCCGGTAACCTGATATGCGGATATGCGGGTCTTCTTCAAGATCGGGCCCGGGTTTGAAAATGTTCCCAAGTTCGACGAGCCGGTCCTGGAGGGAGACGTGAAGGAGTTTCTGAGCGCGCGGGAGCGCGCCGAATATGCCCGCTCGGTGATTCACATGGCGCCCGTCGCAGTGGTGGACGATTTCTTTTCAGAGGGTGGCGGGGAAGGCGAGATGGGCTTGCCGGATGCCGAGAGTGAGGGCTATGCGAGTCGAAAAGATCACGAGCGCGACCGCGAAGGACGTCCTGGCACGGGTGATCCTTGGAGGTTTCGTTAGGGCTAATCTCTATCATCGGCGGGTAGAAGTGGGCCCGCATTGCTTGTCGGTCCGTCAGTTGGCCGAACGAGATCTCGACGATCTAATACCCCATGGAGCGCACGGCTCCCTGAGATGGCGGTCGCGCTCGGCGGTCTCCGGGCAGAAAGCGAGAAAACTATGATTTCGTTCTAGTCCATTGGGCACGCGTATGCGTTCGCCCTGGAGAAGATCCATGCCGGCCTTCAGGCCATCGAAAAGGTCATTCCGGCGCTCCAGAAGGACGCCACGATTGTCGAGGGAATCACGGCATTGATTCCCGGCGCGGGTGCGCCGATGTGGCGGCGGCAGTGAAGACCCTGATCACCGACTTCAAGTCGGAGCTGCAGGCGGCCGGCGTAAAGGCGGGGTAGGCGATGAAGGACTCCGCGAGCACAATAGTGGGCGGAGGCGCGGGTATCGCGCTCCTGCTCACCGTGAGGTGGGAGGCGATCCCCTACGGCGAAGCCGTGAAGGTCGGCGTGGCTCTGGCGCTGGCCATCATGGGATAACTGATGTATCGATGTATCGGGGGGAGAAGGGATAATTTGAACGACGCGGGGACGTCTTGAAGCTCGCCTTCGCGAAGTATCCAACCCTGGGCTATGCGCTTCCCTTCGCATCCGAGTGTCGGACATCGCAGACATCGCTGCCGCACGCGTATCGTGATTTAGATCTGATAGTCTGGGACGTAGCCTTCGCGCGACTTCTTTGAAATGACTTTCACGTTGGCCGCCTCCAGAACCACCAGTGAATCGACCGGAACGCTGGTCGTGAGGAAGACGCTGGCGCCAATCGTACTGCCTTCCCCGATGACCGTATCGCCCCCAATGATCGTAGCGCCGGCGTAAAGCGTGACTCGGTCTTCGATGGTAGGATGGCGCTTACGGCCGCGCAACGCCTGCCCTGCGGCCAGCGATCTCGCAACTAGACCAACTCCCTGATACATCTTGACGTGGTTGCCTATGACGGCAGTCTCTCCCACCACGGTTCCAGTGCCGTGATCCACGAAGAAGTGAGTGCCGATTCGAGCCCCTGGATGGAGATCCATTCCAGTTCGGGCGCGCGCCCACTCGGTCATGATGCGCGGGATGAGAGGGATGTCATCGAGATAGAGTTCGTGCGCCAAGCGCTGCACCGCAATGGCTTCGATAAACGGATACGCAACGATCACTTCGTCCTTGCTGCCTGCGGCCGGATCGCCGTCGTACGCCGCCTCCGCGTCGGTCTGGAGCAGTTCCCGGACGCGAGGCAAGTTGCCGAGGAACTTGAGCGTAAGCGTGCGCGCCATCGCCGGCAGGTCCGCGTCCGAGAGCCCGGCGAGCGGTGCGTATTCGAGGCTCTTCCGGATCTCCTCCTCCAGCCGGCTGAGCACGCTATCGAGAAGCTCGCTGGTTACGGCTTCGATTTCGGAGGAGTGGATGGGCTTTTCGTCGAAGAACCCGGGGAAGAGCAAGCGCAGCAGATCGGCCGCGATACCGGCGATAGCGCGCTTGGATGGCAGGTTCTTGCCGTCCACGTGATTGATGCCTCCCGCGCGGACGTAGGACGCCATCAGGCGCTCCGTCAGATTGGCCAGTGTCAGCGGCACGGCGCGGGTCTTTAGGCCCCGCGGTGGCGGCGCACCATCTGCAGACGTTGGAGCGCGGAGACCAGTGCGTCGATCTCTTCGCAGGTGTTGTAGAGCGCCAGCGACGCGCGGACCGTGCTCTCCACGCCGAATCGCCGGAGTATGGGTTGTGCGCAATGATGACCGGACCGCACGGCGATGCCTTCGCGGTTGAGATACTCGCCGATCTCTTCGGTGCGGATGCCCTCCATCACGAAGGACAGCACGCCGGCCTTTTCGGGGGCCGTGCCGATGATGCGCAGGCCGGGAATGTCCTGGAGAGCCGCGGTCGCGTAGTGAAGCAGCTCGGTCTCGCGGCGGGTTATGTTCTCCATGCCCACGCGGTCGAGGTAATCGATGGCCGCGCCCAGCCCGACGGCGTCGGCAATATTGCCTGTGCCGGCCTCAAACCGCGCCGGCGGCACGTTATAGACGGTCTTTTCGAACGTCACGTCCTGGATCATGTTCCCGCCGCCCTGCCAGGGGCGCGTGACATCCAGGATTCCGGATTTGCCGTACACCGCTCCGATGCCAGTGGGGGCGAACACCTTGTGCCCCGAGAACACGTAAAAATCGCAGTCCAGCGCCTGGACGTCGACGCGCATGTGCGACACGGCCTGCGCGCCGTCCACCAGCGCCTTCGCTCCGTACCGGTGAGCCGCATGTATCATCTCCCCTACCGGCACCACAGTGCCTAGGGCGTTGGAGACCTGGGGTATGGCGACCAGCCGCGTTTTCGGACTGAGCAGTTTCTCGTATTCTTCGAGAATCACCTGGCCAGTGTCGTCCACCGGAACTACTCGGAGCCGCGCTTCCTTTTCCGAGCACAGCATCTGCCAGGGCACGATGTTGGCGTGATGTTCGAGCCAGGTGATTACGATCTCGTCGTCCTTGCCGATATTCTGCCGCCCCCAGCTTTGCGCGACTAGATTGATCCCCTCGGTAGCGCCGCGCACGAAGACTATGTCGCGGGCCGCCGGAGCGTTGAGGAAGCGGCGGACCTTCTCACGGGCGGATTCGTAAGCATCGGTAGCCCGTGCCGCCAGCTCATGCGCCGCGCGGTGGACGTTGGAATTCTCGTGGGCGTAGAAGTAGGCCAGACGGTCGATGACACTCTGAGGCTTCTGGGTAGTCGCAGCGTTGTCCAGCCAGACCAGCGGGCGGCCGTTCACGAGTTCCCGCAGGATCGGAAAATCCCGCCGGATGGCTTCCACGTCGAAGATCTGGGAAGACAGGTTCAAGTTCGGAAGTTCGAGCCGCGCGCTGGACGGGTCGGGCGCTGGGACAGGACCTGCGGCCGAAGGCGAATAGGAGAAAATCGGCCGGGCCTCCTCCAGGAATGAGAAGACGGGAAACGCGGATTCCACTCCCGCGGGAACGCCGGGAACCGCCGGCGCCGGTGGACCTACAGCCAACGCTGGCTTCGGAATCGCCCCCTGGTCCGGGTTCGTAAGGGCTGCGGCGAAACCCGGTTCCACCAGGGTCTCGGGGGCGTCGAAAAGCGGACGGGCTTCCCGCAAGAACGAAAAAGCTGGCACCTCCAACCCCGATACCGCGGGTGCCGACAACTCCCGCGCCGGGACGCCGGTTGCTTGGAGCGCGCCGGCAACGAAGCTCCGGGCCGATTCCTGCACTCCTGGATAGGCGCTGAAAAACTCACTCGCCATGCGCGCCAGGACTTCCGGGTCGGGCAGGCCGGGAGGTGCGCCCTTCAGACCCCAACCTCCGTCACTTGTACTCATGGTATTTGCTCACGTCCACGTCCTCAAGCACGGCGATGGCGTCGTCAGTCAGCACCGCGCTCGAGCAGTAGAGCGAAATCAGGTATGAAGCCAGCGAGTTGTTTCCGATGCCCATGAAGCGGACCGAGAGGCCTGGGCTTTGCTCGCCGGGAAGCCCCGACTGGAACAGTCCGATGCATCCCTGTTTTCGTTCCCCGACGCGCAATAGCAGAATCTTTGATTTGTTGTCGGAGTTCTTGATACGAATCTTGTCGGTCGGAACCAAGGGGAGCCCGCGCCACGTCAGAAACTGGCTCCCGAACAGCGTTATCGTCGGTGGCGGAACGCCGCGGCGCGTGCACTCGCGTCCGAACGCCGCGATGGTACGCGGGTGGGCAAGAAAGAACGAGGGTTCCTTCCATACCCTAGTCAGCAATTCGTCGAGGTCGTCCGGCGTCGGAGCGCCTGTCCTGGTCTTGAGGCGCTGCGCCGGCACGACGCGGTGCAGAAACCCGTAATCGGCATTGTTGAGGAGTTCGCTTTCCTGCCGCTCCTTGACGTTCTCAATGATGAGGCGAAGTTGCTCCGCAGTCTGGTCGTAGGGTTTGCCAAATTGATCGGATATTCGGGTATGGACGTTCAGCACCGCATTGATGGCGCTGAGCCTGTATTCCTTCGGCTTCTCCTCGTACTGCACATAGGTTCCCGGAAAGGGCGTTTCCTCGACTTGGCCGCAGGTGACTTCGATAGCCTTGCCCTCGTCCACCCGGTTGAGGCGAAAGACGCCGGTCTCGATTGGCTTCCAGTCGAGAAGACGAACCAGCCAGCGCGGAGTGATCGCTCCGTACTGCGGGACCGTCTTGTTAACATTTGCTAGTTGAAATGCAGCTTGTTCGTTAAGAGCCTGATGCGGCACAGTATCGTCAGCCACGACATTATCTCCTTAATTATCAATAGATCGGCGCACATCGGAAGCGCGGAACGAGCAAGCTTCCCCGACCTGATTTTTCGAATATACCACGTTCTCGATAGACTTGATGGACATTTTGTGCGAGAATTGCATTGTACGCCGCTTTCATCCACGTGGTGAGGAGGCCAAAGCGAAATGGGCACATCCGCGATTCAGGTTGAAGAACTCAAGCAGCGACTCGATGCTGGCGAGAACCTGCTCCTGCTCGACGTCCGGGAGGAGTACGAATATGAGATTTCCAACATCGGTGGACAACTGATTCCGTTGGCCGAGTTGCCAGAGCGCGTCCAGGAACTCGATGCCAGCCGGGAGATTATTGCCCTCTGCAAAATGGGAGCGCGCAGCGCGAAGGCGGCGCAGTTCCTTTCGAACGCCGGGTTCCCCCATGTGCGCAGCCTCACCGGCGGGATTCACGCCTGGTCGGACCGGGTGGACTCAAGGGTTCGGAAGTACTAGACGGCCCGATCTGTCCAGCCAGACCGTGTATTGGCCACCCAATCAATGCGGAACAGCCCATATACCTCTAGTTCTATAGATTTAATGGATATTTTCACAATCACTAAATCTACAATAGAATCAGCTAGATAAAAGGCATGCGATGCGCCGGGCAATGGATCCCCCCTTGTGTTTGCCTCCCGAATGACCGTATACTCTATTGGCATGATAGATAATACGAACTTAAACTCTCTTCTTGGTCGAGCGGGCAGCGTGGCTCCCCTGCTGCTCACCGGGCTACTGGGCGCCGGCATAGCGGCGGCTCAGAGCCTCAATTGGGACGGCCAGACCGGCGTCTTCATCACTCCGCTTGCCTACACGGCGGCGTCCCCCGCGAGCGGATTTGGACGGCCGATTGTGGCCTATCACTTTCTGAACGCCGGCAGCGTGCTCGGCAACTTCCACACCATTTCGGTCACCGAAGGGCTTGCGGGGCGCGTGGAGTTCGGTTACACGCGCGACGTGCATCAACAAGGTAGCACGGCGGGGCTTAGCCCGCTGTGGGACTCGGGGTTCAATCTGGTGCATGCAAAAGTCAACGTAGTGAAGGAAAACGCCGGCAAACAGGCCTGGCTGCCCGCCATCTCCGGGGGCTTTGTGGCGCGCACCCAGGATCGTAACGTCAGCGGGTTGCTGGTAACGCCCAACAAGAACTACACCAACGCCGATTTCTACGTGGTGGCCAGCAAGACCATCACGCAGACCAAACCCGTGCCGATCCTATTGAACCTCGGATACAAGGCGACCAACGCTTCCGTCTACGGCCTCGCCGGGAATGCGCCGGCATACAAGGGCCGGCTCTTCGGAGCCGTGGCGTTCGTGTTTACGGGACCGGCCAAGAGCACGCTCATCTTCGGGTCGGAGTTCTCACAGGAGCCGCGCGCGGTACAAAACCTGCCGGGCGCGGACGTGCCGACCACCATCACCTACGCGGCGCGGATTGTGCCGTTGGCGAAGAAGAAGTTTAATATCGATTTCGGCGTGGCGCAGGCCGCCGGCGTGATCGAACCTGGCGTAAATCTGAAAGCGCGGCATCAATTCGCCTTGGGAGTATCTTACGGGATATAGGCGGCATCGACGGAGAACGACCACTATGTCAGACACACAACGAAAACCCGGGCTCGGCACGCTTGCCCTGCATGCCGGCCAGCAACCCGACGCCGCCACGACGGCGCGGGCGGTACCGATCTACGCGACATCGAGCTACGTCTTCAAAGACGCCGAAACGGCTGCGAACCTTTTCGGCTTACGGGAGTTCGGCAACATCTACTCGCGCCTGATGAACCCTACCAACGACGTGCTGGAGAAGCGGCTGGCGGCTCTCGACGGCGGCATCGGAGGGCTTGCGTTCGCTTCGGGGCAGGCGGCCATCACCGCTGCCATCCTCACTATCACGCACTCCGGGCAGAACTTCATTTCCGCCACCAGCCTGTACGGAGGAACCTGGACGCTCTTCACCCAGACCCTGAAGAAGCTGGGAATCGAGGTGCGGTTCTTCAACTCCGATCACCCGGAGGAGATCGACAAGCTGGTGGATGAGAACACGCGGCTGGTATACCTGGAATCGGTCGGGAATCCCAAGAACGACGTGCCGGATTTCCGGGCGATCGCGGACACAGCCCACAAGCACGGGCTGCCCGTGATCGTGGATAACACGGTGCTGACTCCGGCGCTGTTCCGGCCCTTCGAGCACGGTATCGATATCGCGGTTTACTCCACCACTAAGTTCCTGGGCGGTCACGGGGTGCACATCGGAGGCGCCATCGTGGATAGCGGCAATTTCCAGTGGGCGGAGAACCCCAAGAAGTGGCCGGAGTTCACGGCGCCGAGCGACTCCTATCACGGCGTGGTCTTCACCGAGGCGCTCAAGCCGCTGGGCAACCTAGCATATATCATCCACATCCGTACCCACTGGCTGCGCGACACGGGAGGCACGCAGAGCCCATTCGCGGCCTTCCTGCTGCTGCTGGGCATCGAGACGCTGCCCTTGCGCCTGGAACGCCATACGCGGAATGCGCAGGCGCTGGCGGAGTGGCTGCTCCAGCATCCGGCGGTGACCTGGGTGAACTACCCCGGACTTCCCAGCCATTCGCACTATGCGAATGCCAAGAAATATCTACCCCAAGGCGCCGGGGCTATTCTGGGGTTCGGCGTGCGCGGCGGGAAAGCAGCCGGCGTCAAATTCATTGACAACGTGAAGCTGGCCAGCCACCTGGCGAACGTCGGGGACGCCAAGACGCTGGTGATCCATCCGGCTTCCACGACGCACTCTCAGCTAACGGAAAAGGAACAGGCCGAGACGGGAGTAACGCCGGACTACATTCGCGTCTCGGTGGGGATCGAGGATATCGAAGACATCAAGGCCGATCTGGACCAGGCCCTGCAAATCTCTCAGGAGTAAACGCACATGCCATCGTTCGCAGACAACTCACTCAGCATCGGGAATACTCCGCTCATCAAGCTGAATCGCATTGTGAGCGGCTCGGAAACCAAGGTGTACGGCAAGACCGAAGGCCGCAACCCTTCTTACTCGGTAAAGTGCCGGATCGGCGCCTCCATGATTTGGGACGCCGAGAAGCGCGGGCTGCTGAAGCCCGGCGTGGAGCTGGTTGAGCCGACCAGCGGCAACACGGGAATCGCGCTGGCGTTCGTCGCAGCGTCGCGCGGTTACTCGATCACATTAACCATGCCCGAGACCATGTCACTGGAACGGCGCAAGGTGCTCAAGGCGCTCGGCGCCAACCTGGTCCTCACGGAAGGCGCTAAGGGAATGCCCGGGGCCATCGCCAAAGCGGAGGAGATTTACAACTCCGATCCCAAGCGCTACCTGCTGCTGCAACAGTTCAAGAACCCGGCTAATCCCGACATCCACTTCCGCACGACCGGCCCGGAAATCTGGGACGACACGAACGGAGAAGTGGATGTTCTGGTGAGCGGCGTGGGAACCGGCGGGACCATCACCGGCGTTTCCCGTTTCATCAAGCAGGTTCAGGGCAAGGCGATCGTCTCGGTAGCCGTGGAACCCGCGGGCAGCCCCGTGATCACGCAGAAGCTTGCAGGCTTGCCGTTACAGCCAGGCCCACACAAAATCCAGGGCATCGGCGCGGGAATCATCCCGGATACGCTGGATCTCTCCGTGGTGGATCGCGTGGAGACCATCACGAACGAAGAAGCCATTGAAACGGCCCGGCGCCTGGCGCGGGAAGAGGGCATCTTGAGCGGCATTTCGAGCGGAGCCGCAGCGGCGGTGGCCGCACGTCTGGCGAAACAACCCGAATTCGCGGGGAAGACGATTGTGGTGATTCTTCCGGATTCGGGCGAACGTTACTTGACGTCGGTGCTTTTCGAAGGCATCGTGTAACTGGCCAGAGGCGGGCGGCCAAACGCTCGCCTCCGTTTCACGCGGCGGTCTATGAACATCTCTTCCAAGGGTCACTACGCGCTACGGGCCATTTTTGACTTGGCCACGCAGAATACCGATCGACCTGTCAAGATCGCCAGCATCGCAAAGCGGCAGAGAATTCCCCAGAAATTCCTGGAGTTGATCTTACCGTCGCTGAAACAGGGCGGATTCGTGGTGTCGCACCGCGGCGCGGATGGCGGCTACCTCCTGGCGCGACTTCCGGAAACAATCACGGTCGGAGAGGTGCTGCGATTCGTCGATGGCGCTCCACGGAAACAGGGGGCCGCGGAGGGCGAGACCCCATTCAGCGAATTGTGGCAAGACGTGGACAAGAGCGTTGCCTGGATCGTGGACGGCGTCACTTTCGCCACAATCATCCGGGATTGGGCGGATCGACAGAGAAGTTACACGCACGATTGGGAGATCTGAAGCTTACCGCGCTAGCGCCTGCTCCAGGTCCTCGATCAGGTCGTCCGCGTCTTCGAGGCCCACTGAGATGCGAATCAGATCCGGTGTGATGCCCATGGCTTCGCGAACCGCGGGCGGCATGGACGCGTGGGTCATGGTAGCAGGGTGCTCGATCAGCGATTCCACTCCGCCCAGCGATTCGGCCAGGGTAAACACACGGACGCCGCCGAGCAAATTGAAGGCTGCCTCCTGGCCTCCGCGAAGGCGGAATGAAAAGGTGCCGCCATAGCCTCGCATCTGTTCTTGAGCCAGTGCGTATTGCGGATGCGACGGCAAGCCGGGGTGCAGGACGCGCTCGATCTCCGGGCGGGCGGCCAGCCACTTGGCAACGGCCAACCCGTTGCGGTTGTGCTCCTCCATGCGGATGGCCAACGTCTTGATGCCGCGCAGCGTGAGAAAGCAATCTTGCGGCCCGGCGCACGTCCCCATGGCATTCTGCAGGAACCCTATGCGTTCGGCAAGGCCAGGGTCGTTTACCACCACCGCACCTCCGACCACATCGGAATGGCCGTTGATGTACTTCGTGGTCGAGTGCACCACGATATCCACGCCGAAGCCGAGAGGTCTCTGAAAGTACGGCGATAGGAAGGTGTTGTCGCAGATCGTCACCGCACCGCATTGCCGCGCCACCCGGGCAGTAGCCCGAAGGTCCACCAGATTCATCAGCGGGTTGGTGGGCGATTCAATCCAAACGCCCGCGGCGCCCTCCCTCAGGGCGGCTTCGAGACCAAGCGTGTCCCTCAAGTCGACGTAGCGGGCCTTGATGCCCTTGGTGCGGAACACAGCTTCAAACAGGCGGTACGTACCGCCGTAGAGGTCATTGTGCACGATGATCGTATCGCCAGGCTGGAACAGCATCAGAACTGTGGTCTCCGCCGCCATACCCGTCGCAAAGGCGAATCCCGCCGCGCCGCCCTCCAACGCTGCAAGGCATTCTTCCAGCACCTTGCGAGTTGGATTCCCGCTGCGAGAGTAATCGAACGGTCCGGGCTGGTTGACCCCCTTAAAGGCAAAAGTCGAGGTCTGGTAGATCGGCGTCATCACGGCGCCCTGGTGATCGGCAGGGCGGTGCCCGGTGTGTATCGAGAGGGTCTTGAACTTCATTGGAAACCTCAGGATACCCTTTCGGCTTCCGTCTTTGGGAGGACCTTGCTCGGAGGTCGTGGCCAGCGTCTGCCGGTGGAACCGTTCTAGGCTCTCGCCCCAGCGCAGACTTGGCACAAGCCCTCCAGCAGGCGTTCCCCGGTAGGCCACGCGCCGTGCCCCGAAGCGACATTGATGTGGCCCTGACGCCCCGCGTTAACGAATTCCGAACCCCATGATCGCGCGAGACGCACCGCGAGTTCGATCGGCAAATAAGGGTCGTTCTCGCTGGCAACGAGAATTGAGCGGAACGGGAGCCGTCCGAGGGGCATGGGCAGGAAGCTCCTGAGTTCCACCGGGCAGGTTTCGGAGGCCGTAAGCCATGGCGGCGCCACCAGCAAGGCGCCGGCGACCGCGGCGACAATGCGACTCGCGGCCCAATGCGCTACCGCGATGCAGCCCAGACTGTGAGCCACCAAGATGACGGGAGGATCTGCGTTTCCAACCTCTCTGTCGATCGAATCGATCCACTCCCGACGAGAGGGACGCTGCCAATCGCGCTGGTTCACGCGCCGGAAGCCGGTGGAACCGGCTTCCCAAATGGACTGCCAGTGGGTGGGCCCGGAGCCGTTCCATCCGGGGACGGTGAGAACAGTGAATTCGGCAATCATACTATTGTCTATAGATATTATAGTATATGAATTCAGAAAACGGGAAGAGATTCGGTGAGGTACGCTGTAAATAGAGCGATGCGGACGATTTCCAAGAAGACGCAGTACGGCCTCAAAGCCATGCAGGCTCTAGGCCGCCGCTACCGGGAAGGCCCGGTGCTCATCGGCACGCTTGCGCGGGAGGAATCGATCCCGTTGAAGTTTCTGGAAACGATTCTGCTCGATTTGAAGAGCCATGGGCTGCTGGAGAGCAGGCTGGGACGAAAGGGCGGGTACAGTCTCAGCCGGCCGCCTTCCACAGTCACGATAGGGTCGATTATACGGATCATAGAGGGGCCTCTGGCGCCGCTGCCGTGCGCCAGCGAGACGGCATACAAGCCTTGCGCGGAATGCACGGACGTGGAGAGCTGCGGAACGCGCATCATTATGCGAGAGGTTCGGGACGCGATGTCGGAGGTGCTGGACCGGACCACGCTGGCCGACCTGCTGCGCCGCGTGGAGGCTCGGCGGGTGGAGCAAGGCGCGCATGAAGCACCTCTCATGTACCACATTTAAAGCGGCTTACATTCTTTTGCGCGAAGCCTGTTGACAGCCTCTTCGAAATCATGTTAATGTCTATAGAAATTATAGGACTAATGATTTCGATGCCCATCTTCTCAAGCCATCAAGACCGCTGTTGTTGTCTCGGATAGCTATCTTCCACCAGGGCTAGGCCGCCCTTCATCCAACTTCGCGAACCGACGACTCCCCCGTTTGCCAGTCCCGCCCATGTGGCGTAGCCTGCGCGGTTCGCTAATCCAAGACTTCGAAAAAGGAAACGACGATGAATCAGTATAGGATGTCGACCCGCAACCGTTTGCGGAGATCTCTTTTGTTTTTTGGGGCTTTAGTGCTCGGCCTGGGAGCGTTTCCAGGCACGGGCACGAGGCCGGCCAGGGCGCAATCGGCCGCTACCGGCGCCGTGTCGGGCCAGGTAAAGGACGCACAGGGCGGAACCATACCAGGCGCTGACGTCAAGTTGACCGACACGGACACAAAGAGCCCGCGGACCACGAGCACGAACGAGGCGGGCCGGTACAGCTTCAACAGTATTCCGCCGGGGACCTACGACCTCGCGGTCTCAAAGCCGGGCTTCACGCTCGCCGAGGTGAAGGCGCAGAAAGTTGAAGTGGGGCAGGGGCTCACGCTGGACGTGGAGTTGGCGATCGGCGCAACCACCACGACCGTCGAAGTGACCGCATCGGCGGGGGCCGAGCTGCAAACCATCAACGCCACGGTGGGATCGACGCTTTCCGGAGACTCGCTGTTGCTGCTGCCGAACCTGGGACGCGACGCCACTTCCCTGGCTACCTTGCAGGTGGGCGTGACGCCCAGCGGGCAGACGGCGGGAACGCAGTCGGACCAGGGCGCCTTTCATTTGGACGGTGGCAATAACAGCGACGATATGTCCGGCGACTACTCAGCCTACACCGTTAGCAATGGCGGTGGCCCCTCCGGCGTGGCGCCCACGCCCGTCGAGAGCGTAGAAGAGTTTCAAGTTGGCATCACCAATCAGACCGCCGATTTCAACGGCGCGGCCGGAAGCCAGGTGCAGTTGGTGACCAAGCGCGGCACGAGCGAATTCCACGGGTCACTCTACGATTACTTCTTCGCCACCAACGTCGGCGCCGCGAACTCATGGAAGAACGATCATACTCCGTCGGGCAGCTCCCCTTACACCCCGCTGCCGAAGACCCACAAGAACCGGTTCGGCGGAGCTTTGGGTGGCCCGGTGCTGCCGAAACTGCTAGGAGGAAAAACGTTCTTCTTCTTCAATTACGAAGGCTACCGGTTTCCCAATGCCACCACCGTCGACAAGACCGTGCCTACGGCGCTGCTGCGCGCCGGGGTGATTCAAGTACCGAACAGCGCAGGCGTCTATCAAGCCTACAATCTGAATCCAAATCCGGTGACAGTGAATGGCGTGACCTACCAGCCGGCCACTTGCGCGGGCGGGGCGTGCGATCCGCGCGGCATCGGGATCAACCCCGTGGTCAACCAGATCTGGCAGAAATACATGCCGCTGCCCAACGATCCCCAGGCCGGCGACCTGTATAACACGCAGGGGTACCGCTCCAACCTGAAGCTGCCGGTAAACTCCGATTTCGGCGTACTGCGCCTGGATCACGATTTCGGCAACAGGAACCACTTCTCGATCAGCGACCGCTATTACAGCTTCAGGCAATTGACTTCCAGCCAGGTAGATATAGGCGGCGCGTTGCCCGGTGACGTCTTCGGGCAAGCGGCGGCCAGCTCGCCTCGTCCGCAGATAGCCAATTACCTGGTGGCTGGACTCACTACCATTCTGAAGTCGAATCTGACCAACGATTTTCGCTTCAATTACATTCGCAACTACTGGTCGTGGACGACGGATGGTGGAACGCCGCAGCTCCCCGGACTGGGAGGCGCGGTGGAGATCGGCGGTGAATCCTCCAGCGCGCTGATTCCCTACAACGTGGATACATCGAGCACCCGGCAACGCGCATGGGATGGCCACGACCGGTTCTACCGCGACGATCTGACGCTGCTTCACAGCAACCACTTGCTGCAATTCGGCGGGTCGTACCAGCGGAATGTCGATTTCTACACGCGCAACGACAACGGCATTGCCACGGATGCTTCCTTGACCTATCAAGTTGGCAGCGGAACGGGGATTGCCATGCCGGCGGCCTATCTGCCCACGGGGTTGCCATCGGCCCAGGCTTCGAACTGGGCGAGCCTGTATGCGGAAGTTCTGGGCCTAGTGTCGCAATCGCAAGTGATGTACACGCGCGGGGGACCGAACCTGAGCCTGAACCCGACGGGCGACCCGATCTCCATTCACGCCATCGTTCCAAACTACAACGCCTATATCAGCGATAGCTGGCATGTGAAGCCGTCGGTTACTCTGACTTACGGGTTGGGCTACGACCTCGAAATGCCGCCCTACGAGCAAAACGGGAAACAAGTGCAGTTTGTGGATTCGGCCGACGAACCCATCAGCCTGCAATCGTTCCTGGCGGCAAAGCAGAAGGCGGCGCTGGCGGGGCAGGTATACGAGCCAACGGTCGGCTTCGCGACCACGCCAAACGTGGCGGGCGGTGGCAAGTACCCGTTCCATCCTTTCTACGGTGGATTCAGCCCTCGTGTGGCGGTGGCGTGGAGTCCCAAGGCGGACGGCACCGCGTTGGGGCGCCTTCTGGGCGACAACAAGACTGTCTTCCGGGTGGGCTACAGCCGCATCTACGGCCGGCTGAATGGCGGCCGCGTGGTGGGAAGCCCGGTACTGGGCGCGGGCCTCGAGCAAGTGATTCAGTGCACCGGCGTCACCACCGGCGGACAGTGCCTGGGAACCGGCGGCGCCAACCCGGCCAGTGCGTTCCGCATCGGCACCGATGGACTGGTGGCGCCGTTGACCCCCGTGACGCCGACGCTGGCGCAGCCGTACCTGCCGGGAGTGAACGGTAACGCGGCGGCGGGTGACGGAGCGGGCGTGGACGTGAACTTCCGGCCCGACCAATCCGACGAACTCAACTTCACCATCCAGCGGCAACTGTCGCACAAGCTGGTGATCGAGGTCGGTTACATCGGGCGGCTGATCCGCGACGAGTACAACTTGATCAATGTCGACGCGGTGCCCACGATGACCACTCTCAATGGGCAGAGCTTCGCGAACGCCTTCGCAAATCTCTATACCGAAGTCGCGGGGAGCCAGACGATACAGGCTCAGCCGTTCTTCGAAGCGGCGCTCGGCGGCGCGAGTTCCAAGTATTGCGCGGGCTACAGCAGTTGCACGGCGGCGGTGGCCGCACTTCAAAAAACGAACATCGTGAACACTCAGGTGTACGCGTTATGGAGCGGCTTGAACGCCGCGCCATCGTGGGCCTTGGGGCGCACGCTGCTGGCGTCTCCAGCCGTCGCCGGTGGTTCGGTATCGACGCAGCTCAACTCCTATGAACTGGCCGCCAGCAACGGATGGGGCAACTACAACGCCGCATTCGTCTCCTTCACGGCTAAGGATTGGCACGGCCTGACTGCCCGCTCGAATTTCACCTGGGGCCGCGCTTTGGGTACGGGGGATTCGGCGCAATCCAGCAGTTCCCAGACTGTGGTCGATCCATGGAATCTGCACGTCGGTTACGGACCGCAGGGCTACGACATCCGGTTCCTCTATAACCTGAGCCTGCTCTACCAGGTTCCATTCTTCCGGAGCCAGAAGGGTTTCCTGGGCCACGTGCTGGGGGGGTGGGCGCTGACGCCAATCTTCACGGCTCAAAGCGGCTCTCCGCTGCGAGTCGGCATCGGGACGGGAGCGACGGCGAATGCGGAATCGTTCGGCGAGGAGTACGGAAACAGCAACAGCGCCAGTGAGAACGCCGTACTTATATCGCCCTACACATCAGGCAGTTCGGCGCACTTCAACGTCAACGTTGCGAGCGGCGCGGGACTCAACGGCAACGCTTCCAAGGGCGGGTCGGGCATCAACATGTTCGCCGACCCCAACGCCGTCTTCGCGCAATTCCGTCCATTGATCCTGGGTTTGGACACTTCCGCGGGCGGCGCGGGCGTGCTTCGCGGCCTCTCCACCTGGAACGTGGACACGACCGCGTCCAAGGACTTTCACATTGCCGAAAAGGTGGGGGCTACGCTCATCCTACAGGCCAACAACGTCTTCAACCACTTCCAGCCGGGCAATCCGAGCCTGAATATCAACAGCCCGCAGACCTGGGGTGTGATCAGCAGTCAGGCCAACACGCCGCGGCAAATGCAATTCGGACTGAGGATTCACTTCTAACGGACAAACTCTATGAGGTTCATTATGAATATGAAAGCACTGAAACGGGGGGCCTTTCTCACGGCCCTGGTTTTGACCGCAAGCCTCAGCGCGCGCGCGCAAACGACAATCACTCCGCCGGAGGTGGGTGGACACGCCGTTGGCGAAGATTACTTTCTCGCCAACTACACCCAGTTGCTGGAATACTGGAACAAGCTCGCCAAGGAGTCGGACCGGATCAAGCTGGTGGATATCGGCAAGACGGCCGAGGGCCGGCCGATCACGATAGCGATTATCACTTCGCCCGCGAACCTGAAGAATCTGGCGCGCTACAAGGAGATTTCCCAGCGCCTGGGGCGCGCCGAAAACCTCACGGACGACCAGGCGCACGCTCTGGCGGCTGAAGGCAAGGCCGTGGTGTGGATCGATGGCGGTCTGCACGCCACCGAATGTATCAACGCACAGGCCCTGTTCATCGAAGCCTACGACTTTGTTAGCAAGAACGATCCGGAAACGCTGCGCATTCTCAACGACGACATCCTGCTGCTGGTCCCCATCAATCCCGACGGCATGGAACTGGTGTCGAACTGGTACATGAAGGAGGCCGACCCGAAGCAGCGCAACCTGTCCATTCCGCGCCTGTACCAGAAGTACGTCGGGCACGACGACAATCGCGACTCCTACATGAACAACCAGCCGGAGACGGAGGCCGTCAGCCGCCAGATGTATATCGAGTGGATTCCGCAGATCATGTACAACCAGCACCAGAGCGGGCCGGCGGGGTCGGTGCTGTTCTTCTCGCCGTTCCGGGATCCGTTCAACTACAACCAGGACCCGCTGGTGCCGATCGGCATAGACCTGGTTTCGGCCGCGGTGCACGAGCGATTCCTGGCGGAAGGCAAGCCGGGCGCGGTGCTGCGAACGGGCGCGCCGTATTCGACATGGTTCAACGGCGGCGACCGCACCACCACGGGGTTCCACAATCAGATTGGGCTGCTTTCGGAAATCATCGGCAATCCGACGCCGGAGAGCATACCTCTAGTGCCGTCGAAGCTGCTGCCGGACGGGAACCAGCCGCTTCCGATCGGGCCGCGGCAGGAATGGCATCAGCGCCAGTCTATCGATTACTTGCTCACCACGGATCGGGCCATTCTGGACATCGCTTCCAAGTTCCGCGAGGACTTTCTCTTCCGCATCTACCGCGCGGGGAAGAACTCGATAGAGCGGGGCAGCGAGGACTACTGGACTTTGACGCCCAAGCGCGTGGCGGCTTTGGAGGCGGCGTACGCGAAGGACCAGGGAATCGCTACCGCGGCGCGCTCCGCGGGCGCGGCCGGCGCCGCTGGTGGCGACACAAGCGGCGACCGCTTGGCCGGCTATTTCCAAAACGGCGTCCCGGTGAAGTATTGGGACCAACTGCACACGCCTGAGGCGCGGGACCCGCGCGGCTACATCATTCCGTCGGACCAGCCGGACTTTCTGACGGCAACCAAGTTCGTCAACGCGCTGGCGAAATCGGGGATCGTGATCGATCGCGCTACGGCCGATTTTCAGGTCGGCGGCAAGACCTACCCCGCCGGATCGTACGTGGTGAAGGCGGCCCAGGCATTCCGGCCGCATCTGCGAGACATGTTCGAACCGCAGGATCACCCCAACGATCTGCAATACCCGGGTGGCCCGCCACGCCCGCCTTACGATATCACGGGATACACGCTTGCCTTCCAGATGGGCGTGCAGTTCGACCGCATACTGGACGGCTTCGACGGCCCATTTCAGCGCATCGATGGGCTGGTGAAACTGCCCGCCGGAAAGGTGACCCAATCACAGGGCACCGCGGGATATCTGTTGAGCCATCAGGTGAAGGATTCCTTCGTGGGCACAACGCGGCTGCTGGCCTCCGGCGAAGAGGTGTACTGGCTGCAGAAGGAACTCACTGCCAACGGGAAGACGTACCCGGTGGGGACGATCTATATCCCCGCCAAGGCGAGCACCGGCGCGACGTTGGCTAAGTTGGCGACGGAGGTGGGATTGAGCTTTGACGCCACTTCGGTCAAACCACAAGGAGACGCGCTCAAGCTGCGTCCTGTCCGCGTGGGCCTGTGGGACCGCTACGGCGGAAATCAGGACTCGGGGCAGATCCGCTGGCTTCTCGAACAGGCGTTTCCGACGCCTTATGAATTGGTGTACGCTCCCACGCTCGATGCCGGAGACCTGAAGAGCAAGTACGACGTGCTGATCTTCCCCGGCGGAGCGATTCCGGGACAGGAAGGCGGCGGCCGCGGCGGTCGCGGCGGCGGCGGTGGCGATGCCGCTGTCGGAGGACGGGCGGCGGGCGGCGGACGGACCGCAGGCGGGTCCGACGCGGCTGCCGGCGACAACGCAGGCCGTGGCGGGCGTGGCGGCCGAGGGGGCGCCAACGCGAACGTGCCGGACGAATTCAAGAATCAGGTCGGCAGCATTACCCCGGCCACTACGGAGCCGCAGCTCCGCCGTTTCGTCGAGGAAGGTGGAACGGTATTGGCCATCGGCAGCTCCACCGGATTTGGCAACTTCCTGGGCTTGCCGCTGACCAATGGGCTCACCGAGGCCGGGCCGGACGGCGCCCAGAGACGCCTGGCGACGGATAAGTTCTACGTTCCAGGATCGATCCTTCAGGCAAGCGTGGACCAAACCTTGCCGATCGCTTACGGGTTGCCTGAGAAGCTGGACGTCTTTTACGATAACAGCCCCGTGTTCCACTTATTGCCGGATTCCGCTTTGAAGGGCGTCCGGCCGATTGCCTGGTTCCCCAATGCCGAGCCGCTGCGGAGCGGATGGGCGTGGGGCCAGAGTTACCTGAACGGCACGGTGGCCGCCGTTGAAGCCAGGGTGGGCAAGGGCGAAGTGTACCTGTTCGGACCGGAGATCACGTTCCGGGCGCAGCCGTACGGGACCTTCCCGTTCCTGTTCAACGCCATTGAGCTGGCCGGAGCGACACCGGCGCAACTCAAGTAGAAACAAGGGGCAGGCCATGGTTGTCCGTGGCCTGCCCCTGCGGTCTAACCTTCCCGAGCCTGTTGAACAGTTCTTCCATCCGCTCAATACCTCCCTCCCTGAAGCAACCGGAAGTCTCCCCGTCCCTGTCTGCCTATTGCGGAAAGCCATCAGGCTGCGGTTTTCGGAACCGGCGCAATCCAGGGCCCCGTAGCAGGTAGGTGGCGAGTCCGGCGGCCGCCACGAAGGCGGTATCGCGCACCTCTCTCCATGTGCTCTTGCCGATCAGTAATCCGATTAACACGACGGCGCCGGCTGCCAGGGCCGGTCCGCCCGTCACGAGCATTCGTGCTGGAGGCGCCTGCCTCCGGGAGCGAAAGACGATCAGCGCCGCGCACGTTGCCAGATAGGCCAGCAGTCGCGATATTGCGCTGATCGCGACGGCGTACACAAAGGCGCCGGAAAGCGTGAGCGCCGCTGCCGCGCAGGCGGTGAGAGCGATGGCGAGGTGCGGCGTCTGAAACTTGGAATGCACTCGAGCCAGCGCATGCGGCATTTCGCCACGTCCGGCCATAACAAACGGCAGGCGCGCCCCGCACAGCATCAGTACGTTGAGATTGCCGGCTACTGAGATCACGGCGGCGGCGGAGATGAACGCCGCGCCCGGCGGCCCGAGAAATCCCGCGGCAGCGTCCGCTAGCGGGCGCGCCGAATGCGCCAAGTCCGGCGCCGTGCCGATGGCGACGGCCTGAATCAGCAGGTAAAGCAGGGTCGTGACGCCCACCGAAATGATCAGCGCAGATGGCAGGTTGCTTCGCGGGTCGCGCGCTTCGCCCGCCGGTACCGCGGCCTTTTCGAACCCGGCGAAGGCCCACATCAGAAGCAGCACCGCGGAGAAGAACGAACCCGAGGCCGGCGGCGCCGGCAATGCCAGGCGTTCCCAGCGAACGGAAAACAGCCCGACGGCCACGAAGCCCGCCAGGCTGCCCAGTTTCAAATAGGTAAGCCAGTTTGTGGCCTTGGCGGCGATGCCCACTCCGCGGATATTAAGGGCCGCCAGCGCAGCCACCGCCAGGATGACGTCAGCGTGCCGCCACCACCCGGTGGCAAGCGCGGGGAGGGCAAAGGCAGCGTAGTCCATCATCAGATTGCAATTGGCCGCGAACGCCGCCACCCAGGAGATCCACAACAACCAACCCACCAGAAAACCTGTGGGCGCGCCGAACGCCGCGCGCGCGTACAGGTAGGGGCCGCCGCTCTCGCTGAACCGGCTGGCGACTTCCGCAAAACAGAAAACGATAGCCAGGGTCAGCAGCCCGCACGCCAGGAACGCCACCAGGCTGTAGGTCCCGGCCAAGGCGAACGCGAGAGATGGCAGCCCGAAGATGCCCGATCCCACCACGCCGTTGATGGCAACCGCGGCCAGTTCCCATGTGCCCAGGGATCGCGCCAACTGCGGCGCGCGGGCTTGGGCCGCGGTCGGGATTGTCGAGGCGCCGGT